>JABLTH010061078.1_pt1 | contig 75320 bp, 68 predicted proteins | sample 7875711 | NCBI WGS metagenome assembly JABLTH01 (sample SAMN14941262, study PRJNA633318) | bioreactor metagenome | isolation source: bioreactor | place: China | collected 2019-03-05 | reverse complement strand
TCCCAGAACCTCTTTTCGAAGCTGGCCGAGATTGTTTTGCCGAGGGGCAAGGCGCGAAACCGGGAGGCGTGTCTTGACGACACGTGCTCGGTTTCGCAACGCAGCCCATCGGCAAGACAACTCGGTTTCCTCCGGAAATGCGGCGGCGCGCTCCGCTGCACAAGGCGGGCGCATCGCCTGCACCAGCGCGAGAATAGATTCTGGGATAGCCTCTAATCATCGCGTTTACGCCCACACTGATAGGATCATAATAAGACCGCGCGATCAATAGGCGGTGGTGCGGAAAACAGGTTGAAAGAGGTCGGTCGCGCGAGCGCAGATGGGCTGCACCGCGCACTGCGCGCAGTCCGGTTCGGTCATTTCAGGACAGCGCCGCCGGTTCATAAAAAAGAAGAAGTCAATCGCCGCCACGGATTTTCCAGATTGCCTGACCAGCTCGCGCACGGCATCGAACGTCGTCTGACGCACAAGTTTTTCACGATCAGCGGAGATCAAACGCCGCGCCACCAGCAAATCGCGCAACGCTTCATCCTCCACGCGCACTAAGCCCGTGCGCAAGGCGCTGCGCTGAAGATGATAGTCAATGATCGGATCGTACGACTCCGGATCGGTCACCACGAGAAATCGCTCGGGACGATTCTCGAGCATGATCGCGAGCAGGAACAACTTTTTTCGAAGCGGGTCTTCGACATAGCCGGGCGCCTGACCCGCCTCGGCGAGAAAGCACTCAAGCGACCGGGCTTCGTTATTCGCGCGGCGCACAATCTCTTCGGGCGTCACAGCGCGATCGGCGAACCACTTCGCGTACCGCGCGATAATATCCGCGTGCTCATCCCACAGCGGCAGCGGATTCCGCCCATCGTCGCCGGTGAACACGGCATTCCAATCCGTCTTCGGTATCGCCGCTGGCGCAAACGCGCCGGGATCGCGCTTCCATAGCCGCGTCAGACAATACGAAACATAATCGGACCCCTTCAACGCATGGCCATCCACCGCGGCCACCATCGGCCCGGCATAGCGATCGCCTTCCAAGTTCCAAAAACCGAACTGATGACCTGCGTTGAAAAAAAGGTAATTCACCAGATTCGAACCGCCGGACGGCGGATACGTCGCGGGGCCGGCGACGTGGCAGAAGTCAAAAGGCTGTACGCCTGCCGTCCGGCGAAAAAAATCCGCAAAGATCGCGACTCGCCGGGAATCTATAGTGACCATGACATGTTCCTGTCTTTGTTATATTTTTCGTCTCGCCTCCGCGTAACGCCGGATGGCCTCAAATTGCGCGACGCCATCCAGCCCCGCCTCCGAAATGACTGCCGCGCCCGCGCCGCTCCCGAGAAAGTGTCCGTGTTGGAACGGATGCAGCGACGCCTCCCGTCCCGCCGACGAGGTGACCCAACGGTAGAGTGTGGACTTTGTGAACCCCGTGATCCCGATCGCCTCGCGAGCCGCGCTCTCGGGAAATCGCCTGGCCTGTTCCGCTTCAGGCAACAGATCAAACAACTCCGCGGAAGCCACGTAATACGCGCGGAGGTTCAATCCGGCCTTGCGAATCAGCGGCAGCGCGGTCATCACAAACGCCATCGTGACCCCGCTCTCTTGAAGCACAACGGTCGCATCCACCGGACGGGACTTGTCGGGGGCGACCAACTCATAAACGCCATTCGCCGCTTCTGACGCGGGCGCGAGGCCGAGCGCCGCGCGATCGAGCACGACCTCGTTCGGCCGCGTGACAAATGGCGCAATCACGGCCGGACGCGCGCGCAGCGCGGCGGCCAGCGTCGGCCACACTTCCTGCGGGTCCCACGGCGTGAGCGCGATCGAAAGGCCGCCCGGAAAGTTCTCCTGAAAAATCTGCAACGCCTGCGGATCCGCATGCGTCGGGCCATCCTCGCCCGTCTTCAGTCCCGCGTGCGCGCAAACCAGAATCATCGGCTTGTTCGGATCGCCTGGCGCGAGCGCGCGCCGAGCCTGGCACCCGATCGCGTGGAGCCTCGCCGCGATGTGCCCGAGCGGAGCGATGAACGCCGCGTAGGAGGATCCCACGCCGATATGCCAGCCATGGGTGGACAAACCCGCCAGAAGCCCGGAGGCCGCGTCTTCGCAAATTCCGCCGACCGAGAGCAACCGCGAATCGGGGTTCTGCGCCGCGTGCATGAAACCCTCGGGAAAGTCCTTCACGATATTGCTTACGGAGGTGGACCCCGCGAGATCGGCGGATGCGACCAAAACCGCGCCGCCGGAAATTTTATTCAAATATCGGAGCGCGTCGCCCAAAGCTCCGCGTAGCGTCGTGCTCTCGCCAATCTTCAGGCGGCAGGCCGCGGGCACGTCGCTCGAGGCCACCACCCGATAAACCTCCGCGACACGCGGCGCCGTGGCCCTCGGCGCCCGCGCGCGATTCCGCACGCGCGCGGCGGATTCGACGATCTTATCCGCCAGTTGTCGAACCGGTTCGCGGTGCTCCGCAAAAATTGCGCGCACAGCTCGCAGCGCTTCCCAAAAACATTCTTCGATGATCGTCTGATCGCAGCCCCGGCAGCGCTGCGCATTTTCTTCACACCTCGGAATCGCCACTTCCCGCTGCGTCAACAACGGCGCGATGGCCGTGAAGAAACCCGCCGCGCAAAGCTTATGTCCCGCGCCGTGCGACGAACGGCCTTCAATGCCATACTGCCAGCCCTTGACGGTGCGATAGATGATCGCCGTCGGCTGGCTGTTTTGAATCGCAAGCGCCTTGCGCTGCGCGGCGAGAATCTGCCGGTAATCGAAACCGTCGGAAACGTAGATCGTGTTCCAATCGTGGAGCCGCGCAAACTCAACCGGATCCCACTGCACATAGTCGCCCGGCTGCTCGCCATCCCGACACACGCGATTGGAATCAATGGAGGCCTGATTCCAGTCGAGATGCAGCACGATATTTCGCAGCCCCATCGTGCCCGCGGCCGCGAAGGCTTCCGCCACCCGGCCCGGCGTCATCCCTCCCTCGCCCTCCACGATGTGCACGCGCGGCGGATCGTCGCGATAGATGTCCAACGCGCCGAGCGCCAGCCCGAAGGACGAAGCGACACCCACGCCCGATGCGCCGGTCGAGAGTTTGATGAACGGCGTCGCCGGCGTGGGATGCCCATCCAGCGCGCGCGTGCCGAACTTCTTGAAGAGCGGCGCTGTGCTGTTCGGGTTTCGGCGAAACCCCAACAGGTCTTCGAGGCGAAGCTGATACTTCTCCTCCGGCAAAAGATCCGGCGTCGCTGCGCGGATGATCTCGTTGCGGAGCGCCCACAGCGCGTAAAGCCCGAGCGCTTTATGACCCGCCGCATACGAAATCATATCCGCGTCCGGAGCGTCAGGAAGATTGAAATTATAATCCATCGTGTCGAACAGGAGCGACTGAACGAAACGTCCGGACGAAATGGACCCGCCCGGATGCCCTGAGCCGGGCACGTAGTTGTAGAGCGCCGCGCACAACGACCGATAGATGCCGTCGAAAAAATCGAGCGACTCCACCAGCGAGGATGGAATCTTGGCGAGATCGCTCTGTTCCAACTCGATGTGCGCGCCCCGCCGCGGACCCAACCCCGTCTCAAGACCAGCCATCTGCTTCATCCCGTTAGCCTCCTGCGTCCCGACTGTTCCCTCAGGACTCCCAAAACTTCTTCAACCCCTCCAGTCCCTCTTCAATCCGGCCCTTATCAATGCCCGAATACGCCAGCCGGATATACACGCGCTCCTCGCCCGGCAGCGGACGACCGAAATGCTCGCGCGAACAGAACGAAACGCCGGTTTGGTGCAGCGCCGCCTTGCGAAACTCCTGCGCCGACTTCGATCCCAATCGGCGATAAACCTCCGTCACCTCGGGAAACAGATAGAACGTGATTTCCGGCACATAAACGCTGACCCCGCGAATTTTTCGGAGCGCCGCCGCCAACGTGTCGCGCCGCTCTTTGAGAATTTCCACAATCCTCAAATAACCCGATTGGTCGCCGCGCAACGCCTCGACGCCCGCATATTGGACGAAATGCGTCGTGCACGATTCCTGATTCACGTTCAGGCGTGAAATGACATCAATCACTTCCCTCGGACCGACCGCCGCGCCCAGCCGCCAACCGGTCATCGCATACTTCTTGGAATGCGCCGTCAGGATGATCGTGCGCTCCTGCATGCCCGGAAGACTGACAATGCTCTGGCTCCGGCCGGAATAGCGCATGTGAAAATACGCTTCATCCGACATGACCCATAACTTGTGGCGGATGCAAAAGTCCGCGACCCACTGCATTTCTTCGTCGTCGGATTCCGCGCCGAGCGGGTTCTGTCCGTTATTATAGATGAATAATCGCGTCCTGGGCGTCAGCGAGGCCTCGATCTGCTCGCGCTTCAGGCGAAATCCTCGCGCAGTCATTTCGTAGCCGTACGGCACCGCCACGCCGCCGAGATACTGAATTTGCGACTCGTAAATCGGATAGCCCGGATTCGGATAAAGAACCTCATCGCCCTCATTCATCAACGCGGAGAGAAACTTCCCGATCACCGGTTTTCCGCCGGGCTGAACGGAAACGTTCTCCATCGTGTAGATCACGCCGCGGTCCTTGGAGATGTCCTCCGCAATCGCGGCGCGAAGCTCGGGAATGCCCGCCGCGGGCGGATAGCCCGTCTTCCCGTCGCGCATCGCCTTCGCCGCCGCGTCCATGATGTTCGCGGGCGTCGGAATGTTGATGTCGCCGAGGTGGAAGGGATAGATCGCGTGTCCCTGCGCGCCCCATGCGCGCGCATCATCCGAGACGGCAAATGCGGTTTCCGTTCCAAGCCGGGCAATGCGATTGGCGATGCTCATCTCCTACTCCTTTCGGCCATAGGCGGAGCGGCTGCCCCCGTGCCACCCGGTTCTCGAGCGCGGCGAAGGCCGCGCGCTCCACCTGCTGACTTTTTTACTTTGAAAAGGCGTCCACGAAGCCCGCGTAGAACGCGGCTGCGCGCACCAAATGTTCGATCTCCACACACTCGTTCGGCGCATGCGCGAAACGCTCATGCCCAGGCCCGAATCCAATCGTCGGAATTCCGAACATGCCCGCGCTCGCGATCCCGTTCGTGCTGAACGTCCAGTGGCCGACTTCCGGCTGACTACCGAACGTCTCCTCATGGGCGATGCGCGCGCGCTTCACGGCCTTTTCGGTTTCCGGCATTTCCCACGTCGGGAAATACTTCTTTGTCGGATAAACCAGACCCGTGTAGCTCGGCACCGCATATTCGAGCACGGTGACCTTTGCGCCCGCCTTCTTCACCGAAGGCAACTTCAGCAATTCCGCGACCGAAGTTTTTTCCGTTTCGCCCACCGTCAGCCGGCGATCGAGGTGAATGGTGCACCCATCCGCCACCGCGCACAGACTCGGCGAGCGCGAGCGAATGTGGCTGATCGTCACGGTGCCCTTGCCCAGCGGCGCGCGCGGTTTGAGCCGCTCGTTCAATTTTTCAATGTCGGCGATGATCGGCGCCATTTTGTAAACGGCGTTCACGCCGCGCTCGGGCGCGGAACCGTGGCAGGAAATCCCCGTCGTCTCGATCTCGATTTCCATGCGGCCTCGATGCCCGCGATAAACGCGCAGGCTCGTCGGCTCGGTGATCACCACGACATCCGGGCGCAACTTGTCTTCGCGCACGATGTATTGCCAGCACAGCCCGTCGCAATCCTCCTCCTGCACCGTGGCCGTCACATAAAGCGACACATCCTTCGGCACACCCAGCCGCTTCAGAATCGCGCCGGCATAAATGGACGACGCCACGCCGCCCTTCATGTCGCTCGTGCCCCGTCCATACATCACGCCCTTTTTGATGACCGGATCGAAGGGGTCCGTCTTCCACGCTTTGCGGTCGCCGACATCCACGGTGTCAATGTGGCCGTCGAGCGCGACGACCTTGCGGCCCTTGCCGATGCGTCCGATGAGATTGCCCATCGGATCCACGCGAATCTGATCGTAGCCGAGCTTTTTCATCTCGGCTTTCGCGCGGGCGATCGCCGGGCCTTCTTCGCTGCTCAGCGACTTGATCGAAATGAGGTCCTGCATGAAGCGCGTCAGCGGCTTCTCGAGGTCCTTCGCCTGTTTGTAGTATGCGTTCTTGGTGTTCATAGGTTTTTCAGCACTCCTGTCTCGTCATTGAATTGTTGGATCAACCGATCCCATTCATCCACCTGTTCCTGCGCAAAAATTTCCCGCCAGAAATCCTCGCTCCACAGCGCCCGCAGTTCCTCCACGGTCTTGCCCTGCTGCTCCACCCACGTGAAGTATTTGAAATTGTGCAGCGCCTTGCGCTCCGCATAATTCAACTCGCGGAAATAATCCACCGAGGTGCCGTCGAGATAGCGCGCCGCATGGGCCACCGCCAGATCATGCGTGTAGCGCCCGTGCTCTTGTGCCATCTCGTCCAGCCGCGACTCATACAGGTCCACCGAGTCGGTCAACGGCGTGAAGATCACGTCGTTCTCGTCCATGTCGTAGTACTTCGCCATCTTGACCGCCGTCACGAGATTGCAAACGCCGGAAATGCCGAGCAGCCCGAGTTGCTCCACCAGCGCCGAAGGCACGCCGCGCTTCACCAGAAACTCGCGACCGACCGGCTCGTTGAACAGCCGGATCAACTGCATCGTCTGCTCGTCGTCCACCGCGCTGACCGCGTCGGTGTTGCGAACATTGTGAACCCACGGCACGTGCTTGTCGCCGATGCCCTCAATCCGATGCGCGCCGAACCCAAACTGGAACAACGTCGGACATTGCAGCGCTTCCACGGCGGCCACGCGAATCGCGGGATGCTTCGTCCGCAGAAAATCGCCCGCGGCGATCGTGCCGGCGGAACCCGTGGCGCTGACAAATCCGGACAGCCGCTTCCCGGCGAAACGCTTCTGAAAAATCTCCTCCATCACGCCGCCGGTCTGCTGATAGTGCCAGATCGAATTGCCGAACTCCTCGAACTGATTAAAAATCACGATGCCGTTGCCGCGGGTCTTCCGCAACTCCCAGCACTTGTCATAAATTTCTTTGACGTTCGACTCCGTGCCCGGCGTGGCAATGATCTCATCCGTCCCGATTTCCCGCAGCCACTCGAAGCGCTCGCGGCTCATCCCCTCGGGCAGAATGGCAATCGCCGGACAACCCAGCAGCGCGCAGTCATACGCTCCGCCACGGCAGTAGTTCCCCGTGGAAGGCCACACGGCCTTCTGCGTCGTGGGATCGAAATTGCCCGACACGAGTCGCGGCACGAGGCAGCCATACGCCGCGCCCACTTTGTGCGCGCCCGTCGGAAACCACTTGCCGACCAACCCGACGATCTTCGCGCGCACCCCCGTGAGCGATTCGGGAAATTCGAGCCAGTTCCCTTCGCCGAATCCGCCGCCCGATTTCTTCGGTTCATTCTTCCACGTGATGCGGAAGAGGTTCAGCGGATTCACATCCCAAAGCCCCAGCGACTTCAACTTCTCGCGGACCTTTGCCGGGATTTTTGAGGGGTCCTTTTGCTGCGCGAATGTCGGCAAAATCACGCCGCGCTGGCGCGCGCGCTCCACGGCTCTGGCCCGCACAGTTTCGTTTGTGGACTCGATAATTCTCATCTCTGCGCCTCCATTTTCAATGCGCCCGGTTTACGAGGCGCAACTCTGCCTGTCCCGCCCCATTTGCACAACGAGAAGACGGCCCTTTACCCCCCGATGTGCGCATCGTGAGAACCCCTATGGCGCGCGGCAAAATCCGCGCTATACTGGAGCGGTGAAGATCAAACTCGAATACGTCGTGACGCTCAAACTCTCCGCGCCGCCCAGCGGCAGCGAAGTCGAACTGCCCGAAGGCACGACGGCGGAGCAACTGCTCGACCGCGTCGGCATCAGCCTCGCGCACCGGAAATCGGTGCCCGTTTTCGTGAACAACGAGCGCGCGCTCCCCGCCCGGAAGCTCCAGGCGGGAGATCACGTTTTTCTCGCGTTGCCGCTCAGTGGCGGTTGAGTTCCCGTAACGCGCGCCAAACGCGCTCGGCCGTGAACGGCCCCTCGCGCAGGCGCGCGCCCGTGGCGTTGTAGATGGCGTTGGCAATCGCGGGAAGCGGGCCGTTGATGCAGATTTCCGAGACGCTCTTCGCGCCGTAGGGGCCCGTCTTTTCGTAACTCGGCACGAGGATCGTCTTAATTTCCGGTTTATCCTGCAGGCCGAAAAGTTTGTAGTCCTGGAAGGAGTTGTTGAGCATGCGTCCCTTCTCGTTGAACACATACTCTTCGGTCAGCGCGTAGCTGATGCCGTTCATCACGCCGCCTTCCGTCTGCCCTTCCGCAAGTTTCGGATTGATCGCCGTGCCGCAATCCACCGCTGCGATGTAGCGCAACACGCGAACCATGCCGGTCTCGGTGTCCACCTCGACCTCCGCGAAGTGCGCGGAAAACGGCGAGGGCGACTTGTGGGAAATCCGCGACGAAATACCGCCGATCTGGAACTGCTCCGCGCCGTACAGCGCGCGCAACGCCACATCCTCATACGTCACCGAACCGGACCCGTCCCTCGCCCGCACAACACCGCCTTCGGCCTCCAAGTCGGACGGCTTCTTGCCCAACATCGCGCCGGCCACTTCCAGAATCTGTTTGAGCACCTGCGCGGCCACGCTCTGCACCGCCATGCCGCTCAAATACGTGGTGCTCGATGCATAGGCGCCCACGTCGAACGGCGTCAGGTCCGTGTCCGACGAATAGACGATCATCTTGTCCACGCTCACCTTCAACGCCTCGGCGGCGATCTGCGCGAGCACCGTGTCGCTGCCCGTGCCGATATCCGTCGCGCCCATCAGCAAGTTAAACGAGCCGTCATCGTTCATCTTGATCGAAGCCGCGCCCATATCCACTTCGGGAATGCTCGATCCCTGCATCAACGTCGCCACGCCGATGCCACGGCGATAGCGCCCGGTCTTCTTCCGCCAATCGCCGCGCTTCTTCCATCCGATCTCCGCCGCGCCGAGCCGAATGCACTTCGCCAACTCGCAACTGCCGACCGACTGCTCCACGCCCGCCTTGCCTTCGCCCAACGCCCGAAACACCGGCGAGGTGTCGCCCGTCCGGATGTGATTCATCTTTCTCAGTTCGAGCGGGTCCATACCGAGCTTTTCAGCCAACTCGTCCATTGCGCTCTCGACCGCGAACGCGGCCTGCGTCGCGCCATATCCGCGATACGCGCCGCCCACGGGCAGATTCGTGTACACCGCCGTGCCGGTGAAATGAATGTTCTCCGAGCGATACAGCGGGAGCATCTTGCTCCCGCAGTTGCACACGACCGTCAGCGCGTGCGCGCCATACGCGCCGGTGTTCGAAAGACAGTCCATGCCGAATCCGATCAGCGTTCCATCCTCCTTCACCCCCAGCCGAATCCGCGTGCGAATCGGATGCCGCGTGCGCGAACTGACAAATTCCTCCGACCGCGAATACACGATCAGGCACGGCTTCCCCGTCCGAAGCGCCATCATCGCCGCCACATCTTCGAGCAAAATTTCCTGCTTCGCGCCGAACCCGCCGCCGATGCGCGGCTTGATCACCCGAACCTGGCGCACCGGAATCTGCAAACACTGCGCAACAATCCGCCGCGCGTGAAACGGAACCTGCGTGCTCGTCACCACCGTCAACCGCCCCTCGGGGTCAATGTAAGCGAACGTCACGTGCGGCTCGATCGGACAGTGCTGTCCGTAGTGCGCGTAGTACGACTGATCCAGCGTCTCGTTGGCCTCTTTCATCGCCTTTTCCAGCGACCCGACATCCATCCCGACAAACGCCGCCATGTTCTTCTTCGGCTCATACGGCACCGGAATCTTCGCGTGCGCATCCGGCTCGTCGTGAATCACCGGCGCGCCCTCCTTCATCGCGTCCTCGTCGCGGAAAATGGCCGGCAGGACTTCATACTCCACCTTGATCGCCGCGATCGCGGCCTCCGCGATCTCCTCCGTATCCGCCGCCACCGCCGCGACGCGATCACCCACAAAACGCACCTTCGAATCGAACATATAGGTGTCGTAGGGCGACGGCTCCGGATAACCCTGCCCCGCCGTCGTGTGCGGAACGCGCGGAACGTTCCCATAATAAAGGACCGCGTGAACGCCGGGCATTTTTTCCGCGACGGAAATATCCATGGACTTGATCCGCGCGTGCGCGTGCGGGCTCCACTTGAATTTGACGCGCAGCGAATCCGCCGGCGCGCGGTCTTCCGTGAACATCGGCCCGCCCAACGCCAGCGCAAGGGAATCAATCTTGCGCACCGAGTGGTTGACGACTTTGAAATCTCGCTTCGGGCTCATGTGCGATCCTCCCCCGCTTTGTGCGCCGCGAGCACTTTGCGCAAGGCGGCTTGAATTTTTTCGTAACCGGTGCACCGGCACAGGTTGCCATCCATCTCGCTCCACAACTCTTTTTCGGTGATCTTCGGATTCGCGCGCATCGCCGCCACGGCGGAAAGAATTATGCCCGGCGTACAAAACCCGCACTGAACCGCGCCTTCGTCGGCCATGGCGCGTTGAATGGGATGCGGCTTGTCGAACGTGCCCAGCCCCTCGATGGTCTCGACGCTGCGCCCCTCAACCTGCCACGCGCGAACGATGCACGAATTGACCGCGCGCCCATCGAGAATCACCGTGCACGCGCCGCACATCCCCTCGTCACAACCTTCCTTTACGCCCTTGTAACCCGCGCGCCGCAGCGCCTTGCTCAGCCGCTCGTCCGTTTCAATCTGCAAAACTCGATTCGCGCCATTGATCTTCACCTTAATCGCTCTCACGCGGCACCGCCTTTCGCTTCAGCCACGGCCTCGGCGATCGCGTCGCGCAAGGTGACCTCGGCCACATGCTTCACATATTCATCGGTCAATCCGGGATGCGCCCTCCGCACCGGCCCGCTCCAACCCGCCTTAACCGCCTCAAGGATCGCGCCCTCGTTCGGCGTCTTTCCCGCCAGCGCCGACTCGATCGCGTTCAAGCGGCGAGGCATCGCCACCGCCGCGCTCAACGCAATTCGCGCCGCCTTAACCTTGTTCCCCTCCAACTGCACCCACGCCGCCGCCGTCGCGATCGAAAAATCCGATTGCACCCGCGTGTGCTTGCGATAGCCGAAGCCACAGGGCGCCTCCACCACCGGCACGCGGATCGTCCGCAAAAGGTCGCCCGGTTTGAACAACCGCACCGGCTGGCCGTCAAAAAACTCGGCCGCCTTGTAGCTCCGCGTCTGCCCGTCGCAAACCGTCATTTCCGCATCCAACGACAGCAGCGCCGAGGGGAAATCGGCCCAACTGAACACGCGCACAATATTGCCGCCGAGCGTGGCGAGGTTGCGAATTTGCTGCGTGACAAACCGCCGGGCCACGCGGTCCAGCGCCCAACCCTGGGCGCGGTAGGCGCGCAGGTCGGCGATCGGCGTCGTTGCGCCAATTTCAAAATGGTCTCCCTTCGCCGCGATGCCGCTCAACTTCAGCCGCGTGATGTCCACGCCGGTCTTGTCGTCGTCGCCGCGAAAAAACACGCCGCCCGTCGCGCCCGCGACGGGTACGCCGGCGGAGCCCAGTTCACGGAGCAACCCGTGGGCCTCTTCAAGCGAATTTGGAATCACAATGGTCTTCATTTCTCGGCCTCCACTATCAGCAATAAGATCGTCCCGTCGTGTTCTCCGCACGTTTGAGCATACGTTCTGCGACGGCATTGGCACAATGAAAAAGCTCCGACTCATCCACGCCAACCAACACGCCGTCCTCCACCACCACCCGCCCATTCACGATCGGGTAGTCCGCCCGCGCGCCCGCGCCGCAGAACAAAATCGCCGCCGCGGGATCCGCCATCGCGCCGGCATATTCGATCCGGTCGAGCCGGAACATCGCGAGGTCCGCCGCCATCCCCACCGCCAGCCGCCCGATTTCATGCTGCCCGAGCACCTCCGCGCCGCCGACCGTCGCCATGCGCAACACGCGCGACGCCGGCATCGCATCCACCGCCGTGCCCACGCGATGCACCAGCAGCGCCGACTGCAACTCGCGCGAGAGGCTCGACGAATCGTTGCTCGCGCTGCCGTCCACGCCCAATCCCACGCGCACGCCCGCCTCCAGCATCCGCGGAATCGGCGCGATGCCCGATCCGAGCCGCAGATTCGAGGTGGGACAGTGCGCGATGCCCGTCCGGGTTTTCGCGAGCCGCTGGATTTCGCTGTCGTCAAAATAGATGCCGTGCGCAAACCACACATCCGGCCCCAACCATCCGCATTCCTCCATGTAATCCAGCGGGCGCAACCCGTGGGTCTGAAGGCAGTACTGCTCTTCGTCCACGGTCTCGCACAGATGCGTGTGGCAAATCACCTTGCGTTCGCGGGCAAACCCGATCGTCTCCTTGAGCAGCTCCGTCGTAACCGAAAAGGGCGAGCACGGCGCGAGCGCGATCCGGCACATGGAAAAGGGCGACGGATCGTGAAACTTTTTAATCACGCGCTCGCAATCGGATAAAATCTCGTCGGGATCCTGCACCACATCGTCCGGCGGCAATCCGCCGTGCGACTTGCCGCGGCTCATGCTGCCGCGCGTGGGATGAAAACGAATGCCGAGCTTTCGCGCCGTCTCGACTTCCGCATCGAGCAGGTCCCGCCGCGCGCCGCGCGGGAACACATAAAAATGATCGGTCGTCGTCGTGCAGCCCGAGAGCAGCAACTCGCCGACGCCGACGCGCGTGCTGACCTCCACGGCCTGATCGTCCAGCTCGCGCCAGATTTCATAGAGGCCGATCAGCCAGTCGAAAAGCTTCGCGTCCTGCACGAGCGGAATGTTGCGCGTCAACGTTTGATAGAGGTGATGATGCGTATTGACGAAACCCGGATAAACCACGCGGTCGCGCCCGCTGATCACGCGCGCCCCTTCGGGCTTTTCGAGCTTTGCGCCGATCGCCGCGATCCGCCCACCGGAAATCAACACGTCCACATCATGCAACGGCGCCTGCCCATCCACCATGGTGACGAGCGTTCCAATTTCGCGTATGAGGAGATCAGCCACGAGTCATCACCGAATGCGCGCCCACAACTTCACCGCGCGCTCCACACCGCGCGTGCGCAAGCCAGCCTCATCCACATGCGCAATCTTCCCCTCATCCATCAGCACCCGCCCGCGACAAATGGTGTGCGTCACCGGCGCAGACACCAGACCGAAGAGCAGGTGGCCGAGGAACGTGTTCTTGTTGAACGGCGTGAACGGCGTGTAGTCCAGCACGATCACGTCGCCCAACGCGCCGGGCGCCAAAACGCCGCGCTTGTCCTTGAACACCCGCTCGCAAATGGCTCGGTTGTTCTTGAGCAACAGGTCGCACGCCTCGACAAACGCCACGCGCGGGTCGCGGCGCGTCGCGCGCTGGATTTGATAGGCCAGCCGCGCCTGCGCGATCATCTGATTCGACATCGCATCCGTGCCCAGGCCGAGCAAAATGCCGCGCTGCAACAATTCCAACACCGGCGTCACCGCCAGCCCGTTGTTCATGTTCGACTCGGGATTCGTGACCATCATCGAGTGCGTCTCGCTCAAAATATCCATATCGCGCGACGTGAGATGAATCCCGTGCACAAAAATGGAATTCCGCCCCGTCATGCCATGGGCGTGAAACCGCTCCATCAGCGATTTCGTCCCGAACTTGGAGCGGCTCACCTCCTCGTCGCACTCGGCCTCGGCCACATGAACATGGAATCCGCACCCCAACTCCCGGCCCAGCTCGCCGCAGCGTTTGAGGGTCTTGTCGCCCAGCGTCATCGAAGCGTGCAGGCCGAACAGCGCGGTGATCTGGTCGTCCCCGGCCTGCCGGCATTTCCGGATGAACCGCACATTTTCCTCAATCCCCGCTCCCTCGATGTTGCGGTCGGAAACCTCGTAACACAGGCATCCGTTCAGCCCAATTTCGCGAAAGGCGCGCTCGATCGTGTCGAGACTCCCATCGCGGCACGAAGGCGATGCATGATGGTCAATGACCGTCGTGCAGCCGGCGCGCACGGAGTCGAGCAGCGGATACGCCGCCGAGAGATAAACATCCTCCGCATCGAGCGCGAAATCCAGCTTCCACCACAGCCGCTCAAGAATCTGTTGGAAATTACGCGCAGGCTCGCCCGGCGGACTGAACCCGCGCGCGAACGTGGAATAGAGGTGATGATGCGCGTTGATCAGGCCCGGCATGACGACGCGCCCGCGCGCATCCACGGTGCGGTCGGCGGCATGCTTGCTGTCCGGGAAAACGCCCGCCTCCACGATCTTTCCGTCGCGAATAAAGACGCTCCCGCCCGATAAGAAATCTTCTCCGCCGTCCAACTTCACCAACAACCCGTTGCGGACCAGCAGAGAACTCATCTCATCCCTCCTTTTGCGCCGTCGGGAAGAACGGCATGGACTCCTTGAAGCTGCGCAGCAGAACATACATTTCCGCGCAGGGCCGCAACGAAATCGCGCCTTCGGCGCCCGTGGCTATGGCTTTCGTTTCCTTCACTTTGAAGCTCGCCGGATCAACGACCAGTGTGGCCTTCGGAGACTTGTAGGTCAATAAACCGTTCATCACCAACTCGTGCGTCTGGCCGTCGTAGCGCGCATGAATGGACCACGCGCGACCGTTGCGGAACATCATGAAGGCGTTCTTCGGTTGCGCCATGAACTCGTCGCGGTTCAAATACAACCGCGGCTTGTCCACATAGGGACGCCCGGAGGTCGGGCAAGACGTCACGCAATTTCCGCACTCGTTGCAGAAATCCGTGAGCACCGCCACCTGGAACGCCTGCCGCACATGGAAAGGCTCGCTCCCCACGGATTCCACTTTGGACCCGCGCACTTCCAACACGGGCATCTCCACATTCAGCGGAGCGCTGCGATAGGTGGAGATCGCCATATTCGGACACACGCCCACGCAATAGCTGCACAGCAAATTGCAATCGAGACAGCGGCTCGCTTCGCGCATCGCATCCTTCTCGGGCAACGTCAGAACCACCTCGTCGAAATCACGGCGCTCGTCCGGCGAACGGTGCGGAATCCGCACGCGAAACTCACGCTCGCCACGGCGGCGCAGCAAGTCCACCAAATCAATATTGGGATCTTCGCCATCGCCCGGCTTGCGCGGGCCAAGGTCGGCCTCTTCGCGCGTTCGAATCGCGTTCGCGATCCGACGCCCATCGCCCACCGCCCTCACAATGGAAGACGGCCCGGCGGGGCCCACGTCGCCCCCGGCAAACACATACGACAACGACGTTTCGAGCGAGGTCTTCTCCACCTCGATGAAACCCGACTTCGTGAGCGCGGGCTTCTCGGCGTCAAAGAACGCGAGGTCGGGCCGCTGGCTGACCGCGACAATCAAATTGTCGAGCGGGATTTCAAATTCGGAATTGGGCTGCTCGACCGGGCGGCGGCGTCCGGACTCGTCCGGTTCGCCCAACTCCATTCGCGCGCACGCCAGCGCCACCATCTTGCCATCGCGCGTGACGACGCGCTTGGGCGCGGTCAGCGGGCGCAGCGCCATGCCCTCTTCCAACAAACCCGCCACTTCCTCCGGCTCCGCCGGCATCTCCTTGCGCGTCCGCCGATACACCACTTCCACATGCGGACTGCCCAAACGCCACGCCGTTCGCGCGCAATCCATCGCCACATCGCCGCCGCCGATAATGCCCACGCGGGCGCCGAGCGGCATCGGATGATTCTCGCGGGACGCGCGGAGAAATTCGAGCGCGTCATAAACGCCCGCCGCATCCTCGCCCGGAATTTCGAGTTTCGCGCCGCGCTGCGCGCCGGCGGCGACCACCGTATATTTGAAGCCCTGCTGCCTCAAATCGCTCAATTTGAAATCGCGGCCCGCCTTCTGATTGTAGCGGATTTCCACGCCGAGCTTCTCGATGATCTTCATGTCCTGGAAGACCATAAGATTCGACGCGCGATAGCCGGGGATGGTCCCGGAGACCATGCCGCCCGCATAGGCGCGGGACTCGAACACCGTCACCGAGTAGCCCGCCTGCAACAGAAAATACGCCGCCGAAAGTCCGCACGGCCCGCCGCCGATCACGGCCACCTTCACGTCGCGCGCGCGCGCGCGCTTGCGGTGGTGCGGCTTTTTCTCCTGATCCATGATGAACCGCTTGATCTCGCGAATCGCCAGCGGCTCATCGTGGTGCGTGCGAATGCAAACTTCTTCGCACAAGTGATTGCACGCGCGCCCGAGAATCGCGCCGAGCGGATTGTCGTCCCGAACGATATCAATCGCTTCAGCGAAGCGGCCGTCGCGAACGGCATTCATGTAGTGCGGCACTTGCTGGTCAATCGGGCACTCGTCAACGCACGGCGCCTTGATGCAGTCGTAGAGGCCCAGCTTGCGCACCGTCTTCGTGCGCGTGCGCGCAAAACTGTCCTTGCGATAGAGCCGCCCGACGAGCGTCTTGTCCGCGTAGTCGCGCATATTTTCCACCGCCTGTCCGCGCCCGGTCCGCCGCACAAGCTCGGCAAGATTCCGCGCGCAGCGTTGCTTCATCGCCGCCCGCGTGTTCTCAATATATTGAAGCATCCGGGTGTAGCCGCCCGCGCGCAAAATATCCGAGCAGGTCGTGATGGTGCTCACGCCGCAGGCCAGCAGGTCCGCCACGTTGAACGCATCGGCGCCGCCCGCGAAGGAAACCAGCATCTCGCCGTTGAATTCCTCCGCGATCTTCGCCGCCAGTTGCGCCGTCACCGCGTGCAGCGGGCGGCCCGACATATACATCATTTTTTCGTTCGGCGAGAACGCCTTCCGGTGGTTCACCACCTCGAGCGTATTCGTCAACTTCACGCCAAACACCACCCCGCGCGCCTTGGCCGTCTCCTTCAACCCGTGCAATAGCGGCAGCGCGTCCGCATATTTCAAGTCGTGCCCGAACGCCGCATCCGGCACGGTGATCTCGTCGAAGCCGAGTTTGTTGTTCAAAATATCCCGCACCATGTCCGGTCCGAGCAGCGTCGGATTGAGCTTCACACTCGTGTGCAGGCCCCATTCGTTCATCAGATATTCGCTGATCCGCCCGATCTCGTCCGGCGGACAGCCGTGCATCGTCGAAAGGGTCACGTTGTCCGAAAGCACCCCCGGAATCGTGATGTTCCGAATTTCCGGAACATACTTCGCCACCAGATCCACATAGCGATCCTTCAACTCGCTCACATCCCGCGCGGACTTCAAAAAGGCCTGCATGTTGGGCTTCAAAATGCCCTCCATGTTGTAGCCCACGCTCAGGTTAAAATTGATGCCCGGACGCGCGCCCGAAAATCCGAACTTGCAGTGCAGCGCGTGAATCAGCACCCACGCCCGCACATATTCATCCAACGACTGATGAATCTTCAGCTCCTGCGACCACTCGACGTTGTAGCCCTCGTCCGGCATATCAATGCACGGCTTGCTCACCTCCAACTCGTCCAACGTCTGAACCGTCTTCAGTTCGATAAACCTCGCGCCGCACAACCACGCCACGACAATATTCTGCGCCATCTGCGAATGCGGCCCCGCCGCCACGCCGAACGGCGTCTCCAGGAACTGGCCATACACCCGCTGGGTGAACGGATCATCCGCCTGCGGCTCAAAAAACATCTGCCGCGGAATGCCGAATATGGCCTGGTTTTCTTCGAGCTCGCCGAAAATCCAGGCGGCGAGCGACTCCATCGGAATGGGCTGGAACTTGTCTGACACTTCTGTCACCTCGGTTGAAGCGTACTTTGCTTCAGCCCCGCGACCTGCGCCAGCGCCAAGGCCGATTTTCGCGCCCGAAGCAAACATCGGGGAAAAGCCGATAAAAGCGTTTCCCTGCTCGCATCTCCCGCCCAGGTTTCTGCTATAAAACCCCCATGCCCCTGCTGGATGAAATCGCGGCGCTGCCCGACTCCGCCGCTCGATTCGACCATCTCCTCGCCCGAGCACGCGCCGCGCCCCGCTGGCCGGATATCGAACGCACCGACGACCGACTCGTTCCCGGCTGCACCGCGCGGCTCTGGGTCGCCTCCCGCCTCAACGACGGTAAATTTTATTTCTCCTGCGACTCCGAATCTCTCGTCGTCAAGGCCATCGCCACCCTCGTCTGCGAAGTCGCCTCCGGCCACGCCGCCGAAGCCCTTGCCCAACTCTCCCCCGAATCCCTCCGCAAACTCGGCATCACCGAACACCTCTCCGCCAACCGCCGCAACGCGCTCGCCAACGTCTGGAAATTCATTCAGCATGAACCTCTTCGACGCCCATAATCACTTGCAGGACGATCGGTTCGGCGTTCCCGTCGAACAGCTCATCGCCGAATCCCGCGCCGCCGGCGTCACCCGCATGGTCGTCAATGGATCCTGCGAGTCCGACTGGCCGCAGGTCCTCGCCCTCGCGCAAAAATATCCCGACCTCGTCATCCCCAGCTTCGGCTACCACCCCTGGCACATCCACAAAAGAACCCCGGCCTGGGAAAAGCGCCTCCGCGAATTTCTTCGCCAATCGCCAACCGCGATTGGCGAAATTGGACTCGACCGATGGAAGCCCGACCTTCCGTGGGAAGGGCAAGAAGAAGTCTTCGTTCGCCAACTCCGCATCGCCGCCGAACTGAACCTTCCGGCGAGCATTCACGATCTCAAAGCCTGGGGACCGATGCTCCAAATCCTCTCGCGCGAACCGCGGCCCGCCCGGGGATTCCTCCTCCACAGCTACGGCGGCCCGCGCGAAATGGTCCAAGCCTTCGCCAAACTCGGCGCCTATTTTTCATTCCCCGGCTATTACGCTCGCGGCGGAAAAGACCGTCAACGCGAGACGTTCAAACACGTTCCCCTCGACCGGCTCCTCATCGAAACCGACGCCCCCGACCAGCTCCCCCCCGCCGACCTTATCGCGCATCCACTCTCCAGTGGCTGCAATCATCCCGCCAACCTCTCCGCCATCTACGCCTTCGTCGCCCGCCACCTCGACCTCCCACTCCCCGCCCTCGCCACCCAACTCTCCGCGAACTTCGCCCGACTCTTTGGCGAAAAGGACGGATGAATCGCGCTGCGCCTTCGGCGCGCGCGATGTTCGGGCATCAGCGCAAATCGCCGCTGCCGTGGAGTTGATTCGCCTCCTTCCGGCGCGCGAGCTTGGCGAGGTTGGCTTCGGCCACGTCCTGCAAATCAAAGCCCAATTCGGTCGAGAGCGCCGCGACATACCACAACACGTCACCGAGTTCTTTCTTCAACAATTCGCGGCGCTCTTCGGTCATCTTTCCGCCATCGTCGCGAATGCACTTTTTGACCTTCTCGCAGATTTCACCCGCTTCGCCCGCAAGACCGAGCGCGGGATAGACCCAATTCCCTTTTCCCTTGTCGGGATAAATCGCCGTGGACATCGCGCCGCGTTGGTAGTCTTCAAACGTGATCATGCTTTTCCTCTCGATGAAAAATGGCCCGCCATGCCTCGCGAATCTCTCTCACCTCGATGATTCGCGCGATGAAAATCGTGGCGATATAGCCCGCCGACGCGACCGCGAAGGCCGCGACGGCGGGCATTCGCCCACTCAAAAAAAACCACGGCGCGGCGGCGAGGAGTGAAAACATCCAACGCCGCAGCGGAAACGGCTGCGCGGCTTCAATCTGCGCCACGCCAACGACAGCGGCAATCGAGAGCGCCAGCGCCATCGCCACGGCCGCGCCGAAGCTGCCCATCCGAGGCGTCAGCCAGAAGCTAATCAGCAGAAACGCCACCAGCCGGGCAGCGGATGAGATCACGTAAATGCGGGGCCGCTTGAGAACGATGGAGAGCATGGCCGCCGCGCTATTGGCGACCCCCGCAAGCAGCGCGAACCCGAGGATGCGCAAATTCGGCGTCGCACCGCGAAAGGACTCCCCAAACACGCGCGGCACAACGGCGTCAGAGAGGTACCACGCCGCGAAGGCCGCCGTCGCCGCGACCATCGTGGCCACAGCAAAGAGCCGCGCGGACCACTCGCGAAGCTTCTGCATCTGCCCGCCGGACTGCAACTGGCTCAAGAACGGCGTAACGGCGACATAGAGCTGCAAGAAGCCCGCCTCCGCCGCCATGTAAACATTTTGCGTGATTCCGATGAACCCCACTTCGGCATAGTTGTGCGTCAACAACCGCACAACGGTCTCCGCCGAATAGCGATAGGTGCTGGTGATGAGGTTTCCGCTGTAGAAAGCGATGCCGAACTTCAGCATCGGCATAACCACTTCGTCGCGAATGCGCAGTTCACGCGGGTCGAAATCCGATCCGGCCCAACGCAGGCCCACAAACAAGATGATCAACTCGACCAGAACACCCGCCGCCGCCGCGCCCATCAATCCGGAAGCGAAATAACCAAGCGGAATAAAAACCAGATATCCAGCCCGCCGCATCAGGAACTGCATGCCCCAGCGATCCGCTCGATTCTGTCCCAACTGCCACGTAAACGTTGGCTCCACCATCGTATCCACCACGGCGACGCCAGCGAAGATGACGATCAAAATCACCGGCAGATCGCGCAGAACCGCCGATACCGTGGCGACAAAGAGGCTTCCAACAACGACGCCTGTCATCCACCGAAAGGCCAAGGTGGAGCCGAACCAGCGCCGCCGGCCCGCCAAATCCATGCCCGGAAGCCGCTCGGGAAGCTGCCTCGTCATCGCCTGCGGAATGCCGAGATCGCTCAGCAAAAAAAACCACGTCATCACCGAAGAAAGGAGCCCAAACCGCCCGTAATCGGCGGCGCCCATCAAACGCGGAATAATGACGGCATACAAAAAGCCGATCCCGATCAGCGCTGCGCGCTGCGCCATAAGCACGGCGGCATTCCGCATCATTAAATTCCGTTCGGATCTCAATGGCGCCTAACCTTCAAGATTCGCATCCAGCGATTCCACGCCTCTTGGACCACAATACCGAAGAGGTCCCGCCCGCGCGCAACGCCAAACACATTCTTCAAATATCGCCCGAACGGCACGCCCATCCGCCGAGCGTGCAACCACCAGCGCGGAGTTTGGCCCGCCCACACCTGCCCGCGAAACGCCACGACAAACGCAGCCCGATCGGACAATGGCGGGCGATTCGGAAATTCGGGCACGGCCATGAACGGCAGGAGGCATTGCCTCGCGAGCCGCCAATGCGGAAGCGTCCGCGTCTCAGCCGCAAGCCACTGAATCCGGCTCCAATCCACCTCCGCGCCGCGCGCGCGATGCAAATGCGCCACATCCGCAATCCACCGGATCGGCGGCGGAAGCGGATGGAACAATCCATAGACGCCCGCGTGAAACATCGTCGTGGTCGGATCGGGAACGCGCACTTCCAACTGACCGCCGAATTCGACCTTCACCGGCGCGTCCCACGCGGCGTCGGCGATGTCCCGCTCCGCCCCCTCCATCAACGATCGAGTGTAGAGCCGCAACCGGAGCCCATCGGCATGAACGAAGGTGCGCGCGTCGTCAATGTGGGGCGCTGAACTCATCCATCCGGTCGAAGGCAAAATGCCCGCCGCGCGTTCGGCGTCGGCTGGCCGGACCAGCACATCCAAATCAACGAGCGGCCGCAGTTGCGAATTTCCCGCATAAGCAAGCGACAGAAGCGCCGCGCCCCGAATCAGGAGAAACTCAATCCCCGCCTCTTCCAAAGCCCGCAATGCGGGAATCGCGCGGGCGGAAAGCGTCTGCGTCCGCGTCCACGCATATCGGCAGAAGCCGCGAAACTTGGGCGAGAACTCGTCTTCGACAACGCCCGCTCTGCGGGCTCGGAAGTAGAGCAGCGGCAGGAGTTGGCGCGATGAATGGCCCAGACTTTCCAGCCGAATCCGCCCGATCCACTCGCGCCACGCATCGCGGACCTCCTGATCGCGAGCGGCCAACACCGCCCGCAACAGCCCGTCATGCTCGCCGCGCGCGAGAGGCAGTTTCATGGCCTTTGCGCGCTCACCCGCCGGCGTTTCATCCCGGCGTGAAGCACGCGCAGGTAGCTGTCATATTTTTCGTCCACGCATTGGACGCCGACGTTCGTGTCGTGAATGCGGCGCCAAAGGAGTCCGCCTTCAATATTCAACTCACGAACACCCAGATCGCGGGCACGCATCAGCCAGCCAAGGAACTCCGCCGTGCGGTGCCCGGTGTCGAAAGGCCCGACGCGCTGAAACACGCCGGCCCGGGCGGCCAGCCCTCCGGGCAGCACGGCCGGCTCGATGGGGTTGGCGTCGCGCGGCTCGCCATCACGAAAACGCCGCATGGTGCCAAACGTGAGGTCCACTTCCGGATAGCGCTCAAATGCGGCGACATGGTCGGCGAGTTTAGTCGGACTGAACGCGTCATCCGCATCGAGACATGCTATAAATTCTCCGCGCGCCCGCCCCAGTGCGGCATTTCGAGCCGCCCCTATCCCCGCGTTCTCTTGATGCAACGCGATAATCCGGTCTCCGTATTGCTCCATCACAGCGGCGGTGTCATCCGTGGAACCGTCATTGACGACAAGAATTTCCAGCGGCGGATGCGTCTGCGCGAAGACGCTTTCGAGCGCCTCGCTCAAATATTTCCCCGCGTTGAAAGCGGGGATAATGACCGACACCGTTTTCATGAAGCCGCCATTTTGCGGCGCCGTCTCGCCGAAGCGGCAAGAAGATCAAGCAATTCGCGCCGGCTGTGATCCGTCCTTTGCGACTCGTTGGCGTCATGCACATGCCGCCAGAGGAGTATTTCCTGCAAATCCGCGCGACGGTATCCGGCATCGTTCAAGCGGAAAAACCAATCCACATCGCTCCCGACAATGTTGGATGGATTGAATACGCCGATGCGGCGAAACGCCTCGGCGCGCACCAGCACCGATCCCGGCAAAAATCCCAGCATGGGCTGGCCGACATGCGAGTCCGGCAACCAATCCGGACGGTCGCCTTCCAAAATGTTCTCCATGTAGGAATACAAGATCCAGACATCCGGATGGACCTGCAGATATTCAACCTGCCTGGAGGTTTTTGTCGGCGCCCAGCGATCATCCTGATCAAGGAAGGCAACGTATTCGCCCCGCGCGCGGGCCAAGGCCGAATTGCGAGCGACGGCAACGCCGGAGTTGGGTTGATAGATATAGTTCACGCGCGGAAAGGACCGGGCAATCGCCTCGCTCCCGTCGCGCGAGCCGTCGTCCACCACAAAAACTTCGAGCGCCGGATAGTCCTGCGCGAAAATACTATCGAGCGCAGCGCGCAGGCGCTGCTCTCCGTTATAGACCGGCACAATGACACTGACTAACGGGGTCGTCATGACAAGGACCCAAGAGCATGGCACAACTGATCTCGGACCGCATCATCAGAAAAATGGGACCGGGCCAGCTCCCGACCTTGAACGGAAGCATCTTGCCAGGCGCTCTCATCCTGATGGAGGCGAATAACTTCCCGCGCGAAGGATTCGGCATCCGCGCACGGGCACGCATCTGGAATTCCCTCCCACGCCACCGCCGTGCCCACCACCGGAACACCCTGCCCCATGGCCTCCACCACTTTACCCTTCAACCCGGCGCCAAAACGCAGGGGCGCAATCGCCACACGCACGGCTGCATAAACCGGCGCGAGGTCCGGCGCCCATCCGACATATTCAATACCCGAAACATTCACATCCGGTGGATTTGCGCCCACGACATGCGTCCTCGCTTCGGGCAGAGTTTCGCGAATTTTCGGCCAGACTTCGCCCGCATAAAACCTCAATGCATCCTCATTCGGCGCGTGCCGGAAATTCGCAACGAAGATGATATCCCGGCGCGATTCAAATGGCGGCGGGTTATCGCAAGGGGTTCCGGGAATGGCCACAACCCGCACATCCGCATCGGGCGCTTCCTGCCGCACAATCTCCGCCTCCGGCTCCGTCACAACCCAGACCTGATCCGCCCCGGCAAACAACTTTCGCTCAAGCGCCTTCATCTCAAGCGCTGCTCGCAATGCCATTTGATTACCGTGCAACCGCGCGGCGCGAAAGAGCCGGATGTGATGCAAGTCCACCGTATCGAAAATTAGTTTCACGTTTGGCCACCGCTTCCGGCACGCCTCCAGCCAACGCGAAGCGCCTTCGGGACGACTCAAAATTACGAGGTCAAAACTCTCGTCGTCGTCGGGAGGTTCAGTTGCAACGCGCGCTTCATGTTTCAGGGCACGCAATAGTTCGACAACTTTTGCCAGACGGAATGAGCCGGCATCGCGATCCGGCGTCAGCTCATTCGGCTCCAAAACAAGGATTCTCATTGGAGAAACGCCCGAATGGCGGGCGCAACATCACGCGTCGAGCCGCCCAACTCCAACCGGTAACACGGCGCTGCCCGGACCAGTTGCGAAAGATAATCGAAGGCGGGCGCCCCTGCGCCCGGCAACTGAAAAATACTGCTCGGCGCAAGCGCCATCAGCGCCGCCGCGCCGCCCACGCGCACCAACTGCGTCGCTCCACTTCCGACCACGCGCGGAAGAACAACAGCCATCAACTCCAGGCTCCGAACAACCTGCTCCGGATGCTGTTCGAAGATGAATACGTGCCGCTTTTCGTCGCCGATGTTGTGCTGCGCCTCGCCGAACAGTTTCGGGAACCGCTCCAAATCTTCCGGACGGATTTTTGCGGAATTGTAGAGACTGTGCACCCGCGGCGATGGAGACAGCGATAACACCGAATAATCGTCGCTCACATAGTCCATTCCATCTTCGAGACAAAGGAGCGAAGTCGTTGATTTTCCGGAACCGCTCCGGCCCCCCAGCAAAATCCCGCGCCCATTCACCCCCACTGCGCCGCCATGCACGAGTTGCAGTCCCCGCAGGGTCAGCCACCGCGCGAGGAGCGAGCGAAGTGGCGCAGCGCTGTCATAAAAAGGAACGACATCTGGCGCGGGCGCGTAAAACACCGCTTCATTCGTCTCCATATCCAACAGGCTGATGCCGCCGAATCCCGCTTCAATCGAGATGTGGAATCGCTCGCTGTTCAACCCCTCAATTTGCCCTCGCTTCACCGTTCCATCGTGCCGCCACGGCGCCGGCGGAAATGGAACATTCGTGGATTTGGCATCCCAAAGCCGAACGCGCAGTGACGGAGCGGAACTGGAAGCAACGCGATTGTGCGCCAACGCGCGCACGACGTGCGGAAGCAAAGCCTCGCTCGCAAATTGCAGTTCGATACGCAGCCCGGCAATTTCAATAGACTGCGATTTGGGCCGGTTCGCCGATGCGCGATGAAAGGCAGCCGTGGCGGCGCTGAAAAACTCTGCCAAAACCGTATTGTCTGGCTGCGGGAGCAAGCGCCTAAACTTTTTACGAGGCGGACTTGCCGGCGACATTGGGCCAACCGGCGTCGGTGACCTCGTGAATCGGATCGGCCAGCAGCATGTCCTGCATGTCGTCATACCGCTCCAACTTCGGCTCACAAAACGGAACCTTCGGCGTCCCGACCGCAGCCATCGCCGGCAAGGCGGAAACAGCAGCGGGGTCCGCCACGATCAAGCCTTCACGCTGAAGGCGTTCCACGAAGGCGCAAACCGCATTGCGGATTTCAGCCAACTCGCCTTCAAAACGCGCCGCGACATGGTTCACACTTTCGTTGACAGATGCGCCTTTTGAGATGGCCTCCCAAACGGCGGCGCCGACGGTGTCGGCGCTGAAGTAGCTGCCGGTGTCGAGGTTGATCATCACCACTTCCCCATCTATCGCGTCGTTCACGATGCTGGGCCGATTGACCCGAAACCGCATGGACTCTTGCATTCTGTTCCTCCCCAAACTCGCGAGCATACAAAAACTGCGGCGATGCGCTACGCTGTTTTTCGTGCCGGCCGCTCTTTTTTTACTTCGAAGAAGCACGTGTTTTTGCACACCGAACAATGATTCAGGTCGTGGCTGCATTTCGACGTGCGCCTGCGCAGGAGGGCGAGAAAATCTTTGACGACTTTGCTGTCCATGCGAATGGTTTCGATGAACGCATTGAGCTTCACGCTCGTCTCAATGCTCAGCAGATGCTCAATTTTGCAGGCGTCCACTTCGGCCTGGTCCGACTCAACCCCGAGCACATCGCGGAAAAAGGCGATCAACAGCTTATCGTTTTCCTCCACCACCTCCGCGAGGCGGCGTCCCTCATCCGAGAGAGCCAAAAAACGGTTTTGGTCTTCAACAATCAACCCCCGGCGCTTGAGCGGCTTGAGACTGATCGAGCAACTGCCGCGCGTGATGTTCAGGCGCTTGGCGATGTCCGTCACCCGCGCATAGCCCTGCGTGTCGAGCAGTTCGCGAATCGTCATCAAATAGTGCGCCGCGCTGTGCGTCAGCAGATTCTCTTCAAAGGACTTCCACACTTGCTTGGCCATAAACTCACCCGGTTGTTTGATGTATCAAGCAAAGGATAGACGACCAGCGTCCCGCGTCAAGCCGCGCCGTCCCCTGCCGGCTTCCAACGATTGGAAAACTCAAGGGCCGAGTTTCCAATGATTGGAAAGCTGGAACACGCCCTCGGCGGTTGAGGCGTTCTTCACGGCGAAGGGATACCAATCTTCGCGGCGATGATATTGGACGGCGTGATCCCAGGAGTGAATGGCGAGGGAAAGGAAATATTTCCCCTCCATCAACGAAAGCGGATCAATGCGAAGTTGCATCACGCCGTCGCCCTCGATGGCGGGGATGTCGTATTTCGCGATTTGCGTGTTGGCGCCAAAAATGAAAAACCCCGATCCGGTCTTGAGCGAAAAGCCAAAGACCGGCTTTTCGATGCGGCGGCGGGCGTGGTAGTGAATTTCGATCGCCAGCGCGCGCCCGGTCGTGAATTCGTGCAGCGCCGCGCCGTGTTCGTCGCGCATGACGACCTCCCGGATTTCGACCTCGCGCGTGCCGTGCTCCTCCACGTTGAGCTGGCCGATTCGCGCCATGTAGCGTTTGAGATAGTCCAGGATCACATCGGAGGGCTTCCCCTCGGCGACGAGTTGGCCGGCGTGAATCAGCTTCACCTCCGTGCAGAATTGCTCGACGGCGACGAGGTCGTGGGAGACGAGCAGAATGGTTTTGCCGCGCCGCTGAAAGTCGCGAATGCGATCGAGGCATTTTAATTGAAACGCCATGTCGCCGACGGCCAGCACTTCATCCACCAGCAGAATGTCAGGGTCGGTTTCAACGGCGACGGCGAAGCCCAGGCGAACATACATGCCACTCGAATAGTTCTTCACGGGCATGTCTATGAAATCTTTGAGTCCGGCGAATTCGACGATGTGATCCATCCGGCGCGCGATATCTTCGCGCGGAATCCCGAGAACGGCGGCGTTCAAAAAAACGTTTTCGCGGCCCGACAAGTCGGGATGAAATCCCGCGCCGAGCTCGAGCAGCGAAGAAATCTGTCCATTGCATCGCACCGTGCCTTCGGTCGGCGTGATAGTTCCGGCGAGCAAACCAAGCAGAGAACTTTTACCCGAACCGTTCGGGCCCACCACCCCAACGGTGCTGCCCGGCATGACGGAAAAGTTCACGTTTCGCAGAGCCCATAATTCGGACGACCTATCTTTTTTGGTGCCGTGCACGAGGAGGTCGCGAATCGAGGTCCGCGCCACGCCGCGCAGGCGATAGCGCTTGCCGAGATTTTCAACCTGGATGGCGGGCGTGGTCATGTCACAACAAATCCGCAAAATCTTTCTGCAAGCGGTTGAACAGGCGATAGGCCAACCACGTGATGAGGCCAACTCCGACGATGCCGGCATAGGCCGCGGGAATCCACGGGAAGGCGACGCCGGGCGTGATTACGGCGCGGTAGCCTGTGACGATGATGGCCATCGGGTTGAGCATGAACACATCCATCGCCCACGGGTGATGCTCGGCGAATTTTTCGACGAAGGTGAGGTTGTACATCACCGGGCTGACAAAAAACCACGCGGTAAGGCCCACGCCGACCAGATGCTGCATGTCGCGAACAAATACGTTTGTCGCGGCCATGAGCAGCGAAAGACCGAAGTTGAACACGAGTTGAAAAATCACCACGAGCGGAAAGGCAAAAATCATGGGGCTGAACCCGTGATCCGCGCGCGCAAAGAGGATCGCGACAAAAGCAAACTGGACGATAAGGCTCAAAAGATAGGTGATGAGGTTGGCGAGGGTTGTGGAGAGCGGGAGAATCACGCGCGGGAAAAAAACTTTTTTCACGAGGTTGGTATTCCCCGAAATCGCAAACAGTCCGCTGTTGACGCACTGCACGGTGAACTGCCAGGCAAAAACGCCGATGATAATGTCCGCCAGCGGCACGCCGCGCCCACCGAGCAGGCGCAGAAAACAAACATAAATCAGCGCCATGAACATCGGGATGAGCACGCTCCAGAGAAACCCGAGCACGGAGCCCCGGTAGCGGAGTTTGAGTTCGCGCGCGGTGAGGTTCCACAACAGTTCCCGACGCGACCTTATCGTTTGAATGAGCGACATGCTGCGAATGTGATACTTGACCGCCCCCGACCCGTCGAGACGCTTTTCCAACTCACCGGCTCCGGCGCAGCGACTCCATGACCAAAGCCACTCGCCCACGGCCAGGCTGCGCCGAGGCCGTGAACGCGCAACTCGCCGCCCGCCACGGTGGACGAACATCTTCCGCCGCGGCGAGGAAGGCCGACACCGTCGAAAAATCCGCGTCGTTGAAAGTCACATCTTCGGAAAGAACAGTCCAGCCGTCGCCGAGCTCCTCTTCCTTGCGCGGCGTTGCGCTCGCCGCGCCCTCGGGAAGCAAATTTTTCAGCGCCGGCGGGTCCCCGGCCTGTTCGAGAAGGCGCATGGCTTCATGGTCGGCCGCGGAGGCTTGCTTCAACGCCAGCAGCTCCGAGAGGTCCACCGCCTTGCGGCGTATCTGCCGAGCGGCGGCCGGCGTCGCCCGGATGGTATTCCAAGCGAAGGCCAGCGCGATAGCGGCGAGAATCGCGGGCCAGATCGAGAACCACTTTTGAGCCTTGCTCACAGCTTCACCGCTTTCACGCGAACGGCCACGCGTCCGTCGGGCAATGGATCGCCCTGTTCCGGCCTCGCGCCCCAACCCGCCAACGCGAGTTTTTCGGAAAGCGGTTCGAGCGATTCCCGGCTCAACGCCGCGCCACTGAATTCCATTTGGTCGTCGGACCAGTTCAGGGTGGAGACTTCAATTCCAAGCTCCTGCGCGATTGAGAGCAACTTCGCAAGCGAGAGCGCGACGGAGGGCGCGAAGGGGCGCTCGAAGGCGGACGCGCGCGATCGCCCTTCGTCGCGCACACGACGCGCGACGACCAACTCCTGCCCGTGCGGGACCTTCGCCATACCGGTCACCTCGGCGGCAACCTGCGCCAATCGCGTCTACAACCGTTCATCGCGGGTCGCGAGATACATCCGCCATGCGCCGCACAACGCGATGAGCGCGATGGACGCGGCCACGCAGGCCGTTGACGCGAGGCGCGCCGCTCTCGATTCGCGCGCGCGCACGGAGGGGTGCTCCAACGGTCCGGACCGAAAATTGCACGGCAACGTTGCGTCCGAAATCGCCCTGGCCGCCAAAGCGCGCGCGAGAAACTGATCGGGCGCGTTGACGTTGAGAAAGGTTGTTCCTTCCGGCCGGCGCAGCGCGCGTTGCGAATCCACGGCAACGCCCGGCCCGACCAGCGCCCACGTGAAAGGCGCATCCGCATCCGCGCCCAACTGCGCGCGCAAGAAGGATGACCAGCGCTGATGATCCACGCTCGGGCTACGGCTTCCGGTCGCTCCAAGAAACCGCGCGCCGCGTCCGACCACGAGCGCGCAGCGGTCCAATCCCAGATACGCGACCGCGCGGATTTCGTTTTCGCGCGGCGGAACCTCGTCGCACAGGCGCGCCCACAAGGCGAGCGCTTCGTGGTCGAGACGGGTCGCATCCACGCGCTGTTCCTGAAGTCGGCCCAGCGCGGCTTCCACCTCCTCCACGCGCGCCACCACGGCCAGCGCATCGGAGTGAGCGCCGGCGGCGATCACTTCGGGAAAGAGGCTCACGCATTTTTCGATCGGGAAAGGCAACTGAACGTCGAGCAGCGACGGCAGAACTTTTCGCGCCTTCTCGGCGGAGGCGAGCGGCGCGACGATCCGCCTCGCAAAACATTCATAGGTGGGGAGCGCGGCGGCGCACTCCACCTGTTCGGGCAGCGCGGGCAACGCCTCGAAGCGAACGCGCCGCCCGCGCCCGACCGCGCGAACAATGACGGATTTCGAGGCGGAAAAATCTATTCCGAAAGCGACGCTCATGGATGGGCACTACAGCGCATCAGAAGACCCACTGCAAGACTTCCACTTGGCCGGCCGTGTCGCGCATCACGAGCGCGCGGGTGACGGCGGCGAGATCGTTCGCGTGGGCGCGGCTTTCCACCGTGAAGAATCGGCTGCGCACATCGAGATAGGGCAGCAGGGCGGCGGAGGTTTCGGGGTCGGTCGCGATGGCGAACGCTTCGAGCGACCGAAGTGGGCGCATCTCGCGCAGGGCGATGATCGCCTTCACGAGGTCGTCGTGTTCGAAGCCCAGGACGGCGGAGAGCGCGGTTTTTGTGGCGGTGTTCGCGTTGAGGGGAAACGGGCGCTCCCGCCGAACGGGAATCAAGGTCACGGCGTCGGTGAAATCCGAATTGAACGTGTCGCTGGAAGATTCGCGGGGGTGATGATCGAAAAAGGAGCGTTTCCAATCGGCGACTGAAAGCAGCTCCGCCCAGGATTGCAGCGGGCGATTGGGCGTGGTGTAAGGCGGTTGCCGGGCTTCGTAGGACCGGGCTTCGCGCAATCCCGTTTGGTCGGCATCCACCCAATCTTCCAGCGCATGGACCGCTGCGCTGGAGGAAAACACGCCAGCGAGCGCGAACGCATCGCCGAGAATATCTCGCGGCGCGCGTTTGGCGGGCACATTTTTCGCCGAAAGATTGTTCAAGTCGAAGAGCCGGCTCTCATCGCGCACCACGGTGCGCGTGGATATGCCGGAAGGGGTAATCACCTCTTCGGCGGCGAACCACGTGTCATTGGTGGTGTCCACGGCGAGGTCTTCATCGTCGGCCAACCGCTGACAGGCGGCGCGAATGGCGTCGGCCCCCGCGCGTCGAAGCGCGGCCATGTTGGCGATGGATTGATTTCGCCGCAGCAGCGCGCGCGCCGTGATCTGCGATTCAAGGACGAGCGTGCTGACCAGCGCGAGCATGAAGAGCGCCAGCACCAGCGCAATGCCCTCATTCCGGTTATGCCGTTCATGGCGCTCGCGCGATTCGCGGCGCCGCGAGCGATGGCTTTCGGACGACCGCTCTTCGATAATTTCCGGCAGCTTGAAAATCAGAAAATAAAGACCGAGCGCCAGCGCGCCGCCCGCCGCATACCCAAGCGCCATCCAGAGGAGGCGGTCGCGCGTCTGGCCTTGTTTGACCAGCGCCATACAGCCCAGAAACAATGCCAGCGCGAAAACGACCGCCCCGATCACGCCCAAGAGCGTCCGCGCCGTCCGCTTGAAGCGCCGCAGCGCGGCGCGTTGATAGTTGCGCTGCCGGGTGGGGTCATCTTTCCAAAGATTCACAGCGGAGATAATAATGTGCCTGACCGCCTAAAAACAAGTCGCGATCTACCCGTCCACCCCTCGACCCACCCCCTCCCACGCTTCTCGCAAAAAATTATTCACTCATCTTTTTTTGTACGATCGTATAAAAAAAGATGAGTATGAATTGATGCGTGGTGGCGTGAGTTCGAGGTTAAAGGGGATAGAAAAAAGAGAGGGTAGAGCCAAGCCGGCGCTAAAACTCAGTGAGGGGCAACCGACGAGGGCAAGAGTCAGGCCCAGCGATGTCCGCGAGAATTGCCGCCGACTTTCGTTTTACGGATGGGCAGCGAGCCACTGTTGAACGGCGCGCGCCGAGGGATCGTTCGGGGAAAGGCGGAGAAATTCGCGATAGTGCTGCTTTGCCAGCGGCAAGGTCGAGGCGTTGTCGGCGTAGAGATAGCCGAGCACGTAGTGGGCGGAGGCGTATTGCGGTTGATTCTTTAGGACGTCCTTCAACAGCGTGATGGCCGAGGCCGCGTCGTTCTGCTCGCGATAGAGCAGCGCAAGATTGTAGCGCGCGTTGTCGAGATCGGGCTGAAGCGAAAGCGCGCGGAGATAGGCGTCCTTCGCCAGGTCGAAGTCGCGCTTCACCGTGTAGGCCGCGCCGAGATTGTACCACGTGCCGGCGAGCGCGTCGTCATTTTCCAAAGATCGGATATAGAAACTGATGGCGTCATCCCATTTGTCTTGCTGTTGGTAGTAGTTGCCGCGATTGAACGCTTGCACCGCCGCGCGCGTGTTGGGACTTTCCGGGCGGCGGTATTGAATCGTGCGCGCGGGCGGACGTGGCGCGACGGCTTCCGCAGCGATGACGCGCGCGGTGATCGCGCCGGAGGGCACGCCGGCGGGCACGGGCGTGTATTGCGGAAATTGGATCGAAGGAGAAAGTTCGCGCGCGCGGACGCGAGCCCCGGAGGCGCGAGAGTCCGCGGCGAACTTCTGCGCAAAGTCGGCATAGGTCGTTGCGGCCTTGGCGGGAAGGTCCAACGACTTGTCGTAAAGCTGCGCGAGCGCGAAAAGCGCGTCCGCGTTTCTGGGATCGGCTTGAACGGCCTGCTTCAATCCTTCCAGCGCGGCGTCGCTCTCGCCCGACTGCACCGCCGCATCGGCCATCGCGATCTGGGCGGCAGTGAATTTCGGGTCGAGGACGATCGCCTGCTTGAAACTCTTCAGAGCCGCATCGGCTTTTTTCTGCGCGAGGAGAAAACGTCCGAGTTCGTAGTGCGCGCGGGCTTGGTCAAAGCAGATTCGCGTGGCCGTGCGAAGCGCGCGTTCCTGCAGCGCGAGACTGCCGGTCTGCCCGGCGTTGCCGGCCACTTGCAGGCAAACCTCCAGTGCGAGCGCGCTCTTGCCGCGGTCGGCGAGTTTCACCGCTTGGTTGAGCATGTCTTCGCCGGTGGCTACGGCGGGCGTGGCGGAAGCGGTTGGCGCGGCGGGGGACGGGGTCTGCCCCGCGCTCGTTGCCGCGGGTTCGGTGGCGGGCGCCTCCGCCGGAGCTGCGGCAGGCGCCTCGGGCGGCGCGGGTTTGCCGGAGAGTTTCGCGAGCGCGGCTTGCGCATGGGCGCGTTCGGGTGTGGACTCGCGTTCGACATCGAGGAACTTGTTGAAATAGGTGGTGGCGCGCTCGGTGTTGCCGGTGGATTCGTAGATGAGGCCAAGATTGAAAAGCGCGGGGGCGTAGCGCGCGTTTTGCTCCAAGGCTTTGAGCAGCGTCACGATCGCTTGATCCGGCGATTCGGACCTCCAGTCCACGCAGGCGATCGCCGTGAGGATGCGCGGGCTTTGCGGCGCGCGGTTGAGGGCCATGTAGAGCGCGCGCCGCGCTTCCGGCCATTGTTGCTGGCGCGTATAGATGGCGCCGAGATATTCCAACGCGCGCGTGTCGGCCGGGTCGAGGGTCGCCGCGTCGCTGAACGCGCGAATCGCGCGTGCGGGATCGGCGCTGTCGGCCAGGAGCGCACCGAGGTTGTAGGCGGCATCGGCCATGGTCGGGCTCAGGCGGCGGCTGTTTTCAAACGCTTCGAGCGCGGGGCCGGTCAAGCCGAGCTTTGCCGAAGCGAGCCCGATATAGTTGTAGGCGGCGGCGTTGGCGTCGCTCGCGGGGCGCGCCTGAATGGACTTTTCAAAAAATGCTTTGGCCCGCACATATTGGCCGCGCTTGTATTCGCGCAGCCCGGCCTTGAACTCCCGCTCCCCCGGCGCGGCGGTGCAGGCGGCGAGAATCAGCCCGGCGAGGGCCAGCGTGGAGAGGATGGCGAAAAACTTTTTCATTCGGGCTGCATCCTACTGACTCACTTCTCGAAGTGAACCCAAATCTGTCGCGTTCTTGGCCCATCAAATTCGCACAGGAAAATACCCTGCCACGTCCCAAGCACGAGTTTCCCATCCTCGACCAGCACGCGCGCCGAAGCTCCCATCATCGAAGCCTTGAGATGCGCGGCCGTGTTGCCTTCTCCATGCCGGTCCGCCGGGTCGTCCCAGGGCGCCATCGCATCGAGCCGGCGCTCCAGATCCCGAGCCACGTCGGGGTCGGCCTGTTCATTGATCGTGACCCCCGCGGTCGTGTGCGGCACGAACACCGTCAGCGCCCCCGACGCGCCGCGTTCGAGAAGCCGCTCGACCTCCTTCGTAATGTTCACCCACGCCGTCCGCCTTGAGGTCTGCACCGTAAAACTCTTCATGGCCGGAGTTTAGCAAATCGTCACGCCCCAGCGCAAAGCCCCTGCGCGGGAAGATGAGCCACAATTTGACCGGTGAGCGGCGAACAGAGTATGATGGCTGCGCGATGATGACGGTTTACGTCCTGTTATTGATTCTCCTGTTGCTGTTGAATGTGTTTTTTGTCCTGGCGGAATTTGCCGCGGTGAAAGTCCGCGGCTCGCAAATCTCCGCCCTCGAAGACAAGCACCCGCGCGAAAGCTCGCGCCTCGCCCATATTCACAACAATTTGGATGAATATCTCTCCGTCTGCCAAATCGGCATCACGCTGGCGAGCATCGGCCTCGGCTTTGTCGGCGAGCCGGCGGTCGCGCGCGCGCTGACGCCGCTGCTGGGGAATGTGCAGGGCGCGCACGCGCTCTCCATCACAATCAGCTATATCGTAATTTCGATTCTCCACATCGTGATCGGAGAGCAGGTGCCGAAGGTGTATGCGATCAGCAACGCGGAGCGCGTGTCGCTCTGGCTCGCGACGCCGCTGCGTTTTTTCCACTGGCTGCTGTATGTGCCGCTGTGGCTCCTCAACGTCACCGTGCGTTTCACGCTTCGCGCGCTCCGCCTGCCCGACCGCCCCGAAGAAGCCTCCACTTCCGAGGCGGAGGTCCGGGTGATTCTGGAAAAATCGCAACAGGAAGGCATGATGCCGTTCCGCCGGTTGCTCCTGCTGGAAAACGTTTTTGACTTCGGCACGGTGCGCGTGAAGGACGAGATGCGCCCGCTCGCGCAAATCGTCGCGCTGCGCGCGGACCGCCCGTGGGAGGAAAATCGCGACCGGATTCTGAATTCCAATCACACGCGATTTCCGCTGATGAGCGGCGAGCCGCCCCGCCCCATCGGCATGATCCACATCAAGGACCTGCTCCATGCCCCCACGTGGCCGAACGAGACCGACCTCCACGCGCTCGCTCGAAAGGCCTTCACCACTACGCCGGACACCCCGCTGGAACAACTCCTGACCGACCTGCGCCGGCGTCGCATTCACATGGCGATCGTTCAGGACGCCGCCGGGCAGATGCAGGGACTTATCACGATGGAGGATATTCTGGAACAACTCGTCGGCGCGATCGAAGACGAATTTGAAATGGAATCGCCGATTCGTCTCGGCGACGTGTTGAAGGAAAATAGGATTGTGCTCGATTTGGTTTCCACCACCGCCGAAACCGCCATCGAAGAGATCATTCGCCGCGCCTCGGTGGAGGAATCGCCCGTGGGCCGCTCCGTCATCATCGAAGCCGTGAAAGCCCGCGAGCGCAGCCTCTCCACCTATCTCGGCGAGGGGCTGGCCGTGCCGCACGCGCGCCTCGACGCGCTCAAAGCCCCGCTGCTTTTTTTCGCCCATTCGCACACGGGCGTGGCCTTCGACCCCAAGAAGCCCGACGAAAAGGCGCACATCCTCTTCCTGTTGTTGACGCCCACCTCCGTGCCGCGCATGCAGACGCGATTGCTCTCGCGCATCGCAAACCTTCGCGAAAGCGCCTATGTCTGGGATCGCCTGCTCGAGGCGGGCACCTCGGCGGAGGCGCTCGAAGCCATCCGCAGCGGCGACGAATTGCTGACCACCTGACGCGCGTCACCAAAAACGCCACGCGTGGTAATGCACCACGTAGAGGCCGAGAGCCAGGTTGGCGACCACGTGCGCGAAGCACGCGCTCCACAAGTCGCGCGTTTTCCAATAGAGCCACCCGAACGCGAGGCCCGCCACGATTCCGGCCAGCCACTCGTTGTGCTCGACGCCAAAAATCACCGCCACGCCCAGAAAGCGCGGAACGTCCATCCGCCCCGCATCCACCGTTTGAAAATCGCCGCCGAGCATCCAGCGATAAAGAAAACCGCGCCAGAAAAACTCCTCGATGAACGGAATCACCAACGCCGATCCGGCCAGGCGCACCCACGTGAACGCCCACCCGCACACCGCGGGATCGAACGGCGCAGGCGACGCATCCACACGCACCTCGCCGAACGGGCGAACCGCCCACTTCATGTAGAGATCGCTCAGCGCGGCGGGGCACCACGGGCTTTCGAAGAACACCCACGCCGCAAAAACGACCAGCCCCACCAGCAACGCGAGCGGCAAATGCGCGAGCTTTCCGCGCGAATACCAACGCCATGGACGGCAAATCATCAGGGTCGCAATGCCCACCACGGTTCGCGCGGCATACGCCCAACTGGGGGCGATGGCCGGCATGTCGAGAAACCAAAGCATCCCCATCCAACCGGCGAAGGGGACAATATGTGCGAAGGCCGGATTCATGCGCGGGGAACGAATGAACGAATCCGCTTCACCATTCAATTCAAATTCGCCCTTGATTGCCCTCCCCCGCTCCGTCATTCCTCTGTCATGCAAAACGCGCCGATCCTGACGGCCGAGACGTTCGCGAATCGTCCGCCCGAAACCTATCACGCCAATTACTTCGCCATGTATTCCAGCGTCTTCGGCGGCATTGTCATTGATCCGCGCCTCATGCTCGTGCCGATGGACGATCACCTCGTTCACCGCGGCGATGGAGTGTTTGAAACCCTCAAGATGGTCAACGGCCGCATCTACCTCGCGCACGAGCACATTGCGCGGCTCTTTACCTCAGCCGAACGCATCGGCCTGAAGTCGCCCTGGACTGAAGCAGAAATCCTGACCCTGATGCGCCAGGCGGCCCGCGCGGCAAAGCAAAAAAGTGCGCTCATTCGCGTCCTCCTCTCGCGCGGCTCCGGCAGCCTCGGCGTCAATCCCTACGACTGCCCCGCCCCCGGCCTTTTCATTCTCGTTCACAAACTTCTGCCGTCCTTCATGGAGGCTCACCCCGGCGGCGCGCGGGTCAAAACCAGCGCCATCCCCATCAAACCCGGCTTCTTCGCCAACGCCAAAACCTGCAACTACCTGCCGAACGTGCTGATGAAAAAAGAAGCCGTGGATGCCGGCGTGGACTTCACGCTTTCCTTCGACGAACGAGGACGCGTGGCCGAAGGCGCAACGGAAAACTTCGGCCTCCTCACGCGCAACCGAGAACTCCTCGTTCCCAAAGTGGATCGCATCCTCGCCGGCACCACCATGCTCCGCGTGCTCGAACTGGCCCGTGAACATCTCCTCGGCCCGTACCTCGATCGCGTGGACCACGCGGACCTGAACCGAAAGCACATTCACCAATGCGCCGAAGCCTACATCTTCGGAACAACGCCGGACGTGACGGCCGTCATCGAATTCGATGGACGACGCATCGGCGACGGCAAGCCCGGTCCGATTTTTCAGCGGTTGAGCGAATTGCTGCGCAACGACATATTGGAAAGCGCCGACCACCACGCCGAGGTCTAACATGAAAAAAATTATGGCCGTTCTTATGGCGCTCGCTGCGGCGAACGCCCACGCGCGCGGACTGTTGGGCGAACGCTACGCCAGCGTTTCCGTCAGCGCGAGCCGCCCCGGCGAAGCGAGCGTACGCGCCTTCGACGACACCGTCATGAGCGGCAGCGCCGGAGTCAATGTTCCGCTGGCGCCCAACTGGGATGTTGGAGTCGGCGGAAAATTCACGCAGCTCAAAGGCAAAAGCGGCGGTATTTCTGTGGATACGGATTCAACCGGAGCCTGGGTCGCGGGCGCCCTGCACCTCGCGCCCGCTCATCGCTTCGACCCTTCGATGAGCGCGGGTCTGGGATATGCGCACACCACGTCCGAAGCGACCAGCCCGACGCGCCACCGCAAAGTCACCCTCGACGAAACCTACGCGCACATGGAAGCCGGCGCGCAATTTCAGTTCGGCCGCGGGTTTTCACTCTATCCTTATATGGACTATGTGAAGTGGCTGAACAGCGACGATCTTGACGACAACGCCGGAGTGGGCCTGACCGCCACGCAGTGGCTGTCGGAAAACTGGTCCGCAAGCGTCGGATGGTCGCACGAATTCGACGGCGGCGACAACGCCATCTCCCTCAACGCCCAACGCTCATTCTGACGGGTCGCGGCGGATTAATCGCGATTGCTGATGATCGCGTTCGTGAACACTGTCAACAGCATCAACTCGTCCAATGTGTACGTCGTAACTTGCGGTTCCTGAAGCATGACGAACCTCCCGCCAACCAAAAGAACTACCACAGAATAAACCGCTGCAGCGAAGCGCGGGCCGAGCGCGTAAACAAGTGCCGGGATAGCGTCTGGCCAATGCGCCCGGCTAACCGCAGCTATTGCACGGGACTTGCGTAAAGACCGTGGACTGAATCAGTTCGCCCAATGTGTACGTCGTGACCTGCGGCTCCTTCATTGTTGCACCCTCCAGTTAGCGCTAGGAATTCTACCCGCGAAACCCCTTGCCCGCAAGCTCGCTCATTAGAAAAAATCAACCCGCTCCGGCTGGCTCGCGTTGCGGCTCGCGAAGGCGAAGCGCGCGGAGGTATTCTGTGCGCATCTTGGCGATGTTCGTGACGGGAATGCTCTTCGGGCAAGCCGCTTCGCATTCCGCATGATTCGAGCACGACCCAAAACGCTCTTCGTCCATTTGTCGAACCATCGCCAACACCCGTGTCACCCGCTCCGCATGACCTTGCGGAAGCAAGGCGAGTTGCGTGAGCTTCGCGCCGACGAAGAGCGACGCTGACGCATTCGGACAAGCCGCGACACATGCGCCACAGCCGATGCACGCGGCGGAATCCATGGCCCGTTCCTGAATATCTTTCGGAATTGGAATGGCGTTGCCGTCCGGAGCGGAACCGGCGTTGACCGAAACATAGCCGCCCCGCGCAATGATCCGGTCAAACGCGCCGCGGTCCACCACGAGGTCCTTGATGAGCGGGAAACCCTTGGCCCTGAGCGGCTCGACCGTGATGGTGTCGCCGTCAGGAAATTCGCGCATCCGCAGCTCGCACGTCGTGCAGCCGCGCTTCGGCCCGTGCGCGGCGCCCTGGATCACCAGGCCGCACATTCCGCAAATCCCCTCGCGGCAGTCGCTGTCGAATGCAACCGGTTCCTCGCCCTTTTTTGTCAGGTCCTCATTCAACACGTCGAGCATTTCCAGAAAGGACTGCTCGGGCAGAATGCCGCTGACGCTGTATTCCTTGAAACCACCGGGCGTGGACCCGCTCCTCTGCCTCCAGATTCTGAGGGTGTAGTTCATTTGTAGCTCCTCTGCGCCAGATGCACGTTTTCAAATTCAAGCGGTTCTTTGACCAACGCCTGCTCCCTGCCATCCCCCTGCCATTGCCAAGCCGCGACATACGAAAAGTTCGCGTCGTCGCGCAGGGCCTCGCCCTCGGGCGTTTGATATTCCTCGCGAAAGTGGCCGCCGCAGGACTCGTTGCGCTGCAGCGCATCCCGCGCCATCAGCTCGCCCAACTCGAAATAGTCCGAAACACGGCCGGCAGCTTCGAGGTTCCGGTTCAAGTCGTCGCCGGACCCGCCAACATTCACATTTTCGTTGTACTCCTGCCGCAGCGCGCGGATGTCCTCGATCGCCTTCTGGAGACCCTGCGCATTGCGACCCATGCCCACGTGGTCCCACATGATGCGGCCCAACTGCCAGTGAAATTGGTGAACGGTCTTTTTGCCTTTCGCCGCGAGGAGACGTTGCGTTTGCGCACGCACGGCCTCTTCGGCCTGTTTGAATTCCGGCGCATCCGTCGTGACTTTTTTCCCGAGCACACCGCTCTCGGCGAGATAGTGGCCGATGGTGTAGGGAATCACGAAATAGCCGTCGGCCAACCCCTGCATCAAGGCGCTCGCGCCCAGGCGATTCGCCCCGTGGTCGGAATAGTTCGCCTCGCCCAGCACATGAAGCCCGGGAATGGTGCTCATCAAATTATAGTCCACCCACAGCCCGCCCATCGTGTAGTGCGGCGCGGGATAAATCCGCATGGGCACCTTGTAAGGATCCTCGTCGGTGATCTCGTGATACATCGCGAACAGGTTCCCGTAACGGTCGCGCACGCCCTCCACGCCCAGCCGCTTCACCGCGTCGGCAAAATCGAGATAGACCGAATAGCCGGACTTCCCAACGCCGTAGCCCGTGTCGCACATCTTCTTTGCCGCGCGCGACGCGATGTCGCGCGGGACCAGATTTCCGAACGCCGGATAAATCCGCTCCAAATAATAATCCCGCTCGTCGTCGGGAATCTGATCGGGCGACCGCGCGTCGCCCTTTTTCTTCGGCACCCACACCCGCCCGTCGTTCCGCAGCGATTCGCTCATCAACGTGAGCTTCGATTGTGATTCGCCGGCGAGGGGAATGCACGTGGGATGAATCTGCGTGAAGCACGGATTCGCAAACAACGCGCCCCTTTTGTGGCAGCGCCAAATCGCCGTCGCGTTGGAACTCACGGCGTTCGTCGAAAGGAAGAACACCGTCGAATAACCGCCCGTCGCCACCACCACCGCGTCGGCGGCGTATGATTCGATTCTTCCGTTCACCAGATTGCGGCAGACAATTCCGCGCGCGCACCCATCCACCACCACCAGGTCGAGCATCTCGCGGCGCGTGAACATTTTCACCCGCCCCGCATCCACCTGTCGCATCAACGAGCTGTAGCAACCGAGCAGCAACTGTTGCCCGGTCTGTCCGCGCGCGTAGAACGTGCGCGACACCTGCGCGCCGCCGAACGAACGGTTGGCGAGCAAGCCGCCGTATTCGCGGGCGAAGGGAACGCCCTGCGCGACGCACTGATCAATGATGTTCACCGAAAGCTGGGCGAGGCGATACACGTTCGCCTCGCGCGAACGGAAATCGCCGCCCTTCACCGTGTCGTAGAACAGCCGGTAGATGCTGTCGCCGTCATTCTGATAATTTTTCGCCGCGTTGATTCCGCCCTGCGCCGCCACGCTGTGCGCGCGGCGCGGCGTGTCCTGAATGCAGAAATTCAACACGTTGTAGCCCAACTCGCCAAGCGAAGCCGCCGCCGCGCCGCCAGCCAGACCGGTGCCGACCACGATCACGGTGTACTTCCGCTTGTTCGCCGGATTGACCAGTTTGATCTCGGCGCGATGTTTGTCCCATTTTTTCTCAATGGGACCGGAGGGAATTCGGGCATCGAGGTTCATGGCACACCTCCAGAGCAATCCGCACCGCACTGCGCGCTGAAAAATATCCACATCGGAAGAAAAATGAAGCCCGCCGCCAGCAGACAGGCAAAGAACAGACCGGCAGAATAAATCATCGGCGACCACTTTGGCTTGGCCGCGCCGAGCGATTGCAGCGCGCTCCAGAATCCGTGCCGCAAATGCAGCCCGAGCAACAGCATGATCCCCGCATAGCCAAACGCGATCGGCGCCTGCGAAAACGCATTGACCACCACGAGGTAAAGGTCTTTGACCGGCTTGCCATTCACCTCGGTCATTTCAAACGCTTGCCCCCCGTTGTACTTGAACATCCAAACGTGAAGCACAACAAAAACGGCGATCAGCAATCCCGTCACCAACATGCTCCGGCTCGACAGCGTCTGCTTGCTCGGCCCGCCCTTGCTGGCCACCACTTCATAGCGGTCCGGACGCGCCGCCCGCCCGCCCAAACGCACGCTCAACGCGGAGACGATGTGCGCCAGGAAAATCAATATCAACCCGATTTCAACCGCCTTCAACAGCGGGCCCAGGCTTTCGAGATGATGCGCATAGCTGTTGAACAAATCTCCGCCGTCGTTGACCAGCAACGTCAAGTTTCCGATCAAGTGCACGCAGACAAACGCGACAAGCGCCAGCCCGGAAATACTGTTGACCAGCTTCTTGCCGATCGAAGTCCACCAGAGTTGAAATGTATTCATCGCCTCTCCTCGATTCCGCTCACAAATTCGGACCCGTGGAACCGTGCACCAATTTCTCGAACTCCTCGTCGCTCATGATCTTCTTATCCACCACAAGCTGCCGGACCGTCTTCTTCGTCTTGAGCGACTCCTTCACCAACTCCGCCACCTTGTCGTAACCGAGGCGCGGATTCAAAATGGTCCCCAGCCCGCCGCTGTTTTCAAAATACCGGTAGCACGTGTCCTTGTTCGCCTGAATACCCGCCACGCACTTGTCCGAGAGCATCACGCACGTGCGCTCCAAAATGCGGAACGCCTTCACCAGATTGAACCCCACCAGCGGCATGTGCGTGTTCAACTCCAACTGCCCCGCCTGCGCGCCCATCTGCACCGCATGATCGTGCCCCATCACCTGCATGCACGCCATGTTTGCCGCCTCGCAAATGCTCGGATTGATCTTGCCCGGCATGATCGAAGACCCCGGCTCCACCGCCGGCAAAACAATCTCCGCAAAACCCGTATTCGGCCCCGACGCCATCAGCCGCAAATCGTTGCACACCTTGCCGATATCCGCCGCAACCAGCCGCAGCGTGTGCGACATCTGCGCCATGTCCGTCAGAAACTGCGTGATCTCGATGCCGTTCTGCGCCGCGCGATAACCATCGCCCGTGATCGCCGACAACTCCTCCGCAATGAACGTGCGGAACTCCGCCTTCGTGTTCACCCCCGTGCCGATCGCATTTCCGCCTTCGCCAATCTCCAGCAACATGTTTCGAGCTTCCTCGACGCGCGTCAGATCCTTCGCCAGCGCATGCGCCCACGCCGCGAACTCCTGCCCCAACGTCACCGGCACCGCATCCTGCAAATGCGTGCGCCCGCTCTTGATCACCTCCGCGAACTCCCCCGCCTTCTCCCCCAGCTCTCCGATCAACTTCTTCAACGCGCCCAACAGTTGCGCCGAATGCTCGACACACGCCACGCGAATGCCCGACGGGAAAATATTATTCGTGGACTGCCCCTTGTTCACATCGTCATTCGGATGCACCAAATGCCGGTCGCCCCGCTTGCCCCCCAACGACTCATTCGCCACATTCGCAATCACCTCGTTCACATTCATGTTCGACGACGTGCCCGACCCCGCCTGAAACACATCCACCGGAAACGCCGAATTAAATTCCCCGGCCAGAATCCGCCGGCACGCCGCCTCGATCGCGCTCGTCTTCCGCTCATCCAGCAACCCCAACCGCGCATTCGCCTTCGCGCACGCCCACTTCAACTTCACCATCCCATACACCAGCTCCAACGGCAGCAACTCGCCCGCCGCATTGAAATTATGAATCGAACGCGTCGTGTGAACGCCATAATACGCATCAGCAGGAACTTCCAACGGGCCCAGAGAATCTTTTTCGGTGCGTGTCTTCATGGCCGCGTATCATACGCGCCGCCCCCCGTTTGACAAAAGAGAACTTGCGCAAAAAACCCGGCCCGCGCTTCAGGCTTTTCCTGAACTTGCGCCGCGCAAAAAAGTTCCAACGATTGGAAAGACGTTCTCAAAAACTTCCAACCATTGGAAAACCGCGCGCAAAAAATTCCAATCGTTGGAACTCCCCGCGCCGCGCCCCGCAAATGCGGCTCGACTTGCGCCCCCAATCCGGCAACCTTCCCGACATGACCTTCGGCAAACGGACCATCTGCGCGCTCCTCGCCCTCGCCCTCGGCGGAGGGCACTGGGCCGCACTGCAAACCATCGCCTGGTCCGGCATGCTCGTCGCGCGCGTTCAAAAAATGTCTTTCAAAGAAGCCCTCGCCACCACCTTCGACGGCGACCACCCCTGCTCCATGTGCGCCGGCATTGAAAAGGCGCGCGACACCGACCGCGCAAACGACGCCCCGCAAACCTTCAACGCCGACCTCAAACCCCTCATCGCCGTCCTCGCCCCCGCCACCCTCTTGCCCCCGCCGCCTCGCGACGGAGTCCCCATGCAAAGAATCTTCGCGCCGCGCGACCTCCCCAACGCCGCGCCCCCGGTGCCGCCTCCTCGCGCCCTCGCCTGATCCGCGCATCAGACTTCTGAACCCGATCGAATCCGCCCGCCCAACGCGGCGCGATTCGTGTCATTTCCCCACGAGGAGTTTCATGAAAGCATTTTTCTATCTGTTCTTTGCGTCGGCGCTCGCCGTTCGAGCCGCCACGCTGACCACCGTCCCCATGCAGGGCGGCATGGTCATGCCGATGATCAAATTCAACGAAAGCGCCCAACGACTGTCCGTCACACTCGATTCAACCCTTCCGCAACTCACGCCGCTGCTCATCAGCAATCCCGGCGACCAGTTCGATCCCGCCGCGCCGTGGTTCCAACACCTGGACCCCAGCCGCGAAGGGCGATCATTCAGCCGCCGCTACGGCTTCGTCATGGACAGCATGAGCGACCCGTTGCCGGCCAATCGCGCGATCAGCCTGCGCCGACTCTCCGCCTCCGGCAGCCTCGGTTTCTACCGCTATCGCGCGAGCGCGCCGATGGAATGGACCCCCATCTTCGGCACGGAGGGCACAACCAACGCGATGCCATGGAACGGCATGATGTTTCATCCCGGCATCACCGCGCCACCCGCCACGAACGCCCTCACCGCCACGTTCGAAGCTTTCCTCGTGGACACCACCACCGGCGCCGAACTCCCCGAAACATCCACCGGACCCTTCGTCCTCAACTGGACCAATATCTCCGACGGACGCCCTTCCGTTTCCATCGGTTGGAAGCCCGCGATCAGTTGGCCCGCCGATGCCACCAACTGGATTCTTGAACGGGCGGAATCTCTCACCGCCACCAACTGGACAACCGTCACCAATGTGCCGACACCGGTCGAAGGCGCGCCCGCGGTGCTCATCGAAGGCGGCAGCAACCACTTCTATCGCATGCGCCGCGCGCCATGACCAAACCAGCGCCTCGCGACAATCCGACCATCCCTCCCGTCCGAGCGACGGGAGGGGGCTTTGCCTTCACCCTGATCGAACTCCTCGTCGTCATCACCATCTTCGGTATCCTCGCCGCCCTCCTCACCTCCGCGGTATCGCGCGGCATGGAATCCGCGCGCGCAACACAATGCGCCGCGCAGATGAAGCAACTCGGCGTGGCCTCGTCGCTCTACGCCGCCGACCACGACGACCGATTCCCGCGCAGCCAACACTCGGCTTTCGCGCACGGAGAAATCCCGTGGGAGCGAACCCTGGCCGCCCACCTCGGCAGCTCATCCGCGCAGTGGCAAAAACTGCTGCGCGGCGTCTATCGCTGCCCCTCCGACAAACGGCGCAACCCGTTGAGCTACGGCCTGAATGTCTATTTTGAACTGGGTCCCGAAGACGACTACACCGGCGCGCCCACCACTTGGCGTCGCTATTCGGACGTCCTCGCGCCCGCCGATGTCATCCTCTTCGCCGAAGCTGGCAGCCCCGCCGACCACATCATGCCCCACTTCTGGAGTTCCCCGAAAGATGCGGATGACGTGGATCATCAACGCCACGCCGGACAATCCGTTTACGTGCTTGTAGATGGGCACACAGAAAAATTGCCGCTCTCCGGCGTCTACGCTGCGGACCCGCCCGTGGACCGATGGAACCCGTCACTCGCGCGCTGAACGCGCCCCTCCAATTACGCCGGATGGATCTCGAAGCGAGCCAAAAGATCGGGCGGCAGCGAAGCCATCCGCTTCGCATCATAATCGAAAAACACAAACCCCGTCTGCGCCCGCACCACCTCGCGCCCATCCGACAGCGCCGCCTGATACACCAGATGAAAACCCCGCGCCGTCGCCTCCTGCGGCGCAATCCGGATCGTCAACACATCGCCGTAACCCGCCTCCGCTTTGAAACGCACCGCCAAATCCACCATAATCAACCCGACCGGCGGCGCCAGCAGCTCCGAAGTGAATCCGAGCTTCTTAATCCACCGCAACCGCGCCTCGTGCAGCAACCCGACCAACGCATCGTTCCCCGCGTGGCCGCCATAATTCACATCCGTGATCCGCACGGACAACTCCGTTGAAAACGGCCAAACCGTTGGAAGCTCAATTTTAACGCGCGGCATGTTTCAAACCTAACGCCATCCCTCACCCCAAGTCGAACAACAACGCCTCAGCCGCGCCGCCCCTCGCCCGAATTCGTATCGCCCCCGCGCGCTCCGCACTCGCCCCATCCCCCTCGCCCAACACTTCGCCATCCACATCCAGCGCGCCGCTCAGCACGTGAATCCACACCCCGCGCCCCTCGCGCAACTCGTGAACAACCTCCCCGCCATCACCCAAACGCAAACGCCACACCTCCGCATCCTGTTGAATCGTCGCAGAACCGTCGCGGCCGTCCGGCGAAATCACCAACACCTTCGCCGCCGCTTCGTGTTCCGGCTTCGGATGCCACTCCGTGTAGCCTGGCTTCAACCCCAACTCGCGCGGCCGAATCCAGATTTGCAGAAAATGTGTCGCGCCCGACGCACGGCCATTGAACTCGCTGTGCGTCACACCGGACCCGGCGCTCATCAACTGAATCTGTCCCGGCTCCAACACGCGCCCATTCCCCATGCTGTCCTTGTGCGCCAGTTTGCCCTCAAGCACATAGCTGAAAATCTCCATGTCCCGATGCGGATGCGTCGCGAAACCGCCACCCGCCGACACGCGATCATCATTGATCACCCGCAGCGAACGAAACCCCATGTGCGCCGGATCGTGATACTCGCCAAAGGAAAACGTGTGACGACTATCCAGCCATCCGAAATCCGAGCGCCCCCGGTCCTCAGCCCTTCGAACCGTCCACTTCGTCATCGCAACTCCCTTCTAGCGGACTCTTCCCCGCCGCATCAAATTCGGCGGGGGCGCAACCACCTCGCGCTCACCCACCGACGTGCCGCAAACCGAGCATCGGTAATCATGCAGCTCCTTCCCCGGCAACACCAACAAGAGCCGCTCCCGCACCGGACGCGACACCCGACACTTCGGACAATACAACTCCGCCGCCCGCAAATTTTGAAACTGGTTCACCAACTATCTCTCTGGAGGCTATCCCAGAACCTCTAACTTTCGTCTTCATAAAATATAGGCGATGCCACCGCGCCCCGCAAATCGCAAACAACCGCTGGCCGCCGCTCACATACAAATGTTTTGAACCTGCGCCTCCGGCGCTCTGTCGCCGGAGATCAAATGCGTCAACATTTTCGGCACGCCTCGCCGCGTCCGTTGTTCGGGAGCGTGGGGGGGGAAATTCCGGCCACGACAAAGCGCGGCCCTCCAGGGGTGATGCCACCTCGCGGAGGGCGAGTGCGGCCACGACAAAGCGTGGCCCTCCAGGGGTGATGCCATCTCGCGGAGGGCGAGTGTGGCCACGACAAAGCGTGGCCCTCCAGGGGTGATGCCACCTCGCGGAGGGCGAGTGTGGCCACGACAAAGCGTGGCCCTCCATCGGCAAAGCCATGGGCGAGGCGCTTGGTTGGCGAGCTTCGAAGTGGACGCGTCGGACCTCCGTGAGAACCTCTTCCGAAGCGCCCGAGCGCGCGCGCGCCTCGCCCAAAGGCCATATTTTAGGCGTGCTTTGAGTTTTCTGCTGTTGTACGGTGCGGGGCTTTTTACGGAAGGATGGAATAGATATGGCGAAGATTAATTTCGGTGGCACGGTTGAAGACGTGGTGACACGAGGCGAGTTCTCATTGACCCGCGCGCGCAAGGCGCTGGCGAAGGAAACAATCGCGGTGATCGGCTACGGCGTGCAGGCGCCCGCACAGGCGCTCAATCTCAAGGACAACGGTTTCAACGTCATCATCGGCGCCCGCAAGTGGGATCGCGCGAAACAGGACGGTTGGAAGCCGGGCCGCGATCTGTTCTCCATCGAAGAAGCCGCCCAGAAGGGCACGATCCTCCTGTATCTCGTCTCGGACGCGGGACAGCGCAAGCTCTGGCCGACGATCAAGAAGTATCTGACGCCCGGCAAGGCGCTCGCGTTCTCGCACGGTTTCTCGATCGTGTTCAAGGACCAGACAAAGGTCATTCCTCCGAAAAATGTGGATGTGATTCTCGTTGCGCCGAAAGGCTCCGGCTTGAACGTGCGCCGCAACTTCCTCGCGGGCGCGGGCATCAATTCGAGCTACGGCATTTTTCAGGACGCCACGGGCAAGGCGCACGAGCGCACGCTGGCGCTCGGCATCGGCATCGGCTCGGGCTATCTCTTCCCAACGACATTCCATAAGGAAGTGGTGAGCGATCTGACGGGCGAACGCGGCGTTTTGATGGGCGCGCTGGCAGGCATTATGGAAGCGCAGTATCAGGTGCTTCGCGAAAACGGCCACTCCCCAAGCGAAGCGTTCAACGAAACGGTCGAAGAGTTGACACAGAGCTTGATCCGGCTCGTGGACGAAAACGGCATGGACTGGATGTACGCGAACTGCTCGACGACAGCCCAGCGCGGCGCGTTGGACTGGAAGCCGAAATTCAAAAAAGCCACGCTCCCGACTTTCCGCGATCTCTACAAGTCGGTGAAGACCGGCAAAGAATCACGCCGCGTGCTCACGACGTGCAGCAAGCCGAACTATCAAGAGCTGCTGGCGAAGGAGTTGAATGCCCTCGGAAGCTCCGAGATGTGGCAGGCCGGAAAGGCCGTCCGTTCGCTGCGCCCCAAGACCGCAAAAGCATCGGCGTTCGCCAAAGGCACAAAGGGCGTCGGCGGCCGCACGATGGGTTGAGGTTCATCATGCCCTCGCTCGAAGGAAAAACTGCGCCGGATTTTTCCCTCGCGGGGAGCGACGGGAAGAAGCACTCGCTCAAGGACTACAGGGGCAAAACGGTCGTCCTCTACTTCTATCCGAAAGACGACACGCCGGGCTGCACGAAGGAGGCCTGCGGTTTTCGCGACAGCTTCGCCGCTGTTGCCCGCAAGGCCACGGTTCTCGGCGTGAGCAAAGACGACGTGGAGTCGCACCTCGCCTTCATCGCGAAATACAGCCTGCCGTTCGTGCTCCTCTCGGATCCCGACCTTTCAACCCTGAAGGCTTATGGCGCGTGGGGCGAAAAGTTGATGTACGGGAAGCCGACGATGGTCACGATCCGCTCAACGGTCGTCATCGGGCCGGATGGCAAAATCATCAAACAGTGGCATCCGGTGAAAAGCGCCGAAGCGCATCCGGCGGAAGTGCTCGACTTCCTCGACACGCTCGCGCGGTAAGCCGCCGTTCAATGAGTCCCAACGCCGATTTTGTGTGGAGCGCTCCGGCCGATGCGGAGTTTCGCGCGTGCCCCCGCCTGTTCTGGTTCCAGCGCCTCGCCCCCGTCGGGCGCGAGCCTCGCGAGCGCACCACGCTCGTGCTCCGCTCGCTCCGCAGCCGGCGCGACTGGGCGGACGACACCGTGCGCAACGCGATTCGCTGGATTTTAGACACGCTTCGAAAAAACGGCGCGCCGCCCGCCGAAGAGACCGCGCTGCAACTTCTGGGCAAGCGGCTCCAAAAGGACTTCACCGATTCCGGCGAGGGCCTGTATTGGGACGACCCCGCGAAAATTGTCGGCCTGCTCGAACACGAATATGACGAGCGCGACGTGTCGGACGAGGAGTGGCAGGAAGTATTCGAACACGCCCTCGTCGGCCTAAGCCATTTTTATTCGAGCACCCTCCCCGAGCTTCGGCAATTTCCTTCCGCCGCATGGCTCGATGCAGGCGCCGGCGTTTGCGAAATAGAAGGCGTTCGAATCGCCGCGCAAATCGGCGCGGCCTTCCGACAAGGCGATGACATCATCATCTTCAAATGGGACACCAAAAGCCGTGGCGCAGATGACATCAACAGCGCCGCCCTATTCGCCGCTCAACACGAGATCTCGGCCCCGAACAAGATCGTCGTTCGCGAACGGAGACTCGATATCAACGAAGCGACCGAAACGCGATTTTCGACCGACACGTTTGCGGCAGCAAAAACTGCGCTGCTCGCAAAAGCGAAAGAGCTGACCGCGCTTCGCGACGCGCCCGAAAAAAGCTTCGCGCTGTCCAAGTCAGACGAACCGTGTTCGACCTGCCGGTTCGTCCGCATCTGCCCCAAATTCAATTCCCCGGAGTCTGCTTCATGAAGTCTATTCCCTTGGGCTGGATTCTTGCGGCGCTTGCCGCGTTCATGCTTCTTCGGCTCTGGATGATGAAACCCTCCGCCGCCGACAAAGCGGCGGCAAAGGAAATGATCAACAAAGGCGCGCTCGTTCTCGATGTGCGATCGCCCGATGAATTTGCCACGCGACATCATCCCAACGCGGTCAACATTCCGCTGCCGGACCTCGAAAGCCGGCTCGGCGAGTTGGGCGACAAGAGCCGTCCGATCGTGGCCTATTGCCTTTCCGGCGCGCGCAGCGCGCGAGCGGTCGCGCTCTTGAAAGGCGCGGGATTCACCAACGCTTCGAATGCCGGGGGGCTTTCCGACGTAATGCGCTGACCAGCGCCGGCCCGCTTCAAATGCGAAAGACGGACGGAATTTTGTCCGGCCCCGAAATATGGACGTCGAGGTCGTTGAGCAGGCCGTCCTGAATCCGATAGATCAAACCGTGGACGCTGACCGGTTGTTTTCGCCTCCACGCATCTTGAAGCACGGTGGTGTGGCAGACATTCGCGACCTGCTGCCGAACATTCAGCGCGCAGAGCAGGTCGCGGCGTTCCTCGTCGGTTTTGGCCGTGTTGAGCTCCGTTTCGTGCTGGCGCGCCAAATCCTGGACGTGGCGAAGCCAGTTTCCGACCAGACCAACATTGCGATTCGCCAGCGCAGCTCGTATGCCACCGCATCCATAGTGACCGCAGACGATGATGTGCTTCACATGCAAAACATCCACGGCATATTGAATGACGGAGAGACAATTGAGGTCCGTATGAACGACGAGGTTGGCCACGTTGCGGTGCACAAACACTTCGCCGGGTTTCAAGCCGACGATGGTATTGGCCGGCACGCGGCTGTCCGAGCATCCGATCCACAGATATTCAGGATGCTGCTGCCGGGCGAGGTCTTTGAAGAAGCCGGGGTCCTGTTTGACGATTCCCGAAACCCATCGGCGGTTGTTGTCGAACAGTTCCTGTAGCGGGTCGGTGGGCTGGCTCACGGATGCGAGTTAGGACTAGCCCGGCGTTCTTTTCAAGACTTTCCAACGCTTGGAAACCCGCGCGTCCTGGCGTAGGATGAACGAGAGAAACGGAGGTAGGTTATGGTGACAGCCATCGTGCTCCTGAATGTGGAACGTACGCGCATCAACAGCGTCGCGGAAAAACTCGTCGGCATGGGCGGAATCTCGGAGGTCTATTCCGTCGCGGGTGAATACGATCTCGCGGCGGTGATTCGCGTGAAAAACAACGAAGCCCTGGCGGACCTTGTGACCTCCGGCATGCTGAAAATTGAAGGCATCACAAAATCAAAAACGCTGATCGCCTTCCGCGCCTATTCCAAACACGACCTCGAAACGATGTTCTCCGTGGGCGAGAGCTGAAGCGCTCACGAGAGCGCGTGCAGGCGGGCGAAAGCATCGCCGCGCGCGAGAAGTTCTTCCCGCGCCCCGGTTTCAATCATGCGCCCCTCCCGCATCACGACAATGCGGCCGGCCGCGCGGATCGTGGAAAGGCGGTGAGCGACGATGAACGTGGTTCGACCGCGAATCAGTTCTTCAACCGCCTCCTGAACATGTTTTTCTGCGATGAGATCCAGCGAAGAGGTCGCTTCATCCAAAATAATTACGCGCGGATCGCGCATCAGCGCGCGCGCGATGGCGATGCGCTGGCGCTGTCCGCCGGAGAGCAGCGCGCCGTGCTCGCCCACGTTGGTCGCAAGTCCCTCCGGCAACATCGGGATGAATTCGTCCACGCGGGCCCGGCGCAAAATATCGGCGAAGCGCGCCTCGTCCACGTCGGGCAAACCATAGGTAATGTTATCCCGCACACTCCCGCTGAACAGAATCGTCTGCTGGGGAACAACCGCCAGCCACTTGCGATACACCCGCAAATCCAACGACGCCATATCCGCCCCGTCCAACAGAATTCTTCCGTGCTGCGGCCGCCGGAAGCCGATGACGAGACTCATCAGCGTCGTCTTGCCCGAACCGGACGCGCCGACCACGGCCACAGTCTCGCCCGCGGTCACCGTCAAACTGAATTGGTCCAATGCGGGCCGGTCGGCGCCGGGATAGGTGAATGAAACATCCTCGAACACGAACGCGCCCCGGACCTCCGACACGGCGCGCTTGCCCGCATAGCTTTCGACTTCGGGCGAATCGAGCAGCTCGCGAATCGAATACGCCGATTCCAACCCCTTGCTCACCGCCGGGAAGCTATCCACGATCTGACCAACGGCTCCGACCATCATGGCGAAAAGGCTCGTGTAGAGGATGACATCGCCGGGAGAAATGATGTTCTTCCACGCCATGACGATCGTAATGAGCAGGCAGGCCATCTGCATCAATTGCGACATGCACCACCACGCCGCGCCGAAAAAGGCGTTGATCATGTCCACGCGCAGCCCGCGCGAACGCACTTCATTCAAATGATTCGAGAGCGACGAGATCTCGACGTCCTCAAGCCCGTGCGCGCGGGAGATGGGCAGCATGTTGATCATTTCCATCACCCGCGCCGACAAGCCCTCGGTCGTTTGGCGAAAGGCGAAATTCCGCCTGGCGATATCGCGTCGAAAATAGCGCGAGAGCGCAACCGCCATCGGCGCGGCGACAAAGTAGAACAGCAGCAGCGCGGGCTGTTTGACCGCCGTGATCCCGATGGAAAGCGCCAGGCTGACGCCGCACGACGAAATCATCGTCAGCAGCATTTGCGACAGCCCCTGCACCTGTTCCACATCGCGCATCAATTTCGACTGCAGCGCGCCGGACGGCTTGCGTTCGATAAAGCCCATGGACAACTGCTGAAGCTGCCGGATCAGTTGATGCCGGAGGTCCGCCTCGACACTGCGCGCCGCCTGACTGACCAGCCGGATATACAGGACATGTGTGGGCAGGTTCTGCAAAACCAGCACGCCAAGAATGATGGCGTCGCGCCAGATTCCCGAAGCATCGCTCCGATCCGGCCGGGAAACGATATTGATCAAATCAGCCGTGAGGATCGGCATGGCCCACACGGGCGAATGCTTCACCACAAACACAATCTGCGCGGCGAGAAGTTTCCGCCAATGCGAGCGGAACAACACAATCACGGAACGAATATCTCGCCGCAAGCGCACTCGGGAATCCCCCTCCGGGGCAAAGCGTGTAGTCTCTTTCACGAAAAGAATGAGCGCAGCGTACCGCCCCCGACAGCGCTATTCAACAAAGACGGTGACGCCGTCCGTGTGGCCGCGATCGTCGCTGCAAACGATCTGGTGCCTCCCGCGCAAAGGCTCCCATGCGACCCGCTCGCTTTCGCCCAAATAGACGCTGTCCACAAACCAATGACCGGAGCGCGTGGACGAGAGGGCGATCTGTTGCGGCACATACAAGTTGTCGAACAGCTTGAACCTTGAACCGGAAGCCGGCGAGGTGATGCGCAGGCCTGGGTCGGACTTTTTCAAGAACGCGGCCACCTCCGGCGGCCACTGGGCATCGCTCCCGCGCGCGTGAACGGCGCAAACGGTGAAGGGGGTCACGTTCGCTATGTACCAGTCGCGAATCCGTTTCGAGCACGCCGCGCGCGGCGGTTGCCCCGACTCGGCGCAAACTTCGCGCTCCAGCACTGAAGGCGGCCTGGCATACCACGGCGATTGATTGTCCGAATAGATTTGGCGAAATACAGCCCATGCAATCGGCGCTGCAGCAATTTTGCCGACCAGACTCGGCGAGCCGGACCCGTTCGCATTTCCCACCCACACGCCCACGACATATTCTGGATTGTAGGCGACCGTCCATGCGTCGCGAAACCCCGACGAGGTGCCCGTCTTCCACGCCACACGGGGCAACCACACATCCGCCCTATGGCCCACCGCATCAACCGAACGCTCCTCTCCGCTCAGAATTTCGCTCACCAGCCACGCGGCTTCTTTCGAAAAGATGCGCTTCGCTTGTCCGGCAGGCGCGTTTTCCTCCCATCGCACGGAAAGGAATTCCCCCCCGCGCGCGAGGCAGGCATACGCATTGGCGAGATCAATCAACCGCACACTCCCGCTGCCGAGAACAATGCCGATTCCGTATGTCTCCGGCGAGCGGTTCAGCGTCGAAAATCCAAGGTTGTGCAGCGTGCGATAGAAACGCGGCTGGCCCACCAGTTCTGTCGTCGCCAGCGCCGGCATGTTCAGCGAAAGAATCAAGGCGTCGCGCGCGGTGACCAAACCGTGAAACGTCTCGTCAAAATTCGCCGGATTAAAATCCGCGAAGGCGCGTGGAACATCCGCCTGCACCGTCAGCGGCGTGAGCGCGCCACGGTCAAACGCCTCCGCATAAACGAAGGGCTTGAGCGTTGATCCGGCCGAGCGCGCCGCGAGCGCGCAGTTCACCTGCCCGCGCGCGCCGACATCGAAATAGTCCGGCGAACCCGCCAGCGCCCGGACCGCGCCGGTCTTCACTTCGAGAATCACGACCGCGCCGCCGGTGACGCTCGCGCCGCGCATTTTCTGCAGTTGTCGCGCCAGCGCGCCCTCCGCAAGCAGTTGCAGCGAAGGGTCGAGCGTGGTTCGTACCTCTCCCGCATTTTGCGGCGCTCTTGCGATGACGGCATCGCTGAAATGCGGCGCGCCGAATGGACGCGGCTTCGCGCGCAGAACTATTTTTTGCCGTTCCGCTTCGACGCGCTGCCCGGCCGTCACCATGCCCTGCCGCTCCATTCGGTCCAACACGTACGCCCGCCGTTTGAGCGCGCGCTCCAAATTCCGGTCGGGGCGAAAGCGCGAAGGCGCCTGCGGAAGCCCCGCGAGCAACGCGGCCTCGCCGAGGCTCAAATCGCGCGGGCTCTTGCCGAAATATCGCTCCGCCGCAACCTCAACGCCCACGATGTTTCCGCCGAACGGAGCGCGGTTCAGATATTGCCGGAGCACTTCGCGTTTGCTCGCGACGCGCTCCAACTGCAAGGCGCGAAAGGCCTCGATGAACTTAGTGAAAAGCGTGCGCGGTCGCGGCTCCATCAAACGAATCACCTGTGTGGAAATCGTGGACGCGCCGGAAACGGTTCGCCCTGCGCTCGCGTTCTGAAACGCGGCGCGAAAAATGGCGATCGCGTCAATCCCCGGATGCCGCCAGAACCGCTCGTCTTCCGCCGCAACGATGGCCTGCGCAATCCAATCGTCCTGACGCGGCTGATAGGTCGGACGTCCGTCCACATCGCCCGCCCCGAGCACCACGCGCATCGGCTCCCCCGTCCGGTCTTCAATCACATAGCCGCCGGGGAACTCCGCCAACTCGTGGCGCGGAAATGGAAAGGCGATCCACGCAAGCGCCACGAGCGCGACGCCCGCCGCGACCGCGCCACAAAAATGAAGCGCCCATCGCTTCACGGAACGACCTGCACCTCTTCTTTGCCGCGCCACACGCTGCGCCGCATTGGATCATACATCCCGCTCACCGTTACTGCCGGCACAACGTAACGGCCCGGCGTCACCGCGCGCATCGCGTAATAATACGTCTGTTCGCCGTTGAATGGGCCGCTGAACAGCAGGAGGCGATCATCGCGAATGTCACGACTCGAAACCCAATCCACTTTGCCGGTGATCCAACCGAAGCCCGTATCCTGGGCTGTTTGCAGCGAGGGATTTTCAATCTCAAACCCGGCGGGCAACAGATCTTCAACGATCAGGTCGTCTGCATAATGGCCCTGTGAATCAACTGTCAGTTGCACGATCACCAAGTCGCTCTGTTTGAATTTCTCGAGATCCAGCTTTTCGCCGAACATATCGAACCACTGACTACGAACCTTTAGGCCGTTGTCACCAATATCGGGTTTGCCGGAGACGGGAACACCGGAGGCGGACACGCGGTAGTACAAGGGCCCGGGACCGTCGTTCACAAGCGTGACTGGACCGCTATTGGTCGCGCGGAACACCCGCGACTGGTCAAATTCAACAGCTTCTGTTCCTCGCAGCAGCCTGGCGCTGAAGTCTTCCTGTGCATTTGTCATCAATGCGGCATAAGCGCCCAGCGCGCGGATGGCATACGAGTTGCGCGTTGTCGTCATCCAGTGTCCTTCAGGCGAAACATCCTGCTCGATCGCGCGAGCGAGCAATGGCACGACGGGTGACTCCGGATTCAAATCAAGCCACGCCAGCAGCAGCGCAGAAGCGTCCACAACATCGTGCGCGGATTCAGGATTGATGGTGTTGAGAATCTCGCCGCCGCGACGGGGATCACCGGATGCAATCAGCGCGCGAACCAGACTAATCTTTGCGCTGATCGGCAACAGGTCGGACTGCTCCGCCAGGCGCGCAATCCAACCATCCGCGCGCTGACCGGCGCGCGCAAGAATCTCACACGCGAATGCGCGCTCCTCAATGTCGTAGCGCCATCCGGCATCCTCGGGGTCAACCGAAACCGGCGGACGCATGCGGAGGCGATGCTCGGCATAGCTTAAGGCGGCGCGCAACTGCCCCTCCGGCACGTCGTAGCCCATGCGATGGGCTTCGGAGAGGAAGCCGGCGGCATAAAGGCTGCCCCACTCCCACGCATTTCTCGCAAACGGCCACATCGAAAAACTGCCGTCCGGCAATTGATTCGCGAGAATATTGAGGATGGACTTTCGAATGTAGGGCTCTACTTCCTCGCGATCCATGGATGTTCCCGCAACGCGCTTTGCCAGCTCAGGCATGTAGAGCAGCGGATAAGCGCGCGAGGCCGTCTGCTCAAGGCACCAATACGGATAGGTCTGCAAATAATCCAACGCACGACCGAGTTTCACATCGGGCAAACCAGATGCCTGCACGATTTGTTGAATGGTGTTCGTCAGATAGACTTTCGACTTGTCGAATTCAATCTTCTCGCCAGCCGACAGTTTGCCCCAAACCGACTCCGTACGGAGCGCAAGCGGCGGGCGCACGGGCAACTCGATTTGATCCGAAAACGACACAGCCTCAGAGACCGCGCGCACCGAAATCAACGCAGTACCCGTGCCCTCCAATGCGCGAACATCAATCAATTCATTGGCGGATTGACCTGCGGGGAGTGTGACGGTACGCGTCGTATTCTCAATCGAAACCGGACCGCTAACGGTCACCTCGATTTTCACGTGCTGCTCAGCTCCGCTCTCATTGAACAACTGAACGGTGAGCGTCGAAACATCGCCCGGTGCCAGAAAACGCGGCAGGCTCGTCCCCACAACCAGTGGGCGCTTGACTTTCACGGATGCCTGTGCGCTGCCGAGTTCTTCACGTGTCATCGCCACAGCCATCAAGCGCACTTCGCCTGAAAATTCGGGTAGATCAAAAGAGACTTCGGCTCCACCGTCCGCATCAGTTTCAATTTCCGACTGCCAGAGCGCCAACGGCTTGAAACGACGCGCTTTGATCGGATTCAAACGTCTCAGGAGCGATGAGCCGGCATCGCCGCCAATATGCGAAGCGGCTTGATTCATCTCGTCGTCCAGAATCGGCATCAACTCGCTATAGAGATCGAACCACGCGATGCCGAGATTTCGTTTCGCGAGGAAATACTTCAATGCGTCCGGCGTTTTGAATCCCGTCAACGCACAGATTCCTTCATCTACGGCCATGACGGTCAGACGTGCGGCGGCGGGCTCACCCGCCTCGTTACGGACGTGAATCTTCGCGGTCAGTTTTGACTGAGGGAGATTTGTGCCCGGCGCATCAATAGCAACCGACAACCCGTGGCCTTTCGGACGCACTTCGAGTGATACGGCGCCCACAGCGCGGTGCGCACTCCACTGCGCTTCGGCGACGGCCGGTCGGATCAACGTGAGTGTGCAATACACGTTCGGGGAAAATTCTTCAGTCACCGGAATCTCAAACTCAGCAGTGGACCCGCTCAATGTCACCCGACGGTGTTCGAGAATGCTATCCGTCTCGACGGTCAACAAACCCTCACCGGCGAACGGCGCTTTTGCAACGAGCCTGGCAACATCGCCCGGTTGATACGACTTTTTATCGAGCGACAGTTCGATCAAATCCGGGCGCTCGCGATTCCAATCCACCCACGGTTCACCCGGTGCTGCTGCGGAAAAGCGAATGCTCGAAGACGCGCCGGATTCCGGGTCGGAGATAACGAGCAGATATTCACCCGACGCATCCACATGCAGCGGGAGCGCCGCCGGTTTTGCACCGAGTGACAACGCGACTTCGCGGATGGGTGTCAGCGTTTCGAAGGATTCATAGCTGTAACGCCCGTTCGCACCACGCCGCAGCGCCCAGCTTTGTGCCACGCGAGACAGTACAGCTTTCAGTGCGCCGTTGGTCAGCGCGGTCAAATTCGACGGCTGCACCGCCACGACCGACACCCGCTGCGTGTCACCAACACGCAAAGTTCCACTGAACGACGGGCTCAAACCGATATAAAACGGGTATGGATCCACGGTTGTTTCGGCAGAGGCGCTCACAGCCCGCCCCCCGCTTTCAAACACATTCGCGGAGACCACCGCCCGCAAGCGAGCCGCCGGCCGCCATGCCGGTGATGACGTCGCAGTGAACTCCGCCAGGCCATCCATATCCAGACGCGTTTTCCCGAGATAAGTCAGCGGGAAAGAGAAATCTTTTTCGGCATCACCGAAGGAATATCCGGCCCAATTCGTTGCCACAAACGGCACGGGGTAATAGCGCAGAAATGCGCTAACCGGCAAATTCACCGCCGCAGCACCGAACAAATGACGGGCGCTCGCGGTGAAATTGAAGGCCTCTCCCGCTGCAATCGAATCGGGCAGTCCGAAAATATCCACGCGAATCTGCGGGGGCACAAAATCTTCCAACGCAACCGTCGTGGACCCGAGCACGCGATCGCTGCCGGGTAGAATGATGTCAAACGAGTAACGTCCCGTCGGCAGGAATTCCGGCATTACGAAATTTGTTTCGCACGAACCGACACCGTCGACCTTCATCGTTAACGTCCTAAACACCTGCCCGTCCGGGCGTACTACGCGGAGCGAAACCGGAAAGGCTTCAGGCGCGGTGAGCTTTTTATCGCGCAACACTGCCCGCACGTGCGCCGTTTCACCGGGCCGATAGACACCGCGCTCCGTGAAAACATAAGCCTCGTAGCCACTCGGAAAATCGCGTTCTCCGGCGCGCCCGGGCACCTCAACCTCACCGCCATCCAACACGAGATACGAAAGGTCTGAACCGGCACGAGCGATGAGAACATAGGCAGCGCCTACACCTTCTTTTTTCGGCAGGAAGACGGATCCGTCCTCCTCCACCATGCCGCGACCGACCTCTTCGTTGTTTTCGGCATACGCAACAACTTCCGCACCGACAACGGGTTTGGCTTCTGAAAGCGAATTCACCCAGACAAAAAGACCGTCTTTTGCAACGCGTGCGCTCAACCCGATATCGGTGACCACAACCAGTTGATTTGCATGTGCACCGCGCGCGCCCGCCACACTCAGCCAGTACGCGCCAGACGGCGCCCCATCCACGAGTGAACGCAGATCAAAACGGGTGTTGAATTCTTCGTTCAGACGGCTGGCGAGCTGGTTCGTCAGGACTAAAGGCGGTTCGCCGAGCATTCGATCTTCGTTGGCGTTGGAACCCCACCGCCAGCCGACGCGACCATGCACACGCAGGGCGTAGTACAAAAGGTTTTGCGGCAGGACCGGCGCAGCCGAAATCTCAACCTCTTTCACATTCATCGCGCTCAGCGGAATCTGGAGATTTCCTTTCGGCGAGAGGTAGCGACCGGACGTCGGTATCGCGAGAGCGGGGTCGCGGTCCGGAAACTGCACTGTTCGAATAACCGGTCGCGTCAGCACGGAGCCGTTATCCGCGCGCAGCCCGGCCTTAAATGTAACCGTGTAGGTTTCGCGCGGCTTGAAATCGCCCCGGATAATTTCAGGCGCTCCCCACCACCACCCCATCGGTTCCACAACAAAATCAACAGCAGGCGTGATTTGGATGAAATCGTGCGCGGTAGCGGTATCCAACCGCATCGAAAAACGCAGGCTGACGTAGCCTTTTCCAAAATCCGGCATCGTCGTCATGAGCTCTTCCAAAGCCATCTCCGCGACGACCTCAATCTCACGCTTCACTTCTTTGTGGAGGACCGCAGGACCACTTGCCGCAGGCAGACCGGCGAGAATCTGCAAATTCATCCGATCTTCAAAAACGGTATCGGTCTTCAACAGAACAACATTGGCTTCAGCGCCGCCGACGATCGAATACTCAATCTTTGCGCCTTTTTTCTCCGTGAACTGCAGATAGTCGTGCAAAACGCGTGTATCCGGTGGAACATTGAAACGCAGCAGTAGCGTCACTTCGCGGGCGCTCGAAAGCTCGCGTTGTGCCACCTCGAGCAAAGCAAGATCTGTAATCTCCGGCTCCTTCACCGGCGCGGGTTCTTCGGCAACGGGATCGGCCGATTTTGCATTTTCTTTCGGTTGCCGATTCAGATAACCCCGATCGCGAGCCACCATCAGGACCCACAACCCGTTCAGCAAAAGAAAGAGGATGGCCAGAATGAACCAACCGCGCCCCGCTGGTGCTGACTTCGGTTTTTCGGCGGGTGCGTCTCCGGCATAGGCATCCGGCTTATCGAGCTCCATCAGCACGGCTTCCTCATCATTGTTATGGAGCATCATCAGTTCGCGGATGTGCTGGCGCAACTGCATGAGAATATCGCGGCGCTCTGACGCTGATTTATCGCCCAGTCGCGCCTCAACCTGTTTCAGATATTCCTCCAATCGAGACTTCATTTCACGCCCCTCGCTTTTTCTTCAATTCCTCAACCGCGTCCGACAGCGCCACCCAATACGCCCCCATTTCCGACAGGCGAATCCGGCCCAGCGTCGTCAAAGCGAAATACCGCCTCGGCGGTCCCGCATCCGAAGGCACATCGCGCACCTTCAGCAATTTGTCCGCGCGCAAACGGGACAGGATGGGATAGACCGTGCTTTCGGAGACCGCCAGCGCGTCAATTTCCTGAAGCGCCTGGACAATCTCGTAGCCGTAACCCTCCCCGCGGCTCAACACCAGCAGAATGCAGTATTCGAGCAGGCCCTTTCGCCATTGAGTTGTCCAGGAGTCGGTCATCGCAGTACTCTGTGACACGTACTACGTTATAAATAGTAGTAAGTCAAGCCCGCGGCGAAGGAAATTTCCAACGATTGGAAAACCGCCCGGAAAAAGTTCCAACGATTGGAAACCGGGGCAAAAAAGCCCGCCGCGCGGTCAGCGCGGCGGGCGATCAAACGGCTCCAACGTCCGGATTCAGCCGTTGCGCTTGCGAAAGGCGACCACTGCGGCGCCGATCGCCAACAAGGCCCACGTGCCCGGTTCCGGCACGGCGCTGAACGTGTATTCGTAATATTCTTCGATCGTGTCCACACCATCGTCATGGCTGGGTGAAAGCGACAGGTCTCCGACATAGTTGGCGCCGGGCGCGCCATACGAACCGGCATCCGACGGGCCAAGCAAGCCTGAACCCGGGCCGTCCGGATCGCCGGGATTGTCGCCCAACTGTTCATGATCGGTGCCGTTGCCGACACCCGGCATGCTGTCGAAGGTGTCGGATTGAGCGAAGTTCTGCGTGACATAAACCGCAAAGCGCAGGCTCTCGCCGGGGTTGGGCCCGCCCTGGGCGATTCCGAGCGTGGCCCAAGCAAGGCGAAATTCAAATTCGCCCGCGTTGCCATTCACCGTGTCATAGCCCGCGCCGGCATTGATGCCGGCGTTCCACAAAAAGCCGTTGTTATTCACGCCCTGCCCGTTTCCGGCAATGACCGTATGCGTGCCCGCTTCTTCAAGGCTGGCGTAGCCGCCGCCGCCGCCACCGTTGTCCACATACTGAACCCCGATGAAGTGCGAGGGAGTCCACCCGAGGAAATCCACGGCGCGAACGCCGCCGAAGCCATTGTGCGTGGCCGAAGCCGCGAGCGCCCCTCCGGCCGCGTCGAGGCTGGCGTCAATCGCGATGTAGAGATCGCCGACATCGCCATCCCATTCCGGACCGTCGCCGCCGCCGTCATCAAAGCTATTGAAGGGCGCGGTAGGGCCGGTGACGGCGAGATAAAGATAGTCCGCGTCGTGCGAGATGTAGAAATTCATGACATCGCCGCGATTGTCCGTAAACGTGCGGGTGACGTTGTTTGCGCTATCCCACCAGTTGAACGTCGAGCTCTCGCCGATCATGTCGGAAGAAGAAACCGTGCCGCCAAGCACAGGACGAGCGTGGCTGTTTTCCGTCAGCCAACCCCACCCTTCAACTCCCGAGACCGACCCGTCAACTGAGATGCCGCGCGCCGCAACCGCAGCTAACAAAAGCACCCCGACACTCACATAATGACTGAATTTATTCATGCACTCCCCCAAAAATGACTTGGTCCAAAAATAAAAAACCGATCAACGAGGTCAAGAGTTAATTTTCCATAACAACGCGAAAACCCACGTCCCTGTTTCGGTATGTTGGGTCTATTAGATGGCGCGAAAAGACGCGCAGAGATTTGGGATCGCGATCTGCCCACGACCCGCCGCAAACCGCGACAAATCCGGAGGTTACACACCACTCCGCCACATTCCCGGCCATGTCAAAAAGTCCGTAACCGTTGGCGTCAAAGCTTCGAACGCGACGGGGACCGCGCTCATCGAAAACGGCCTGCCCTTTGGGGAACCCCCACCCCCACGGATAATGAGCGGCTTTGATCCCGCCGCGCGCGGCAATTTCCCACTCGTCCGGCGTAGGCAGGCGAATCGTTCTCCCGCTTTGCGCAGAAAGCGCCCGGCAAAACTCGCGTGCGTCGTCCAGAGAAATCTCCGCGGCGGGCCGGTCAGAGCGCCCGCCCTTCATCTGGGCTTCGGTGATTTCGGTGACGGCGATGTAGAATCCGGGAGTCTCGACGTCGCGCGGTTGTTCCGCGTCGCGGCCTTCGACGGAACCCAGGCGATAGCGGCCGGCGGGGATTTCAGCAAAGGCGATTTTTCCAATCGTTGGAACTTTTTGCGGCGGATTTTCCAATCGTTGGAAACACCCGCCGGCCAGCAAAGAAAGGGCGGCCGCGAACGCGGATATTTTTGACATGGACTCGCGGCCTCGCATAGAGTGGTCTCGTTAGCGTGAGGTTATCAAAATGAATTCTACGTACATTATGTATATCGTGATTTGCTTCGCATGGCTATTCATTGTCATCCAGTGGTTGGATATTGTCCGCGAGCTGTTGGCGAGCAAAGCCTCGCGGCTGCCGGCAGGCGTGACCTCCCAGTCGGATGCCAAAGCCGCGGTCGAGACCTTGACCGGCGGGTCGCTGCTCGCGAAGCGCGCGCGCGCTTTGCTTTCCGCGTATGCGGCGGGATGGGGACCGAGCGAACTGGCAGCGCTGGCCGATCATCAGGCTCGGCGAAGCCTGATTCGGAGTTTCGTCAGCGGCGCGTTCATGCTGCTGGTTTTCGCGGCGTGCATCGGCGCGTCCTTTGAGTCGCAGTTGGCGTGGATCGGAATCGCCGTGCTGGGCGGCACCATGTTTGCGCGCGTCTTGCTCCTCGGCCGCGTTGAGAGTCTGATTGATGACCAACTGGTCGCGAAATTGCCGGCGTCCATCGCGGGCACGGGCATCACGGCGGATGCGCTCGGCAAGGCGCTCGGCGGATCCATTGAAAATGCCTTCAAACAATATGTTCCGCAGCCGGAGAAATTCGCGGCCGCCATCACCACCGCGCTCGACAACGCCCGGAAATCCCTCGACGAGGCGGCGGCTCAGTTGAAGACAGGTTTGGCCGGCGGCGGCGATAAACTCGCGGCCACGCTCGCATCGGGCGGCGATAAGTTGCTCGCGGGTGTGAGCGGCAGCGCGGATAAACTGCAGGCGGCGCTGACCGCGCCGGCGCAACAACTCGAAAAGGCCGCGTCGTCGCTGGGTGGGCAGGCCGACAAATTGCTATCCGCCAGCGGCCAGTTGGAAAAACTGATGGCGGCCTCGCAGGCGGTGGAGGGCGCGCTGAAATCGCTCGGCGGGTCGGATGCGTTCAAGCAAACGCTGGCGTCCTTCCAGTCGCATCTGGCGGAGTCCGACAAGTTGCTGCGCGAAGCGGCAAAACCCCGCACGATCAAACTCGTCGAACACGACAACGGCTGACCGCCGTCACCCGGCGGCGTGAATGGTGTAGCCGCCGGATTTTTCGTCGGCTTCGAGCTTGAGCAGCCCGCGCTTCTGCGCTTCGAGCAAAAGGTCGTTGAAGGATCGGAATCCGTACGCGCGCTCGTTGAAGCCCGGATGCCGCCGCTTGATCGTCTGCTTCACCATCGAACCCCAAATGGGGTCATCGTCGCCCCGTTCGTTCACCAGCGCCTCGATCGTATTCATGACCAGTTCCAACGCCGTTGCGGGATCGAGATCGGCCTGTGCCGGAACTGTCGCGGCGCCGCTCGAAACCGCGGCGGGTTTGGCGCGTCCGCGCGCGCGCGGGACCGGGCGCACCAAATCGTCGTAGTAGAGAAATTCGTCGCAATTGTTGAGAAATAGATCGGAGGTTGAGTTCTTGACGCCGACGCCGATCACGGTCTTGGCGTTTTCCCGGAGCTTGCTCACGAGCGGCGAAAAGTCGGAATCGCCGCTGATGATGGCGAACGTGTCCACGTGGCTTTTCGTGTAGCACAGGTCCAGCGCATCCACGACCATGCGGATGTCGGCGGAGTTTTTGCCCGACTGTCGAACGTGCGGAATTTCAATCAACTCGAAAGCCGCCTCGTGCAGATCGCGCTTGAATTCCTTGTAGCGGTCAAAATCGCAATAGGCCTTTTTGACGACGATGTGCCCCTTCAGCAGAAGCCGTTCGAGCACCTTCTGAATATCGAACCGCGGATAGCTCGCGTCGCGGGCGCCGAGGGCGATGTTTTCAAGGTCGAGGAAGACCGCCATTGTCGAATTGGTTGCGTCGCTCATGCCGCCACTTTAGCACCTTGAAGAAAGTGAGCAACGGGAAAGCGCTCGCGGCTCACGACGCTCCGTGCTATCCATCGCCTCCGTGTTCGAGTCCATCACCATCCGAAAGTTGACCCTCTCGCCCGCCCTCATGTGCGCGCCGCTGGCCGAGGTCACGCACAGCGCGTTCCGGCGCCTCGTGGCCGAGTTCGGCGGTTGCGGCGCGCAGTTCACTGAAATGCTCTCGGGCCGCCACTTGCTCAACGAAGACCCCAACGTCTCGCCCTACATCAAACGCCGCCCAGTCGAGGCGCGCGTATTCTATCAACTCATGCTCCGCCCCACCGATCCGATCGAGGTTATCGTGGACAAAGTGTCCGCGATGGGACCGGACGGACTGGATCTCAACCTCGCGTGCTACGCGCCGGTCATCCGCCAATTGGATGCGGGAAGCCGGCTGTTTGAGAACGCGCCGGCCTTGCGCGATGTGCTCTCGCGCGTCCGCGCCCGGTGGCCCGGCCCGCTGTTGGCCAAGATTCGGCTCGGACGCGACACCGTCGGAATGGAGGCGCGCTTTGAGGAGCGTCTTCGCATCATCGAAGATGCCGGCGTGGACGCGATCACGCTGCACGTCCGCTTTTTCGAGGACAAGTTCAAGCGACGCGCCCGCCACGAACTTTTCCAGTGGGCGGCGACGCTCACGCGCCTGCCGATCGTCGCGAACGGCGACATTCAATCGCGGGCGCAGATCGAAGACAACCCGCGGATATTCCGTTCAGTCTCGGGTCTGATGATCGGGCGCATGGCGATTGCGCGCCCGTGGATTTTTGCCGGTTGGCGCGACCCGATTTCCGTGAATCTCGCGGAGGTGTGGCAGCGCATGCATCGCTATATTGAGGAGGACTTCCCGCCCGCCGTCGCGATCAAGCGGTTGCGGCTGTTCAGCAAATACTACGCGCGAAACTTTCTCTTCGGCCACCACTTCGCCGTGGCGATGCTCAACGCGCCGAACATGGCGGAAGCGCTGGAACGTGCAGGCGCGTTCTTCGCAACGAATCCCGAATCCGTCGCCGAACCTGTCCTTTCGGGCATCTAAATTCAGCCTGTAGCGCTTGCCGCCGCCAAAGCTTTGCGGCAAAATAGACCCATCGCAATAAATTCTAACTATGACTCCGCCTTCACCAGCCCGCAATTACACGCTCTCGATCATTTTGCTTGTGGCCGTGGCCGGGCTGGGCATCGCACTGTGGCGGCAAAGCGAAGAGACACAGCGCGCCACTGAAGAAAATGCCCGATTGCGCAAACTGACCGTGGCGCAACCCGCGCGGACAACGCAGGCCTCGCCGTTGGACGCGCAAGCCAACTTTGAGGACGAATTGGCTTCGCCGCAAACCGAAACCGCTGCGCCGATTCAGCCCGATGAAGATCATTCCGCACAGACGCCACGCGAAGCCGCGCCGAAACTTGTGCAAACGCCCACCGGCGAGTCGCCCGCGCCCCAATCCTCCGGCCTCGCGCTGGCCGACACGCGCGTGAATGCCATCGAAGGCGGCGTGCGGGCAAATCTCATCTTCAAGTCATCGCAGGACAAACCGCTCGGACTCGTCGCGATTGTAGTGCGTCTGCCCGCCGACTCGTCGGCGTCAATTTTGGGCATCGCCCCAACCGAACCCGCGCAATTCTCCGACACTTCTTCGCGCGTGTCTGAAGATGGAAAATTCGCCGTCTTCAACGGCGCCGCCCAAACGGCGGGAGACATCATGTTCGCGCTGGATCTTTCCGGCGACGCGGTGGCGGATGTGCGCGGCACCACGGGTATCGGGCCGTTCGACCTGATCGTCAGCGGAACGCAGGCTCGCGCCGCTCCGAAGAAGTAATTGCCGCCGCATCAATTGTGGCAGTCGTAGCAATTCGCCGAGGGGCCGAACCGGTCGTGGACCGGCGGCCAGAAGTCCTCGTGCAGCGCCACACTTCCCGCGCCTTCGTGGCAGATTCCGCAATCGTTCTGCGACTGGCTGCCCTCGTGGCAGGAGAAACAGTGGCTGCGGCGGAACCCGCCGCTGTGCGGATTCGGATGGTTATCCAGCATATCGCCGCCGTGGCAGGTGGCGCACGACACGCCGTTGACGGTTGAGCCGGCATGACAGTTGTTGCAGTGCGTGTTGACATAGGACGGCGGATGCGGGTTCGGATGATCTTCGAGGAGATTCCCGCCGTGACACGCCTTGCACGACACGCCGTTGACGCTGCCGTTGTGACATTGCGTGCAGTGCGCAGTCTTCCAACCCGCGTTGTGCGGGTTCGGATGATCTTCGAGAAGATTCCCGCCGTGACACGCCTTGCACGACACGCCGTTGACGCTGCCGTTGTGACACTGCGTGCAGTGATTCTTGTTCCAACCAGCCCCGTGCGGATTGGGATGATCTCCCAAAGCCATCGGCCCGTGGCAAACCGCGCACTGTTCAGACTCCTGCGTGCCGTTGTGACAGCTCCGGCAGTGGCCTTGATTCCAGCCGGCCGGATGCGGATCGGGGTGGCTATCAATTCCGCCTTCATGGCAAAAGGCGCAGCCGGTGCCTGCGCCGGCGCTCGAGTGGCACTGCTGGCAATGCGTCTTCTTCCAATTCGCGTTATGCGACTGCGGTCGGATTTCTTGATGGCAGGCGGTGCATGAATCTTCTTCATGGCACACCTGGCAGCGCGCGCGGTCCCATGCCGCAACGGTTCCGTGCGTCTTCAACCGCCAGAGATTGTTGTGGCTTTCCGGCATCGTTTCCTGATGGCACTCGCGGCAGGACTGTTCGGTGTGGCACATCGCGCAGGTATTGTCGGGCTGCTGCCCCTTCTGCCCGTGGCGCCTCGTCCAGTTCTGGTCGTGATCGGCGGGGGGCACATCCGGCGCAAGATTTTCGTGGCACGCGGCGCAGTTCATTTTCCAGCGATGCGCCTCGTTGCGGATTCGCGCAACCTCGCTGCGCTTCAACTCGGGCGTGGTGAATTGGTCTTCGCCCATCAAATTGTCATGGCAGTCGGCGCAGCGATTCGTCAGCGCGGCGGTGTGGACGAACGATCCGCCCGCGCCCTGGACCGGTTCCGGCGGTTCCAGCTTTTCCAACTCGGACAAATTGCGCGATTGATGGCACTCGCCGCACGTCTTTTCGCTCACGTCTTTCGGATTCATCCAGTCGTCGTGGCAGTCGGCGCAGGTGGAGTGGCCCGGCTTGGCGAAGCGTCCCTCCTTCATCTTGCCGTGGCAGTCGTCGCACGCCACGTCGTATTCCTCGACGTGGTTCTTGTGACTGAAGCGCAGCGAATAGGTTTTCTCTTCGTCACATCCGATCGCCACGACGAGGACAAGCGCCGCCGCGCCGATCGCCGCCCATCTCCAGGATTTTGGCCAAGTTCTAATAGCGCACCTCTATCGAAACACGTCCTCGATAAGCCACATCGTCGGCGTCCTCGTTATCCTCGATGTCACCTTGCGCTCGCAGCGCGAACATACGTGACACCTTCCATTTCGCCCGCACAAAATAGGTTCGCACATACGGCGACTCTTCGATGACCGTGCCGCTGTCTGAAATGGAGACCTGGCCGCCGTTGATGGAATAGGACAGATCGGAATAGGTGTCGTAGGTGTACTCCGCGTACGACGCGCCGCCGCTCAGCTCCCACACGCGGCCTTTTCGATAGCGCAACTCCCCGCTCCACCCCATGAAAGAATCGCCGCCTTCCACCGACCAATACTCCGCCGCGACGGAAGCGCTGATGGCCCGGGTCGGCTGATAGGTCACGGTGAAGTCGTAGTTTTCATAGTCGCGATTGTTGTAGGCGTTTTCGCCGCCGTCGGCGAAGCGCAGCGACACGCCGGGCGACACATACCACTGCGGCGCCACCTGCTGCGTGAACCGCGTGAAGGCGTAGGTGTAGGGATTTTGTTTGCCGAGCACGTTGTAGAGCGGCGAATAGGCGCGTGTCTTCGCGTCGAACGATCCCCAATAACTTCCGCCCAGGGTGAAATCCGTTTCGCCGTCATCCGAAAAATAGGCGTAGTCCGCGCGCGCCATGCGGAAATCCTCGTTCAGCAGCGAAGCTTGAGCGCGCAGGCGGGCTTCGTCCGAGAGTTTTTGCTGAATGTCCAGATAGTAATTTTGGTCGCTGTCATCCTGCCGGTCATCGTAGTAGCGCGAGAGCGTCAACCGCACGCGCGTGGTGTCGAACGGACGGCCCAGCAGCGAAACGCCGCCCGCGTAGTCGCCCGAAATGGATTTGTAGTAGCTGACCGGCGCGCCGCCGTAGATGCGGCCGCCCCATCGCTCCTCTTCGCGAAGGATGAGTTGCGCGCCATCCAGTTGAAGATAGTCCGCGACATCCACATATTGACGGCCCGCGCGAAGAGCGATGCGGCGATCCCGTGTGTGCCAGTCGCCGTAGAGTTGCATCACGCGATTTTCGGTGACGCCGTTGGAATCATCCACGCTGCGGAACGGATCGTCGGCCAGCGAGGTCGAATCCGGCCTGTCGAGGTCCGAATGCAGACGCGCCGAAAGATAGATGTCCAGCGTCTCCGAAGCCAGATCGTCGCCGCGCCCGTAGAAATAGCCGTACAAATCGGAATCATGCGCCGATCCCTGCTCGCGATAGTCATAGCTGACGCGCAGTCGCGCGGCCCACCGCGCAGTTGCCGCCACGCTGTTCGTGGCCACCGGTTGATCCTTCCTCTTTCCGGCGACGTCCGATTCATCAGCCCGCGACAGGGCGGAACACGCGAACATCATCCACGCCATCAATGCCGAGAGGCGAAGTCTGTGCGACAGCCCAATCACAACAGCTCACCTTCCGGTAAAACGCGCCCCATATTTCTGACCTTTCACCAAGCACCTCCGCGGGTCACCGGCAAGGTGAAACCGCTTATTCGCAGCGTCATTCCGTAACGAGCCGGTAGAAGCGGCGCTGCTCGCTTCCGTCGTCTTCATGCACCAGATTGATTTGCGCCGTGTTCGAAATAAGCACCGCGACATTGCTCCAATCTCCGTCCAGTAAATCACTCCGGCTCTGAAGCGCGTTGGTGGTTCCAGCAATCAAATTGGTCGCGGTGACGCTGACCGCTCCCTCCTGCATCTCAATCTGAGTGAGGCGCGGACGCAACTCGGTGATAACCAGTTCCAAGGGCGTGTTCCCATAGTGGTAGCCGCCATACACGACTAAATCAATGCGGCTTCCAACCGTCGCCCGCTGAACCATTCTAGACGATCCGTGATCCGTCGCTTGGTCGTCGGCTCTAACGGCATGGGAACCGCAGAGGACAAACAGCACAGTCATGCACAACACTAGAATACGCGGCGCGGCGCGCGCACCAGCGCGAAAATAGGTTCCGGGATAGCCTCTAGTCTGTTTCATCTCTGCGAATATCGAATGGGTCACCGTCTTCGTCATCAAATCCCGTCCCTCGCGCCCGCTTCGCCCAACGGGGTCGTCCCGGCGCGAACGCCGGGACGGCCCTTCGCCGATCAGGGTTTGGTGACCCGATAGAATTTGTTGGTCGAGTCGCGCAGCGAGATGAGCTGATAGGTCGGCGAGTTGGAGGAGATGAACGCGCCGCCGACATTGGTCCAGCCGCCGCCATTCCCCATCGCATCCACATATTCGAAGCGCTGCGTCACGCCCGCCTGATCGGGCATGTAGCCCAGTTCGAGCGCGCCCTGCATGGCGAAGATCGCATTCACCGGCGGGGTGGACAGCGGGTTGAGCGGATCGCTGCCCGCTTGCAACTCGGCGAGGTCGGATACTCCATCGCCATCCGTGTCGGGATTGTTGGGATTCAACCCGAGTTGGTATTCAAGCAGGTTGGACACGCCGTCGCCGTCGGCATCGCCGTTGCCGGTCTGCGCGGTGAGGCTGCCGAATTTCTGCATTTCCCACCAATCCGGCAGTCCGTCGCGATCCACATCAATACCGCCCTGCAGGTCATCAATCGAAGCCTGCAACAACGCGGCGGCGTACTTGGGATTGTGAACACCCCGGCTGCGGTCTTCCCGAACAAAGAAGAAGTTATAGGCCGCTTTGCGTTGCGCAGGAGTGAGCGCGAGCGATTGGACGACACTCGTGCTGCCGACCGGCGGGAGAAGCTTGCCCAACTGCGCCAGCAGCCCTTCGATCTCCGTCTGAACGCCGTCAATCGTTCCATTCCGGTCGTAGTCCTCCGCCTTGATATCAAAGGTGTCTTCGACGTGGCACTTCGCGCAAATCTCCGTCACCTGCACCGTGTTCGTCGGCCCCCTCCATGTGAGGCTGAACGTGTGGCCGCCGACCAGCGTGTTCAAATGGCTGTAGGACGTGCCCGCGACCAACTGCATGTGGCAGCCGACGCAGCTATTTTCCACCGCCGTCGCGTGGCGCGACTTCGGCATGGCCAATCCATATTCGATGCCGTTCTGCCCGAGGAGCATGTCGGCCTGCGGGCTTGCGTGCGGATTTACGTTCGTGCTCGAAAGATTCGCGACCAACACATTGCCGTTCGCGCGCGCGTGGTGGCAATTCATGCACAGCACGCCCTCGCCCACCTGGGCATAGGCCGCGACATAGCCGTTGGAAAGTTTCGCGGTCGGAATATTTCTCAACTGGCTCGCGCCCATGCCGACCGTGTGCGGATCATGACACGCGACACACGCCACACCCTCCTGATCTGTGGCGCGCGGGGTCTTGCCGGATTGCACATAGAAGGGATCGTACGTCTTGATGAAGCCTTTGGCGCTGTGACACGGCGCGCAAGGCCCGCCGCCTTTGAACACTTGGCCCGTGGCGTGGAGCGTGTGACCCCACTCCATGTTTTTGACATAATAGGACGGGCTGTCGTGGCACTGGCCGCAACTGCCGGCGCTCAAACTCGTGTCAATCGCAGGAATTTGCCCGAGCGAAACCATGTGCGTCGAAGCCGCGCCGTGGCAGTTCTCGCACTGGATGTTTCCTCGCTGTTGCAGATTCGTGGGCATTCCCGTCCAGTTTGTGGGCGAGGAAGAACCGGGGAAGGTCCAGCCGACCTGCGCGGCAATATCGTCGAACCCGTCGTTCACCGCGCCGGGCGTTGGATCATTGCCGATCGAATGGCAAGGCACACAGAATCCCTGAAAATGGTTGCTGCTCACGCCGACGATTTTTCGTTGGAGCGCCGTCGCGTGCGCCGTCTGGTCGTAGCCCGCCTGTTTGTCCGCATGGCACAACACGCAAAGGTAATGCTTCTGCCCGAGATACTTTGCGCCGTAGGCGGAGTTGGTGAACGACAGGACTTTGTTCGTGAGCAGGATGTCGGTTTTGATCTTATAGTCAATGATCTGGCTCAGGCCAAAGTCGTAGGAACTGGCAATGTCCGGCTTCAACACCGCGCGCCCCGCAACAAAAAATCCGATGCGGTCGCCTCCGTCATACGTCGGAACGGCATTGCTCAGCGGACTCGGCAACATGACCGCCGTCGAGCCGGACGGCGCGCTGATGATCGTCCACGTCACGCCCGTCACCACCGTTCCATCTTGAACAAGAGCCTCGGCATAAACCGGTTGACCCAATCCCACATTCGGCGCGCCGCCGCTCTTCTGCGTGGACGGCGGCAGGCCGAACTCCGTGAGTTCACGCGGAGTCAACGGGCGATAGCGAATGCGAACATTCTGCGCCATCGCGGAACCGACGGTCCCCAAGACCACCAAGCCCGCCAAGAGCGCCATTTCGAAGCGACCAAATCTCAATGCCGTTTTCATGCTCTCCTCCTTCGATCTCTCAAACGTTTATGCGCACGCGCTCGCGGCGACCGCGAAGCGCTCCTCAAGTTCCTCAACCTTTTCGCCAATAATCTTCCAACAAAGCGCGAGATCCTGCTCCCGATATCGGATGCTCTCCCTCACCGTGCCCTCAAGATCGCCGATATCGTGCAGATGCGCGCCCCGCACTTCCCGCGCCTCCGGCGCCACATCGCGCGGCACGGCGATGTCCACAATGACCAACGGGCGCTCTTCACGTCCCCGCATCGCGAGTTCGATATCGCTCTTTTCAAGAATGATGTGCGGCGAACCGGTGGACGTGATGACGATATCCACCCGCGAGATCGCCTCGACGCACTGCGCAAACGAAATGGCGCGCCCGCCGAATTTCGCGGCCAGCGCCCCGGCGCGGTCCAACGAGCGGTTCACCACGGTCACCGACTCCACGCCCTTCTTCATCAGATGGCGCAGACATTTTTCCGCCATGTCGCCCGCGCCGATCACCATCACTTCGCGCCCGGTCAACGCCGCGCCAAAAACCTTTTGCGCATGTTGCACCGCCACGCTGCCCACCGAAGCCGCGCCTTTGCCGATCGCCGTTCGCGTGCGAACTTCCTTCGCCGTCTCGAGTGCCTTTTGGAAAAGCCGGTTCAGCGCGCCGCCCGTAAGACCATCCTGCCGGGCCTTTTCGTACGCATTCTTGACTTGCCCCGTGATCTCCGTTTCTCCCAGCACCATGGAATCCATGCCGCTCGCAACGCTAAAAAGATGACGCGCCGCGGCGGCGCCTTCGTGAAGATACAGACTTGCGCCCGGCGGCGGCGGCGCATTCACGAGGCACATCATCATCTCTTCGACATCGGGGCGCCCCGCCCGGCGCACGCCATAGATTTCGACGCGATTGCACGTCCACAGCAGAACCACTTCATCGAGTCCGCACAGCGAACGCAAACGGAGCGCCGCTCGCTGCTGGCCGCAAGACGGCACGGCAAACTGCTCGCGAATCGCAAGCGGTGCGGTCTTGTAATTCAGGCCCGCGGCAAAGATGTCGTTCATCCTCGATCCTCGATCTGCCCACGCCATACTTCGGCGTCTAGAGGATAGCCTAGGCAGGCCCCTGTGGGCCGTCTATGAGGGCCCAGCCCGCGGCCGCGTTACGGGGATTCCCCGATAAATGAACGACACGCAAAGCGGCGTGAGGGTTAGACAATCGCGCCGCGTTGCACTACCGTGAACACCTTGGAATTCAAACTATGAAAAGACTCCTTGCCCTTCTGCTTCTCCCCTTGACCCTCACATCCCTCGCGCGCCCGACGGAGTCGGCGGCGGAACCCGGCGTGCTCGTCGGCGCCGTCGCCGAGACCATGAACGCCTCACGCTACACCTACATGCGCGTCGTCACCGGCGGCGAATCTCACTGGGTCGCCACGGGCGAAATGAAAGTATCCGTCGGCGACATCGTCACCGTCCGCGGTGGAACACCCATGTCCAACTTCACCAGCCCGACGCTCGAACGCACGTTCGACACCATTATTTTCGCTGAAAATGTTCAGATGGGCGCGGGTTCGAGCGACGCGGGAGCGGAAGCCGCCGCCCTTCCGCCCGGCCATCCGCCCGTCGCGCCACACGGCGCCGCGGGCGGCGCGACAGATTCCTCCGACGGCATCGCGGGTGAGATCGCCGAAACGATGGATGCCGGGAGCTACACTTATATTAAGGTGAAGTCCGATGCGCGGACCCTGTGGGTTGCCGCAGATAAATTCCCGGCGAAAGTTGGCGAACGTGTGGCCGTGCCATCAGGCGTCCTCATGAAAAACTTTGAAAGCCCTTCGCTGAAGCGAAAATTTGATGAACTCCTCTTCGCCGACTCCATCGTCACTGGCGCGGACGACGCGACGGTCACTGAAAAGCCGACGACCAAAGAAGAGGTCGGCCCGGCGCCCGAAGGCGCGCTGACGGTGGAGCAAATTCATGCGCGCCGCGCGGAACTGGCGGGCAAAGTCGTCACAGTCCGCGGCAAGGTCGTGAAATACACGCCGCAAGTCATGAAGTTGAACTGGATCCATCTCGAAGACGGGACGGGGGCGGGCGAGAACAAGGATGTGACAATCACGAGCGAAGGCGAGACCGCCGTGGGCGCGGTGATCACGGCGACGGGCACGCTGGCGCTCGATGAAGACTTGGGATCCGGCTACCAATTCCCCGTGCTGATCAAAGCCGCCACGCTTTCACCCTAGAGGCGATCCCAGAACCTATTTTCGCGCTGGTGCGCGCGCCCTCCACAGGCGATGAAATCTCACGGGTGGTGGGTACGGCCACGACGAAGCGTGGCCCTCCAGCGCAAATGGTTTCCGGCCGCGACAAGCAGTTCCTGCGCAACTGCCTTTCGATGCGCCTGCACGAAGAAACTAGAGGGCCGATTCTTGACCAGCCGGTTGCGGTCTCGTAATTATCGCGATCTTTTGAAAGGACCTGAATGAAGAAGCTCCTGGTAGAATTTATCGGCACGTTTTTTCTCGTGTTGACGGTTGGAATGTTGGTGGTGAATGCGAAGCCCGAGGCGGCGGTCGTCGCGCCGATCGCGATCGGCATTGCTCTCGCGGTAATGGTGTATGCGGGCGGCCATGTGTCGGGCGGACACTATAATCCAGCGGTTTCACTCGCCATTTTTCTGCGCGGACGGCTCGC
>JABLTH010014536.1_pt1 | contig 75489 bp, 71 predicted proteins | sample 7875711 | NCBI WGS metagenome assembly JABLTH01 (sample SAMN14941262, study PRJNA633318) | bioreactor metagenome | isolation source: bioreactor | place: China | collected 2019-03-05 | reverse complement strand
GCGTCCGGGCGGTTGGGCCCTTTTTGGTCCGGCCGCCGGCGCCCCGCCGGTGCCCGCCCGCACGATCGCGAGAAGTGCGAGCCTCACCGCCGTGGGGACCCGCTCCCACGCTCTCAGCAGTTCCTCGAGCTCGGGACCGGGATCGTGGATCCGCGTCGCAGGACCGTTGTACTCCTGTTGTGTTCCGGGTTCGCGTCCTTCCGCTGCTCCGTCCGGCCCTGTCCGGCCTGTGCAGTGCAGGGCCCAGCGCCGGCAATCCCTTGTCGCCGTCCAGGTTATGCCCTGCCGTGTCCGGGTTGGAACTCGTTCCGTCCGGGATGTGACCGGCGCCCGGGGACCCTTCGAGCGGGTTCGATTCCCGCCCCTCCACCAAGTTGTTGTGCTGTAAGAACTTGCGTCGTCGTTGGCGGCGGGAGTGTTCCCGCATCCCGCAGTTCGTAAGTCGCTTGCTGTCATTCACATGCAATTGGCGCGCGTCGTCAGAATGCTCCTGGATGGGTTCCGCCGCGCACGGAGGCACCTGGCCCCTCAGGTGAATCTCAGCACACGCTCCTGTTGACGAGGTCCGTCCACCGGTCCACTATTCAAACATGCGCGCGAATGAGAGAACGAAATCCACCGCAGCCAACCCCGTCTGCAACGTGCCGTGCTTCAAGGGTGAGCTGGTGGCGCGCAAGCGTGCCGCCTTGCCCGGAGAAGCCGTGCTCGAGGAAACCGAGCTGCTGTTCGCGGCGCTCGCCGACCGGGTCCGGCTGAAGATCCTGCACGCGCTCGGGCGCCGAGACGAACTGTGCGTGTGCGACGTCGCGCACGTCACGGGGATAAGCCTGTCAGCCGCGTCTCATCACCTCCGCAAGCTGCGTGATCTGCGTATTCTGAAGCATCGCAGCGACGGCAAGATGGTGTACTACTCGCTTCGGAACCCGCTCGCCGCATCCGTGCTGCGGCTCGCTCTGCCAAGTGGGCGGGGCCGTGCCGCGAAGTAGCTCACTTCCCGGTTACGGGGGCGCCGGAGACGCGCGCTCTCACGACGCGGCCCTCGCGGTCGTTGCCGAACAGCTCGCCACCGCGGTTCGGACCCGGAAGTGCTGGCCGTGCGGTTGCCTGCACGACGCCATAAACGGTTTTGCCACATCACCCTGGGCCGACACGCTTCGCCCGATTCTGGAGGAAGGGCGGTCCGTCGAGAAGACGCGCGAGTACGACTGCCTCGGCTGCACGGTGTGCTACCCGGCCGTGGCCATCAACGCGATCGCTGACGCCGCTCCGGACTTCGCGGAGTCGATCGGCGGCTGTCCCACGAGCCCGCCTGCCGAACGGTCCGGCTGGCCTCCACTGCCCGGCGACTTCCGGACGTTGCGTTATGACGCGCCGGTCGCCGCGTGTGCGCTGAACACGCCGGATCTCATGGAGCGGCTCGCTACGGCGGCGGCGCCCGGCCTCGGCATCGTGGGCACGCTGCGAACCGAGAATCTCGGCATCGAGCGCATCGTCCAGAATGTCGTCTCCAACCCGCACCTCCGCTTCATGATCCTGTGCGGACAGGACACCGAAGGCGCGATCGGCCACCTTCCCGGCCGGTCGTTCCTCGCGCTCGCCGCGAACGGCGTGGACGACCGCGGCCGGATCATCGGAGCCCCGGGTCGGCGCCCGGTTCTCAAGAACGTGCAGCGCGATCTCGTCGAGGCGTTTCGCCAGCGCGTCGAGGTCATCGACCTCATCGGCGAATCCGACAGTTCGCAGATCATCGACCTCTTCGCCGAGTGCGTGGCGCGCGACCCAGGGCCCTGCGAAGCGCTCTCCGCGGATTCCCATGTCCGATGCGTCGCGGCCGAGGAACCGGCGAAACTGATTCCCGATCCGGCGGGCTACGTCGTAGTGCACACCGACCCCGCGAGGCGGCTGCTTGTCGCGGAGCACTACACCAACCCGGGCGTCCTCGATTGCATCGTCGAGGGAGCGACACCGTCTGGCATTGTCGGGGTGCTCATCGATCGCGAGTTGATCACGCGGATGGATCACGCGGCATATCTCGGCCAGGAACTTGCTCGGGCGGAGCGCGCCCTGCGCGACGGCGCGCGGTACGTCCAGGATCGCGCACCAGGGTCAGGAACCGCCTCCTCATCCGGATGCGGGGGTGAGTGCGAGGGAGGATGCACATGAAGGCGAATTGGCTCGGCATTGGTGCGGTCGCGCTCGTTACCGTGGTGGTCTTCGCGTACAAGGTCACGCGCCCGACGACCACGTCCCACAGCGTGTCGTCGTCGCCCGCGGTGATCATGATTGCCGACCCGTCTGAAGCCGACAGCAAGTGCGGGTGCGGCGAGATCATCCGCTCCGTTCGCGCCGCCGCCGCGAAGGGAGTCGCCGTGCGCGAAATGGCGCCCGGAAGCGAGCCCGCGTTGGAAAAGCAATACAAGATCGCGGTCACGCCGACGGTCCTGTTTCTCGATCAAGGAGGCGCGGTGCAGTCCCGTTTCGAGGGCGAGGAAGAGCAGGTCCTCACGGGCGTTCGCGACGCGCTCCATCGACTCGTGAAATGATCGCTGCGATCGCGGACTCGTTACGCGCGGCGGCGTCCGGCGGCAGTGCGCTCGCGCTGCCACTTGCGTTCGTTGCCGGGCTCACCTCGAGCGCCCAGCCGTGCTGCGTGGCGATGTATCCGGCTGCCGCCGCGGCGTGCTGCGTGACGCGAGAGACGAGGCACGTCTCCGCGTTGCGGACGGGGGCCGCATTCGTGACCGGCATTGCGTTGTCTACGTCACTCCTCGGCGTCGTGGCTGCGCTCGCCGGCCGTACATTCGCGGGGCTGGGCTCGTGGGCCAACTACGTGCTCGCCGCGCTCACCCTTCTGCTCAGCGTGCACTTCCTGGGTTGGATTGAGCTGCCAACCCCGCGGCTCGCGGCGCCCGGCCTGGACACCGCGCGCTGGACCGGCGCGTTCGCGAGCGGGCTGTTGCTCTCCGTGGTGCTCATCCCGTGCGGGACACCGATGCTCGCCGCGCTGATGTCGGTCGCCGCGTACCGGAGCAGCTTGCCGTTCGGCGTGGCACTCCTGTTCCTGTACGGGCTCGGAGCGGGACTGCCGATTCTCCCGGTAGGAGCATTCGCCTCGGGACTGTCGGGCCGGCTGGCGCAGCGCGGCTGGAAGACAGCGATCGACCGCGCGACGGGAGTGGGACTTCTCGTGCTCGGACTGTTCTTGATCTGGTCCGCATAGCGATCCAGCGGCCCGCCGGAATCTGAAGACGGAATCAACACCCGCTCTTGGACGGTTCGGGCGTGAGTCGTGAGCGCCGATTCGTGGCAGAGGAGGAAGCGGTGGCGAGCGAATCGTCGAAGCGCGTCTTGGATGCCCAAAAGGCGCACTGGGAGGCGGAGCTTTCGTCCGAACCCGACATGTTCGGGCGTGAACCCAGCGAGCCCGCGCGCAGAACAGCCGTCGATCTGAAAGCGATCGGCGCCCAGCGGATTCTCGAACTAGGAGGCGGCCAGGGACGTGACTCGATGTTCTTCGCAGCTGAGGGCTTCGATGTCCACGTACTTGAGTACACGCAGGCGGGGGTAGACGCCATTGTCGGCAAGGCGGCCCAAGCCGGACTAGGACGAAGAATCACCGCTACGAAGCACGATGTGCGGCAGCCGTTGCCGGTCCCCGACGATTCGTTCCATGCCTGCTACGCGCACATGCTCTTCTGCATGGCACTTGCAACGCCGGAACTGAAAGCGCTCTCACGCGACATCCATCGAGTGCTCCAGCCCGGAGGTCTCTGCGTCTATACAGTGCGCAACACGAGCGACCCGGATTTTGGTCGCGGCATTCACAGGGGCGAGGATATGTACGAGAACGACGGGTTCATCGTGCACTTCTTCGACCTCGCGAAGGTGGATCAGCTTGCACATGGCTGGGAGATCGTCGGCATCGAGGAATTCAACGAGGGACCGCTCCCGCGTCGGCTCTACCGTGTGAGCTTGCGGAAGCCCGGATCCTAGCCGTCGATCAGATCGGAGTGGTCGTCGGCAGAACAGCCTCGCGATCTCGATCGCATCGCGAGAGGCATTGCGCGGAGAGCCCAACGATGGCCAAGTTCACGGTCCAGACGGTTCGGAGCGTGTCAACAAGTTTGAGACACCTGCGTGCAACATTTAGTGACTCAGCGCCGCCGCCGGGCGCGGCGGGTTGATCCAGACCTGGCCCGCCAGGATCGGCGGTTCGGGTTGCCCGTGGACGAAGCGTTCAGGGTGAGCGCGGTAGGCCGCTTCGAGCGCCGCACGGCGATCACGTTGCACTTCTTCAACCAATCCGTGGTGCACGACGCTGGGCGTCATCAGCGCGATTCCGGAGTGATGATGCTGGTGATTGTACCAATCGAAGAATGCGGTGCAGTGCGCCCGCGCGTCCTGCAACGAACCGAATCTCGCGGGAAAACCTGGACGGTACTTGAGCGTTTTGAACTGCGCTTCGGAGAATGGGTTGTCGTCCGAGACGTGCGGCCGCGAATGCGTCTTCGTGATCCCGAGGTCGGCCAGCAGGAAGGCGACCGGCTTGCTGCGCATCGACGAGCCGCGATCAGCGTGGACCGTGAGCTGTCCAGGCGGGACGCGTTGCTTGGTGCAGGTCTCGCTGAGAAGGCGCTTGGCGAGCGTGGCGCTCTCGTTGTCGGCGACCATCCAGCCGGTCACGTAGCGGCTGAAGATGTCGAGGATCACGTAGAGGTAGAAGTAATTCCACTTCCGCGGACCCAGGAGCTTCGTGATGTCCCAGGACCAGACTTGATTGGGGGCTTCGGCAAGCAGCTCCGGCTTAGCGTACTCGGGGTGCCGCAACTGGTCCCGCCGTTCACGTACCTCGGCATGTCGAGCGAGGATCCGATACATGGTGCGGACCGAGCAGAGGTAACGCTGCTGCTCCAGAACGGCTGCAAAGACCTCCTGCGGCGCTTGGTCGACGAACTCAGGTTGCCGCAGCAGCGCGAGCACTGCGGCGTTCTCAGCGGCGCTGAGCGCGCGTGGCGAGCGACGTGGATTCGGCTGCACCGACCTCGGCGAGAGACGGCGATAGAAGCTCGCCCGAGACACCTTCAGAGCGTGGCACAGCGGCTGAACTCCGAACCGCGGTGCAAGTTCACGCACCGCCGTCATTCGCTCTTCCCGGCGCTGTCTGGGTTCAGCGGGAGCTTCAGCAGCGCCGAAAGTTTTCTTTGGACTTCGATGATTCCCTCGGCCTGCTCGAGGCGGTGCTTCAGCCGGGCGTTCTCGCGCTGCAGCCGCTCGAGATCGCGACGCTCAGCGCGCGCCGGGTCTGCCTTCGGTCCGCGCTTCTTGCCAGTGCCAGGGCCCAGCTCGCCGGCGGCGCAAGCCTTGCGCCAGGCCGCCAGATGAGACGAGTAGAGACCTTCGCGGCGCAGCAACGAACCGATTTCTCCGGGAGCACGGCAGGCGTCGGCATCCCGCAGAATCCGCAACTTGTACTCGCGCGTGAAACGGCGACGGCGCGCAGTTGCGGGGACCTCGGGGTCGGGGGCGGCGACGCGTTCCAAGGAGCCTGCTGCGCTCCGCGTCGTCTCGCTCCGCTCGCCGCCGCTGCGCTCCGCAGGCTCCTTGGAACGCGGAAACGAGGGCACGGACTTCTTCGCGACGGGATGTTCCATGGCTTCGACCGTTCCTCCGCCCTCTACAATAAACTCAACAGGGCAGGTGTCTCATCCACGTTGGCACAGAGGGGTTTCTGGTACGCTGGAACACTCCTCCGGAACGCGCGGACTCAGGAAGCAGCCTCCAGGGCGCTTTCTCGAGGCGAAACGGCGCACAGCGACCTCGAAGGATCCGCTCGAATTGCACCGGTTGTCACGTCATGTAATGCTTCCCGGAATGATCAGCGCTTCCCACAGCAGTCACCGCTTGGCGGCGCACGCCCGTAGGATCGTGCTGGTGACTTACCTCGCGCTCTTCGCGGTCGTCGCTCCGATGCTCGTCCGGTGCGAGGAAGGGAACCGCCGCACGACGATTGAATCGGCGATCTCCGTCTGCTGCCAGCACGTCGATGGTGGTGCCGGCGGGTCGAGCCACGTCCCCGAGGCTCGATCGGTTCAACGGGGAGCGTGCGCGGACTCCTGCGTGGACACACCGTACATGACGGGGCTTGACGCCGTTGCGACTGAGCAGATCGCTCATGCGTCTGATGCAATTGCCGTCGCACTGCCTGTCGTACCCGCAGCGGGGCGGTGGCCCCTGGTTCCGCGTCACGCGGTATGGTGGTCCACCATCCCGCTCGCTGGTCTAAGTCGACCAACCGTCCTGCGGATCTGATTCCCTCCGAGTTGTCTCGAGCAGGGCGGGTCTATCGGCCCGCAGCATCGGGCTCGTGTACGCCATCGGAGGAGATTCATGCACCGAGAATTCGCCATAGTGCTCCTACTGGGAGCGATGCCATTCGCCGCTGCTGATTCGATGCGCGATCCGCCTACATCGAGCCCATCGAGCCAGGCGGCGAATCCCGAGCGACGAGTGGTGGCCCTCGATACAGTTCTCGAACTGGCGCGTCTGAAGGCGCCGGCCATCGCGGCCGCTCAGGCTCGCGTTTCCCGGGCCGAGGAACGTCGGCGCGGCGCCGCGCGCTTCTCGGATCCGTTGGTCACGGCCGGGCTCGGCCACGGGAAGTCCCCCGATGGGAGTGCTTCCGCCACGGAGACGAGCTTCGAAGTGTCGCAGATGCTTCCTCTGGGCATTCACTCCCGAAAGAAGGCGGGCGACGCCGCGATCGACGCCGCGAGGTGGCAGGTCGATGCGGTGACACTCGATGTCCTCCTCGAAGCGAAGACGCTGTACTACGAGGCCGCGCTGGGGGCTTCCCGCGCGGCTGCGCTCGGCCAGGCCGCGGAGGACGCTCGGTCGTTGAGCGACCTGGTGGCCAGACGCGTCGAGGTTGGCGAGGCTGCCGGGGCTGATCACCTACGCACGAAGGTGGAAGCTCTGAGGGCGCAATCCGAAGCCCGCGCCGCCGCGGCGGAAGCCGATGGTGCCCGCGCCGCACTGAATCGCTTCCTGCTTGGTGCTCTCGGGTCCGAATTCGCGTTTCCCAGCGACCTCGATCCCGGTGTGATGCCCTCGCTGTCTGACGTTCCGGTCGAGCAGGTGGTCGCTCGCAACCCCGCCTTCCGCGCTGCGCAAGCACGGGTGGAGGCCGCGCGGTCTGGCCTGGCCGCGGAACGCGCCGTGCGCCTTCCCGGTATCGAGGTTTCCGCCTTCTCCCAGAACGAGCTGGATCGCAAGGCCGTTGGAGCAACCATCGGTGTAGCGATTCCACTGTGGAACCGGAACCAAGCCGGAATCGGAATCGCGCGCGCTGAGCTCGCTGAAGCCGAAGCGGACGTGAGCACGCTTCGGGCGTCCATCGAAGCCGGCGTCGAGCGCCTGCTCCGAAGAGATCGCGCCGCCCGCGAGAGTGCCGCGACCTATCGGCTGGAGATCTTGCCAGCTGCGCGAGAAACGCTCGCCAGCGTGCGCAACAGCCTCGAGCAGGGGGAAGCGAATCTCCTCGCCTGGTTGGAGGCACGCCGCAGCCTTCTAGAGAACCTGCGGGCTTCGTATGACGCGCAGCTCGACGCGTTCCTGACACGAGCCGAGCTGATGAGACTCATCGGAGATTCCAATGCGGTCAACTAATCGTGAGGTGCTGTCTCTCCTGATGATTCTGTTCGGCGTGGCATTTCAGGCGTCATGCGCGCGAGGAACGGGTGAGATGACAGCCAAGAAGGGCCCCGCCGAAGTTGAGGCGAACCGGTCGGAGCCGGTCGCGGCCGAGCCTGCGATTCCGGGCAGCGTTCGACTCACCAGCGCCGCGATCGCTGAGGCAGGGATTCAGACGTGGAAGGTCCAGCCAATGGATCTCGAACACGCTCTGGTTCTGACCGGAACGGTGGGTCACAACGAGAACCGGCTGTTGGAGGTTGCCTCGAACCTTCGCGGGCGTGTTGCAGAGATCCCCGTGGATCTTGGCCAGCGGGTGCGGAAAGGGGATCCGCTCGTCTGGATCGAGAGCGTGGAGCTGAGTCACGCTTGGGACGAATTCGTGAAGGCCGTCGCGGAGCTGCGGATATCAAAGCTGGCCTACGAGCGCGCCCGATCGCTGCTCGATTCGAAGGCGATCAGCACTGGCGAGTACCAGATTCGCGAGGGCGCGTATCTCGCCCGGAAGGTCGAGGCGGGTACTCTCGAGCGCAGCCTGAGGCTATACGGAGAAGGGGAAGACGAGATCGCCGCGGTCCGTTCCGCGGTGGAAGCGAACGCTCCTCTCCCGCTTCCCTCCGACGGACCTCACCGACTCGCGGTGCGATCTCCTTTCGCCGGGAAGGTCATCGATCGGAAGGTGACGCCGGGTTCGCTGGTCGAAGCGCTTCGACCTCTCGTCGGCGTGGCGGATCTTTCGTCGTTGTGGGTTTTTCTCAAGGCCTACGAGAAAGACCTGCCGCTTCTCAAACACGGGCTCTCCGTGGTGATCCGCGCCGACGCCTATCCGCAGGAGTTGTTCCACGGCCGGATCGACTTCCTGGGAAGCGTGGTCGACACCGCAAGCCGCACGATTCAGGTACGCGCGACCGTGGAGAACCCCGAGGAGAAGCTCCGCCCCGGGATGTTCGTCAAAGGGCAGGTGGCCATACCGAAGCCACAGTCCGAGGCCCACCTCACCGTCGCCGTGCCTCAAAGCGCTCTCCAGACGCTGGAGGCGCGGACGGTGATCTTCGTGCAGACCGAGCCCGGTGTTTTCGTGCGTCATTGCGTCGAGACGGGCCACACCTTCGAAGGATTCACCGAGATTCTCGCGGGATTGAAGGTCGGCGACATGATCGTCACCGAAGGGAGTTTCATCCTCAAGTCGGAGTTCGCCAAGGCGACGCTGAAAGAGGACGACTGAGATGCTGAGGCGCTTGGTCGACTTCAGCCTCGCAAATCGGGCCGTCGTTCTCATTGCCGCGGTCCTGGTCATCGTCGCCGGTATCTACGCGTTGACGCAGCTTCCGATCGACGCGGTCCCGGACATCACCAACGTGCAGGTGCAGGTCCTCACGAAGGCGCCAGCACTTGGCCCCGTCGAGATGGAGCAGTTCGTCACCTACCCGATCGAGGCGGCGATGAACGGCCTCCCCCGGTTGGTCCAGATCCGCTCCACTTCCCGGTATGGCCTTTCCGCGGTCACGGTCGTGTTCGAGGACGGAGTCGACGTCTACTTCGCGCGCCAACTGGTCGCCGAGCGCCTGGCCCAAGCGCGCGAGGCGATCCCGGCGGGCTTCGGCAACCCCGAGATGGGCCCCGTCACGACCGGCCTCGGCGACGTGCTCCAATTCACCGTCGAGGGCGCGGGCGTGTCCGCCATGGAGCGTCGAACGATCCTCGACTGGCAGATCGCTCCCCGCCTGCGGGCCGTGCCGGGCGTGACCGAGGTGAACGCGTGGGGCGGCCTGCCGAAGCAGTACCAGGTCGTGGTCGACCCAGCGAAGCTCCTGGCCTACGAGCTGTCGCTCAAGGATCTCTTCGAGGCCGTCGAACGGGGGAGCGGCAACTCGGGAGGGGGCTATATCGAACGCAACCGCGAACAGTATGTCGTCCGCGGTGAAGGACTCGTGAGCTCCCTGGCCGACATCGAGAAGATCGTGCTCAAGGTCGGGCCGGATGGAACGCCGGTTACCGTGGGAAGCCTCGCGCAGGTGCGCGAAGGATCCATGCTACGAATCGGCGTCGCCACCGCCGACGGCCACGGCGAGACCGTCATCGGCCTCGTGCAGATGCTCGCGGGCGAGAACGCGCTCCAGGTGGCAACCCGTGCCCGCGCGGCCGTCGAGGAGCTTCAACCCACGCTTCCGAAGGGTGTCCGCATCGTTACCTACTATGACCGCGCCACGTTCGTGCACCGTGTCATCCACACCGTCCAGATGAACTTGCTTGAAGGCAGCCTGCTCGTCGTGGCCGTGCTCTTCGCCTTCCTGGGAAGCGTTCGAGCCGGCCTGATCGTGGCCCTCGCCATCCCGCTCTCGATGCTGTTGGCGTTCACGGGCATGGTCGAGTCCCGGATTTCGGCGAACCTGATGAGCCTCGGTGCCATCGATTTCGGCCTGATCGTGGACGGCGCCGTGGTCCTCGTGGAAAACGTCGTGCGGCGTCTCTCGGAGTCCGAGGGCCGCGAGAAGACGGTCAGGCAACTCACCGCCGACGCGGCGCACGAGGTCGTGCGTCCGATTGCCTTCGGGATCGGGATCATCATCCTCGTCTACGTCCCGATCCTGACGCTGGGCGGCATCGAAGGGAAGATGTTCAAGCCGATGGCCTGGACCGTCGTCTTCGCGCTGGCCGGATCGCTGGTCCTGACCATGACGCTCACTCCCGTTCTCGCGTCGCTGTTCCTGAGGAAGACCGGACACGAGCACGAGCCTCGATTCGTCGGTTTCCTGCGCCGCGGCTACCTCGGCGCGCTCGCGCGATGCATCCGGTGGCACTGGCCGGTGTTGGCGGTCGCGACCATCGCGATCGTCGGCGGCGCCGTCCTCGCGACCCGTCTCGGAGGCGAGTTCATCCCCCGCATCGACGAAGGGGACCTTTCGATCAGCGCGATCCGCCCGGCCTCGGTCGGCATCTCCGAGGTGGCCGCCAGCACGGGCCGGATCGAGCGGGTGCTCAAGCGCTTCCCGGAAGTCATCACGGTGGTCAGTCGCTCCGGCAGCCCGGAACTGGCGACGGACGTGATGGGGATCGAGCAGGGCGACGTCTTCGTCATCCTGAAACCGAAGCCCGAGTGGAAGACCGCACGGACCAAGGGTGAACTGGTCGAGGCCATGGAGAAGGCGCTGGACGAAGCCGTCCCGGGCGTCGGGTACGCGTTCCTGCAACCAATCGAGATGCGCTTCAACGAGCTGATCGCCGGTGTCCGGTCCGACATCGGAATCAAGCTGTTCGGCGACGATCTCGAGACGCTCCGCGCGAAGGGCGAGGAGATCGAGCGCGTGGTGGCCCGCGTCCCCGGCGCCGCCGACGTGAAACTGGAACAGACGAGCGGCCTGCCAGTCATCCGCGTCAAGGTCGATCGAGACCGTTGCGCGCGATACGGCGTTTCCGTGGGCGACGTGCTCGACACGGTGGAGGCCGCGCGCGCGGGGAAAGTGGTGGGCACGGTCTTCGAAGGGCAGCAGCGCTTCTCGCTCGCGGTTCGATTCGAGGACGCGGCAGCGGGATCGCTCGAAGCCCTGGCGAGCATTCCGGTCGCATCGTCCCACGGTCTTCCGAGCATCCCACTCGGCCAGCTCGCGGACATCGCGCTGGACACGGGGCCGTCCCAGATCAGCCGCGAGGCCGTCCGCCGGCGCATCGTCGTGGAACTCAACGTGCGAGGACGGGACGTTGCCTCGTTCGCGGCCGACGCGCAGGAGCGGATCAAGCGCGAAGTCCAGCTTCCGGCCGGCTATTACATCCGGTGGGGTGGTCAATTCGAAAACCTGCAAGCGGCGACACGTCGCCTGGCGATCGTGGTCCCGCTGGTTCTGTCGCTCATCTTCGCGATGCTGTACTTCACGTTCCGGTCGCTCAAGCCGGCCGTGCTGATCTACCTGAACGTGCCGTTCGCGGCCACGGGGGGAGTGGTGGCCTTGGCACTGCGCGGCTTGCCGTTCTCGATCTCGGCGGGCGTTGGCTTCATCGCACTGTTCGGTGTCGCCGTCCTCAACGGACTCGTCCTGATGACGCAGATTCGCGACATCGAGGCGCGGACCGACTTGGGGACGATTGACGTGCTGCATCGCGCTTGCGCGCTGCGAATGCGCCCGGTGCTGATGACCGCGCTGGTGGCGTCGCTCGGGTTCGTGCCGATGGCCCTTGCGACGGGGTCGGGGGCCGAAGTTCAGCGACCGCTCGCCACCGTGGTGATCGGTGGACTGGTGACCTCCACGGCGTTGACGCTGTTCGTGCTCCCGACCCTCTACTACAGCCTTTCTCGCCGTGGTCGTTCGAAACCCCAGGAGGTCTGAGATGAACGAGGATTCGATTGCCGTCGTCATCGCCTTCATCCAAGCGTTCCAGCTCGATCCGGTCGTGGATGCGCTCCGTGGGATGCCCGGGTTTCCCGGAATGAGCGTCACGGAGATATGCGGGTTCGGCCGTCACGGTGCGCACCCGCCACACGCGGGGGAGACCGGGGAGGTTATCCCACTGGAGAAGAAACTCCGCGTCGAGATCTTCTGCCGCAGAAGCGAGACGACTTCCATCCTGGAGATGATTCGGCAGGAGGCGCACACCGGCAATCAGGGTGACGGCAAGGTATTCGTTGTTGACGTCGCCTGCGCCATGCGCATCCGGACCGGCGAAGTCGGATTCGCCGCACTCTGAGATGCTCGGCGAATTGGGAGGGTGACGTGAGCGAAGTTGCATTCAAGATCCACGGGATGGACTGCGCCGAGGAAGTTGCGCTCCTCAAGGAGGAAATCGGCCCCGTGGTCGGTGGGACCGATCGTCTCACGTTCGACGTCCTGAATGGGAAGATGACGGTGCTCGGTGCGCCGGAGTCGTCGGACGCCGAAATCCAGGCGGCGGTGGCCCGCGCGGGGATGCGCGCCGAGCCTTGGTCCGCCCACGCTGCCGCGGCCAGCGCGCCGCCGTCGCGCGTTCCGAACGCGAGAGTGACGCTGACGATCGCGAGTGGCTGCCTCACTGCCGCTGGTCTGGTAGTGCAGCTCGCGGGTTCCGGAAGCGTGACCGCGACAGCGTTTCGCGAGGGGCCGGGACTGCATCACGACCTGATGTGGCCTGCAGTCATCCTGTACGCGTTCGGCACTCTCAGCGGAGCCTGGTTCATCCTGCCCAAGGCGTGGCTCGCTCTGCGCCGCCTGCGACCGGATATGAACCTGCTGATGACGGTGGCGGTCACAGGCGCCGTGCTGCTCGGCGAGTGGTTCGAGGCCTCGACCGTGGCCTTCCTCTTCGCGCTCTCGCTGATGCTCGAGTCGTGGAGCGTCGGCCGGGCGCGGCGCGCGATCGCCAAACTTATGGACCTCTCCCCGCCGGTCGCCACGATTCTCGACGCCGACGGTGTCGAACGAGACCAGCCGCTCGGCGATGTTACGGTCGGCACGCGCGTGCTCGTGCGGCCGGGGCAGCGCATCCCGCTCGACGGCAACATCGTGCGGGGGACGAGCGACATCAATCAGGCCCCGATCACCGGTGAGAGTCTGCCCGTGTCCCGCGGCCCCGGCGACCCGGTCTTCGCGGGATCGATCAACGGTTCGGGGGCCATCGAGTTGCGCACCTCGAAACTCGCGTCGGACACCACGTTGGCCCGGATCATCCGGATGGTAGGAGAGGCGCAGCATGCACGAGCGCCGGCCGAGCAGTGGGTCGAGCGCTTCGCGCGCATCTACACGCCGGCGGTGATGGCGCTGGCCCTGGTAGTCTGCGTCCTTCCGCCCGTCCTTTTCGCGGCGCCATGGAGCGCCTGGGTCTATCGAGCGCTGGTGCTGCTGGTCATCGCCTGTCCGTGCGCCCTCGTGATCTCGACGCCGGTCAGCATCGTTGCTGCGATTGCCGCCGCTGCTCGTCATGGCGTCCTGATCAAGGGCGGCCTCTACGTCGAACTTCCGGCTAGGCTCCGCGCCGTCGCGATCGACAAGACCGGCACGCTGTCCACGGGGCGCCCCCAGGTCACCGATCTTCTTCTGCACGACGACAAGGACGAGGCGACCTTCCTGCGTTGCGCTGCGGCACTCGAAGCGCGTAGCGAGCATCCTCTCGCTCGCGCGGTTGTCGCTTACGTGGAGGACCGCGGTATCCCTGTCGTCGCCGCCGAGAATTACCGCGCCGTACCCGGCAAAGGTGGCTGGGGCGTCGTCGACGGGGAGTCGTTCTGGATCGGATCGAACCGGCTGCTCGCTGAGCAGGGACTCGAGACCCCCGCCGTTCGGGAGCAGATCGAGCGGCTGTCGGGTTCGGGTCAGACTGTGCTCGCGCTAGGGACGGCCTCGAGGATCTGCGGCTTCCTGACGGTGGCCGACACGGTGCGTCCGGGTGCCCGCGATGCGGTCCGGGCGCTCCACGCCGCTGGTATCGAACGGGTCGTCATGCTGACCGGCGACAACGAGGCCACGGCGCGCGCGATCGCCTCGGAAACGGGTGTCGACGAGTGCCGAGCCGAACTGCTACCGCAGGACAAGGTCGCGTCGGTGAGTGCCCTAGTCGAGCGTTTCGCAAGGGTCGCCATGGTCGGGGACGGAGTGAACGACGCCCCGGCGATGGCCAGAGCGAGCCTCGGGATCGCGATGGGGGTAGCGGGCAGCGACGCGACACTCGAGACGAGCGACATCACATTGATGTCCGATGACCTCTCGAAGCTGGCGTGGCTCGTGCGCCACTCGCGGCGGACGCTGCGGATCATCCGTCAGAACATCGGGTTCTCACTCGGGGTCAAAGCGATCTTCGTCGGTCTAACGTTCGCCGGCTTCGCGACGCTGTGGGGTGCGATCGCCGCAGACATGGGCGCGTCGCTGCTCGTCATCTTCAACGGGCTGAGGCTGCTCGGCGCGGGCGCGCAAGAGCGTGCCGGGTCCGGGGCTTAGAATCTCGAACGTCAGGAAGGAGGTCGCGATGACGACTTTGATCTACGGCATGACGCGGGATTTGCCGGGAGTTTCTTTTCACGATGCCAAGGACCGCGCGATCGCAGCGCTCCAGACGGAGGGGTTCGGAGTGCTGGCCGAGATCGACATTCAGGCGGCGCTGCGGAAGAAACTCGGAGTCGAGATCCCCGACTACACCATCCTCGGTGCGTGCAATCCTCCGCTCGCGCATCGGGCACTCCAGGCAGAGCCCTTCATTGGACTGCTCCTGCCCTGCAACGTGGTCGTGATGAGTCGCGGCGCCGAGGGCAGCACGATCTCGATCGCGGACCCCAAAGCAATGTTCAGCGTCGTCGGCAACCCTACGCTGGACCCGGTCGTCGAGGAGGTGAAGACGAAGCTGCGGCGCGTACTGGAGTGCCTCTGAACCGTCGGGACAGGACCCCCGGCCCGGGGGACCCGTGACTCCTTGCGGCAAACCCGGTTCGGGTCTAGATTGGCCCCGCCATGCTGACTCGACGGCTAGCTGCCGGCCTTCTCGCCCTCCTGCTTACAGGGACACCCCTGTTCGCGGGGGCGCGTTGCGGCGAAGCTGAACCGTCCAGCAAGCATTCGTGCTGCTGCAGTACGAGCTCGACGACGACGGAATGTCCCATGTCCCGCGCCGCGAACGCTCCGCACCCGTGCGGTTGCAGCGCAGCCCCACGCCCCCAAGAGCCGGCTGCGCCGAGCCAGAGCGCGACCGAGATCTCTCCTCCGGCCGTCGATTCACTGCTGGCGGCGCTGCCGGTCGTTTGGCACGCCCCCGACCCCGAGGACGCTGTCCTTGGAACACACGTCGAGAGAGCGCTGGGGGGTCTGCCGCTCCACCTGAGTCTCTGCACCATTCGCTGCTGATTCCTCCGGCCTAGTCGAATTGTCTTCGTCCGGCTAACGGACGAATTCGTTAGACTTCGGGCAAGGAGGAATCAGTGTCTATCAACGAGACCGACAAGGTCCTACGACGCCTCGCGTTGGCCGGTGCGCTTGCAACACTAGCCACCTCGGTGGTCGCGCTAGCCGAGACGCCAGCGGCGAACTCCGTTGCGCCATCCGCCGCGCTTCCAGGAATTCCACCCGACCCGGCACCGCCCGTGGACTCGCTCGTGGCCGAAGCCCTCGCGAACTACCCGGGCGTGTCGGCGCTTCGTGAGCGACTGGCTGCGGCGCGAGAGATGGTCGCACCAGCCGGGGCCCTCGCCGATCCAATGGTCGAGGGGATGTACACCGAGGCGGGCTTCCCGGGGTGGACCGTCGGCCGCGTCGAAATGTCGATGATTGGTGTCGAGGTGCGCCAGGACCTGTCCCGAACGTCGAAGCGAAATGCGCGCGAGGCGGTGGCCCAGGCCGACGCAGCGGTGCGAGAAGCCGACATCGAAGTCCTTCGTCGCCAGATCGTCCGCGACGTACGGACTCTGTACGCCAGGGTCTTCGCGATCGACCGAGAACTCGCGAATCTTCGGCCCGGGCGTGAGCTGCTGCAGCTACTCGAAGAGACCACCTCGTCGCGGTACGGCACCGGCGAAGGCGATCAGGAAGGTCTCATCAAGACGCAGCTGATGCGGACCAAGCTCGATGAGCGGCAGACGGACCTGCTCGGCAGTCGCCGGGTGGTCGTCGCCGCCCTCGGACGTCTGCTCAACCACGTGGGACAGTTTGCGATCGGGCGAATCGATGCGCTCGAGACACCCGCCTTCCCCGACGCCGACTGGGAGGAACTCGCCGCCAACGCCTCAGCCGAGATCGCCGCCAAGCGCAAGGCGATCGACGCCGCGCAGAAGCGGGTTGCAGCGGCAAAGCTCGACCTGAAAGCGAACTACTCGGCGACGGCCGGCGCGTACTACCGAGGTTCATTCGATCCGGTCGTCACGCTGAAGTTCGGCGTCGAGCTACCGTGGTGGCGAAAGAAGAAGCAGGAGCCGCTGATCCGCGCCGCTGAGCGGGAACTCGAGGCGGTGCGTCGCGACCTCGAATTGGAGCAAGTCAATCTCCGGGAGATGACGACCCGGATCGCCGCGATGAAGGAACAAGCCGAGGCCCAGATTCGGCGCTACCAGGATGGGGTCATCCCGCAGTCGTCCGGCGCCTTCGAGGCCGCCCGCTCCGCGTACCTGACGGGGCGCGGCAACTTCTCGACTCTCATCGACGACTTCAATCTATGGCTCGATGCGCGCACTGAATTGGCACGCCGCGAGAGCGAATTGTACTCCGCCTGGGCTGAACTCCAGGCACTGACGAATCCCGCGCCAGAGGCGCCGGCCGGAGGGCAAAACTGATGGCTTCCCTGCGCAAGAAGGCGACGGCCGGTGCGGTTCTGGCGCTGCTTCTGATCGCGGTGACCTGCTTCCTCGTGGGCTGCGGTGGCCACAAGGACGAGGTCGGGAAATGGCACTGCCCGATGCACCCCACGTACGTCAGCGACCGGCCGGGCGACTGCCCGATCTGCGGGATGCGGCTGGTTCCGATCGGCAAGGACAAGACTGCTCTGAAGGAAGCGGATCACGCAGCGCAACATGCCACCGCCGAACCAAAGGACGCGGGTGCGGCGAAACCGGCGCCGCTCGAAGGCGAGCGAAAGATCCTCTACTACCGCAGCCCCATGGACGCCAACGTGACCTCGCCCACCCCGGCCAAGGACTCGATGGGTATGGACTTCGTCCCCGTGTACGCGGACGAAGTCTCCAGCGGCGGGAGCAAGGTCGCGGGATACGCCCCGATCGAGATCTCGAACGAAGCGCTGCAGGTGGCCGGCGTCCAGTCGGCCCCGGCAACGCTCGAAACGTTGGGCCGCACCGTTCGAACGGTCGGAAGCGTCATGCCGGCCGAGAGCGAAGTGCGCCACATCCATACGAAGATCTCCGGATGGGTCGAGAAACTCTACGTGAACTCGACCGGCCAACCCGTCCGGCGCGGCCAGCCCGTGCTCTCCATCTACTCGCAGGAACTCCTTGCGTCGCAGGAAGAGTACCTGCGCGCCCGCGCCAGCGGTGAGCGGTTCTCCCAATCGTCGATCCCGGAAGTTCGGAATGGCGGGGAGGACCTCGTGCGCGCGGCACGGCGGCGGCTCGAGTTGTTCGACGTGCCCGAGGAGTTTCTGAAGACGCTCGAAGAGACCGGCAAGCCGGTCCGGACGGTGCCGATCCTCGCCCCGATCTCGGGTTTCGTCACGATGAAGGACACCTTCGAGGGGCAGCAGGTCGACCCCGGGATGGATCTGTTCACGATCACCGACCTCTCGCGGGTCTGGATCGAGGCCGAGCTCTATCAGTACGAGGTCCCTGACGTCAGCGTGGGGCAGCCGGCGCATCTCACCTCGCCCTACGATTCCGGGCTCTCGCTCGAGGGCCGCATCGCGTACATCTACCCCTACCTCAATCCGGAGAGCCGTACCCTGCGCGTCCGCTTCGAGTTCGCGAACCCCGGTTTCAAACTCAAGCCGGCCATGTTCGTGAACGTCGAAATGCAGCTGCAGGCATCCGAGGGTGTGGTCATTCCCGACTCGGCCGTGATAGACACCGGTACCCGCCAGATCGTCTTCGTCGACCACGGTGCGGGGAAGTTCGAGCCGCGCGAGGTGAAGATCGCGGCGCGCGGCGAGGGGAAGGCGCGGCTCACCTCCGGCCTCGAGAGCGGCGAGCGCGTCGTGACGAAGGCGAACTTCCTGCTCGATTCAGAATCCCGTCTCCGCGCGGCCATCGCCGGTGCCACCGGAGTCGGTGAACACCAGCACGGAGGCGGCCAATGATCAAGAAGATCATCGCCTTCTCCGCGAACAATCGGCTGCTCGTGCTGCTGGGAGTGGCGGCGCTCGCGACGCTCGCCATGTACGTCATGAACGAGATTCGCCTCGACGCTTTGCCCGACCTGTCGGACACGCAGGTCATCATCTACTCGAAGTGGGATCGTAGTCCGGACATCATCGAGGACCAGGTCACTTATCCGATCACCAGTGCGCTGCTCGGCGCGCCGAAGGTCAAGGCCATCCGCGGGTTCTCGGATTTCGGTTTCTCATACGTCTACGTGATCTTCCAAGATGGAACCGACATCTACTGGGCCCGCTCACGGGTGCTGGAGTACCTCTCGAAAATTCAGTCCCGCCTGCCCGAGGGCGTGAAGACCGAACTTGGGCCGGACGCGACGGGCGTCGGCTGGGTCTACCAGTACGCACTGGTCGACAAGTCGGGCAAGCACACGCTCGACGAACTGCGGAGCTACCAGGACTGGACACTGCGCTATGCCGTCCAGTCGGTCCCGGGGGTAGCCGAGGTAGCGTCTCTTGGCGGCTTCGTCAAGCAGTACCAGATCACTGTGGATCCGAACCGACTCGCCGCGTACAACCTGCCGATCAACGAAGTCGTCCAAGCGATTCGGAATTCGAACAACGAAGTCGGCGGCCGCTTGCTGGAGTTCAGCGGCGCTGAGTACATGGTGCGTGGCCACGGATACGCCCGCTCTGTCGGGGACCTCGAGAAGATCGTGGTCAAGGTCGCCCCCGGAGGGGTCCCCGTCCTACTGCGCGACATCGGCCAAGTCAGCCTCGGACCGGAACTCCGCCGCGGCATCTCGGACCTGGACGGGAAGGGAGACGCGGTCAGCGGCATCGTGGTGATGCGGCACGGCGAAAATGCTCTGAACGTCATCAGGGCCGTCAAGGCGAAGCTCGAAGACCTCAAGCCGTCATTGCCCGAGGGCGTCGAGGTCGTCTCGACTTACGACAGGTCGACGCTGATCGATCGTGCCATCGAAACGCTGAAGCACGAGCTCAAAATCGAGATGATCATCGTGTCGTTGGTGATCCTCGTGTTCCTTTGGCACATTCCGTCGGCGATCGTCCCGATCCTGACTATTCCGATCTCGGTCCTCCTGGCATTCATCCCGATGTACTTCATGGGAATGACGGTCAACATCATGTCCCTGGCGGGGATCGCGATCTCGATCGGCGTGCTTGTCGATGGTGCGATCGTCGAGGTCGAGAATGCGTACAACAAGATTCACCACTGGCAGGCAGCGGGAGGAAAGGGAGACTTCCACCACGTGCGACTCGAGGCACTGATGGAGGTCGGCCCCTCGGTGTTCTTCTCGCTGCTCGTGATTGCGGTTGCCTTCCTCCCGATCTTCGCGCTCGTGGACCAGGAAGGACGTCTCTTCAAGCCGCTGGCCTACTCGAAGAACCTCGCGATGGCGCTTGCGGCCCTGCTCGCGATCACGCTCGACCCGGCGTTGCGGATGCTCTTTGCCCGCATCGAGCCGTTCCGGTTCCGACCGCGCTGGCTCGCGAGGATCGCGACGACGACCGTCGTGGGCACCTACTACGCCGAGGAGCGTCATCCGATCAGCCGAACGATTTTCAGAGTGTACGAGCCGGCCTGCCGGTTCGTGCTCCGGTTCCCGAAGAGCGTCATCGGGATCGCCGTGCTGATGGTCGCGGTGAGCATCCCGGTGTTCTTCCAGCTCGGCACGGAGTTCATGCCGCCCCTGAACGAGGGGACGATGTTGTACATGCCGACGACGCTGCCGGGTATCTCGGTCGCGCAGGCCGAGGAGCTGCTCCACGCGCAGGACAAGATCCTCAAGTCGATCCCCGAAGTGGAGCGGGTATTCGGCAAAGCCGGGCGTGCCGAGACGTCCACCGATCCGGCACCGTTCTCGATGATGGAAACCACGATCGTCCTAAAACCGGAGAGCGAGTGGCGCCCGAAGGATCGCTGGTACTCGTCGTGGGCGCCCCGCTGGATGAAAGGCCTCTTCAGGCCGATCTGGAGCGACCACATCTCGTGGGACGAACTCGTCAACGAGATGGACGCGAAGATGCGGCTTCCGGGCGTAACCAACGCTTGGACGATGCCGATCAAGGCTCGCATCGACATGCTCACGACCGGCGTTCGGACACCGATCGGGATCAAGGTCTTCGGCTCCGACCTCGCCGAGATTCAGCGAATCGGCGAGCACCTCGAAGCGATCATGCGCAAGGTCCCCGGCACGCGGAGCGTCTATGCCGAGCGGACGACCGGCGGCTACTTCGTCGACTTCACGCCGCGCCGGGACCAACTGGCCCGCTACGGCCTCACGATCGCGATGGTTCAGGACGTGATCATGAGCGCCATCGGCGGCGAGAACATCACGACGACCATCGAGGGCCGAGAACGTTACCCGGTCAATCTTCGCTACCCACGCGAACTGCGCGACGACATCGACCGGCTGCGGCGTGTGCTCGTGCCGGTGATGAACGGCGGGCAGGTGCCGCTGGCCCAGCTGGCCGACATCAAGTTCGTCAACGGCCCGGCGATGATCCGCGACGAGAACGGCTTTCTCTCAGGGTACGTCTATGTCGACATCACGGGACGGGACATCGGCGGATACGTTGAGGATGCCCAGAAGCTCGTCCGGGAGGAACTCAAGCTCCAGCCCGGCTACGTCCTCCAGTGGAGCGGACAGTACGAGAACATGATCCGGGTCAAAGAGCGGCTGAAGCTCGTCGTCCCGATCACGCTGGCCCTGATCTTCGTGCTGCTCTTCGCGAACACCAAGTCGGCGTTCAAGGCTTCCGTCGTGATGCTTGCCGTGCCGTTCTCGGCGATCGGCGCGATCTGGCTCTTCTGGTTCCTCGGCTACAACGTCTCGATCGCGGCGTGGGTGGGGATGATCGCCCTGCTCGGCCTCGACGCGGAGACCGGCGTCTTCATGTTGCTGTTCCTGGACCTGTCGTACGACGAATACAAGAAGCGGGGCGAGCTGAACACCCGCCACGACCTGGACGAGGCGATCGTGCACGGTGCGGTGAAACGCGCGCGGCCGAAGATGATGACGGTCGCGGCCGCGTTCATGGGCCTGCTCCCCATCATGTGGTCGACCTCGGCCGGCGCGGACGTGATGAAGCGAATCGCGGCTCCGATGATCGGTGGGCTCGCCACGTCGTTCCTGCTCGAACTCCTGGTCTACCCGGCGGTGTTCAAGCTCTGGAAACTCCGCACCGACCTGAAGCATTTCCTCCCCGGCCACAGCCCGAGTCCCGCGCCCTCCGCTCCGGCAGAGGGATGAGGAGCCACGCATGAGAATCGCCCGATCGATGCCCACCCTGGTCCTGGTCGCCCTGCTGTTCCTGCTTCCGTTCAGCACCCGCGCGGATGCACCCGTGTTCGACCCGCTCCTCGAGCAATACGACCGCATCCGCCTCGCGCTCGCGAACGACACGCTCGACGGTGTGGCGAATGCCGCTGGCCGGATCGAAGAGACGGGCGGCATGGCCGGGCACCTTCACCCGGGTGGAAAAGCGGGGTCTTCGGTGACCGAGATGCGCGATACGAAGCCTCTGCTGGATCGGCTCGCTTCCGAAGCGCGGACCCTCGCCAAGGCGAAGGACCTGGACACCGCGCGAGCCTCGTTTGCTCGGATGTCGGACATGTTGATCGAATACCGGAGGATGACGCACAGCAAGAACGGCGTGGTTGTCCGTTGTCCGATGGCGAAGCGGAGTTGGCTCCAGCAGGACGACAAGATCACGAACCCGTTCTACGGCGCCTCCATGGCGAGGTGCGGACAGATCGTGAACGACTGAAGACGCAGCGGATCGTCCGTGGTGCCGAAAGGAGGAGCCGATGGGAGTTCGAAGGCCGAAACGGAAGCGCCAATCGGCCGCTCGGCCGACGCGTAAGGAAATCGTCGTGGCTGCCGTCGGAGTTCTCGTCGTCGTGCTTGCGGTGGGCTTGGCGCAGCTCGCACGGTTCACGGAGGGTGGGAGCAGCGCCGCCATGGCAACAGCGGTCGTCTCGAAGGCTCTGCAGGATCCGCAGGTGCTCGAGGTGGCCTCACATTTCCTCTGCCCGTGCGGAACCTGCGACCGCATGGAGTTGTCGGAGTGCACCTGCGATTCGCCACGAGGCGGTATCGAGTCGAAACAGCAGATCGCGACCCTACTCGCGCAGGGTCTGTCCGTCGACGAGACCGTTCGCCGCCTCGCGTCGACGTTCGGAACACTCAAACCTGATGCGCGAGGCACCACGGAAGGGAACGCCCCAACGGCAGCCGCACCCGTTGCCGCGGCGCGAATGGAAGCAGCCAATCGGCTTGTCGATCCGTTCGAGGTCGTCGTTGCCCGGTTCGACTGCTCCTGCGGGAATTGTCGCGACACTTTGGCGGCCTGCGTCTGCAGTCATCCACGCGGCGCTCGCGAGATGAAGGAGTTCATCAGATCGCGACTGGGTCACGGCGACTCGGTCGATGCGGTCGTCCAGGATACGGAACGCCGGTACGGCGGAGTTCGCGGTTAGGGCTCTGCACAACCATTCCTCGCTTCGTCCGGACAGGATCCGGGCGAGACAACAAGGAGGCACTCATGAGCAGGCGGTCATTGAGCTTTCTGGTGGCGGCAGTGATCCTCGCGATTCCGTTCGCCGTCTTGGCTCACGATGACGAGCATCACCCGGCTTCGGCGGCGCCCGGAGAGCACCACCCGGGCAAGCCCGTCGCGATGAAGGGAGAGGTCCTCGATCTGGCCTGCTACATCGGCCACGGCGCGAAGGGGCCCGACCACACCGCATGTGCGCGGATGTGTGCCAAGCAGGGTCAGCCCACGGGGTTTCTCACGGACGACGGAGCGGTCTACGTGATCTTCGCGAGTCACGACGATCCCTCGGTGCTCGAGAAGGTGAAGGAACTCGCGGGCAAGAAGGTCGAGGTCAAAGGCGAAGTCTTCACGCAGTCCGGGCTCAAGGGGATACAGGTCGCTGAAATCAAGGGAATCTGAGTCGAGTCACAACCGCACACTACTGCGGGGCGGACCGATCCGCTCCGCAGCCCTCAGGCTTGGGGCGAAACGTGGAACCCGGGTACGGACGCCGAGAGGGAGGGTACGGGCATGAAGCCACCGCTGACGCATCTCATCGTCATCCTGACGGTCGGACTGATCAGCGGCCGGCACACGCTGCCTCACGTGTCCGGCGGCGACGTCATTCTCCCAATCGAGCGGAGACTGGCCATCGCGTGGAGGGGCCAGCCGGCACCGATCGGCACACCGGAGGGAACACATCACACGCTCGTGCTCACGAGCCCGCCCGGGGGCGGATTGGTCAACCTGCCGATCGAAACCGTTCCTCGATCGGCGTGGTGAGCTCGATGGCATCCGTCGTCCGGAAAGCGTACGCACGCTCGCCTCGTCTCTGGTTGGCGGTGAGCATTGCGCTCATCGCCTTGATCCACAGCAGCACCCCCGCCGGCCCGCCTGGTTGGCACGCGGTTCACATCATCGCGGCGAAGCTGTACTACGTGCCGATCGTCCTGGCGGCCGCTTGGGCAACTCGCGGTTTCCTTGTCTCGTTGACGACTGCCATTACCGTCTTGTCGGCGGCGCACATCGTCAGGGACTGGGCCGGGCAGCCTATGCTGCAGGCCGATCAGTGGTCTGAGATTCTGACTTATTGGGGTGTCGCCGCGGTCACAGGGGTGCTCTTCCGGCGCGAACGTCGCGCCCTTGTCGGTCTCGCCGCTGCGCACCGCGAGACTCTGGGGGCTCTTGCTCGAACGCTGGAGGCGCGCGAACCGTACACGGCAGGTCACTCACGCAGGGTGCGACGGTACTCCCTTCGCATCGCAGGTGCGATGGGACTCCGCGACGGAGAATTGCTCGCCGCGATCGGACAAGGGGCGTTGCTGCACGACATCGGCAAGATCGGCGTGCCGGATCGTGTGCTGCTAAAGGAAGGCCCCCTCGACGAGGACGAATGGACGCTGCTGAGAGCGCATCCCCTCACGGGAGCGTCATTGATCGGAACCATCGACTTTCTCGCACCGGCCCGCGCCCTCGTTGTTGCTCACCATGAGCGCTATGACGGCTCCGGCTATCCCGCGGGCCTTCGAGCGGAGGAGATTCCGCTCGGCGCCCGCATCTTCGCGGTTGCTGACATGTACGACGCGCTCACGACAGACCGGCCGTACCGCCCGGCGGTGTCCCGCGACGGTGCCGCCAGGCTCATCGGTGCCGAGCGCGGCCGGACCCTCGATCCGGCCGTCGTGGACGCGTTCCTCGGGCTCTCAGCGGACGAGTTGGCGGAAGAGCGTCTGGGAGACGCTGAGCGATGAACGGGAGACCCGCGAGGTGACGCCACGCGAGCGATATCGCAACAAGTCCACGTGGAGAGGAGACATCGTGCGAAAGCGGACGATCGTGGTCGCAGCTGCTTTCCTGGTCGTGATGGCCAGCGGGTTCGTTGCGTGGTCGTTGCTGCCCCGCGCTCCAGGCATCTACTGGGCTTGGCGGTCGTCGAACCCTGTTCGGCGTGGAATCGAGAAGGCGCGGCTCCTCGGCTGCTTTCAGTGCCACGGAGTACTGGGCACGAATGGCTTGCCGGATCCCGGCGTGACGGGCGCCGAAGTACCGCCGTGGACCGGGGGCACGTGGATGATGTATGTGAAGGACGAACAGGACATCCGCGATTTCATCCTCGACGGGCACCTCCAACGCAAGAAGCAGCCGGAAACCGGCGCGCCGGGTGCCACCGCGATTCGGATGCCCGCATATCGCAGCGTCGTCCGAAGCACTGACGTCGACGATCTGGTCGCCGCCTACAAGGTCCTTGCCGGCATGGTTCATCCACCCGCGGACTCCGCGGCGCTCAAGGGCCAGGAACTCGCTCGACGCTGGAGTTGCTTCTCATGCCATGGTCCCGCCGGCGCGGGCGGGTATCCGAATCCCGCGTCGTTTACCGGATTCATCCCGGGCTGGCACGGGTCCGACTTCGAGGACCTGGTTCACGACCGGGGAGAGTTCGACGCGTGGCTGAAGACCGGTGCGATACCACGGCTCACGCGGCATCCGATCGCTCCGTTCTTCCTGAAGCGACAACGCATCCGAATGCCGGCCTACGCGAATCTGACCAACGAAGAGCGCGACGCACTGTGGGAGTACGTACAATGGCTGAACAGCCCGTCGTCCCGCTGAACTCCGCACCCGCCACAACACACCGCGGCTGGCGCCACCGATGGGCGGCGCCGAGCCTGCGATGGCGCATCGCCGTCTGGACCGTGGGAGCTTTCGCGTCGGCGCTGGGCTTGCTGACCGTCGTGAGCGTCGTAGACGAGTACCGGCAGATCGCGGCGCTGGAGCGAGCGCAGGCCGAAGCGCTGCTCGCGCACCTCGCCAACATGCCCGAGTTCCGATCCGATCTCGATGCGGCCGCCCATCATCTCGCGATGCTCCAGGATACATTGCGAGCCGCTGGAGCACATGTGGAACTGGCGCGTCCGGGACTGCGCTTGGACGACGCGAGTCCGCTGGCGGTCCGAACACTTCGCTTCGAGAACGCCACCCTCGAATTGTGATACCTCGACGATCCGGATCGCCTCAGAGCGGTCATGCGACGCGCGATCGTCATGCACGCCACGTATGGCCTGGTCACGCTCGCCACACTTGTGGTCGGGATTCTCTGGATCTTGAAGCGACATCTTATCGTACCGCTCGATCGCATCACTCACCAACTCACACGGATGCGCTCCGGCGGCGGCTGGATCGCCGCCGTGCCGCAGTCTGATGCCGAGCTGTTTCGGTTGGTCGACGCTGTCCGCGCGCTTGGGCCAGGTCTCGCGCGCCAAGTTGAAGAATGGGTCAAGACGGAGCGGACCGCGTCTAGCGCGCTCACGCTGGGCCGAATGCGTCGCCGCCTGAACGAACCCTTGCGCCTGCTTCGGCTCCAGGCCACGAACCTGCAAACCGGACAAACGCTGAATCCCGAAGCGACGCGGCGGTTGCGAGCACTCCTCATCGCGGTGGACGGCGTCGATTCGGCGATACAGGACGAGGAAGAACTGTATTTCAAGGACCGGTGCAACGGAGATGCGTTGTAAGCCGGTGGGCCGACCCGGCCAGCCCTGCCGGGCGGTTTAATTGCTGGAGGGCCACGATGGCCCGCCGATTCGGGCTATGGAGGAACTGATGCGCAAGATGCAAGCGAAGTGGTGCCTCGTCGTGCTTACCGTCACCGTTGTCGTCTCCTCGGCGCCGGTCTATCCTTGCAGTCCGGCGAGTGGACAAGCCGGTGCGCACGATCACGGCCAGACGACTCGGCCGCGGGCGAGCACGAAGGCGGAGCGGTCGGTCCAAGATCTCCTGGCCGATCCGCTGGGTCGGTCGATGCTGCGCGAACGCGTGATGGCCGACGAGCAGTTCATGCGGGAGTTGTTCGCCGAGATCGCGCGGTCGCCTGAGTGGAGGGCCTTCGCGCTCGATTCGCTCGACTCTCCCGCTCCGGCACCGACATCGGTTCCAGCCGAGTCGGCACCCTCCAGTCGCACTGCGAACGCGCCGCCGGTCCAGGCGACCTACCATTGCCCAATGCACGCCGAGGTCACGGCCACCGCGCCCGGTAATTGTCCGAAGTGCGGCATGGCGCTCACCCGAGCGGGACAGTAGCGAATCCGCGGCAAGGCGCCTGTGCGGCGGCGGCTGAACGGGGCATCAACCGGAAGGCCGCCGCCGCGGCCGGGACGTGGGTGTGCTACGGATCGCGGGTCTGTATGCAACGGCTTTCGCTCTCACCGATTCAGGCTTCGATCTCGCCTTCGCTCGGGACTCGCCGCTCTCGGGGGGCAGCGGTCGGCTACATCATGCTTCCGTGCATCTCGCTCATGCTGCCGAACGACAACGTCCCCATCATGCCGTTACCGGGGCAGTTCCCCGAGATGATCGGAATATCGACGGTCAGCTTCGTGCCGGTCGCGTCGACCTGCATCATCGTTCCCTGCATCATCATCTTTGGGAAGGTCATCGTACCGTCGGTGAACGTGCAGGTGGCGCCCGAGTCCATCATGGTGAAGTTCACGCCTTCAATCGTGCACTCGAGTGCGTTGTAGGTCCCGGCGGGGACGTTGAACTGGCTCATGAACGCCGGGTTGCTATGAGCCTGCACCAGATCGACCGTCTGCGACGGGTTTCCCACGTCGATCAGCGTCACCTTGTGCCCCATGGAATCGTAAATCGCGAGGTGCGAGATCTTGACGTTGCACGAGGAGACGTCGCCCGGCGCGTCGGTGACATAAAGAGAGACCGTGCCGTTCGTGGGCATGTCGATGGTTGACGACGTGCTCTTGTCACTACAACTTGCGGCCAGAACGGCGAGCATTGAGGCGGAGACGAGAGCGAGGGCCTTGATTGACGCCATGAGGCTTCTCCTTGGGGATGACGCTGGCACAACTCACCAGCTCCCTGTCGGCGGCGTCCCGCTTGATCGCGAAACGCTGAACATCCGTTTACACGCACCTGCCGAATGACGTCACGAGCGCACGTGCCTCCTCTCTTCGACTCAGGAGACCTCGAGGACCCCCATCATCCCCTGGTCTTCGTGTTCCGGGATATGGCAGTGGTAGACCGTGCGTCCCGTGAGGTCACTGTAGCGTACGACGAACCGCACGGTCTCACCGGGCGACACGTTGACGACATCGCGCCACGCGAGAAGTGCTTCCGGCACTCCGTTGCGCTCGATGACCTGGAACGGATAAGTATGCAGGTGGAACGGGTGCTCCATCATTCCTTGATTTCGAACCTGCCACACTGCGACGCTTCCAGCTCTTGCGACGGTATCATCACGATTGGGGTCGAAGGACCTCCCGTTAATCAGGAAGGCGCTTCCCATCATCATCCCGTCGCTCAGCACGAAACTCGGCGAGTCCTGGGCGATGCTCGGATCGAGTCGATCAAGGTAGCTGAGCCGCGCCGGCAGTGGCACGGCCGAGGGCGTGGACGGCACGACGATCGTCATCAGCGGATGCGCTCGGCCGACCGACGGGAACGGTCGGAACTGGGGGCGCCGGGGTGCAGTCATGCCGCGCGATCCACCGGACATGCCACCACCGCCCATGCCAATCGCCCCGTGACTACTGGTGCCCGCACTGGCGGAATCCCACACGCGGAACGTGCCGCTCCGGTCGAGTTGGACGAGCACTTCGGCGCGCTCACCGGGAGCGAGATGCAGCTCGTTCAGCTCCAGCGGTTTTTCTATCATTCCTCCGTCGGTCGCGATGAGATTTAGAACATGTCCGTCGATTCGGAGGCGATAGTAGCGCGCGTTGCTCGCGTTCAGAAACCGGAGCCGCAGCAATCCGGAGGTCGCGGTCAAGGTGGGGTTCACGGCACCGTTGACCAGGGAATAGTCGCCGATCTTTCCGCGACGCCAGTCCATCGATGTGTGCGTGGCGATCTCGTCGCCATTCAGGGTGACATCCTTGAGCACGATCAGGTGGTCGTCCGCCAAGGACAGGTCTGGCTGGGGGTCACGAGAGTCGACGATGATCGCGCCGGCCAATCCCGCGAACAGCTGTTCCGCGACATGACCATGAAGGTGCGGGTGATACCAGTACGTGCCTGCGGAGTTCAAGGGTACCGTGAACTCGTACAGGTGAGACTCGCCGGGCGCCAGTTCGAGCAGCGGGTTGTCGACGGACGGAGAGATGTGCAAGCCGTGAAAGTGAAGGTTGGTGACCTGATCGAGGTCGTTGCGAAAGGTCAACCGGACCGTCTCGCCCTCGGTAATCCGAACGGTCGGTCCGGGATACGATCCCCCATAGCCCAAGATCCATGCTGTGCGCCCAGCAACCAGGGCTCGCGCCCGGGATGCTGCGAAATTGGCGACCGCGAGTCCGCGCTGAGATCGGTCAACCTCTAGCTGCGGCGGCGACGGGAAGGTCGCATCGGCGAGGGCGAGCGTCCAATCCAGCATCGTTGCCGCGGTTGCCAGCGCGCCCGTTTTCAGCATCCGCCGCCTGCTCCAATCGGCCATGTGCGTTTCTCCGCGCGACAGCTCACCGTGAGATGGCGACGCACTCCAGTGATGCGAGATCCACCCCCGAGGTTACCACCACCGCGAATCAGATTATCGCTGCTTGCGGACATGACGTTTTCGTCACTTGCCTGGGATTCGATGACTGAGGCACTACGCGCAACCAGGTGGAGTCGGAAGGCCTCTCCACTTCCGAAGAGATCGCCATCGCCCGTCTCCAGAATGTCTCCAAGACTGGGGTGGACTCGAGGGGACTGGAGGGGACTCCCGGGGACTCGAAAAGGCAACGGATTCGGCGGAACATCGAGCCCTGACAGCGGAAGTCGTATGCCACCGCCAGTTTAGAGAAGAACTCGGGTACGGGTTCGATTCCCGCCGCCTCCACCAAGCTGTTGATAAACAGGCACTTCCGTTGCTGATGGCGGCGGGAGTGTACCCGCGTCCACCATTCGCCAAGTCTCGTAGTATCAACCCGTTGTGGGTCAGCCGACGGCGCGCTGTGTTCCCGGTGCGCTTGAAGCCGCCCATCGTGGTGAGCGCATGGCCGGCTGTGCCGCTTCGGACCGACGTTGCGAGCCCGCGTTCCCACCGCCTCCCGAAGGCGTGATCACACTCATCGCCCTCTCACACGCGGAGAGTACCGTGGTGGCTTGTGGCCGGCGTTGGCCGGTTCATCGGAGGACGACATGTCGATGATAAAGAAGCTGATCGTGCTCGGAGGAGTGATCGGGCTGACCCTCGGCGGCGCGGCGATCGCAAGCGAGCGCGGTACAAACGTGAGCCTGCCCGACAAGGCGGCCGCGGCCTTCAAGGCAGCGTTTCCCACCGCAAAGGTGGTGAAGGTCCAGAAGGAAACGGAGCACGGCGTCGAGATCTACGGCATCGAGTTCAAGGACGCCGCGGGCGAGCGTGACTGCGACGTGACGCCGGACGGGACGATCCTCGAGATCTCCCAGGAGATCGATGACGGCATGCTGCCGAAGCCCGTCCTCGCGACGTTCAATTCCATCGCGTCGGGAGTGAAGCTCGAGGATCTCGAGCGCACCGAGGTGCGCGCGGAAGCCAAGGGCGGACTCTTGACGGTACTCGCGCATCCCGTGGTTCGGTACGAGGCGAAAATCGAGAAAGCCAAGCGCTTTGCCGAGATCGTGGTTGGAGAGGATGGCACGATCGTGACGCCCCCGGTGTGGACGAACGAGAGCCGAAGGGCGCACGAAGAGAAGGACTGATCGGATCGCCCTTGCGCAGGGGCGCCGACGGACTACTCCCGCTCGGCGTTCCTGGACGGCGCGACATCGGTCATCGGCGGACGGCCGCGATGGATCGCGATTCGGGAGGTCTGATGCGCATCTTGGTGGTCGAAGACTATCGCCCACTTCGTGAAGGTCTCGAGCGAGGGCTTCGCGCCGCTGGCTACGCAGTCGATGCCGCCGCGGACGGCGAGCAGGGACTCCTGCTGGCCGAATCAGACGCGTACGACGTCATCGTCCTCGACCTCATGCTGCCGCGCCTCGATGGTCTGTCCCTGTTGCGCAAGATTCGAGCGAAAGGAGTCGACAGCGCGGTCCTGATCCTCACCGCACGCGACACGTTGGAAGATCGCGTCAAAGGGCTCGACGTCGGATCCGACGACTACCTCGTCAAGCCGTTCGAGTTCGAGGAACTGCTCGCTCGCGTGCGTGCCTTGCTGCGGCGGCGCTACAGCAAGCAGAACCCCGTAATCACGATCGGCGACATGGCGGTGAACACGGTGACCCGTGTCGTGCGCCGCGGCGAATCCGTCATCGAACTGACCGCGCGAGAGTACGCGCTGCTCGAGTTCCTGGCGCTGCGCGCCGGCGAACTCGTGACGCGCTCTTCGATCTGGGAACACCTCTGGGAACTCTACGCCGATGCCAGGAGCAACGTCGTCGACGTGTATGTCGGGTATCTCCGACGCAAGCTGGAGGCCACAGGAGGCACGCGCCTGATTCACACCCGGCGAGGCCAAGGCTACATGCTGGCCGAGGAACCGCCGTGCGAATGACGCGCTCGATCCGCGGCCGATTGATGGTCGGCGTTCTGTGCAGCAGCTCGATCGTCCTCGTTGCCGCCTCCCTTCTCGTGTACGTCCTGGTGAGGCACGGCTGGATTCGACAGCTGGACGACGCGATGACGGGGAAGGCGCGGGCCGTGGCGGCTCTCTGCGAGGAAGGACCGCAGGGAGTCGAATGCGAGCCTTCCGCCGCCGAACTCCCGGAGTTCCGCGCCGGAGGCCACGAACAGTTCGAGATCTGGAACGACGCGGGAGCGGTCATCATGAAGTCGCCGTCTCTCGGCGCCGGCGATCTCGGATTCGTCACGCCGAACGGTGGCCGCACGGGAGGCAGTTGGATTCACCTGGAGGAGGATCGAAGCGCACGCGTCGTGCGGATCGCGTCACGACTGAAGAGCGACGCTCCAGATGCACACCCCGCGCGGAGCATCGTGGTGGCACTCAGCCGTGACGCGAGCGACGGCATCCGCCTGCTCGAACGCCTGCGCCTGGTCTTGGCGGTCGTGTGGCTGACCTCGACCTCGGTGCTTGCGACCGTGCTGGTGTGGTCGATCAGGAGCGGCGTCGCTCCACTCCGCCAGCTGGGGGAGGAGATCGGGCGACTCGACGCATCCCGGCTGGGCCCGCCGCTCGACGCGCGTGGAGATGTCCCCGATGAAGTGCGGCCCGTGGTCGAAGCGCTCAACGCGATGCTCGCTCGACTTGCGGCGTCGTTCTCGCGCGAACGGGCACTGGTCGCGAACGTCGCGCACGAACTGAGGACCCCGCTGGCGGGGCTCAGGACGACGCTGGAGGTTGCATTGATGAACCCCGGCGGTGGCCACGGCGACTTCGAGCGCTGCCTTGCGATCACCGGTGACATGCAGTCGATGGTCGAAAACCTGCTGATGCTCGCACGACTCGACGCTGGCCAGACTCACATGCGGTCGGACGTCATCTCCCTGGACGAATTGGTGCGCGATGGCTGGGTCGTCTGGCGGTCCCGGGCAGCCGAGCGGGGTCTGTCCGTGACTTGGGAACTGAAGCCGGTCCTCGTGCAAGGGGACCGCGACCTCCTCCGCATCGTGCTGCGGAATCTCTACGCGAACGCAATCGCGCACTGCAACGACGGTGGGTTCGCGCGCGTGACACTGCGGTCAACGGGACAATGGGCGGAGCTCGAAGTCGCGAACAGCGGCTCGCTTCTTGGACCGGAATGCGCGTCCGCGGTGTTCGAACGGTTCTGGCGCGGCGACGCGGCGCGATCCGGGGACGGCGCCCATTGCGGACTCGGCCTTCCGATTTGCCGCGAGATCGTCACGCACCTAGCGGGCACGATCGATGTGCGCTGCGAGGTCGGCGGGGAGTTCGCGGTGACAATCCTCCTGCCGGCACACACAGCGGTCGAGGCGGCTTCATGAGAGCGCTGTCAGCCGTGTGTGTCATCACCGGCCTCGTCGCCGCTGGCTGCGCCTCGTATCATCCGCAGCCGCTCGATGCGCGGCAGGTGTTGCAGAGGCCAGATCGCGACGCACTGCGGGTCGCGTCATCGCAGCTGCAGCATCCCGACCTGCCCCACGTCGTCGTCGATCCCGCGGATGGTCTTGCCCCCGACGAAGCCGCGGTGCTCGCCGTCCTCCTCAACCCAGAACTGCGCATCGAGCGGGATCGGCTCGCGCTGGCGGATGCACAACTGGTCGCGGCGCGCGTGATTCCGAATCCTCAACTGTCCTACGCCCGCGATGTGCCATACGGCTCACCGGGTACGGTGCCAGCCGTGAGCACCGGTCTGTCGGTGGCGATCAACGAGCTGTTGACACGACATGCCCGCATCGCCGCCGCGTCGAGCAACCGCGAGTCGGTCCGGCTCGACGTCGCCTGGCGCGAGTGGCAGGTGGCGGAGGAGGCGAAGGTGGCGCTGTGGCGCTGCGTGGCACTGACCGAACAGGCAGGCCTCGCGCGCGACGCGATGCGCCACGCGGAAAATGTCCTGTCCGTCGTCCGCATGGCGACCGAGGAGGGACACCTCACGATCGCCGATCGCCTCGCGGCGGAAGCGGCGGCGAAGGATGCGCGCGGTGCCGTTCTCGACGTGGACGCCGCCCTTGCCGCGCAACGCCGCGACCTGAACCGCCTTCTCGGAGTGCCCGCCGATACCGATTGGTTCGCCGCGCCCGGCCTAGCGCTACCCGAGCACGTCACCCCTGCGTCGCGGGAAGAGCTGGAACGCGTCACCGAGAGCCGCCTCGATCTGCAGGCACTCCGCATCGGTTACACGAGCCAGGAGGCAGCGCTGCGCGCCGAAGTCCAGGCCCAGTTTCCCCAGATCGTGCTGGGTGCAACACGAGCCAGCGACACCAGTGACGTCAAGACGCGCGGGTTCGCGTTCTCGCTCGATTTGCCGCTGTTCAACCGCAACCAGGGCGGGATCGCCGCTGCGAAGGCGACGCGGCAGCAGCTGTTCGACGAGTACAACGCCCGCGTGTTCGAAGCCCACGCGGACGTCGCATCGGCCTGTGCCGACATCGCCGCGCTGACCATGAAGATCGCCGCGTTGCGCGAGAGCGAAGCGGCGTTTCGCACCGCGGCCGACGCGTACAGTCGCGCGCTCGCCGCGGGACAGGCAACGGCGCTCGACGAGTCCGTGTCGTGGAACCAGTACCAGGGCGCCAGGATCGAGGAGGCGGTGCTGCGCGGCGATCTGCTCGAGGCGCGGGTACGGCTCGAACTGGCAACCGGCCTCTACGACGTCGAGCGGGCGCCAACGCACGGCACTGCCGCGGAGAGCAAGCGATGAAGACATCACGCAACATGGGGATCAGGCGCCGCGGCGCGCCGGTACTTGCGCTCGCTCTCCTTGCCGGATGTTCTCGAGGGTCTGCCACCGCCGAGGACGCAGCCGGCGGGAGCGAAGCTACTCCGACGGCAAAGGTCCTGACCGCTCCAGCGATGAGCCGCGAGGTGCCTGAAATCGTCGAGGCGTTCGGGTCGGCAGTGCCGGATGCGGGCGGAGTCATCACGCTCAGCGTGCCGCTCGAATCCCGAGTACGCCGCGTGCTCGTCACCGAAGGCACACCGGTTGCCGAAGGAGAGCCGCTACTCGAAATCGAGCCCAGTCCCGAGTCGGACCTCGCGCTGACCGCAGCGCGGGATGACCTCGCCGCCGCAACGGAGCAGCGGCGGATGATCGAGGAGCGACTCGCCTCGCACCTGTCAACACGGCAAGAACTGCTGCAGGCCGAGCAGCGCCAGCGTGCGGCGGAGATCAAGGAGAAGAACCTCGAACGACGCGGGGAAGCTCACAGTGTGCTGCGCTCGCGCGCGAACGGTGTCGTGTTCCACGTCGGCGTGCAGCCGGGGCAGATCGTGGCCCCGGGCACGGCGCTGGTCGACGTCGTCAGCCGTGGACAGATCGCGATCCGCCTCGGAGTCGAGAGCACGGACGTGACGCGCGTTCGCTCCGGGCAGCCGGTCGGGTTGCGCCGCACGGACGGCTCCGACGCGCTCGTCGAACGGGCGACGGTCGGCGTCGTCGCCCAGGCGGTCAACCACGAGACGCGCCTCGTCGACGTGACGGTTCGACCCAAACATGCCGGGCAGGTCACGCTCGGGCAGTACATGCGCGGCGAAATCGAGGTGGGCCGCCATGCGGGCCTGGTCGTGCCGCGTGCTGCGATCCTGCCCGAGGAGGACCATGCGCTCGTCTTCACGATTGAGGGCGGAAGGGCGGTGCGGCACGTCGTGCACGTCGGGCGCGACGACGGGCGGGACGTCGAAGTGCTCGACGCCGGCATCGAGCCGGGAGTGCCCGTCGTCGTGCAAGGCGCTGCCGAACTGACGGACGGCATGCCGGTCGAGTCGGAGCACGGCAGATGACGCACGCGCTCACGACGTGGTTTCAGGAACACCGGCGCTCGCTGCTCTTCCTGCTGACGTCGTTCGGGCTGGCAGGCATCGCCAGCGTGTGGTTCGTGCCGGTCAGCCTGTTTCCGCTCGTCCAGTTCCCGCGCATCGTGGTCAGCCTCGATGCCGGCGATCGTCCCGCCGATCGCACCGCCGTCGAGGTGACGAGGCCGATCGAGGAGGGGCTCCGAGCGATTCCAGGGGTCCTCAGCGTCCGCTCGACCACGAGCCGCGGTGCGGCCGACGTGTCGGTGAACTTCCATTGGGGCCAGGACATGATTTCGGCCATGCTGCAGGTGGAGTCGGCGGTCACTCGCGCGCTGCCGAGCCTGCCGGCGGGCACGACGTTCGAAGTTCGGAGCATGGACCCCACCGTCTTTCCCGTCCTCGGCTTCAGCCTCACCTCGGACACGCGATCGCTCGTCGAGTTAAGAGACGTAGCCCTGTACCAACTGCGCCCTGTCCTGTCGACCGTGCGCGGCGTATCGAGCATCGGCGTTCTTGGTGGAGGCGTCGCCGAGTATCACGTCCTGATCGATCCGCCGCGACTCGATGCGCTCAACGTTTCGATCGACGACGTGGCGTCCACGCTCTCCGCGGCGAGCGTCATCACCGCGGTGGGGCGCGTCGAGGACCACAGCCACCTGTACCTCGTGATCGGCGACACGCAATTCAAGAGCGCCGAGGAGATTGCCGCGACGCCGATCCGGGGAGGCGCCGGCGGAATCGTCCGCGTGTCGGACGTTGCGAAGGTCGTCCCGGGCGTCGCGCCGCAGTGGACTCGCGTCACCGCCGACGGGCACGACGCGGTGATCGCCCAGGTCTTCCAGCAGCCGTCGGGCAACACCGTCGAGATCGCGAACGGCATCAACGCGAAGCTTGCCGACCTGCAGCGCATTCTTCCCAAGGACGTGCGCATCGCGCGCTGGTACGACCAGAGTCAGTTGATCCTCTCGTCGTCGTCGACCGTGCGCGACGCCGTCATCGCGGGCGTCGTGCTGGCGGGGCTCGTGCTGCTCGTATTCCTGCGCAATTTCCGGGTCACGCTCATCGCATCGATCACCGTGCCGCTCGTCCTCGCGGTCACCGTGCTCATTCTCCACGCTCTCGGTCTGAGCTTCAACATCATGACTCTCGGCGGTATGGCTGCAGCGGTGGGCCTCATCGTCGACGACGCGATCGTGATGATCGAGCACGTGATCCGTCGCCTGCGCGAGGGCGAGGGGTCGCACGGCGCGATCGTGCTCGCGGCGGCGGCGGAATTCACGCGGCCCCTCGCGGGATCGTCAGCCTGCACCGTCGTGATCTTCGCACCGCTCGCGTTTCTCTCCGGAGTGACGGGTGCGTTCTTCAAGGCGCTCGCCCTGACCATGGCGGCGAGTCTCGCGGTGTCGTTTCTCGTCGCCTGGATCGCGGTGCCTTTGCTCTCCGTGAGAGTGCTCCGTCAGCAGGACATGGTCGAGCGCGCGCCCGGCGCCATCCGGCGGCGCGTCGACGCGGTCTATGCGGCAACGCTCGGAACACTCGTGCGCCGGCCGTATCTCGCCTTCGCTGCGATGCTACCGATCGCCGTCGCCGGGTGGTTCGCGTACCGGCACGTCGGCAGCGGGTTCATGCCGAGCATGGACGAGGGTGGGTTCGTTCTCGACTACCGCGCACCGTCCGGCATGTCGCTCACCGAGACGGATCGCCTGCTGCGCGAGGTCGAGTCGATCCTCAGGGCGACGCCTGAGGTCGCGACGTACTCGAGACGAACCGGGCTGCAGCTCGGTGGCGGGCTGACCGAGGCAAACGCAGGCGACTTCTTCGTCGAACTGAGGCCGCTGCCGCGCCGTCCCATCGACGACATCATGAATGGCGTGCGTCGGCGGATCGAGAAGGACGTGCCGGGACTCGAGATCGAGATGGCGCTCCTGATGGAGGATCTGATCGGCGATCTCACCGCCGTGCCCCAGCCGATCGAGATCAAGCTCTACTCCGACGACCTGGCTCAACTGCGCCTGCTCGCGCCGCGCCTCGCGAAGGACATCTCCTCGATTCCCGGCGTCGTCGACGTCAAGAGCGGCATCGTGCTGGCGGGCGACGCGGTCTCGATTCGTGTCGATCGCGAGAAGGCGGCGCTCGAAGGTGTGACGCCCGATTCCATTACCCGCACCGTCGAATCGCTCATCGAGGGGAACGTGACGGGACAGATCCAGCGGGGCCCCAAGATGGTGGCCGTTCGTTCGTGGCTGCCGGCACCGGCACGCTCGCGCATCGAGCAGATCGAGAGCCTCAGGCTCCGCGCTCCCGATGGTCATCTGTTCCCGCTGAAACGCGTCGCCTCTCTGTCCGTCATCACGGGACAGCCCGAAATCACGCGCGAGGACCTCAAGCAGATGGTCGCGGTGACGGGCCGCATCTCGGGTCGCGACCTCGGCTCGACGATACGCGACGTGCGTGCGCGGCTCGATCGACCCGGAGCGCTGCCGAACGGGATCTACTACGCTCTTGGTGGGCTCTATCAGCAGCAGCAGATCGCATTCCGCGGCCTTCTGGCCGTTCTCGGCGCCGCGATACTTCTCGTCTACCTCCTGCTCCTGTTCCTGTACGAGAGTTTCCGCGTGGCGACCGCGATGCTCGTCACGACTTCGTTTGCGCTGGCGTTCGTGTTCGTCGGACTCTGGGTGACGGGCACCGAGCTGAACATCTCGGCGATGATGGGGATGACGATGGTCGTCGGCATCGTCACCGAAGTATCGATCTTCTATTACTCCGAATATGCGAGCCTTCCGCTCGCGACGGATCGCGCGCATCGATTCATCGCCGCGGGGCAGAACCGCATGCGGCCGATTGCGATGACGACGCTGGCCGCGATTCTCGCGCTCTCGCCGCTTGCGCTCGGCGTGGGACAGGGCTCGGCAATGCAGCAACCGCTCGCGATTGCGATCATCTCCGGGCTCGCAGGGCAGTTCTTCCTGGCGTTGCTCGTTCTGCCGGTTCTCCTCGCCGTGTTCGGCGGACCCCACGACTGACGCGTGTGCGTGCCAGTGCGCGTAAGTGGGCTCGCCAGCGAGAGCGTCAGGGCTACGTCAGAAGCGTGATGGCAAGCACTCACCTGGTGCATTGTACTCATCGTGGCTTCATCTCCGACGAATACTCTACTCAGAGTCGCCCACGTGAGCGGCGGCAGAAGGAGATGACATGAGCGCGAAGCAACTCGGCGTTACCGTTGTCATGACCATCGCGACGATGGTGAGCGTCGCCTCACTCGCAGCCGCGCAAGGCGCCTCCAAGCTTCCGGAGAAAGCGGCGTCCGCCTTCCGTTCAGCATTCCCGGGCGTCACGATGAAGCGTGTCGAAAGGGAAACGGAGGGTGGGGAGGACGTGTTCCACGTCCAATTCAAGGATGCGCAGGGCAAGCGCGATTGCGAGATCACGCCCGATGGCAAGATCCTGGAAGTGTCGTCGAGCTTGAAGAAGGGCGGACTCCCGTCTCCGGTGTTGGCCGCTGTCGAGAATGTCGCACCGGGGTCCTCGGTCGAGGAGGCGGAGCGGGCCGAGGTCTTCGCGGACATCATGAACGGCACGATCGTGGAACTTCCGCGGCATGAGCTGCGGTACGAGTTGCGGATCGAGAGAGGTGAGTCCAACGCGGAGATCGAGATCGACGAGGCAGGCCACGTCATCGTCGCGCCGGACTGGAAACGCGACGACGAAGCGACCCAAGACGGCGAGCAGGATACGATCCTCGACTGGTGGAGGAGTGCTGCGACGCGATTGGAAATGGAGACGCGACCCGTGTGAGATGTTTCGGCGAAGGAGCGCTCGTGTCGATTCGGGAACGACACGCGCGCTCCGCGCCCGCGTGTCGCGTGCGATCGAGCGCGACGTCGGCTGGACGAGTGAGTCTTGGGGCTGCTGGGCGTGTGGTCTCGACGCGCTGAAGGGTCGCTCAGGAACTCCAGTTCAGAAGTACGACCGCACGATGGAAAGTATCGCGGCCCTCACGGGTGCCGGGACCTCGTCCCACCGCTGCACGAGGTCGACGAGGTCGGGATCGAGAACTGGCCCCGCACCATCGGCGTTATGTTCCTGGTGTGTTCCGGCCTTGGGGCGTGCCGCGACTCGTTCCGTCCCGTTCTGTCCGGCCTGTGCACCGGGCGCCGGCGGCAAGACCGTGTCCCTGTCCGGGTTACACGTCTCAGCGTCCGGCCCGAGGTCGTTACCGTCCGGCCCTAGCACGGGTCCATCGGGCGCCTCGGGCGGGTTCGATTCCCGCCGCCTCCACCACCGATCTCCCGTCAGCGCACGACGTTTGTCGTGTGTCGTGCTACGAGATGGCCGACCGCGATGCGGGCGGTGGCCGGGGGGCACCTAGATCTTGCGGTCGGGCAGCTGATCGAGTGCGGCGCTCCAGGCGCACGTGTTCATCGAGGACCTGCTTAACAATTCGGCGGCACACGGCAAGCCGATCACCCGCGCCCTCTTCGACGAGGTCGTCGCGACAAACTCGAAGCGGCGCTTCGCGGTCAGCGAAGACGGTCGGCGCGCGCGCGCAAGCCAGGGTCACACCGTTCAAATCGAACTTGGATACAAGCCGATGCAACCGCCCGAGTTCCTGTATCACGGCACCACGTCGTCGCGCATCTCGGAGATCAGGACACGCGGCCTCCTGAAGATGGACCGCCATCACGTTCACCTGTCGCGCGATGTCTCGGGGGCGCGAGCCGTCGGTGGCCGGCGCGGCCGGCCCGTCGTGCTGCGCGTCGAGGCGGGCCGGATGCTCGCGGACGGGCACGTGTGTTTCCTGACGCCCAACGGCGTATGGCTAACCGAGCACGTTCCGTCGGAGTACATCGACTTCGGGGCGTGCCAATAGCGCCCGCCAAGCGGTGCGGACACAGATTCCCTGTGTCAGCGCCATCCGCGAGAGTCGGGCACGAAGTACCATCCTCGAAGTCCCTGGCGCTGGCCGGGTCATCTCTCGGGGGGGGGAAGTCAGTGCAGACGATCCACGTCTTCGCCGCAGTGATCATCGAGCAGCGACCTGGCTCATTTCTCGTCGCGTGCGGACGCTGCCGCGGCACCGGCGAGAACAACCGCGAGTACACCTGCCACGTGTGCCAGGGAACGGGGAAGGTCATGCTCGACGTGCCACGTGACTGGGGTGCGAATGCGGGAGTATGTCGATGCGAGCGCTGCGGTGGCACGGGCGAGAACAACCGCGAGTACTTCTGCCACGTATGTCAGGGTGTGGGCGCACTCGTGAAGTGTTTCCCGCGCATCGTCTGCGGGCGCTGCAATGGCACGGGCGAGAACAACCGGGAGTACTTCTGCACCACGTGTGATGGCGTGGGCAGCGTGCACATGGGTAGTGTTCCTCGCTATTGACCGCATATCGGGCCGGAGTCGACGGGCGGGTCTGGACGCCAAGGGTCGCGAGAGCATAAGTATCTTTATTTTCTTACTGTTATCCATTCTTGTCTAACCTGTTGTTCGAGCCATCGTGATGTTCACGTCCCGCGAACATTTGACGACGATGAACGCCCGCGCTAGTGTGTTCAGCATGCGCTCATGTTCACGGAACGTGAACAGGGCGCGAGGCCGAACCACATGGTCACCGAGACGCGAACGGCGAAGAAGACACTCCTCAAGACGGCCGTCGAGGCAGCCCGCGCCACGACTGGGCTCGCGATCCGCTTCAAGGCGCAGCCACCAGGTCTCGCGGAGCGCCACGACGCCCTCGTGGAAATCGAGGACGGCCCGCGGCAGTTTCTGTTCACGGCCGAGGTAAAGGCGGCGGACCGTGTCGCGGCGCTCGGTCACGTGAGGACTCGACTCAAGAACGCGCCCCACCCGGGACTCCTCGTCACGCGGCACGTCACGACCGAACTTGCGGAGCACTGCCGGCGTCTCGAACTCAACTTTCTGGACACGGCGGGAAACGTCTACCTGCACGCGGACGGCCTCCTGATACTCGTGACGGGAAGGCGGCCGGAGGCTCTGGACCGCAAGACCACCTTCCGAGCATTCAACCCCGCGGGACTCAAGCTGATCTTCACGCTGCTGTGCCGTCCGGAACTGCTCGATGCGCCCTACAGGGAGATCCAAAAGCAGGCGCGCGTCGCACTCGGAACGATCAACTGGCTGTTCGATGATCTGGCCGGGCGCGGATACGTCGTCAACGTCGGAGGCAGGCGCCGGCTGACGAACGCCAGAAAGCTCGCGGAACAATGGGTCGAGAACTACCCGCTCAAGCTGCGCCCCAACCTGAACCCGCGACGGTTCCTCGCCGCAGATCCCGACTGGTGGCAGGACCTCGATCTGACCGGGCTCGACATGCAGTGGGGAGGGGAAATCGCTGCCGACCGTCTCACGGGAAACCTCCGCCCGGAGCACTTCACGATCTACGCGCGCGGTGCCATCGACCAGCTGCTTCTTCGGAAGCGCCTCAGGGCGGACACGCAAGGCAACGTAGAAATCCTCGAGCGCTTCTGGACGTTCGACGACACAGCCGTGCCACCCGACGTCGTGCCTCCCTTGCTCGTGTATGCCGACCTGATGGCGACGATGGACCCCCGAAACCACGAGGTTGCCCAACTCCTCCATGAACGGCAAATCGCACCGGGTCTCGATCAGGCATGATCGACCGATCGACGGCGTGACGCTTGCAATTTGCTGCAGCGTGCGCGACGCGTGCGCCCGCGCGGGCCTCCCATATTTCATTGCCGGCGCTGCCGCGCGGGACTTGATCCTGCTGCACGTTCACGGATGCCGCACGCGCCGTGCAACGCGAGACGTCGATTTCGGCGTCGCCGTTTCGAGTTGGGCGGACTTCGAGCGGCTCAAGGAAGGGCTCGTCGAGCACCACGCGTTCGCGCCGGGGAATGCGAAGCACGCGCTGACATACTGCCCTGCGGACGGTGCGCATCCGATCGGCATCGACATCATTCCTTACGGCGGCGTCGAAGAAACGGGCGGACACATCCACTGGCCGCCTCACGGTGATGACGTCATGAACGTCAGCGGGTTCGACGTGGCCGCATCGCATGCGCTCCATGTCGAGTTCACGGAAGGTGACGCACTCGCGGTCGCCTCTCTGCCCGGCCTCGTTCTGCTGAAGCTCTTCGCGTGGCTCGACCGCGGTACATACGGGGCGAAGGATGCCATCGACCTCGTCACAATCGCATCCGAGTACGCTGCGGCCGGACAGGAAGACCGACTCTGGGACGAGCACCCGCACCTCGTAACGGATGCCGGCTACGACCTGCAGGTGGCGGGAGCTCTCCTCCTCGCGGAGGACGTGCGGGAGATCTCGCCGCCCGACACGCTGGCCGAATTGCGCTCCGCACTCGAGACCAGGAACGCTCTCGAGAGGTTGATCGTCCAGGAGACCTGTAGCCGTCTTCTCCCGGATACGGACCCCGAGGAGAGCGCCGAGGTCGTTGCGCTACGGAGTTTCTGGCGCCGCCTGTTCGGATGACGCAGTCAGCGCGCTCGCTCGGGTACCGTGGCCAACGAGCGCCAAAGCCTCTGCGATGCGGTTCCGACGGGACGCCATTCTCACCGCGCTCTGCATGATGACCGCGACGCGGTCAGCCACACGCAATCAGCCGCTCTTGGTAGGGTGCTCAAATGGAGGCGGAATGAGCAAAGAGCATGATGCGTGGCAGGAGTGGCCCGCCTGATCAGTGCCTCTGGACTCGCGCATCTGTTCGCGTCGCACTTCGTCGACAGCGTCGCTGGCGAGTCGTTGGACGTGGAAGCGATCGAAGATGATCTCGGCCTGGGGCGCGCGGTCCTGCAGCACGCTGATGTAGGCCGGGGACATGTCGATCGTCGCCGTCTTGATCTGCGCACTGCGCTCCGGGCCCAGGTCCGTGAAGAACCGCTCCAAGGTCTCCGAACTCTTGCCTTCGCCGGTCCACACCACCCGCCGCCGGGCGTGGTCGACCACGACCGTGATGTAGTTGTGGTGCCGACGAAACGAGATCTCGTCGACGCCGATCACGTACAGGTCTTCCAACCGTCGCCGGTCGAGCCGCTCCGCGACGACCCGCGCCACGATCGTGCCGACGGTCCGCCAGTTGATGCCCATCAACAGCCGCACCGCCGTCTGATCCATGCGCTGGGCGAGATAGGCCGTCATCTCTTCAAACTCCCGCGTAAAGCGCGATCCGTGCGCGGCCCAGGGCACCTGCTCCACGATCACGCCGCAGCGCGAACACTCGACCCGGCGCGGAGCGTACTCCAACAAGAACGGCCAGCGGCCCAGAGCCAGGTGCCGCCAACGCCGCGCCGGACTGCGGTCGTAACTTGCAGATCGGCGACCGCATGTCCCGCACCGTGGTCTCCGCGACCTCGGCCGCAGCCGAATCACCACGCCTTCCGCAGCCAGGTCCAGTTCCTCGACGACAATGCTGGTGACACCGAGCAACTTCCGAACTACCGTGTTCAGGCGCACGGCGGGGGCTCCTGCAGGTGAGCTTCGCAACCCACATGTTAGAAGCCGATTCCGTGCGCATCGACCCTACCTTGCGCGGCCTCAGATCTCGCCTTCGAACGGCATCACCACCGTTCGCCGATTCCCGTCGTTCCCACCACCAGGAACGCACAACGTCGGCATTTCCTCGCCCACACCTACTGCAGGGGAGCCAAGAATCGACCGTTGTGCCTGCTCGCGCTCTTCGTGGTTCTGGGGTCATGGAGTCAAGTCGACGCTGCCGCCACCAAGAAGGCTGGCGCAGCGGCATCGCCGTGTGTCTCGTGCCATGCCAAGAAATCGCCCGGAGTCGTGGCCGACTGGAAGCTCAGCAAGCACGCAGCGAACGATGTCTCGTGCGCGACGTGCCACGGCGAGGCACACACGTCCGACACGGATGCGGCGAAGGCGGTGATGCCGACTCCCGAGACGTGCGCGCCGTGTCACGACGCGCAGGTGGGGCAGTTCAAGAAGGGCAAGCACGCGCTGTCGTGGGCCTCGATGAGCGCGATGCCCACGATTCACTGGCATCCCATGCAGTTGATCGAGGGCATGAAGGGCTGCGGCGCGTGCCACAAGCTCGGGCTCAAGTCGGAGGCCGAAGTCAAGCGCCTGGCGGGCGAAGGTCAGACTCACGGTAACGCGTCGTGCGACGCCTGCCACACGCGCCACACGTTCTCCGTGAAAGAGGCGAAGCAGCCGCAGGCCTGCCAGACCTGCCACATGGGGTTCGACCACCCGCAGTGGGAGATGTACTCGGGCTCGAAGCACGGGGTGCGCTCGTTGCTCAAGCAAACCGGAACGCTGCCGGCCGACACGCCGGCCCCGACATGCCAGACGTGCCACATGCCGGGCGGAAACCACGAGGTCCGGACCGCGTGGGGCTTCCTCGCGGTTCGGCTCCCGATGCCCGATGACCCGCAGTGGACCTCTGACCGCGTAACGATCCTACAGGGCCTCGGCGTGCTGGATCCCGACGGCAAGCCGACCGCACGTCTCGACGCGGTCAAAGCGGCCGACATCGCCCGTCTGAGCCAGGAGACGTGGCAGGCCGAGCGCGACCGCATGCTCGTAGTCTGCGGGCAGTGTCATGCCCCGGCGTTCGCGAAGGGGGAACTCGAGAAGGGCGATCGCATGATCCGCGAAGCCGATCACCTCATGGCCGAAGCGATCCGCACCGTGGCGGCCCTGTACAAGGACGGCCTGCTGGCGAAGCCCAAGGACTACGCTTCGGCGTTCCCCGACCTGCTGACGTTCCACGACGCGCCGACGCCGGTCGAGCAGAAGCTGTTCGTCATGTTCCTGGAGCATCGCATGCGCACGTTCCAGGGGACGTTCCACGCCAACCCCGACTATGCCCTGTGGTACGGTTGGAGCGAGATGGTGCGCGACCTGGCTGACATACGATCGATGGCCGACGAATTGCGGCGCGCGAAGAAGCAAGGGTAAATACGCGGTGCCGTCCCCCCGAGGCGCTTCGATTCGTACCGGGGGGACGGCGCCTCAACTGCCCTGCGCGCCGCGAGGCAGGCGATCAGTGCCCCGCGTGACTCCCCGCCGCGCATTCACCGTCCCGGTGCTGTTCGGGTCCATCGGCCACTTCGTGCGGCCGCTCGACATAGTGAACGAATTCGACGTACGCCGACACGTAGGCGCGACCCGCGGTGACGCTCTCGTCGGCGTGCTTCTTCGCCTCGACGACGCGCGCCCACCTTTCCCGGACTCCCGCCTCCGCGCCGCCGGTGACGAGCTTCACGAGGCTGCCCACTTCTCCGGTGCTCAACGCGGTGTCCGCACTCTTCACGGCAGGACTGACCGGAGAGCCGGCGGGCTTGAGCCCGTCCTAGGGTGCACCCTCGCCCGAGCGGTGCACGCGGACCAGGGTCTCGAAGAAGAACCGGTCGGCGAGTTCACGGGCTTCGGGGCCTCGCGCGCGCACGACCATCGACTTGGCGAACGCGGCGCGGATTTCCGGCTCCCGCTCGGGCGCGACCCAGCGCAGCACGGGAGTAACGTCCCCGGCTTCGAGCGCGGCGCGTGCAGCGACGACGACCGGCCCGTCGAGAGTGTCACAGTGGGCCCGGGCGGGAACCGAGGCGAGCCCAGCGACCAAGAAGGGCACCGCGAGCAAGAACGTCGCGCCGAAGACGCGCCCCCTGAACAGCCGTTGAACCGATCGCATTGTCGTCCTCCGTCTTCAGGAACACCTGTTGCTGCACGTCAGGCCGTGCAGTTCTCTTGTTCGTCGCCGACCGCCTTCGGGAAAAGGATGTTGTTCTCGACATGGATGTGCTGGTGTGTGTCGGCCTCGATGGAGGCGAGTCCGTCGAGAAGCGCGAGGTAGGAGCCGCAGGCGTCCGGGGGCGGAGTGAAGTTGCCGGTCAGCTTGCGCAGGATCCCGAGCGCGAGGCCCGCGGAGTCGTGTTCGGCCAGCATGACCCGGATCGGATTGGTCACGCTGCCGCAATGGAATCCGCCGGGGCCCTGTCCGCTCGCGATCGCGCGCATGAGCGGGAACAGGACGTTCTCCTCCTTGGACAGGTGCGCGAACATCTCGTCCTGAAAGTCCGAGTAGATCTGGGTGACCTGGAGCAACTCGGGGTGGTTCTCGCCGTGCACCATCGCGACCTTTGCCGCGAGTTCGGCCACTCGCGGCATCTCGCGGCGCAGGAACACGTGGTGGGTCTGTTCGATGTGGTCAACGAGGCGATCGAGCGGCTGGGAGCGCCAATCGACTTCGGGAGGCCGGGCCTCCGAGCCGAGCGCGTCGAGTTCGGCGATCACCTGCTCGGCGGAGATGCCCTTCTGAGCGCAGGCCGCTTCGAGCGTTCGTTGTCCGCCGCAGCAGTAATCGAGTGCGAACTTCTCGAACACGCGTGACCGCGCCGGGATCTCGGCGACGAGGTCGCCGAGGGTCGTCCGCTTGATGTCGCTCATGTCGTGTGCCTCCTGTTCGATCAGAGTGCCCGGTTCGTGAAGGCGGGCTCGGTTCATGGGGGATTCGACGCGTAGGTCCGAAGCAGTTCTTCGAGGGTGAGATCAGACAGCGAGTTCATGAACGCGCGGCGCAGCCCTTCCCAGACGTCGTTCACACCGCAGACGGCGGCATACGGGCACGAATGTTCGCCTTGCCGCAGACAACGTTCCTGCGCCTGTGGTCCATCGAACGTTTCGATGATCTCGAGCAGCCGGATCTCGTTCGGCCGCCGCACGAGCCGGAACCCGCCGTGCAAGCCGCGTGCGCCCTTCACGATTCCGGCCCGAGCCAGCGCCCCCAGGATCTTCGAGAGGTATGGCGGCGGGATGTTCGTCTCCGTGGACAGATCCTGCGTATTGGTCACGCCCCGGCGCGCGAGATGGATCAGGGCGCAAAGCGCGTACTCCGCCGAAGTCGAGAAGATGGAGGCGCGCATCGTCGTTCGATCCTCGCCTTTGAGAAGTCGCCGTGGTCTGTCCTCTCGTTCCGCGAACTGGACGCATTGGCTTGATTCAATTCCTGTTGTGCCGTGATTAGCCGTTGATTCGCCACTTGCGTGGGAGTATACAGGATATCGGCATCCAATACTCCACAAGTGGTGCTTGTCACTCGGACCGCGCGAACCGGAGGAGAAGAACGTGGCGGTACCTGTTCGGTTGCCGGAGCTGGAACACTGGCGGGGACAAGTCAAATGCCAGGCCGCGTGCCCCGTATCGACCGATGCCGGCCAGTACGTCCAGTGTGTGGCCGAGGCCCGGGATCGTGACGCTTTCCTGGTCGCGCGCGCGCCGAACCCGCTGGTTTCGGTGTGCGGGCGCATCTGCGCCGCGCCTTGCGAGGACGCCTGCCGCCGCGGTTCGATCGACGCCCCGGTGTCGATTCGCGCCATCAAGCGGTTCGTCACGGAACGGCACGGCGTGGAATCCCGCATGCCGAGCACGCAGGACGAACTGTTCGGTGCGGACTCGCTGCCCGACGGAAACCTCTTCGCCGGTCACCTCCCGTATTCGCAGGCGCAAGCGGTACCAAGGAACGGCCGCGTCGCGGTGATCGGCTCCGGTCCGGCCGGCATCGCGGCAGCCCACGACCTCGCGTTGCTCGGTTACCAGGTCACGATCTACGAGGCGGGGGACGAGCCCGGCGGCATGATGCGCTTCGGGATCCCCGAATACCGGCTTCCGCGTTCGCTCATCCGCGCGGAGATCGAGCGCGTGCTGCGCCTCGGCGTGCGCCTCGAGCTGAAGACGCCGCTCACCTCGTCATTCGGACTCCCGCAACTCAAGGACGCGGGCTTCGACGCGATCTTCCTCGCCATCGGCGTATCCCGGGGGCGCGATCTCCAGGCCCCCGGTGTCGAACTCGACGGCGTCATCAAGGCGGTCGATTACCTGCTCAACATCAACCGCGGCTACCGCGTCGACCTGGGTGAGAACGTCGTGGTCATCGGCGGCGGATTCGTCGCTTTCGACGCGGCCCGGACCGCGCTCCGCGGGGGACCGGGTGCGTCGGACGACGGCAACGCGGATGGGGCCGACGAAAGCGACTCACGCGTGAAGGCCGCGCTCGATTCCGCGCGGGCTGCCATTCGTGGCGGCGCGCGACACGTGACGATCATCTCGCTCGAGGACTTCAACGAGATGCCCGTTCTGCGGACAACGCAGGGCCACGAGGAATTCGAGGAAGCCACCAAGGAGGGAATCGAGTTCGTGACCCGGCGCGGCCCGCGCCGCTTCCTCGGTACGTCCCGCCTGGAAGCGGTCGAACTCAGGTCCGTGCTGTCCGTCTTCGATGCCGACGGGCGCTTCGCGCCCCGTTACGACGATGAATCGCTGCAGACGATCGCGGCCGACTCCTGCATTCTCGCGATCGGCCAGCAGGCGGACCTCTCGTTCGTGCGGCCCGAGGACGGAATCGACCTCACGCCCGGCGGTCTCGTGCGCATCGACCGGCAGACCCTCGCGACCTCGGCGCCCGGGATCTTCGCCGGAGGCGATGTCGCTTTCGGACCCCGCAATCTCATCGAGGCCGTCGCGAACGGGAAGCGGGCGGCGCGCTCGATCCACGAATACCTGTCCCGGACGACCGCCACGACGACGACGACCCTCGAGATCGAGAAGATCCCGACGTCGCGTTACCGCACCATCGCGGGTTTCGAACTGCTCGATCGCGAAGCGCCGCCCACGCTGGATCTCGGGCGGCGCACGGGAATCGCCGAAGTCGAGACCGCGTACACGGAGGACGAGGCCCGCCGGCAGGCAGCGCGCTGTCTCGTGTGCCACGTCCAGACGATCTACGACCCGGAACGGTGCGTTCTCTGCGGTCGTTGCGTGGATGTCTGCCCGGAGGCGTGCCTCGCGCTGGTCCCGTTCGAGGAACTCGCGCTCGACCCCGCGGATCGGGCGGCGCTCGAACAGCGCACCGAACCGGCCGGGCTGCCGTTGTCCGCGATGGTCAAGGACGACGAACGCTGTATCCGCTGCGGACTTTGCGCGGTCCGCTGCCCGACGGACGCCATGACCATGGAGCGATTCACGATCGTCGAAAGGGCACGCGCCGGCGTGCCCGAGCTGGAGGGTGCATGAGCGGGACCGGAAACCGAAGGGAGTTCCTCGTGCGGCTCGGAATCGGCGGTGGCCTTGCCGCGCTCGCCGCCCAAACCGGCGCTTCGCTGAGGTCGCTGGTCCCGAACGTGTCGTACGACGCGCCGACCACCGTCAAGCTGGGGCCACCGACCGAATTCCCCGACGGCATGAAGTACCTGCCGGACCAGCGCCTGTTCGTGTTTCGCGAAGGGAACACCTTCCACGCGATCTCGGCGGTGTGCACCCATCTCGGCTGCACGGTGCGCGCGGAGGCGCTGCCGCAGGTCGAGACGTCGAATGTAGGCGGGAAAACCCTGAGGCTCACCCATCGCTTTCTGTGCCCGTGCCACGGCTCCCGCTACACGGGGGACGGCACGAACGTTGCCGGGCCGGCTCCCAAGCCGCTTGCCTGGTATCACCTCGACGTGGCCGCGGACGACGGGCAACTCGTCGTCGATCTCGCGCGGGCGGTCGGCCGCGATTTCCGCCTGACGATCGGCTGAGGAGCGCCCCATGAGCACGGTGCGAGAAGAACGGGATCAGTCGCAGGGTGCGCCCGGCGTGCGTCCCCGGCCGGGATGGAGCCTGCGCCCGCAGTCCGACCGGGAAGCCGGCGACTCGGTGGTGTCGAACTTCGCGCTGCACTGGTTCCCTTCCAAGGTCTACAAGGCGTCGCTCGACTGGAACTACTCGATGTGGCTGGGCACCGCGAGCGCGGCGCTCCTGCTGCTCCTGGTCCTGTCGGGGCTGCCCTTGCTGCTGCTCTATGTGCCCTCCGTCGAGCGCGCCTACGGGTCCGTGAAGGACATCGAGTACGTCGTCACGTTCGGCTCGTGGATCCGCGCCGTCCACCGCCTCGCCGCCCACCTGATGGTCGCGGTGGTGTTCCTGCACCTTGCGCGGGTCTTCCTCACCGGAGCGTACAAGAACGGCGTGGGCCAGGGCCAGAAGCGTCAGTGGAACTGGGCGATCGGGATGGTGATGCTTCTCCTGACGCTGTTCCTGTCCTTCACCGGTTACCTCCTGCCGTGGGATCAGCTCGCCTATTGGGCCATCACCGTCGGCACGAATATCGCGTCTTCGTTACCGGTGGTGGGCGCGACGACTCGCGAGCTTCTCCTGGGCGGAAGGACGATCGATCAGCCGACACTGATCCGATTCTACGTGCTGCACGTGATCTTCCTCCCGCTCGGACTCGGCGTGCTGTTCGCATACCACATGTGGCGCTGCCGCAAGGACGGCGGGCTCGCACGTGCGGACCACGCCGCGGTCGCGAAGGAGAAGTCACCGGAAACACCGACGCCGACGAAGACCTACACGCTGCTCGGAGTCGCTCGCGGAACGGCGCCCACGATTCGCGCGGCCACGATCGAGGCACGGGATGCGATGGTCAACGCGATCCCCGACCTGACCCGGCGCATCGCGATCGTGGTCCTCGGAACCATTGCGATCGTCGGCATGCTCTCGGTCTTCGTGCGCGCCCCGCTCGAGGAACCCGCGAATCCGCTCGTCACTCCCAACCCGGCGAAGGCCCCGTGGTACTTCCTCTGGCTTCAGGAGATCGTGTCCGACACGACGATCCACCTGGGGAGCCTCACGATCAACGGCGCCTTCGTGGGTGGAGTCATCCTTCCCGGGATCCTCGTGACGGTGGCGCTGCTCTGGCCGTGGCTGGACCGCAGCCCGCGCGAGGCCGCGGGACTCTGGTTCCCGAAGTCGCGGGCGCGTCAGAACGCGGTGTTCCTCGTCCTCGTGCTCGTGATCGTCGTTCTGACACTGATCGGGACGTTCCTGCGCGGACCGTACTGGCACTTCTACTGGCCATGGCAGGGCTGGCCCGAACTCCCGTCGAGGATCTGAGATGGAGAAGCGGACGGAGTCACCCTACCCGCGCAAGGACCGGCCGATCCTCGCTATCGTCGGCGTTCTCCTGATCCTGTCCACGGCCCTGTTCGCCTGGACGGACTGGAAACACGATTGGCGCTACTGGCAGCATGCCTTCAAGGGCAACGTCGCGGAGAAGTTCGGGGCCGAGAAGGCGGGGACACTGCCCGCTGGCGTCCAGCAAACGTGGATCCCGGGCCTGCGTCGTGCCGATCGCTGTTCCACGTGTCACCTGGCAGTCGCTTGGAAAGGGTTCGAAAGCGTCGAGGAGCCTCTTCGGACGCACCGGCCCGAGATCCTCCGGCGCCACCCCATCGAGAAGTACGGCTGCACCTCGTGCCACGGCGGGCAGGGGTTCGCGATCGACGCGGACTCGGCCCACGGTCCCGTCGAGCACTGGGAAGACCCGGTGCTCGGCGAGGTGCTCGGGGAGCAGTACGGCCTGACGGGGAACAAGGCCGGGCTCATGCAGATGAACTGTAACGCCTGCCACCGCTACGACACCCAAACGGCCGGCGCGGACGCGATCAACCTCGGCAAGCGGCTGATCAAGGAAAAGGGGTGCCGCGCCTGCCACGTCATCAACGGACGCGGCGGAACCATCGGGCCGGATCTCACGTACGTCGGCGACAAGGCACCAGAGCAGTACGACTACACCCGGCTTTCGGGGCAGCACACCGTGTTCGCGTGGCACGTGGCGCATCTGAAGGAGCCGCGCGCTCTCGTTCCCGACACGGTCATGCCGAACTTCCACCTCTCGACGCAGGAGGCCCAGGCTCTCGCCATCCTGCTCCTGTCATGGCGCAAGGTGGACGTTCCGGGCGAGTACCGGCCGGGGACGCCTCGTACCGATCCGCGAAGTGCGGCCGAGGCCGAGGCCGAAGAGAAGATGAAGACCGGACCCGGCGCATGGTTCGTTCAGACCGGCTGCTTCGTGTGCCACTCGATTGCCGCGCTGGGGGTCAAGAGTCCGGCCCAGATCGGCCCCGACCTCTCGACGGCGGTCGAAGACGTGCAGGCCCGCTTCGGCCGCACGATCGACGACTTCCTCCGCGCGCCGACCGGGACGATGTCCGTCGTGCTGTCGCGGCAGATCATCCTGACCCCGGAACAGAAGGCAACAGCCATTCAGAAGCTGCGCGAGGCGTTCGCCGAGCACCAGCGGCAGAAGAAGGACGCGAAGAACGATCCCGCCATCGCGGGACGTGACGGAGGACACTGACATGGCGCACCGGGAAGCCCGAATCAACGTCGGCCCGATCATCGCGACCGCAGTCGTGCTGATCGCGATCGTCCTCGCCGGTTGCGCGCCCTCGGCGCCCAAGCGCGGGCGCGCTCCGGCCAACGCCTCGGATGCGGCGATCGCCGCACAGAAGACCTACATCGCGCCGGGAGATCTCGACGAGTTCTACCTCTTCTCGTCGGGCGGTCACTCGGGTCAGGTGTACGTCTACGGCGTCCCGTCCATGCGCCATCTCTCGACGATCCCCGTGTTCACGCCGTATCCCGCGACCGGCTACGGGTTCGACGACGACACGAAGAAGATGCTGGGCGGACTCGCATGGGACGACGTTCATCACCCCGCGCTCTCCGAGACCAACGGGGATTACGACGGCCGGTGGCTGTTCGTCAACGGCATGTCGGGCCGCGTGGCGCGCATCGATCTTCGCGATTTCAAGACGAAGCAGATCTTCGGACCGGTCCCGAACGTCTCCGGAAATCACGGATCGTCCTTCGTGACACCGAACACCGAGTACACGATGTTGGCGTCGCGATTCTCGATCCCGATTCCGAAGGGCACCGTCGCGCCCGTCGATCGCTACGCCTCCGATTACAAGGGGGTGGTGGCGGCGCTCAAGATCGACGCGAAGACCGGCGAAATGTCGTACGGGTGGGAGATCCTCATGCCGCCGTTCGACTTCGACCTCGGCGACGCCGGCAAGAAGGCCTCCGACGGCTGGATGTTCTGGACCTGCTACAACTCGGAGCGCGCCACGGGCAAGCTCGAGGTGACGGCGTCGCAGCGCGACCGGGACTACATCGCTGCGGTCGATTGGCGTGCCGCAGAGAAGGCGATCGGGGAAGGTAAGGGCGACCTGATTGGTGGCGTCAAGGTACTCGATCCGAAGAAGGTCTCCGGGATCGTCTACTTCCTCCCGTGCGGCAAGTCCCCGCACGGCGTCGACGTGTCGCCCGACGGCAAGTACGTCATCGGCTCCGGGAAGCTGCAGGGCGTCACCACGGCGTTCAACTTCGAGAAGATCCAGACGGCGATCCGGAACAAGGACTTCACCGGGGAGGAAGACGGGATCCCGGTGCTGAAGTATGAATCGATCAAGGACGCCGAGGTGCCGGTCGGGCTCGGTCCGCTGCACACCCAGTTCGGTCCGGATGGCTTCGCGTACACGTCCCTGTTCGTGGACAGCGCCATCGCAAAGTGGAAGCTCGGGACGTGGGAAGTGGTCGACAAGATCCCGATGTCGTACTCCATCGGCCACCTTTGCGCGGCCGAGGGTGACACCTGCTCGCCGAAGGGCAAATACCTCATCGGGCTGAACAAGCTCTCGCACGGTCGTCACCTGTCGGTCGGACCGTCGCAGCCGGAATCCTCGCAGCTGGTCGACATCAGCGAGGAGAAGATGAAGCTCCTCTACGACGCGTTCACGGAGCCCGAGCCTCATTACGCCCAGATGATCAAGGCCAGCACGCTGCATCCAATCGAGGTCTATCCGAAGGAGGAGAACCACCACCCCCTGGCCGTGTGGGACATCAAGGACGCCGGTGTCACGCGGAACGGGGAGAAGGTGCTGGTGAAGGTGGTCGAGGTCCGGACCACGATCTATCCGACGGCCATCGAGGTCAAGCGGGGCGATACCGTTACGCTCGCGATTACGAACATCGAGCAGACGACCGACGAACTGCACGGCTTCGGCTTGCTCGACTACAACTTCAACCTCGTGATCGACCCGGGCGAGACGAAGGTCGTCACGTTCAAGGCCGACAAGCCCGGCGTGTTCCCGTACTACTGCACGAATTTCTGCTCGGCGCTGCACCAGGAGATGCAGGGTTACCTGATCGTGAAGTGAGTCACGGCACGGCGGCGAAGCCCGTCCGACTCCGCCGCCGTGTTTCGTGGAGGCGCCCCATGACGGCCATGCTCGACCGGAGCAACCTGTTCCTCGACGTCCCTCTCAACCTCCGCTCGCGTGCGCTGCTCGTGCTTGCGGTCGTGTGCCTCGTGCCCTCGTTCCTGTTCCCGCTGTGGACGATGACGATGTTCGCGCCGCAGTACCCGAACGGCTTGCGGCTGGGGATCTACAGCCACGTGCTGCGAGGTGGCAACAACAACCAGGACATCAGGGAAATCAACGTCCTGAACCACTACATCGGGATGCACGACCTCGACGAGAACGACTTCCCCGAGTTCAAGTGGATTCCGTTCGTCATCGGCGCGATCGGGCTGCTGATCCTCCGGGCCGTGGTCATGGGCCGGATCAAGAACGCGATCGATGCGGCGGTCGTCTACGTCTACTTCTGCCTGTTCTCCATGTGGTCCTTCGTCTCGAAGCTGTACTCGTACGGCCACAACCTGGCCCCGACCGCCGCGGTCAAGGTTCCCGGCTTCACGCCGCCGTTCTTCGGCGGTCAGCAGATCGCGAATTTCGAGGTGTACTCCTACCCGGGCATCGCGTCGTACACGTTGGGGCTGGCGCTCCTGTTCATGCTCGCGGCGGTCATTCTCGCGTGGCGCGACGGGTCGCTAGCGATACGGCTTCCGCGCACGAACCTCTGAGCGGGTCGGAGACTTCCGTGCTCGCCGTCGTCGCCGTCCTGCTCGCCGCAATCGCGCCGGGGCCCGACATGGCCCCTGTCACCCCGGCGGGGCTCGAGGGGCGGCCCGCGGCGGGAGAGCGGTCACCGTTACAGCAGCGTATCGACGCCGCGCAGCCCGGCGCGGTGCTCGAGATCGAACCGGGGACGTACTCCGGGGACATCGTCGTCGATCGGCCGCTGCGTCTCGTCGGACGGGGCCGGCCGCTCCTGTACGGATCGGGGCGCGGCAGCGTGGTCCGTGTGCGGGCTGCGGGCGTGACGATCGAGGGCTTCGAGATCGACGGCCGGGGCGGCGGGGATCTCGGTCGTGACTCGTCGGGAATCCACGTTGCAGCGTCGGGCGTGACGGTTCGCGATTGCGTCATCCGCGGCTGCCTGTTCGGGATCTACCTGCGGGAAGCGCGCGGCGCGACGGTCGAGAAGTGCTCGATCGACGGAATCCCGGGGCGGGAGCCGGGAGAGAAAGGCTCGGGGATTCACGTCTGGAACACCGACGGGTTCGCCCTGCTTGGAAACACGATCCGCGACACGCGCGACGGGTTCTACATCCAGTCGTCCTCGCACGGCGTGATCCGCGGCAACACGGCGCGCGACCTGCGCTACGGCCTGCATTACATGTTCTCCGACGACAACGTCTTCGAAGACAACCGGTTCGAAAGCGGCGCGGCGGGAACGGCGCTCATGTACTCGAAGCGGATCACGTTCCGGCGCAACCAATTCGTTCACAATCGTGGATTTGCCTCCGTCGGCCTGCTGCTCAAAGCCTGTGATGACGTCAACGCGGAGGACAACCTGATCGCGGACAATGCCCGGGGCATCTTCCTCGAGGGATCCTACCGGAATGCGTTCCGCCGCAACGTCGTCGCCGCGTCGGACGTCGCAGTCGTTCTCTACGACTCGTGCGGCGGGAACCGCTTCGAGGAGAACGCGTTCGTCGGCAACATGAGTCCGCTTAGCCTCGTCGGAAGGCGCACCGATACGGTATTCGACGGGAACTACTGGTCCGACAACGACGAGCCGGACCTCGACGGGGACGGCCGCAGCGATCTCCCGTACCGGCTCTCGAGCGTGTTCGACCATCTGCGGGGCAACGTGCTGGCTGCGGACGTCATGGCCCAGGGACTCGGAGCGAGTGCACTGGGCGTTGCCGAGCGAGTCTTCCCTGTCCTCGATCCGGTCGAGGCCGAAGACCATTCACCGCTCGTGCGTCCGCCGGCCCTTCCGGCCGTTCCCCGGCCGGATTCCGGGAAGGGCTCCCTCAGTATCGCGGGTCTCATGGTCTCGCTGCTCGCGGTCTCCGGAGGATTGCTGGGCCTGGTGCGAGGCGCGCGATGATCAGATTTGACTCCTTCTCGAAGCAATACGGCCGCGTGCGCGCTGTCGACCGGTTGAGTCTGTCGATCGGCCCCGGCGAGGTGGTGGCTCTCCTGGGACCGAACGGTTCGGGGAAGACGACGTCCCTCAAGGCGGCGGCGGGGCTCATCGCGCCCAGTTCGGGACACGTGTTCGCGGGGCTGCCGGAGCGACCGGCCAGCGATCCGCAGGCGCGCCGCGTGATTTCCTATCTGCCTCAGAAGGTCTCCTTCCCGGACGCGCTCACGGGGCGCGAGGTGATCGAGTTCTATCGCAAACTGCGCGGCGCAGATCCCCCGCGGGCCGAGCAGGTGCTGCGCCTGGCCTCGCTCAACGGAGCCTCAGCGCGTCACGTCGGCACGTATTCCGGCGGGATGGTCCAGCGCCTCGGCCTCGCGGTCGCGGCGCTGCCGGAAGCGGAAGTCATGCTCCTGGACGAGCCCACGGCTGCGCTCGACCCGGAGGGCCTCGAAGCGTTCTACGGGCTCGTGGAGCGGCGCCGGGGCGCGGGGCAGTCGGTCCTGTTCACATCGCATCAGTTGGGTGACGCAGAGCGGCTCGCCGATCGTTTCGCCGTGATGGTCGGAGGGCGCCTGGCTGCCGTGCTGAGCCAGGCGGAACTGTCGCGCCGCATGGCTGCCGCCGGATCGCTTCACCTGGACCTCACCAACGTGCCGCCCGGGTTCGCCGAGCGGCTTCGCCTCGCGGCGCCGGGCGCCGAGTTCGACGGTGGCCACGTCGTGATCCCGTGTCCGCCGGAGCAGCGCATGGTGATGCTCGACCTCGTTCGTCAGGCGGGAGCGACGATCACGGAAATGCGGACCGAGGAGGGGAGCATGGAGCAGCTCTACCGATCGCTGGTGGGGGACGCATGAACATCGGCGCAAGGTGGCTGTCGCTCGTCGCGATCCCGGTGCTCGCTGCTTGCTCACCCGCGATTCCGCCGCCTGCCCAGCTCGACACGAAGACGGAGAACTGCGCGTTCTGCCGCATGACCGTGTCGGACCGGCACTTCGCGGCCCAGATCGTAGCTCGGGGCGAGGAGCCGCTGTTCTTCGATGACCTGGGGTGCCTGCACGGCTACCTCGGCGAGAAGAACATCACGGGTCGACGCGTGATGGTGTACGTCGCCGACCACAGATCCGGGGACTGGGCTCCGGCGTCCTCGGCCCTCTTCAGCCGTCAGGCCGCGCTTGAGACGCCGATGGCGTCACACCTGATCGCGCACGCGAATGACGAGTCATTGCGCCTCGACCCGGCCGCGCAAGGCGCAGTTCGGGTCAGCGCCAGCGAAGTGTTGGGCCCCGCGGCGGAGAAGGGAAAAGGGCCGTGAAGCGGACGACGCAATCGCCGTTTGTGCTTTGCGCCCGGCAGGAGATGCTCATGGCCGCGCGCTCGCGTTGGACCCAGGTCTTCGCCGCAGTCTTCGCCGTGCTCGCGCTCGCGGTCGCTGGGTCGGGGTACGTGCTTTCCGGCGGCCACGGCGTGCAGGACTTCGCGAGGACCGCAGTCTCCCTGATCCAACTCGTCGTGCTTCTCGTACCAGTCACAGCCCTGCTGCTCGGAGTGCTGACGCTGGCCGGAGATCGCGGATCGACGGAACTCCTGTTCGCGCAGCCGGTCTCGCGCGGCAGGATCCTCGTCGGCAGGATGACCGGGCTATGGTTGGCGCTGGCGAGCGCGGAGGCCATCGGCTTCGGCGCGTCGGGCCTGCTGATCTTCGCCCGCACTGACGCCGAGGGGCTCGCCGGATTCGTCTGCGTGGCGCTGGGCGCGCTCGCGCTGACAGGCGTGTTCGTAGGCATCGCAGCCGTGCTCGCGGTCGGCTCGGGCGTCCGCCGTTCGCGCGCACTCGCGCTCGCCCTCGTGACATGGTTCGCGCTCGTGGTCGTCTTCGACATCGGCGCCCTCGGAATCGCCTCGCTGCTCCCTTCCGGGGCGGCATCGCGGGTCCTGATCGTCTCCGCGCTCATAAATCCAGTCGACGCAGTGCGAACGGGTGCGTTGCTCGCGAGCCAGGGCACGGCCGCGTTCGGAACGGCATCGCTCGCGTTGCTTCGATTTACGAACGGGCCGACCGGGGTCGCATCGGCGGTTGCCGCCTCGGTGGTCGCCTGGATTCTTCTGCCCGTTTGCGGGGCGGTGTGGCGGCTGAAACGGGCCGACCTCTGAGGTGTTTCAACGCCGCTGCCAACCCGATGGGCGTCGTCTCCAACCGGAGTGATGGCTGCGGGCGGGCGTGCCCGCCGCCTCCAAATTGGACCGTCACGGAGACCGCGGGACACGGCCCATGAACCCTCCCGCGGGAGTGTTCCCGCCGCCATTCCTTGGGTTTCCTGCTTCTCCCGGCCGCTCTTCGGCGGCGGTCTACCGTCGAGGCATCAGTCGAGATCGAAGCGATCGGCGTTCAGCACCTTGTTCCACGCGGCCACGAAATCCTGCACGAACTTGTCTTCCGAGTCGGCGCACGCGTAAACCTCGGCGAGTGCGCGCAGCTGCGAGTGTGAACCGAACATCAGGTCGACACGGGTGGCGGTCCACTTGACGTCATTGGTCTTGCGGTCGCGGCCCTCGTACACGCCATCGGAGCCCGCGATGGGCTGCCATACCGTTCCCATGTCGAGCAGGTTGACGAAGAAGTCGTTCGTCAGCGTTCCGGGGCGGGTGGTGAAGACTCCATGGCTGGACTGCTCGGCATTCGCGCCAAGGACCCGCAGGCCGCCGACGAGGACCGTCATCTGCGGTGCCGTCAACGTCAACAGTTGCGCGCGGTCCACGAGGAGTTCCTCGGCGGACAATCGCTGCTTGCCGCGGAGGTAGTTGCGGAAACCGTCGGCCGTCGGTTCGAGCGGTGCGAAGGAGTGAACGTCGGTCTGATCCTGCGAGGTATCCATGCGTCCCGGCGTGAAGGGGACGTTCACGACGTGTCCTGCCGCCCTCGCGGCCTTCTCGATCGCGGCGCCGCCGCCGAGAACGATCAGGTCGGCCAGCGAGACCTTCTTGCCGCCGGTGGCCGAGGAGTTGAACTCATGCTGGATCGTCTCAAGCCTCTGTAGCACCGTCGCGAGTTGCTTCGGCTGATTGACGTCCCAGTCCTTCTGCGGCGCGAGGCGGATGCGCGCGCCGTTCGCCCCGCCGCGCCTGTCGGACCCGCGGAACGTCGACGCCGACGCCCAGGCCGTCGAAACCAGCTGAGACACCGAGAGTCCCGACGCGAGGATCTTCGCCTTCAGTGCGGCGATGTCCTGCTCACCGATCAGCGGGTGGTTCACGGCGGGGATCGGGTCCTGCCAGATCAGTGCTTCCTTGGGCACCAGGGGACCGAGGTAGCGCTGGATCGGGCCCATGTCGCGGTGGGTCAGCTTGAACCACGCGCGGGCGAACGCGTCGGCGAATTGGTCTGGATGCTCGTAGAAGCGTCGCGAGATTCTCTCGTACGCCGGGTCCATCCGCAGCGACAGATCCGTCGTCAGCATCGTCGGCACGTGCCGCTTCGACGTGTCGTAGGCGTCCGGAATCGTGGCGGCGCCGCTCTTGGCCTTCCACTGTTGAGCGCCGGCCGGGCTCTACGTCAACTCCCACTCGTTGTTGAACAGGTTGTCGAAGAAGTGGTTGCTCCATTTCGTCGGTGTCTGCGTCCAGGTGACTTCCGGGCCGCCCGTGATCGCGTCACGCCCCTTGCCGGTGCCGAACCGGCTCGCCCAGCCGAGGCCCTGCGCCTCGATGGGGGCTGCTTCGGGCTCCGGGCCCACCAGCGACGCATCGCCGGCCCCGTGGGTCTTGCCGAACGTGTGGCCGCCGGCGATCAGCGCGACCGTTTCCTCGTCGTTCATCGCCATGCGCGCGAACGTCTCACGGATATCGCGCGCCGCGGCGACCGGATCCGGCTTGCCGTTCGGCCCCTCAGGATTCACGTAGATCAGGCCCATCTGCACGGCACCGAGAGGATTCTCGAGTTCGCGGTCGCCGGAGTAGCGCTCGTCGGCGAGCCACTTTCCCTCGGGTCCCCAGTAGATGTCCTCTTCGGGCTCCCAGACGTCGGCGCGCCCGCCGCCGAAACCAAATGTCTTGAAACCCATCGACTCGAGAGCGACGTTGCCCGCGAGGATCATCAGGTCGGCCCAGGAGATCTTCCGGCCGTACTTCTGCTTGATCGGCCACAGCAACCGACGCGCTTTGTCGAGGTTCGTGTTGTCCGGCCAGCTGTTCAGCGGTGCGAAGCGCTGCTGACCGGCGCCGGCTCCGCCGCGGCCGTCGGCGATGCGATACGTGCCGGCACTGTGCCACGCCATTCTGACGAACAGCGGCCCGTAGTGGCCGAAGTCGGCCGGCCACCAATCCTGCGAGTCCGTCATCAAGGCATGCAGATCCTTGATCACCGCGCTCAGGTCCAGGCTCTTGAATTCCTCGGCGTAGTCGAACGCCTCTCCCATCGGATCGGACATGGCACCGTGCTGATGAAGAACGTGAAGGTTCACCTGCTGCGGCCACCAGTCCCGATTCGATCTGGCGGCGGTCGTGTGTACGACGGGGCACTTGCCCGCGTTCTTGTCATCGGTCTTCGCGTTCTCGCTCATCGTTTGCTCCCTTCTGATTTCCGCATCGATCGGCGCGCCTGGCGCCTCGATCCTCCAGAGCTTTCGGGCGAGCAGGCCGCGCAGATCCCCCGCACCTCGACGTGCGAGGTGACGATCTCACCGAACTGCCTGACGGCGTCCGGGATCTGCAGCGCATTGAGTTCGGTGCTCTCGAAGTCGCGCACGAGACCGCATCGTGTGCAGACGTAGTGGTGATGTTGTTTCAGATTGGCGTCGAATCTCGTGCTCTCGCGCCGCGGTCCCAGCGTCGTGATGAGGCCGAGATCGGTGAGAAGTCCGAGCGTCCGATACACAGTGTCGAGCGAGATCGTCGGCATTCGCGGCTGCAGAGCCCGGTGCAGCGTCTCCGCATCGGGATGGTCCTCCCTCGCGGCGATCTCTCGGAGGATCTCGAGGCGTTGATGCGTGAGCTTCAGACCCGCCTTCTTCGCGGCGGTCTTGAATTGCTCAACCCGGGCGTTGAATCCAACGGCGCGCATTTCGATAGTCGTTCCTAATCAAGAGAATATTCTTAAATAGGAGTCTACCCGCAGTGAAGCGGTGGTGCAACGGACGGCGTTGCCAGGGAGGCGAGAAGGGGGTTCCCAAGGACGTCCTCACGGCAGGGGGAATGGGTCGCGGTCCTCCCCATTCCGGGAAAACACGCCTGAGGCCGCTCTCTTGCGGGTTGACAGGGCGTCGCCGAACGTGCATATTACTCCTTGTTTCGAATCATTCGCAAATGAGAGTGGCCGATGATAAGCGTCCAGAGCGCCCTGCCTCGGGCAGGGAACGAAGTTCGATCCGTCGAGAGCGGCAGGACCCCGGCGGCTCCTGACGTTCCCGTCATGTCCCAGTGCTGCGCACTTCTCGACCGCTCCCTGCGCGAGATCGAACTGCGGATCGGGCAGCAGCGCGCTCTGGTCAACGCCCTGCGGGGAGAGCAGGACGGCGGCGCCGAGGCGCTCATCTGCCCGCTCATCGATTGCGATCGCATCAAGGTCCTGCGCGCAGCGCTTGCCGATGCTGTCGCCGTCCTCGAGGAAACGAAGCAGTCGTTCAAGTCGCGCCAGCTCGAAGCCCTGCGCCGGCGCCTGATGGACGTGCTCGCCTCGTCGTAGATCACGGTCAGTTCTACGGCCGTGGCCGCGGGGCCACGGAAGTGAGAGCCGACTCAGGCAGCGGCCACGCCGCTGGGAACACATCCCCTCAAGCAGCCCGAGACCACGCCACGACCGCGGCGGAGGTGACCCGTGCGAACCGCGAACTCACCGCGCATCCCCAACCGACTCGCTCGAACAGCGCCCTGCCATCGCGAATCGCCTCGCGTCCCGACGCTACTCACCGTCGTCGTCCTCGCCGCCCACAGCGCGCTGCTCGGCTGCGCGCCCGCTCCGGCTCGTGAGGACACGGCCCGAGGCTCCTCTCCGGACGTGACACTCCTCGATGCGGGCTCGCCCCTGTTGGCGAAACTGCACGTCGATGCCGTCCAACGGAAGGAGTACCGGCCGCGGCTGGTCGCCCCCGCAACGATCGACGCCGACCCTTCCCACCTCGCGAAGGTCGCACCCCCACTCACGGGCCAAGTCCGCCAGCTTCTCGTGCGGCAGGGCGAGATGGTGCGCAAAGGGCAACCACTCTTCGTCCTCGATGCACCGGACCTCGTGACGGCGCAGGCCGACTATCTACGCGCGCGCGCCGTGAAGACCCAGGCGGAACACGCGCTTCGCCGCCAGCAGGACCTGTTCGACCATCTCGTTGCCGCGAAGCACGAACTCGAAGAAGCGCAGACCGATTTCGACATCGCGGGAGAAGACCTCGTCCGGGCGCGCAAGCGACTGGAGATGCTGGGAATCAACGTCAGCGCAACCCACGACGCCGATACTGCGCCGCTGACCGTCACGTCGCCGCTCGCGGGGCAAGTCCTGTCCGTGGGAACGGCGCCAGGTGAGTTTCGCAACGACTCCACGACACCGCTGCTGTCGATCGCCGACCTCTCCCACGTCTGGGTGTCGGCGAGCATCCCCGAGCGTGACATCGCGCGGGTGCAGGTCGGACAAAGCGCTCGTGTGCAGGTCGCCGCGTTCCCCGAGTCACACTACGCCGGTACGGTGCAGACGATCGAGAACCTTCTGGACCCCGACACGCGCTCGATGAAGGTTCGCATACAACTCGACAACTCCGACCTGCGCCTCAAGCCGGGCATGTTTGCGACGGTGACGATTCTCGGCAGCGCGGAGCCGGCGATCATGGTGCCGACGAGCGCACTGCTGACGGGCGACAAGCCCGTCGTCTGGGTCGAGCGCGCGCCGCGCACGTTCACGAGGCGAACGATCGAGCTGGGCGCGCAGACGGCTGACCAAGCCGTCGTGCTCTCCGGTCTCGAACCCGGCGAGCGTGTCGTCACGCAAAACGGAGCGCTGCTGCCGTGATCACCCACCTCGTCGATTTCTGCCTCAGACGCCGCCACGTCGCGTGGTCGGTCTTCCTCCTCGTCGTGATCTTCGGCTGGTACTCATGGACGCGTTTGCCCATCGAAGCCTATCCCGATATATCCGACACCAGCGCGCAGGTGATCACGATGTATCCCGGCCACGCCGCGGAAGAGGTCGAGGAGCAGGTCACGATTCCCCTCGAACGCGCGCTCAGCGGCCTCCCCGGTATGGCCGTGATGCGGTCCAAGAGCACGTTCGGCCTCTCGCTCATCACGATCGTCTTCAAGGACGGAGTCGAAGACTACTGGGCGCGCCAGCGGATCCGCGAGCGCGTCGGCGGCGTGACGCTTCCGTCCGGCGCGGAGTGGGACCTCGATCCGCTGACCATGGCCACCGGCGAGATCTACCGCTACACCCTCGAATCGGGGAAGCGTGGCCAGCGCGAACTGCGTGAGATCCAGCAGTGGACCGTGATTCCGACGTTGAAGCAGGTCTCGGGTGTCGCCGACGTGTCGAACTTCGGCGGCGAGACGACACAATATCAGATCGTCCTCGATCCTGAGCGCATGTTGGCCTACAACGCCTCGCTCCACCAGGTTCGCGACGCCATTGCTGCCAACAACGCGAACGCGGGCGGGAGCATTCTTCCGCGCGGCGAGCAGGCCGCGGTGGTTCGCGGTATCGGTCTGATTCGATCGCTCGACGATCTCGGACGCATCGTGGTGGGGCAGAAGGCAGGTGTGCCGGTCTACCTCCGCGAACTCGGCCGCACGAGGCTCGGCGCACAGCAGCGCAACGGAATTCTCGGGAAGGACGACAATGCCGACGCTGTCTCCGGCATCGTGCTGTTGCTTCGCGGCGAAAACCCCTCGGCCGTGCTCGACGGCATCCACAGAAAGGTGCGCGAGCTGAACGGCGCAATCCTGCCGCCCGACGTCCGCATCGTGCCGTACCTCGACCGCACGACGCTGATCGAAGAGACCCTGCACACTGTTCAGCACACGCTGCTGCTCGGCATGGGACTCGTGCTCATCGTCCTGATCCTGTTCCTCGGCAGCCCACGCGGCGCGCTGTTGGTCGCGACGACGATCCCGCTCTCGCTCTGTGTCGCGTTCATCCTGATGCACCTGGCGCACGTACCCGCGAACCTCCTCTCGCTCGGCGCCATCGACTTCGGCATCCTCGTTGACGCGACGATCGTCGTCTACGTCAACGTGCTCGGACGCCGGGAGAAATCGCCTGCCGCGCCTTTGACCGAACGCGACGTCGGTGGGAGCGCGAACCAGGTGGCGCGCACGATGTTCTTCGCGACGGCGATCATCATCACCGCGTACCTGCCGCTGTTCGCGTTCGAGCGCGTCGAGGCGAAGCTCTTCACGCCGATGGCCTACACCGTGGGATTCGCGCTCGTCGGGGCGATCCTCGTCGCGCTAGCACTCGTGCCGGGCCTCGCCCTGGCGATCCTCGGCCGGCCGCGAAAGCTGCGGCGCGTGCGCTGGCTCGAGCGTCTCGCCGAGCGGTACCGCCGGGTGATCGCACACACCGTCCGCCGTCCCGTGTACGCGCTCGCGGGCGGCGCGATGGCGGCGATACTCGGCCTCGTGCTCTCGCTGACCATCGGGCGCGAGTTCCTGCCGACGCTCGACGAGGGCTCGATCTGGCTCCAGGTGCAGCTGCCCCCCGGTCTGACGTTCGAGAAAGCGAACGAACTGGCAGCGGAATTGCGTGCGGCAACGCGCAGCTTCCCCGAGGTCTCCTACGTCGTGACCCAACTCGGCAGGACCGACGACGGCATGGACCCCTGGACGTTTTCCCATATCGAGGCCTGCATCGGCCTCAAGCCGTATCGCGCGTGGGGAGGGGACAAGGCCGCGCTGATCCGCCGGATGGACGAGCGCTATCGCAAAGTTCCCGGCCTCTCCGTCGGCTTCGCGCAACCGATCATCGACATGGTCAACGACAAGATCGGCGGCGCGCACAGCGAACTCGTCGTCAAGGTCTTCGGCAACGAGTTCGTCGAAACCCGTCGCCTCGCGGCGCAGATCGCGAACGTCATGGGCCAGATTCCCGGGGCAGCCGACGTCGGCATCGACCAGGAGCCGCCCCTGCCGCAATTGCAGATCGAGATCGATCGCGAAGCCGCGGCCCGTTTGGGGCTGAACGTCGCGGACATCGGCGACCTGATCGAGATCGGCGTCGGCGGCGGAGCGATCGGCCAGGTCTTCAAAGGCGACCGCGTGTACGACATCGCGGCACGGTACAGGGAGGACGCGCGAAACAGCCCGGACGCGATCAGCGATCTGCTGCTGCCGGCGCCCGGCGGGGCGCGCGTGCCGTTGGCACAGGTCGCGCGCATCGACGTGCGGCCGGGCGAGAGCACGATCACGCGCGAGATGAACCGCAGGCACCTGACCGTGAAGCTGAACCTCCGCGGCCGAGACCTTGCATCGTTCCTTGCAGAGGCGGAGGCGCGTCTCAAGTCGGAGATCACCTACGACCGGACCAAGTTCGCGGTGGAATGGGGCGGCCTGTTCGAGAACCAGCAGCGTGTACAGGGGCGCCTGAGCGTCATCATCCCACTCACGCTCTTGGTGATCTTCGGTCTGCTCTACGCGACCTTCGGTACCGTTCGCCACGCCTTGATCATCCTCGTCGTCGTTCCGCTGTCCGTTGTCGGCGGGATGGCCGCGCTGCACCTGCGTGGAATGACATTGAACGTCTCAAGCGCCGTTGGCTTCATCGCGCTCTTCGGCATCGCGGTGCAAAACGGCGTCATCATGGTCGGCCGACTCAATCGCTCACGGACCGAACGCCGTGATCTGGCCGACGCCGTCGTCGATGGTGCCACGGAGCGCTTGCGTCCGGTCCTGATGACCGCGACCGTCGCGACGTTGGGGCTGCTGCCCGCGGCACTCTCGACGTCGATCGGAAGCGACGTGCAGCGCCCACTGGCGACCGTGATCGTGGGTGGCCTGTCGGTCGCGACGCTGTTGACGCTCTTCGTGCTTCCCGCGCTCTACTTCGTCGTCGAAGGCCGACGATCCCGCCGGACGCGATCCGCGGAGGGGACCGCCGAGTCCGCTTCAGAGGGAAACGCGTCATGAGGTCCGCCAGCATGAGAATCGTCGCCGCGGCGTGCGCATTGGCCGCTACCGCCCTCCTCGCCGTGGCCGCAGAAGCGCCAAGCGGCACGCCGCGCAAGCTGGACCTCGACGGGTTCCTCCGCGAGGTCGAGCAGTCGAATCTCGAATTGGCCGCGAGCCGCTTCAACGTGCCGATCGCCGCGGCACAACTCGCCATCGCGAAGGTCCGTCCCGATCCGCAGTTCACGGCGGGAATCGACTCCTACGACCTGACGTCGCAGAATCAGCCGACCGCGCTGACGTACGGTCTGTCGCAGCTCGTTGAACTCGGCGGCAAGCGGTCCTCCCGCGTGAGGCAGGCACAGGCAGGACTGAACCTGGCGGAGGCGCAACTCCGTGATTTCTTCGAGGCCCTGCGAGTCGATGCCACGAACGCGTTCATTGACGCACTCGCAACGAGGAAGGTGTTCGCCATCAAACGGCGTACGCTCGAGGGCGTGGAAAAGCTGGTCGCGGCAACGGAACAACGGCTCCGCGCCGGCGACGTCAGCCCCGCGACGCTGGCACAGGTGAAGGTCGAGGCCGAGCGCTTCAAGAGCGACTTGATTCGAGCCGAGGGAGACGTCGCCGTCGCCGACCTCGCGCTCGCGGGGTTTCTCGGAGAATCACTCGCCGAGAGGGACGAGCCGATCGAGCCGGACGGCGACCTCGACGGCGCCCCACGATCATTCGACGTGAAGGCGCTCGTCGCCAATCTGGAGGGCGCACGCACCGACGTTCTTGTAAGTATCAAGAGCGAGGAGTTGTCCCACGCGCAGGTTCGCCTCGCCCGTGCGAATCGGTGGATCGACCCGACGATCGCGGGGGTTCTCACACACGCGCCGGCCGACAACGCAGCCGGAATTCCGCGGTCGAGCACGCTCGGATTCACCATCAACATCCCGCTGCCCTTCTCGCATCGTCTGCACGGCGAACTGGACGCAGCGCGCGCGACCGAGCAGCAGGCGGGCGTGCAACGGGCGGCCGTCAAGCGACACGCCGAGGTCGATGTGAAGCAGGCCTTTGCTCGATACGACGCGTCGCGACGCGCGGTCCAACTCTACGCCGACGGCGTGCTCGGCAACGCCGAGCGGGCGCTCGAGGCGATGCGCTACAGCTACGAACACGGCGCGGCGCGATTGATCGAACTTCTCGACGCCCAGCGAACGACCGACGACGTGTACCTCGGGTACGCGGACGCGCTGTCGGACAGAGCGAAGACGCTGGTCGCGCTGGAGCGTGCCGCAGGGATGTGGGACGTGAGGTTCTGACGTGTCGCACTATGCGCCCAGGAGAAGGCGACGCCTTCGACGGTTGTTGCGGTGCTACGCAGCATCGGCGAAGGACTGGCCCTAACGATGAGGTCCGCAGAGACAACTCGCGCCGCCTGCGCCCACGGCGCGCGGCCTTGGACGAAACAGCACCGCCACCGGCTCTCCGAGGAACATCGCCGTGCACACCGAGAACCTCACGAGATGGACGCATGCGCACACTCTTCACACGCGCACGGACACCGCCGAGCGCAGCACGCGAGTCGTGACGTGGATCACGGCCGTCATGATGGTTGTCGAGATCCTCGCGGGATGGTGGTTCAACTCAATGGCGCTGCTCGCGGACGGCTGGCACATGAGTTCGCATGCCGTCGCGATCGGCCTCTCGGCGCTGGCCTACGCCGCAGCGCGCCGCTACGCCAAGAACCCACGGTTCGCCTTCGGAACATGGAAGATCGAGGTCCTGGGCGGGTTTGCCAGCGCGATCTTCCTGTTCGGCGTCGCGTTGATGATGCTGGTCGGATCGTTCGAACGCATGATCGCACCCCGGCCGATCCGATACCGGGAGGCGATCGTCGTCGCGCTCGTCGGTCTGGTGGTCAACGTCGTTTGTGCCCTGATCCTCGGACGGGCGCACCATCACGACCACGCCGCCGCGCACGACCACGCTGATCAAGGGGACCATGGTCACCATCACGATCTCAACCTGAAGTCGGCCTACCTGCACGTCGTTGCCGATGCCGCCACGTCGGTGCTCGCCATCGTGGCCCTGGGTGGTGGGTGGATCTACGGCTGGTCCTGGCTCGATCCTTTCATGGGCATCGCTGGAGCGATCCTGGTCGCGACGTGGGCCAAGGGTCTGGTCGTCGACACGGGCCGGGTGCTCCTGGACTGCGAGATGGATCACCCGGTGGTGCGGGAAATCCGCGAGGCGGTCGAGACCGGCGACGACGCCGGGCAGGCGCGGGTCGCCGACCTGCACGTCTGGCGCGTGGGGAAGCGTGCGTTCTCCTGTGCCGTAACGATCGTTACCCACGACACGGCGTTGACGCCTGATGTCGTGCGCCGACAACTGTCCGTGCACGACGAGATCGCGCACTCGACGATCGAGATTCACTATTGCCCCGGAACGGAAGAGGCTCGGCGCGCGGTGTTGTCCGCCTGACATCGGGATCCCGGTGAGACCCTCGATTGCTGCGAAAGTCACGGGTCGCGTCGCGCACGCTTCTGGAGCGCGATGTGAGGCTGCCGATCGATGGGGAAGGACCCGCGCGGGCTTGCGCCGCCGGTCGGATGCGCGGTAGCGACGTGGTCGGATGATGTGCTCTGCCTCAGCCGAGGGAGGCGATCGATCAGCCGTCCCGGAATTCGCTCACGATCGCGAGAATCGCCGCGCGCACCGCGGCCGGGATTTGGTCCCACCGCTGCACCAGGTCGAGGAGGTCCGGGTCGAGCTCCAGCCCCGCAGCCCCGGCGTTGTGTTCCTGGTGTGTTCCGGCTTTGGGGCGTGCCGCGACCTGTTCCGTCCCGCTCTGTCCGGCCTGTGCAGCGGGTGCCGGCGGCAACTCCGTGACCGTGACCGGGTTGCGACCGGTTGCGTCCGGGTCCGGGCCCAATACGTCCGGGTTCTGACAGGGCGATTCCGACCCATTTTGCGGGTTCGATTCCCGCCGCCTCCACCACTTCCGCTGGAATGTCGGAAGGGGTACGGCTTCCGTCGCCCCGCGACCGATATCACTTTTCTTCGCATGCGTTGGGGCGCGCCTGGCCCATTTCATCGTTCATCCTCAGATCCGCAATGGCGAGTGCGCCATAATTCGCGCATGGACGAGCCCCCCGGCACTGACCGCACGGTCGATTGCGGTGGGCCTGCGCAGGATCTGCTCGCCTTCGCGCGGGTTGCCGAAGGCGCGTCGATTGCGGGCCGTTATCGGATCAATGCGCGACTCGGTGCGGGTGGGACCGGGGAGGTCTTCAGCGCCTTCGACACGTTCGCCGGCACCCACGTCGCCCTCAAGATCCTCTATCCACGAGGACACGACCCCGACGAAACGGACCTGCGGCTGCAGCGGGAACTCGCAGCCGCGCGGAGGATCACGCACGACGGTGTCGTCCGCGTCTACGACGTCGGCCGCGCAGAGGGCCTCCAGTTCCTCGTCATGGAATTGCTGGAGGGCGAGACCCTGCGTGCTCGGCTTCTCCGCGAGCGGCGGCTGGCCGCAAGCGACGCCGCGCGCATCATGCATGGAATCCTGTCCGCGCTCGCCGCCGTGCACGAAGCGGGCACCACGCACCGCGACATCAAGCCTGCGAACGTCTTTCTGCGCAGGCTTCCCGACGGCAGCGAGCGCATCGTGCTGCTCGACCTCGGCCTCGCACGCTCGGTCGGCGACGTCGTGCGAACGTCCACTGGCGAGTTCTCGGGCACGCTCGAGTACGTCTCGCCCGAGCAGGCCCGCGGCGATCGTGACGTCGGGCCGCCGTCGGACCTTTACGGTGCGGGCATCGTGGTATGGGAGATGCTCGCGGGCTCGCCGCCGTTTACGGCGTCGTCGCTGGCGGAGCTGATCCTCGCGCACCTCGGCCGCACGCTGCCGAAGACCGTGCCGTCGTCCGATGGCGATACGGCGTGCCTCCAGGATCTCGCCACATGGCTGCTCGAGAAGGAACCGGAGGCGCGCCCCGCGTCCGCGCGGGCCGCACTCGCGTTCCTCGCCCGTGGGCGGCGCCGCTCGCTCCTGCGGCGCTGGCGCGCGGCATGGGTGCGGCGCCCGCGCAGACGTGGACTGCTCGCGGCGGGTGCGGTCATCGCATTGGCGATCGTCGCGGCGGGCCTCTTTGTGCCGGTGTCGGTGCGCTTCGACTCCCGTGAGATCGAGACGGTCAGTGTCTTCGGCCGCGCGATTCACCGCGTGACGCTGCGAGGACCGGTGGGCGGTTGTGTGGCGCTCGATGCCGGGGCGTGGTGGCCGAGGTACCGGCTGGTGTGGCAGACCGGCCACGGGGCGTACACGAGTTGGACTCCCGATGCCCCGAACGGGCTGCTGCGCCTCGACATGCTGACGGGCGCGATGAGTCCGCTCCCGTTCCGCGGCCATGACGGCACCCCGATCGAGCCGCTTCCCTTCTGGCCCGGGTACGACCAGGTGTATTTCATCTCGTCGATGAAGGCGCTCGCCACCCGGACGCACGCGGGGCGCTCGCTCTTCGCGATCGACTACACGCACGTCGGCGGCCCGCCCTCCTGCGTAGTGGTCATCAACGACCTCGGAGTCGTGGTCGGCGCCTACCCGCACGACGGCTTCATCCGCGAAACGACCGTCGAATTGCCTCCGCGCGAAGCGACGGATCCCATGCGGCTCGCGTTCGTGGCGCACAACACCGGGCTGCGTCGCCTGTCCGTGTTCGCCGTGACTGTGCCGTTGCTGGACACGTTCCCCGACATCGTCAGCCTCCCGCCGTTCGAACTCGATCGGCGCACAACGACGCGACGTCCGTTGTTCTACGTCTTCCTGCCGCGCGTGAACTCAACGGCCTCGTTGTGCCTGCGACAGGGCGCGATCGAGGTTCGTCATCCCGACGGGAACGTGATCCCGCTCGACGCATCGACCGGCGCCCCGCTGAACGCCGAGCATCGTGACGGCGCGACGATCTCCGAATGGACCGCACACCAAGCCGGGCTGCTGAAGGCGCTCGAGGTCGGCGCCGGATTCGACCTCGATGGCCGTCACGAGGCGGCGGCAGCCGTGCTCGAGGCGTACGGGCGCGAGGCCGGCGTTACGCGCGTTCAGCGCAGCGTGGCGCTCGAGCGGGCTGCCTTGTTCCTGCAGCGAGGCGGCTTCGTCGCGCGGGCGCTGGACCTGGCCCGCGAGGTGGCGAAGCTCGAGCCCGACGAGGTCGGCCACGTCGAGACGCTGATCGAACTGCTCTCGCGCTGCGGCCGTTGGCGCGAGGCGCGTGACCTGGCGCTCGCCCGACCGACGCTAGATGCGAACACCTACACGATTCTCGTGCGAGCCGGGCTCGTGGCGGGGGAGACGGATGAAGTCGAGCGCCTCCTGGTCCGCGCGCCCAGCGCTTCGCGTATGAAGGAGATCGTCTTCACTGATCGAGTGCGCTACGCGCTGATCACGGGCCGGGTCGACGAGATCCTGGCGGCCCCCGAGTGGAAGGACGTGTCCCTCGCGGAGCCCCGGAACGCGGCCCTCGCAGCGTTCGCGGAGGTCCTGCGCGAGCGTCCCGACGCGGCGCGGCTGCTCTCGCTCGTCGATCTGCTCGAAACTCGGCGCGCTGGGAACTATCCCCCGGTCGTTCCCCTGCGGGCCCTCGTCGCGGCTCTCTCCGGCACGCCCGGTCCATCGCGCGATGCGATCGAGGCGTCGCTCGCCGAACATCACCGGCTCGGTCTCGAGGAGATGCGTTTCCGGTTCGTCGAGCTGTGGGCTGAGGCGATCACCGCGCGCGCTCTCAAGTTGCGGGGCGACATGGAGGGCTTCGAGACCCACCGCCGGGCCGCGCGCGCGATCACGCCAAGGGCGCCGTTCCTCGCGCTCCTGCTCGATCGCCCCAGCCGCTGATTTCGAGGTCTGTTCACGGCGCTTCTCCGATGCCGCATCATAGGAGCGAATCGAGGAGGAATCCGCTCATGCGCACCATCGGACTCGTCGGCGGCATGACCCCGGAATCGACCGTCGCCTACTACCAGCAGCTGATTCGCCGCTGCCGCGAGCGCGTGCGCTCGTCCGACCCGCTGCGCAACCCCGTCGTCGTGGTCTACAGCATCGACCTGTCGGAGATCGTGGCCCTGCAGCGGGCCGGCGACATCGACGCCGTCGCGGCCCGGCTCGCGGCCGCGTGCGAGAACCTTCGCCGGGCCGGTGCCGAGATCGGCGCGCTCACGGCCAACACGCCGCACCTGTATATCGACGCGGTGCGCGCGCAGACCGGCCTCGAGCTGGTGAGCATCGTCGATGCGACGCTCGCCGGGGCGCTGCGCCTCGGCGTGCGGCGCCCGCTGCTTCTCGGCACCGATCGCACGATGACCGGGGCGATGTACCCGCAGCGCTTCGCCGCGGACGGCGTCGGCGTCGTCGTGCCGGAGGCGGCGGATCGCGCGGTGCTCGACGCCGCGATCTACGGCGAGCTGTCGGTCGGCACGGTGCGGCCCGAGTTCCGGAGCTGGCTGCTCGACCTGTGTTCTCGCCATCTCGCGAACGGTTCCGCGGACGCCGTCATCCTCGGGTGCACGGAACTGCCGCTCGTCGTCGATGCCGCGGACCTCGCCGCGCCCGTGCTCGACACCACGAGCCTGCACGTCGACGCGATCCTCGATCGGGCTCTCGATTCGTAGCCGCGGGTTTCGTCGCGGCGGACTCGGGCTGGTTGCCGCGGGATTCTTCCAACTCACCGCTCGGTCGGCAGCCCCGCTTCCTTCCAGCGCCGGATCCCGCCGACGACGTTGATCGGCCGCTCGACGACGCCGAGGTACGCGAGCGTCTTCGCCGCCGTCACCGACCGCACGCCGCCGAGGCAGTTGAGGACGACCGGCTCGCTCCGGCGCAGCGCGTCGATGTGGAATCCCAGCTCGGAGAGCGGAAAGCTCAGCGTGCCGGGGATGCGCTCCTCGCGGTACTCGTGTGCGTCGCGCACGTCGATCCAGCACCGCTGCGCTGCGATCTCGTCGAGGCGCGGGGCGAGTTCCTCGACGGCCATGTTCACGAGGCGCGCCGCCGGCTCGACCTGCGGTCCACCCGAGGCGCAGCACGCGGCGACGACGCCCGGCGCCGCGGGAAGGTGCGGATCGGGGTCGAGGTTGGCGGTGAGCGTCGCGTCGACGTCGGGCGTGTTCCCCGCGCCTTCGAGCGCGTTGAGGGACGTCGCGTACGCGCCGCCGCTCGCGAACTGCAGCGCGGGGTTGACGCGCCGCTCGTGCCCGACGGTGGTGAAAAGGATGTCGCGGTAGTTGTGGCCGGGGAGGACGACCGTCGCGTCGGGCAGCGTCAGCAGCCGGTCGCGCACCGACTCGAACAGGCGCGCGGGATCGCTGCCGCGGAAGTCGGCGCGCGCGAGGCCGCCGGCGAGGAGCGAGTCGCCGGTGACGACCAGGCCGTGGCCCGCGAGCGCGAGGGAATCGTCGGTGTGGCCCGGCACCTCGATCGCGGTGAGGCGCAGGTCGCCGACGCTCACGACGTCGCCGTCGTGCAGCCCCGCGTGCGGCCGCCGGCAGGGCGTGCGCGCGCTCATCCACAGCGGGACGCCGTCGCGGACGAACGCGGCCGAATCGGAGAGGTGGTCGGCGTGCGTGTGCGTGTCGAACACGGCGACGATCGCGAGCCCGAAGTCCTTCGCGGCGTCGCGGTACCGCTCGCGGAGGCCGACCTTGGGGTCGACGAGCAGTGCTTTGCCCGTGCGCCGGCAGCCGACGAGGTGGGAGATGCAGCCCGAATCGACGAAGGCCTTCAGAACGACGTCCACCGGTCCCTCCCGCGTTGCGGCGCGCAGTTTACCAGCGCGCGACCTGCGTAAGTCGGCCCGGCGGTCGCGGGACCCGGCTGCCGCGGCGGGACCCGGCTGCCGCGGCGGGATCCAGCCTGCCGCGGCGGGATCCGGCCTGCCGCGGCGGGACCCGGTTTCCGGACGCGGGACGCGGTCCGTTGCGGCCCGTCCCGCCGGCTTCTAACATGGACCTTGCATGTACATCGAGATGTACATGCGGGAGATGCCGCCCATGGTCCGCCGCCGCTCGATCGCCGAAGCGCGAAACTCGCTGCCCACGCTGGTCCGGGAGGCCGAAGCCGGCCACGCGGTCGAGTTGACGCGTCGCGGCGAACCCGTGGCCATCCTCGTCGGCCGCAGGGAATTCGAGCAGCTGGTGGCGCGCCGCCGCGGCTTCGCCGAGCTCTACGACTCCTTCCGGCGGGAGTTCGACCTCGTCGAAGTGAACATCGACCCTGCCGCGGTCTTCGACGGCCTGCGCGACGACACGCGCGGCCGGGACGTCGCGCTGTGAGCCTCGCGTTCCTGCTCGCCACGGACGTGGTGTCGGAGCCCCTGAGGCCGGAGCCCTCTCCGACGCTCCTGCGGAAACTGAGCCGGCACGCGGGCGAAATGGCGATCCCGTCCGTCGTCTGGCACGAGCTGCGCTTCGGCTGCCGGCGTCTGCCGGAATCGAAGCGCCGCGACGCGATCGAGCGCTATCTCGACGAGGTCGTCGCGCCGGCGTTCGTCATTCTCGATTACGACCGGGCCGCGGCGGAATGGCACGCGGCGGAGCGCGCCAGGCTGTTCTCGATCAGCAAGCCGGCCTCCTTCGCCGACGGCCAGATCGCCGCGATCGCGTGCGTCAACGACCTCGTTCTCGTCACGGCCGACCGCAAGGGATTCGCCGGATTCAAGGGCCTGCGCATCGAACGCTGGGTGTGACCGGCGCGCACGCGAACGCGACGGATCAGAGGCAGGGGGCCCCGTTCGCAGGACCACACGGAGCGACCTCCTCCCGGGACACGAGAGGAGCGGCCGCTCGCGACAATACACGACACGAAACAGCGCGATTGCGCGCCAATCACGAAATCGGGGGCAGGCCCATCACGGGCAGGCCCCGAGGCGCTGCGGGAGGCACGGCACGCGCGAGGGCGGGCGCTCTCCCGAGCCGGACGTCGATCCGTACGAGCCCTCGGCGCCCGGG
>JABLTH010003636.1_pt1 | contig 75855 bp, 71 predicted proteins | sample 7875711 | NCBI WGS metagenome assembly JABLTH01 (sample SAMN14941262, study PRJNA633318) | bioreactor metagenome | isolation source: bioreactor | place: China | collected 2019-03-05 | reverse complement strand
TCCAGCCGGCGCCGCGCTCTCCGAACCAGCTGAACGGCTCGATTATCACGGTTCCATTGAAGCGGGCCGGGTCGGTCGGTGCGCGGACGAGAATCCGTGTCAGGTACGGCGCCTGGAACATCGTCTTCCCCGTCGCGGTAATGACCGGGGCGATACCGGATAGGTAGTATTCCTTCTCGGTGTACCCATATCTGGCCAGATCGATATATTCGGTTCCAGGGCGAGAAGCCGACGACAGAGGCAGCTTACCGGAGGGTGGAACTTCGACGACGGTGGGCATTTGCGGGACCTCCGCGCGAACCGGTGCGGCCGTACCTGCCACGATCCAAACTCCCATCAAGACAACGTATCGGGTTTTCTCTATCAGACGGTGCATGTGAATGTTTCCACTGTTGATGAGCCTGGTCACTGCGCGAAACACGTGCCCCACGGCGTCGCTTCACGAATGTCTTTCGGGCATCCCGCGCCACGCTGCGACGAAAGCGCCACCCTTCCGTTTCCGGTATCTCGTATTCGCTGATGAGCGGTATTCCCGCACGGGCTTTTCCTTCATGCGGCGCGGTGCCTCCGCGATTCCAGTTCGCCACGCCGCCATCCCGCTGCACGGTCGACCAGGGGATCACACTCGTCGGCGGCTCGACGCAAGTCATTAAACAGCGTCTCCAGACAGCGGTTTATCCAGAAATGGCAACTCCATACGGAACCGGGGGAATACCCTCGCGAAAGGAAACCGCCAACGGCAACGGCTCGATTGCGCCGCCACGTTTCGCATCGCCGCCTGCACCCGACCCTCGTACTTTGTGCTGATTTGGGCTACCACCTCACGGCATCGCGACTGAACACTCGAACCCGCGATTCGCGGTGCTCGTGACGACTTCAATGACGCGCCATCTCCCGTCGACAGCGCGCTCTGCGCAGGGCACACCGCGTGCAGAAAAACTCCAGCGCGCCGCACATTTCAGGACAATTTCATGTATTCCGTTATCCGAATTTTGTTTCCGGCGCTGATCGTCATCGGCACATTTCCGTCGCCTGCAAGCGCATACGAGTTCTACAACGACGGGAGCACGAACATCGACGCGAATCTGAGCGTGGGCTACGGGTTCTTCAGTGTCCAGCGCAGTTATATCGACCGTCCTGGCGCAACCCGATGGCAGGAAGGCTATCTGAAGTATGGCTTGAGCGGCGGCACGGCGATCCCCGGCGCAGGGTCGATCTACGGGGCCGTGAGTCTTCTCGGCTCCGCCACGTGGGGCGACGGCGACCCCGGCGGCTTTACGACCGGCCGCGAACGCCGCAACGCGCTCGAGGACGCCTACCTCGGCTGGAAATCCGGCGACTCGATTCCTGCATTGGGAAAGGACGGCATCGATATTTCCGCCGGCAGCCAGTACGTCAACGTGGGCTCCGGTTTCCTGATCAAAGGAGACAAAGTCAGTGCCGGCAGAGCTGTGGACGACGGCCGCTACGATCGCGGCGGCGCTTACTATCTGGCATCGCGCGTGGCTTTCTCGCGAACCGCAGTGCTGCGACTGGGCGGCGACACCGGATGGCATGGAAGCGCAATCTGGCTCAAATCGAACAATCATCTGCAAGCCGATACCGAGCTGGCCGTAGGCACCCTGGACTATACGGCCCAGCCGGGAACGCTCGGGTTCACCTTTGTCCATGGCATCAGCATCGACAAGCGATATGTCAGTACCCCAAGCCGCCTCGATCGCCCGGGGATGAACACGTACAGCATTCGAGGCGACGGTGACGCCGGGATCCCCAATACGCACTTCGCGTTCGAATATGCATACCAAACCAAACGATCCGGCAACGACAACGGGTGGTATGCCGAAGCCGGATATACGTTCCGGAATGTCCGGTGGCAGCCGTCGTTGAGCTATCGCTACACGCGTTATTCGAAGGATTTCGACTCGCTGTTCCAGGGTGGATTCGGCGATCGCTACCAGGGTGAAATCGCATCCAACTATTCGTTTTCATACAACTTCAATACGCGCATCCATGACGTCGGGCTCACAGTCCACCCGTCCGAAAAATTTACCGTGACCCTGATGTATTTCAACTTCCGGACGTTGTCCAATCGCTCGACCCTCGATCTCGACGCGTCCGAGCTGACACTCTATCTGGATTGGGCTCTGACCAAGCATCTCCAGTTTTCCCCGAACTTCGGTGTCTACAAACCGCGAAAATACGCTGCAAACGGCGGAAACCAGACCGGCAGCGCGGCCGCAAACTTCTATGCCAACCTGATGATCGTCGCGAATTTCTAGCGCAATCTTCGATCACCCCGCCGCACATCGCATCGCCGACATCGGACTTCGTGGCAGTCGCAACCGCTTACGGCGCCTCGACACGCCGAAGTTGACGGAGTCATCGGACCGGCGGACGGACTCGCGCGTCCCGGCTCGACATCCGCGGGTTTCCCCCGCTGGGATAACACACGATTTGTTCGCAGAATTTCTCCTGCCAAAAAAACGATCAGTCGCCCTACGCACGTCCTTCGCCGCCCCGTCGAGGTTTCCTGTCATGAAGAGCATCGACCGATTTGATGACGTGAATGCCCACGCCGCGTCGATCAAGCACTGGAATCAAACCTACAGCCAGATATCGGCGGGTTCGCTCGAAAGCTCGCTAATGCAACTTGCGAGCGCGCGCTGCCACCTTTTCCGGGAACGGATAAACCAGCGCGTCGTTCAACACGGCGAAGCTCCGTCGGGAAAGATTTGCTTCGCCATACCGATTTCGGCGTCCGGACCGGTCGTCATGCAAGGCCGCAAGGCAGACTGCAACAGCGTTCTCTTCCTGCGTAGCGGCGAGGAGTTCATGTTTCATATGCCAACGGGCATGGACATGCTCTCGATCAACTTCGATCGCGATATGTTCGAATCGGCACTATCGACCGTTGCGAACGCCCACGCGATCAACACGCTCCTCAGGCAACCCGTCATCACGTTGCCCAGACAGCGCCTGAACGCGTGCCGCCGTCGCCTGCTTGCGATATTTTCCGAGGCGTTCGTCGACGACGAAGGCGGCACCATCCAGCACGACGAAGGCGCGTTCGAGCAATTCGTTCTTCATGAAATGATTCGACTGATCAGCAGCCCGGATTGCAATCTACGCCAACGCAACGGCAGTTCCACCCAAAGTTTCATCGTCGAGAAATGTCATCACCTGACCATGTCCGAGAGCGTCAAGGTTCCCAGCGTGATGGAGCTGTGCCGGCAACTGCAGGTCAGCCGGCGTACCGTCCAGAACAGCTTTCGATCCGTGACCGGAACGACGCCGTTGAATTACCTTCGGTCCGTGCGGCTCAACGGCGTGCGTCGAAGCCTGATGTCGACGCATCCATCCAAACTCCTGATCGGTGACGCCGCCGCCCGATGGGGATTCTTCCACTTGAGCCATTTCGCCGAGGACTACCTGGCACTCTTCGGCGAGTTGCCTTCGCATACCAAAAGACCGGTTCGGAACGACGGATAGAAGCCGGACGAGCCGGCGCGGTCCGATCACCGAGCCCGACCGCGATGCAGGGTGCCTCGCACCCATTCCGACGGCTGCGGCCACCACCCTGCTCGTCATCTTCCGCGACCGAATCCGCTGCCGGAGCGCACGCGGATTCACGTGATGGCCGACAGACGACCGGTGACTCGCGTGCGCGAGGCGCCCGGTGTACCCCGAAAATGACGGTCAATTCACCTGTCCGGCGTCGATCATGGATCTGAGATCCGCGGTCGGGTCGGCCAGCGTCGCAGCGGGAATACGCGATCGCTGGGCGATCAGCTTGCGCGCCAGCACGTGGTCCGACGGCCGGTTCACGGAATGCGCAGCCGCCATCGCACCGTCGTGCAGGTAGAACACCGTAAAGCGATCGCTGGCGGGTGCACCGCGCAACACCACCTGGTCTCCGGACGATGGCAGACCGGCCATCTGGAATCTCAGGTCGTGCTGCTCGCTCCAGAACCATGGTATGGCCGAAAGCGGTTGAGGCTGACCGACCAGCACCGAGGCCGCGGCGCGCGCGCCGTCGCTGGCGGCCTGGATAGATTCAAACCGCATTCTGGCCGGACTACCCGGGAAAGGCGGCTGCGCCATGTTGGCAACGTCGCCGACGGCCAGTACGTTCCGCACCGAGGTGCGGCCCAACGCATCGACAAGGATGCCGTCGTCGCAGGCGATGCCGGCGGCATCGGCAAGCTCCGTGTTCGGCAATACGCCGATCCCTGTTACGACCAAGTCGCAATCCAACGTGCGGCCATCGTCGAACTGGACTGCCTCGACGCTACCCTGACGGCCCAGCAGCGCCCGTACGCTGCGGCCCAGTTCCAGCGAGACGCCGCGCCGGCGGTGCGCATGCGCGACATAGTCCGACATGAACGCCGGGAAGGCGCGCGCGAGGAGGCGAGTCCGGCTCTCGACCACGGTAACCCGTGTTCCAGCCGAGCTCAGCGCGGCCGCGACCTCCAGACCAATAAACCCGCCGCCAACGATGCACGCGCTCGAGCAACGGCCAAGCCTGCGCTGCACCGCCAGCGCATCGTCGAGCGTGCGCAGTTGATGCACGCCCTGAAGCTCAGCGCCGGGAACCGGAAGCGGGCGGCAGCGCGCGCCCGTCGCGAGTGCAAGCCAGCCGTATTCGAGATGCTCGCCGTCCGCCAGCCGCACGCGGCGCGCGGCCAGATCCAGCGCTGTAGCGCGCTGCCCCACGCGCAGATCGATGCATTGTTCAGTATAGAAATCCGGGCTGCGCAGCGCGAGCTGGCCCATGCCGGTCTTGCCCGTGAGCAGGCCCTTGGAAAGAGGCGGGCGCTGGTAGGGTGCGTGCGGCTCGTCTCCGATCAGGACGATAGGTCCATCGAATCCCAGTTCGCGCGCAGCCGCGGCGAGATGAGTTCCGGCATACGAGGCACCGACGATAACGAGCGGCGCTTTTTGTGAGGATGTCAAAGTTGTCTCCCGAGGAAACGCCCTGGCAATCCACGGGTTTGAACCGGATCGGCGTGCGGAGTGCGCACCGGAACCGGCTGTCGAGGACGACGTTCGCCGGCAAACCGTCGCTTCGACAATCGCGCAGCCGGAACGATGTTCGACGAGGTGGATCACTTGCCGGGCAGTACGGACTCCAAATGCGTTGAAGAGGATGACGAGCGTGTCTCGCCGACAGGCAATCGGAGACGCCCACGCGAGCGCGTCTCCGATCGCCGAGTCGGCCGCGGCCCCCGTCGATGCACAACGCGCACGAACGGGCACGAAACACGAAGATTCGCATTCGCGCCCCGGCTCATCGCCGTCGTACTCCGTCGAAGTACGCGCGCCGAGCCGTCAGGAACAGGCTCGGGATAGCCGCCTAGCCTTGCTTCTCGGGCATTCTCAGCACCAGGCCGTGCAATTCTCGTGTCAACTTGATCTGACAAGCGAGCCTGCTGTTCTCCTGCGTTGCACCCAACGGCTCGAGGAGGGCAAGCTCGATCGCCGGATCGGCTTTGCCGGTCACGCCGAGCCAGGGTTCGTCGACATAGACATGGCAAGTCGCACACGAGGCCTGTCCGCCGCAAAAGCCGTCGATACCCGGCACTCCATTTTCCAGTGCGGTCTCCATTGCATTGGCGCCGTCCGGCGCGACCACGACGTGCTCGTCGCCATTCGCTTCGATATAGGTAACTTTTGGCATATTCAAGAAAGGTGATTTTTTAACGAGCACGCGCGACTCTGTTCGATATCGAGTCGTGCGTGCGGCCTGGATATCCGCCCGTCGGCGAAAACTCACTCGTGGGTCGGCGTCACGGTATCCTGGCGAGCGCCGATTTGAAGCAAACCCTGCCAGAACGAAACGAATGGCTCGAGATAGAAGCCTCGCAGGGTTTTGTGAGGATTTTTTTCCCCAAACTCCACTTCATTCAGCCCCCAGCGCCATGTTTCGTTCTTTTTCGGCAGATAAAGGGTTCCGAACATCCAGTCCCATACCGTCAAAATCACGCCGTAGTTTTTATCTCGATGCGGCAGCTCGATGCTGTGATGGAGGTTATGCATGACAGGCGCGAGCACGATGCGATTCACCCAGTTTCCGTACGAAACGTGCACGTGTACGTGAGACATCGTGTCGACGACAAAAAAGGAAACGTACACCTGAATTCCGATCACGGTCACGGTTCCCGGATTGACAGCGGTTCCGGTGGCGTAAAGCAGCAAGCCCAGCATCACGCCGGCGAAAAACGACGGAATCGTGTTCAGAAAAAAGAACTCAACCGGGTGTTGACGAAAGAGCGTCCATGGCGTCAGCGTTTCGGCCGTATGGTGCGGCTTGTGCAGTGGCCACAGGACGGGAACCTCGTGACACCAGCGGTGCACCCAGTAGCCGGAAAAATCCAGAGCCAGAAAATAGATAGCGAACTGAACCGCAACCATTTTCCAGTCCGTGTGCATCAGAGGCGCTCTCGCCCCGAAATACGTCGCCAGAAAACCCGCCAGATTGTCCGCCACCGATATCGCATTGATTGCGACGAATACAGAAAGTGGAAAACCGATCGCCAGAAGAATAATGCCGTTCCATCGGTCGACGCGAGCCGACGCGTGATCGTACTGGTCCTTCGGAAATACGGACCTCACCACCGCCCGTAACGTCACCGGCTCTCGTTCTTTTCTTGCCAGGAACGCGACCCATGCAACTACCACGAAATAAATCGGAAGACCCCATGCCCACTGCCGCAGCATTCCGATGGTCGGGTCATAAAAGTCAGCAACCGAGCTCCATATCTCATTTAGCATCTTCTTCTCCGGGATTGCATATTGTCACGAGCCAGGGCAGGGCCGCGAGTCGCGCACGCCGCGCTTGCCAGGTACCGTCTATGCCCGCGGCCTGTTCGACGCAGAAGGAGGACGCGGCCGTCGGGATAGTGCGTTCATGGTGGTCTGCCGCCCTCCCACAGGCCAGTAACGAACGGTGGACGAACGGTTAACGAACGTTTTTTTGGTGTTTTCGCGTGACCGGACAACTGCAATTCCCGGGGTAAACCCGATTTCATCGCATCGCGGATGCCTGCGTATCGCGGGCATATCGACTCCGGCGTGCATTGCGCCCGCTCTTCTGCTCCGCTCGCTTGCGGCGCGCACCGGTTCGGCCCAGTCGAAATAACGACGTCTCGAAACGGGAGGAACGGGTGGAGAAACAGAAGACGGCGCGGTATCGGGCATTCAATCTCGATGCGGCATCGAGAGCACATCCGGATCGCCGTCGAAACAGGTGCGTTCCGCATGCTCACCACGATCTCGAGCCCGGACCGGCTCCAGGGATCACCGTACGCAGCGCAACTTTTTATTTTGGTTTTGCGGGTTCGCCGGCTCCGGCTTTCTTGGGCGCAAGCTCGCTTTCTCTTACAGGCCACATCTGGCCGACCTTCAGATGGCGAACAATGACCGGCTTATTACCGACGTTCGACGGTCCGAATGTACGGACTTCATACAGTGCCTCGAACGTGTTATCGGAGCCGAGACTCTTCTTCAGCTTGTCCAGTTCCGATTTACTCGACGCAACATGTATCGCCTCCATGAGCGCAGGATCCCTGGTGCCAGCAATAACGACGATATGATTTCCCGATGAGCCCGGAAAGCTGGCTATATATGCATAGTCGCGGCGCATAATCCCCTCGGTCGAAGGGTTGTCCCAGTCGGATTGAAACTGATTACCGCTCGCCCGATCGACAAGCGTATCGCCGTCGTCCGACAGAGAGAAACCCGAGATATCGCAAAGCGGTTCTTTCAGGTCCGCCAGATTCCTCAGCAAACCGACATAGACGAGATCGTGAGTCCGCAACATATTGTTGGTGAAGCGCGACATCGCGATGGATTGCAGCGACGGCAGCTCACCTGCTCGCGCGGTCGCAATGATGGGAGTAATGGCAGCCATAGCCGGCGCCACACCTTCAGGAAGGGTGTAGGTATTCAAGTCGATATATTTTTGATTCGCGCCCGAGGTCCGCAACCGGTACTGACTCAACTCATCCGCAGAGTGAATTCGGGGGTCGAGTATCAGGCGGGAAACCTCGTTGTCGGAATCCAGCTCGCCGAAAACATAATCGCCGCCATATACGACAAGAGTCGGAATATGGCTCCCCGCCAGCGCACTCCAGAGATTGGTCTCGAGGCGAGCGTCTCCGCCGGAATTGCCTGCGAACCAGTTCCAGCAAATCAGATTGAGCCCGACGAGAAGCACGGCGCCCCCTGCGAACCACATCCAGGCGCCGCGCGGCAGGCGGCGGCGCGGTGCGGCACGTTCGTCTGCCCCGGCCGCAGCCGGCGGAACGACGACGAGCCGATATTCCCCGCGCGGAAGGGCCAGGCGTTCACCATGCTCGTCCGGTGGCAGTTCCTCGAGTTTCTTCCGTAGCCGGTGGACATGCACCCTCACGGTCGCATCGGCGGCAAGATCCACGTCGATGGATTTGCCGAAGACCGTTTGCGCAATCTCGATTTCCTTCGGTGCGGCGTCGGCCAGCGAACGTTCGAGCAGTAATTCGAAAAGACGATTGATCTGCGACGATTTTCCGAGCACGCCACTTTTTTGAATGCGTTCCCCGTGAGCAACGAGCCGCCTTGTGTCTTTGTCCTCTAGCACGCTCGACCTCCCCGGCTTGTACGGAGACACGCCCGTTCGCTCGCCGCGCGGCGCGGCGGCAGAGTGCGCGGCACCAGGCTCGTCACCAGCACCGAACCGACCACCAGCAGCCCCGCGACCACCCCGAGCCCGGCATGCGGCGCCCCCGTACGCGCAAACAGGAGGCCGACCAGCCACGAACTGAAGGCGCCGCCGAGCGAACCCAGCATGCTGATCACCGCGATGCCCGCCGCCGCCGCGCGACCGGTCAGCTGTGCAGCCGGAATCGTCCAGAAAACGATCGGCACGGTGAACGCGCACAGCTGCGCGATCGCCAGCAAGGCCACGGTGATCCATACGTGGCCGACCGAGAAGCGCAGGAGCAGTAGACTGCACGCGGTGACGAGCATGCAGACCACCGTATGCCACCGGCGCTCGCCAAATCGGTCGGAACTCCATGCGATCGCCACGTTTCCGATCATCGTGAACACCGATATCAGCCCGGATAACCAGCCGATTCCGGAGACGCTCGACACCCCGGCCGACTTCAGCACCGTGGGCGACCAGAACGTCACCGTACCCATCCCGACGTAGATGCAGAAATAGATCGCGGCAAGCCCCAGCACGCGACCGTTGCCAACGATGTCGACAACGCCGACCCGGTCATGGCCGACCACGGCCGAGGCCTGCTCGGCGTCCAGATCGCGCAAGAGCGCCTGCCGGTCCAAAGACGACAGCCATGCCGCCTGTTCCGGCCGGTCGCTCAGCATCAGCGGCGCAACCAGCCCGAGCGCGATGGCCGGCAACCCCTCGATCAGAAACAGCCATTGCCATCCGCGCACCCCCATCACGCCCTGCATGTGCGCCATGATCCAGCCGGACAGCGGTCCGCCGATCATTCCAGCAACCGGAACGGCGAGCAGCAGCATGCTGTTGACACGGGCGCGCACCGCGTCCGGAAACCAGTACGACAGGTACAGGATCAGGCCCGGAAAGAAGCCGGCCTCGGCGGCGCCAAGCAGAAATCGCACCACGTACAGCGACACGCTGCCGGTCACGAACATCTGCGCCACCGTGCAAAGGCCCCACAGCACCATGATGCGCATCAGCGTGCGGCTCGCGCCGATGCGCGCCAGCACCAGATTGCTCGGCACCTCGAAGGCGGCGTAACTGATGAAGAAAATGGCCGTCGCGGAGCCGAACACGGCTTCGCTCAAGCCGAGATCCTGCAGGAACTGCAGCTTGGCGAACCCGATGTTGACGCGATCGACGAAGTTGATGACGTAGCAGACGAACAGAAACGGAATCACGCGCAGCGCGATCCGGCGGTACAAGACGGCAGGGGGTGACTCGGACATGGACCGCTCCCGGTAGGTGGACATGCATCGGCAGTCGCGTGCGTTGCTCGCGGCTGTAATCAGCGGCGCCATGCATGCGCACGGCCAGTCGAAGCGCCACGGGAGAATTATACGAATCTCACAATTCGGGATTCATTGGTAGTTAACACGAGAAAATCCGCCGGGCGTCGCCTGCACCGCATCGCCAACCTTCATTCGTCAGCTTTGTAAGAAAACATCGAGATCCTGCGGATATCCCGGTCATTTCGCCTACACTGCAAGGTATCGCGTCATATCGCACGTAAACCCCCATCATAAAAATAAATTCAATCTCATATAATGAGATTTACAAAAACAAACGGCCGCGAGCGTCAACGGGATTTTCGATCGCGTCACCCGGTGTTTTTTTCTGGATATGATCGTCGGCGGGACCGGCCGCATGGCACGGCATCTTCGGAAGCCGTCCATCCGGGCGAATCCAGGCGAACCGCGCGCATCGCGCGCTGCCCGCGCCCGGGCAACCTGCGTCGGCCTCGGCCGGCATCGAATTTCAGACGGTATGCATCAGCCACGCCATGAATCTGCACGCTGAAACACTGTGCTTCTCGGATGTGTTCCTCCATTCCCAGGCGATCGTGAACTGGTCGCAGCACTACGACCAGATCAGTCCCGGCACCGCAACGACCACGCTGCGCCAGGTCGCCGGCCAGCGTTTCCACGTCTTTCGCGAACGCATCAATCAGCGCGTGATGCAGCACGGCCTCGCGCCGCGCGACCGGCTCTGCTTCGCGCTGCCGATCGTCAGCGCGGTCGCGCCCGTGGTCCAGGGGCGCACCGTCGAGCGCCCGAGCCTGCTGACGCTGCGCGGCGGCGAGGAGTTCGTCGCGCATCTGCCGTGCGACACCGAGGTGCTCGCCTTCACGATCGATCGCACGCTCACGGCCGATCGCGAACTGGACGAACTCGCGAACCTGCCTGCCCGCATCCTGAAGCAGCCAGTGCTGCCGATCTCGCCCGCACGCTACGGCCATGCGCTGGACGGGCTCGAGCGCGTGCTTTGCCAGGCGCTCGACAGCGGTTCGCTCACCGCACGCGATGCATTCGACGAACGCGTGCTCGCGCACAGTGTCGTCGGCATCCTGCTCGACCTCGTGCAGTCCGACGATGCCGATGCCGGCGCGCTGCCGTCGGCCTCGACGCAAAGCTACATCGTTCGTCGCAGCCAGGAAATCGCGCTCGAATGCGACGACGTGCCGACGGTGATCGATCTCTGTCACCACCTCAGAATCAGCCGCCGCACGCTGCAATACAGTTTCCAGAACGTAGTCGGCACGACGCCGACCGCCTATCTCCGCTCGATCCGGCTGAACGCCGTGCGGCGCTTCCTGATGACGACGCCCGAGACGATGCGGATCGGCGACGCGGCGGCGCAATTCGGCTTTTGCCACTTCGGGCGCTTCTCCGCGTACTACCACCAGCATTTCCACGAGCTGCCGTCACACACGCCGCGCCTGAGCTGAGCCCGCGAACGACGCATGGTGACGGCGCATCCGGGTAATCCCCTGCCGCCCCCGCGCATGCGGATTGCCGATAACGGACAACGCGCGTGATTTAGGCACCTTAAATTTTTGTCGTCGGCCTGCTTGTGTGCGCTTCACCGCATCGAGCGGCCGTCCAAGCGCACACCTGTGTCGTCGTCGGTGGTCGGCCACCGGCATCCCTTGCCGGCTCGTCAGGATCGGCGCGCGGCACGGGAATATCGATCAGGCATGCCGGTGTCGATTCCTGACGGACGATCCGGCCAGCGGGACTACTCATGAACGAATCGTCACCCCGGTCCGAAGCGGGGCTCAGCAAGAACGCCGTCGGACTTTCACACATCGTTTTCTTCGTCGTCGCCGCGGCCGCGCCGCTCACCGCGATGGTCGGCGCGACGCCCGCGGCATTCTCGCTCGGCAACGGCCCCGGCGTGCCCGGCGTATTCGTGCTGGCGGGCGTCATGTACCTGATCTTCAGCATCGGCTATGCCGCGATGAGCCGGCACATCTCCAATGCGGGCGCGTTCTATGCGTATATCGCGAACGGGCTCGGACGCCCCGCCGGCGTGGGCGGCGCGTTCGTCGCGATCGTCGCGTACAACGCCGTGCAGATCGCGATCTACTGCATGTTCGGCTTTTTCCTGAACGACAGCATCCAGCGGCACTACGGCGTCGACGTGCCGTGGTGGGCGTTCGCGCTCGCGTGCGTCGTCGCGGTCCACGTCTGCGGCGCGCGACGCATCGAGTTCAGCGGCCGGCTGCTCGGCATGCTGATGATCGGCGAGATCGCGATCGTGATGCTGCTCGATCTCGCGATCGTCGCGCACGGCGCGAGCACCGGCGGCTTCAGCGCGAAGCCGTTCAGCCCCGCGCTGGTGTTCGCACCCGGGCTCGGCACCGCGCTCGTGTTCGTGCTCGGCTCGTACATGGGCTTCGAGGCGACGGCGATCTTCTCCGAGGAGGCGCGCGACCCGAAACGTACGATTCCGCGGGCCACCTACCTGGCCGTGATCCTCATCATGGCGTTCTACGCGCTGTCGTCGTGGGCGATCGTCGAGGCGTGGGGCGAGGGGCAGATCGCCGCACAGGCGGGCCGCGATCCGGCCAATCTGTGGTTTGCCGTCAGCGGCCGGCTGCTCGGCGGCATCGCGACGGACGCGATGAACGTGCTGCTCGTCACGAGCCTCTTCGCGGCCATCCTGTCGTTCCACAACACGATCACGCGCTATTTCTACGCGATGGGCCGCGAACGCGTACTGTGGCGCAAGCTCGGTCATACGTGCCCCGTGCATCGTTGCCCGGACGTCGCCGGCAAGGTGCAGACGCTGATCGCGCTCGCGGCCATCGTCGGGTCGGCGGTGTTCCGCCTCGATCCGTTCGCGGTCGTGTTCTCGTGGATGAGTGCGCTGGCCACGATCGGCATCATCGCGGTGCAGATCCTGGTGGCGGCGTCGGTAATCGCATTCTTCGCGCGCGATCGCCGGGACGCCAGCGTCGTGCACCGCCTGATCGCGCCGCTCGTCAGCGTGATCGCGCTCGGTGCATGCCTCGTGCTGGTCGTGCGCAACCTGTCCGTGCTGAGCGGATCGGATTCGACCTTCGTCGCGATGTTTCCGTATTTCCTCGTCGCCGTCGGTGCGCTCGGCATCCGCGCCGCGCTGCGGCTGAAGCGCAGCGATCCCGACCTGTACCGCGAACTCGGGCGCGCCGCCCAGTAGCCGCAGCCCGGACGGTGCCGCGCCGCCCCGTCGTCCCGTTACGCCCTCCCCGGGCATTTCCCGCTGCCGACGCGACTCGTAATGCGTCGCGCCGGCACGGGTATTCCCTATCCCGATCGCACAGCAACGATTGCCGATAGCGGACAAGGCGCGCGATTTCATCGACATACAGTGAAAGCGACGTCGCCGCAGCACGGTGGCAGCCGCCCTCGCCGCCGCCCCGTTCAGCCCGACGATTCGCCCCTGTGAAACATGGACACCATGATGAAAATTCAGAATCTGATCGGCGGCAGGCATTGCGATGCAGCGACCGGCCGCACTTTCGAAAAGCTGGCGCCGGCAACCGGCGACTACGTCGCCGCCGTGCCCGCATCGACCGCCGAGGACGTCGATCGCGCGGTGCGTGCCGCGCACGCCGCGCTGCACGACGACGCGTGGGCCCGCGCCGGCGGCTCGGCCCGCGCCCGCTGGCTCCTTCGGCTCGCGGAGCTGGTCGAGCGCAACGGCAATGCGCTGACGGAATTGCTGGCCGTCGAACAGGGACGCCCGCTTGCCGAGATGCGCATGATGGACCTCCCGATGTGCATCGACACGCTGCGCTACTTCGCCGGCTGGGCCGACAAGCTCGAGGGCCGCACGATTCCGACCGACGGCTTCATGGGCCGACCGACGCTCAGCTACACGCGGCGTGCACCGGTGGGCGTCGCCGGTCTGATCATTCCGTGGAACGCGCCGTTGATGATCGCCGTGTGGAAACTCGCGCCGGCGCTCGCGGCCGGCTGCCCCGTGGTCATCAAGCCGTCGGAGGACACGCCGCTGGCCGTCGCCCGGCTCGGCGAACTCGTCTGCGAAGCCGGCCTGCCCGCCGGGGTCGTCAACATCGTTCACGGCGTGGGTGCGGAAGTCGGCGCCGCGCTGGTCGCGCATCCGCTCGTGAACAAGATCAGCTTCACCGGCAGCACCGAAGTCGGCCGCGCGATCGCGACCGCGGCAGCGAAGACCTTCAAGCGCGTCACGCTCGAACTCGGCGGCAAGGCCGCGCAGATCGTGTTCGCGGATGCCGATCTCGATCGTGCGATTCCGTCGCTGATGGCCGGCATGTTCGCGAACCAGGGCCAGACGTGCGCGGCCGGCTCGCGCGTGCTCGCGCACCGCTCGATCGCGCACGCGCTCGAAGAGCGGCTTGCCGAGGCGGCCCGGGCCATCCGTGTCGGTCCGCCGTCGGAGCCCGGCGTGCAGATGGGCGCGCTGATCAACCCGCGTCACCTTGCGCGCGTCCGTGCGCTCGTCGACGGCGCGCTCGCCGAAGGGGCGGTCATGCTCGTCGGCGACGAACAGGTGCCGCCGCGCGGCTGCTTCATGCGACCGACGATCCTGGGCGGTGTCCATCCGGGCATGCGAATCGCCCGCGACGAAGTGTTCGGCCCGGTCGGCATGGTCATGCCGTTCGAGACCGAGGACGAGGCCGTTCGCATCGCCAACGACACGCCGTTCGGCCTCTCCGCTTCGGTGTGGACACAGGATGTCGACACCGCGCACCGCGTCGCCGAGCGGCTCGACGTCGGCGCGGTCGCAATCAATGCATGGAGCCCGATCGACGCACGCCTGCCGTGGGGCGGCACCAAGCAAAGCGGGATCGGGCGCGACCTGTCGAAGGCCGCGCTCGATGCATACCTCGAGGAAAAGATCGTCACCGCAGCCCTGTGACCCGCGGCGCACACCACGTCGCACCCCTCTGTTCAAGCACTTCGTAAGAGAGACGAGAGACACCATGGACTATCAAAAGCGTCAAAAACGATTCTGGCATCCGATGAGCTCGGCCGCCGCCGGCCATACGACCCCCACCGTCGTCATCGCACGCGGCGACGGCAACTACGTGTACGACGTCGACGGCCACCGCATGCTCGACGGCGTCGGCGGACTGTGGAACGTCAACGTCGGCCACACCCGGCCGGAAGTGAAAAGCGCGATCGCGCGGCAGATGGACGAGCTGTCTTACTACCAGACCTTCGACGGCGTCGCCCATCCGCGCGTCTACGACCTGGCCGACCGCCTGTGCGCTATGTTCGCGCAGGAGGACATGCAACGGGTGATGTTCGGCAGCGGCGGGTCCGACGCGATCGAGACCGCGCTCAAGATGGCGCGTCAGTACTGGGTCGCCGCAGGCGAGCCGTCGCGCACGAAATTCCTGTCGCTGCGCAACGGCTATCACGGCGTACACATGGGCGGCACGTCGATCGGCGGCAACGGCGTCTACCATTACAATCACGGCCCGCTGCTGCCCGGCTGCGTACTGCTCGACACGCCGTGGCTCTACCGCAATCCGTGGAACTGCGACGATCCGCAACAGCTCGTCGAGCACTGCATCCGGCAGCTCGAGGAAACGATCGCGTTTCACGGCCCGCAGACCATTGCCGCGTTCGTCGCCGAACCGGTGCAGGGCGCCGGCGGCCTGATCGTCCCGCCGGCCGATTATTGGCCGCGCGTGCGGGCCGTATGCGACCGCAACGGCATCCTGCTGATCGCCGACGAGGTGGTCACCGGCTTCGGCCGCACCGGCAGCCTGCTCGGCAGCCGCGGCTGGGGCGTCGCCGCCGACATCCTGTGCGTCGCCAAGGGCATTTCCGCCGGCTACGTGCCGCTCGGCGCGACACTGTACAACGGCCGGATCGCCGACGCGATCGAACATGGTGCGGGCTTCTCGCACGTGGTCATGCACGGCTATACGTACAGCGGGCATCCGCTCGCTTGCGCGGCGTCGCTTGCCGTGCTCGACATCGTCGAGGCCGAGGATCTGCCCGGTAATGCGGCGCGGGTCGGCCAGCGCCTGCTCGAGCAATTGCTGCCGCTGAAGGCCGACTTCGAGACGGTCGGCGACGTCCGCGGCAAGGGACTGATGCTGGCGCTCGATCTGGTGACCGACAAGGCCAGCCGTACGCCGCTCGATCCGGGACAGGGGTTCGCCGCCCGCGTGGCCGATGCCGCGCGCAGGCGCGGCGTCCTGGTACGGGCGATCGCGAACAAGGTCGTGATGTCGCCGCCGTTGACGCTGCGGCAGGACGAAGCCGACTTCATCGCGGTGACGCTGCGCGAAGCGCTGCAGGAATGCTGCGCGGATTCGCTGGCGATCGCCTGAGCGCGCGAAATAGCCTGGCGCACGGGCCTCTCGTCGAAGGTTCGTGCGCATCGCCATCCGGCCTAGGTTCGACGAAGATCGGCGCGAGACGTTGACGATCGGCATCCCGCCTGTCGCAGTGTCGCTTCAAAGGAAGACAAATCAAATGGAACACCAGGCCATTGCATTCACCGTGGAGAAATACCCGCTCGCGCTTCGGCTGTTGCACTGGGTCAGGGCGATCCTGATCGGCGCGCAGCTCTGGACCGGCTGGACGATGGTCCGGCTCGACGACAACCTGCCGGCCAAGTTCGACTGGTACTACCCGACGCACAAGGAGTTCGGCGTGCTCACGCTGCTGGTGGTCGTCACGCAACTGGCGATTCGGTCGATGAAGCCGTTGCCGCCGCTGCCTGCCACGCTGCCGACGCTCGACCGCAAGCTCGCCAAGATCGGCCACTACCTGCTGTACGCGCTGGCGATCGTCGTGCCGCTGATGGGTTATTCGATGTCCAGCACTTTCACGCAGAGCGACGGCGTGCCGTTCTTCTTTTTCCGCGTACCCGAGCTGCTGCCGAAGAACGACCACTGGTTCGAGGCGTTTCAGTGGCTGCACCGGACGCTCGCCTACACGTTGCTCGCGCTCATCGTGCTGCATGTGCTCGGCGCGCTGAAGCACCGCTTCTTCGACCGCAACCCGGAAAACGACGTGCTGCGGCGGATGCTGTAGCTCCGCTACGCGGAACCTCGCGCCCGGCGAGGCGCCGCATTCGGTCCGCTCGATCGCGGCGGACCGATTCTCTTCCCGATACATATTTCGTTTAACTAACGATAAACGGACCCGCTGCACGCGTCCGGTGCTGACGCACGCCGTCGGAAACCGTGTCGCCACGCGTGGGCCGCCCACACCTGGAGATCGACGATGAAGATGATGATGGCGGCCGTATCGGCCGCGAGTGCCATGGGTTTCGGCCTGCCGGCCCACGCGCAAAGCACCGTGACGCTGTACGGCCTGATCGACGAAGGCATCAACTTCACGAGCAACGCGGGCGGCAGCACGGCTTACCAGATGATCAGCGGCGATACCGTCGGCAGCAACTGGGGGTTGAAAGGTACCGAAGACCTCGGCGGCGGCCTGAGGGCGCTGTTCCAGCTCGAAAACGGCTTCAACGCGAGTACGGGCGCGCTCGGCGTGACGTCCCGGATGTTCGGCAGGCAGGCTTATGTCGGACTCGATTCCGACCGGTTCGGCACGCTCACGCTCGGCCGCCAGTACGACCCCACGCTCGACATGTGGAGCCCGTTCACGGCCACCGGAAACTGGCTCGGCGACTTCGGAGCGCACCCGTACGACAACGACAACGCCGACTGGGACTACCGCATCCAGAACAGCGTCAAATACGTGTCGCCCGCGTATGCCGGCTTCAAGGGCGAAGTGCTCTACGGCCTCTCGAACCAGGCGGGCGGCTTCGCGCGAAACCGCGTCTACAGCGCGGCCGTGCAGTACCAGATGGGCGCGTTCTCCGCCGCCGTCGCCTACCTGAAGGCAAACAACGGCGGCGCGACCGCGGGCGGCGCGCTGTCGAGCGACGACACGGTATTCAGCGGCCGCTCGCAGCAGAACATCGATGCCGGCGCGTCATACAAGTTCAGCGACAAGTTCACGCTCTCCGCCGCGTATTCGCACGTCGACGTGACCAACCCCGAATCGAATCTCTACTTCGCGAACCCGCCTGCGGCAGGCACGCAGAACGCGTGGAAATTCGACAACTTCGAGGTCAACGGCCAGTATTTCTTCCGGCCTGACTTCTGGCTCGGTGCCGCCTATGCATTCACGCATGCGCATGTCGCCACGACGGCCGGCGACGCATCGCCAAGCTGGCACCAGCTGTCGATGATGCTCGACTACGACCTCAGCAAGCGGACCTCGACCTACCTCCAGGCTGCATACCAGCATGCAACCGGCAACACCGGTACCGACTTCGACTATGCGCACGTGCTCGGCACGGCCGGGCAGTCGTCGGGCCGCAACCAGCTGGCGCTGCGGATCGGGATGATGCATCGGTTCTGAGCGCGGCGACCCGCGGGCCGGGTTGCCGCACGCGGCAACCCGTGCTTTCCCGTGCGGTCAGAACTGATGCCGCACCCCGACGCGCACCGCGGTCTGCGACGTGCCTGCCGCCGCTGCGCCGAGCGCGGCCTCGACCTGGGCACCGTAAGCACCGTCGTGCCCGCGCGCGAACACCGCGTACAGCCCCGTGCGCTTCGACAGCGAATAGTCGGCGCTCAGCGTGATCTGGTTGGCCGAGCCGATGTCCCCGCCGCGCTGCTGGTACTGGAAACCGCCGCCGAGCTGCAACGACGGCGTGACCGAATAGGTCAACCCGGCGTCGTAGGTGGTGGCGCGCAACGGCGCGGCGGCGCTGATCCGTACGTCCGACACCATGCCGAAGACGCGGAACGGCCCGACGTTGTAGCCGGCCCCGCCCGAGAAGTTGCGCAGATTGCCGCCGGCAGCCACGTCGTGCTGGCCGAAATAGGCGAGCGCTACGCTGAACGCGCCTTGCGTGTAGGACAGCATCGCGCTTTGCACGCTGCTGCGCGCGATCGTGCCGGGCACGTTGCCGAACCCCCACATGCCGCCGAACGCGACGCCGCCGAACGTCGGACTCACGTACTTCACCGCGTTGTTCACCTGCACACCCCACACGCGGTTGTCGAGCGTGCCGCCCGCCGACGCGTTCGCCGGCAAGCCCCACGCGAGCAGCCCGGCCGGCGTGTTCGCGCCGACCGCGAACGACGGCATGAGATCGCCGACGAAATCGAACTGCCGCCCGAGCGTCACGGTGCCCCAGTCGCCGCCGAGCCCGACGTACGCTTGCGAACTGAACGCGGAGCCCGGCACGGTCAACGTGCCGTCCGATGTCTGGAACTGGCTTTCGAGCCGGAATACCGCGAAGTTGCCGCCGCCGAGGTCTTCCCTGCCCGTCAGGCCCCACACGTCGTTGCGCGACACGCCCGCCTGGAGCGCGAGCTGGCGGCCGCCGCGCGGCGCGGAAGCGACGTCGCTCGTATAGGTGATGCCGGTGTCGAGCGAACCGTAGAGCGTCACGCTCGACTGCGCGAACACCGGCGAAACCGCACCGCAGCCGCACAGCGCCACCATCTTCAACCACGTTCCCATCTTCTTCTCCTCATCGAATATTCATGCATCGCGTCCGCGAGCCGGATCGCACGCAGGCCGTGTCGGGTTGCGTTATCTGCATCGTCAACATAGGATTCCATATTGATTCGATGCGACGCGATCACAGGACGATCAGTGGCATGTGTCGCGCGCCTTCCTTGATGCGGGTCCGGTTGCCGCCGCCACGACTTAAGTTAGACTACGGCCCTGCCGTCGCCGATGTGTCGCGTCACCCGCGACCGCGGCGCGGCGCGAGCCGTTTCCGATTCTCCCGTTCCATTGCCGCAAGCCGCCTGATTTCCGGATCACGTCATGTCGAGCCTCACCAAAATGCTGTCCATCCTCGACGTCTTCTCTTCGTCCGCGACGTCGATGACCGCCGAGGAAATCGCCGAACACATGGGCTTTTCACGCACCACGTGTTATCGCTACGTGAAGGAACTGGCTTCCGTCGGCCTGCTCGTCGGCACCAACGGCCGCTATACGCTGGGCCCGCGCATCATCCATCTCGACTACAACATGCGGCAGTCGGACCCGACGCTCACCGCCGCGAAGCCCGTCATCCAGAAACTGGTCCAGGTCACCGGCGGCGATGCGCTCGTGTCGACGCTGTTCGACGAACAGATCATCAACGTCATGCACGAAACCGGTGCCGAGAACCTGCAGCTCGGTTTCGGCCGCGGCCGCATCATGCCGCTGTTCCAGGGCGCATCGTCGAAAGTGATCGTGGCCGCGATGTCGCGCGCGCGCCTGAAACGGCTGCACGAACGGCACAACGCCGCGTTCGGCGAGTTCGCGGCCGACTGGACACAGTTCTGGCGGCACTGCCAGCAGATCGTCGAGACCGGCTACTGGATCTCGCGCGGCGAACTCGATGCCGGTTTCGTCGGCATCGCCGCCCCGATCCGCACCGCCAGCAGCGGCGAGATCAACAGCAGCCTGTCGCTGGTGTTTCGCGCCGAGCACTTCGCGCTGTTCGACGAGCACGTGCTCGGCAAGCTGCTGATCGACGCCACCGCGCAGATCGGCGAAGCCACCTGAAGGCTGGCGCGACGTCGCGCGCGGGCGCCGGCGCCCGCACCGTCAGTTCAGTTGCGTGATGAATTTGGTGACCAGATAACCGTCGAAGGTCTCGGTGCCCCCCTCGCTGCCGAAGCCGCTATCCTTCACGCCGCCGAACGGGATCTCCGCCGGCCCCATGCCGAAGTGATTGATGTTGACCATGCCGGCCTCGAGCGCGCGGCCAATCCGGTGCGCGTTGCGTGCCGATGTCGTGAATGCATACGACGCCAGGCCGAACGGCAATCGATTGGCTTCGGCGAGCGCATCGTCGAGTGCATCGAACGGCACGATCCCGACGATCGGGCCGAACGGCTCGTCATTCATCAGGCGCGCCTCGCGCGGCGGTGCCACGACGACCGTCGGCGCGAAGTAATGGCCGGCCCCCGGCAAACGCGTGCCGCCAGCGACGATCGCCGCGCCGTTCGCCTTCGCGTCGGCGACGAACGCGTCGATCTCCGACACGCGCCGCGCATGCGCGAGCGGCCCCATCGTGACACCCTCCTCCAGTCCGTAACCGACGCGGATCTTGCCGACCGCTTCCAGATACGCGGCAACGAAGCGATCGAACACCGCGCGTTGCACGAAGAACCGCGTCGGCGACACGCACACCTGCCCGGCATTGCGAAACTTGTACGCGGCCAGCATCGCCGCGGCGCGCTCGATCTCGGCATCCGCGCAGACGATCACCGGCGCGTGTCCGCCCAGCTCCATCGTCATGCGCTTCATGTGCGCCGCGGCGAGCGCCGCCAGCCGCTTGCCGACCGGCACCGAACCGGTGAACGAGATCTTGCGCACCTGCGGCGCCTCGATCAGTTGCGTCGACACGTCGCCCGGCACACCCCACACGATGTTCAGGCAGCCCGGCGGCAACCCCGCATCGTGGAAGAGGTGCGCGAGCGCGACGAGCGCGCTCGGCGATTCCTCGGGCCCTTTCAGCACCAGCGTGCACCCCGACGCAAGCGCGGCCGCGATCTTGTGCATCGCCTGGCTGAACGGAAAATTCCACGGCGAAAACGCCGCGCACACGCCGATCGGCTCCCGCAACACCGTCTGCATCACATCCGGCGAACGCGCCGGCACGACACGGCCGTAGGTGCGACGCCCCTCCTCCGCGTGCCATTCGAGCTGTTCCGCGGACGACATGACCTCCGCGACCGCCTCGCGAAGCGGCTTGCCCTGGTCCATCGTGATATGGCGGCCGATGGACTCGGCGCGCTCGCGCACGAGCGAGGCGGCGCGCCGCAGGATGTCCGAGCGCACGAGCGGCGACTCGCGGCGCCATGTCGCGAACGCACGATGCGCGGCATGCACGGCGGCGTCGATATCGGCCCGCGTCGCATGCGGCAGGTCGCCGAGCACGCGGCCGTTGCCCGGATCGAAGACGGGCTGCGTGCGCCGGCCGTCGGCCGGCAGGAACCGTCCGTCGACATACTGACGAAGCGGCGGGTAATCGACGCACGCATCAGGCACCATGCGCGAAGTCAGCGGCGTAAACGGAATCAAGACGGAACCCTCGGTTGAAAGTGCGCGGTTGGCGCGGACGGCGCGACGGCCGCTTCACGCCGCCTGTTGCGGCGCATGCAGCAAGCCGCCGATTTCCTGCCGGAGAATCTGGTTTTCCTGCCTGACGAGCAGATGCCGGACCTTGCCGCGAAAAATCCCGAACTCGGGATCGGCCATCAGCGCGGCACGCCGCCGCGCACGCGTGTCGAGCGAATCGAATGCCCACAGATAGACGAGCTGGTTCAGCGGCCCGACTTCCGTCGCGAAACAGCCGATCATCGTGCCGAGCACCCGCTCCTGCGCGGCGCGTCCGCATTCCGCATACAGCCGCAGATATTCGGCGACGCCGCCCGGCACCAGCGTATAGGTGCGTTGTTCAACAAACATGCGCTTCCTCCCGTTGTCGTGGCGCGAACGCCTGAAAGGCCGCGGTTGCGCGGGCCATCCCCACGGCGTCCGTCTGCGCCGCCACGTAGCGATCGGGGCGCACCACCACGAGCGGGCCGGCATGCCGGTCGAACCACGCCGCCAGCGCGTTGTCGACGTCCTCGACGCAGGCGCTGCCATGCACGCTGGTCACGCGCCGGGCGCGACTCGTCCCGCTGCGCGAACGGCTCACCTGCACGAACGCCGCGCCGAGCGACGCCCAGTACGCGCGATCGTCGTCGCTCAGGCACGCTTGCGGATCGCACTGCCAGCCGACGATCGAGAACCACGGCCCCAGCACATCGTCGAGTTTGCGGCGCACGCCATCGGCCGTTTCGACATCGGGCTGCACGATCATCCGGCCGACCGCATCCGATCCGCCGGGCAGCACGATGCCGCGCGTGTAGCTCGGCATCGGCTTGAACCGCATCTGCAGGATGTAGTCCTTCAGTCCCGGCGCAAAGCGGACCAGCCCGAGAACGCGATCGCGCACAAACGCGACGAGCCGGTTGGTCGGCATCAGCATCGCGCCGAAGGTGTCCGCGAGGTCGATCATCGCCTTCGCGTGATCGCGCCGCTCGGATTCGTACGTCGAGATCACGCCGGGATGCAATGCGCCACGGACGATGCCCGCCAGCTTCCACGCGAGGTTGCCCACGTCGCGCAGGCCCGCGTTCAGGCCCTGGCCGATCCACGGCGGGCTGAGGTGCGCGGCATCGCCGACGAACGCCACGCGACCGACAACGAAACGCTCGGCCACCCGCGAATGGTGCGTGTAGGTTCGCGCGCGCACGATCTCGACGCGATCGATGTCGTCGACGTACGGCGCGATCAGCGCGCGAATCGAGTCGGGCTGGGCGATCGCCGCTTCGTCCTCGTGCGGGAACACGAGAAACTCCCAGCGCCGGAAATCGAACGGCAAATAGATGCAGACGTTCGGGCGGCGCGGGTCGCAGTTCAGCGCCGTGCAAGGCTGGTCGAGGCCGGCGTTCTTCACATCGACCACGACCCACTTGATCGGATGCGTCGTGCCGGCGAGCGTGACGCCGAGCAGCTCGCGCATCGGGCTGCGTCCGCCGTCGGCCGCGACCACGTAGTCGGCCTGGAGCGCATACTGCCGGCCGTCCGCGCGGCGCACCTGCAACGTGACGCCTCCATCGTCCTGTTCCACATCCACCACTTCCTCGCTGGTTCGCAGCGACACGTGCGGATAGCGGGCCAGCCCGGCACGCAGCGTTCGTTCGGCCAGTTGCTGCATGAAGATGTTGCGCCGCCACCAGCCGAATTCGCGGATCGACGGGCGGATATCGGCAAAGCATTCACCGTTCGCCTTGGACATGCGCAGCGGCACGTTCTGGATGATGTCGCGGCTCAGTTCGTCGGCGAGCCCCGCTGTCTGAAACATCCGCAACGCTTCGTCGTCGATGCCGACCGCGCGCGGAAATTCGACGACGTCCGCCGCCTTCTCGACGATCACCGTCGCGATGCCGTAGAGGCCGAGCAGATTCGCCATCGCCACGCCGTTCGGCCCGGCGCCGACGATCGCGACCGATGTCCGCTCCGGATTGTTCGCCTTCATGCGTCGGCTCCCGTCCGCCATGCCGGATCGTCGAGACGATCGAGCCAGGTGCGCAATGCGTGGTTGAACGCGGCGGGCTGATCGTCATGCACGTAGTGCGTCGCGCCCGGAATATCGAGCCAGTCGATGCCGGCGCTGGCCGCCATTTCGGCCGCCACTTCCGCGGCCAGGAAATCCGAGTCGCCGCCGCGCAACAGCAGCGTCGGCACCTGCAGGTTGAGAACCAGCGGCCACAGATGGACGAGCTGCTCCGGCGTCGCGGCCAGCCGGGCCGCCGCGATCCCGGCGGCGTCGTGCCGCCACACGATCCGTCCGTGCGCGTCCTCCTTCAGCGAGTGCGCGACGCGCGAATCGAGCGCGGATTCCGCGATGTTCGGCCGCTGATGCCGCCAGAATGCGCGCGCGTCGTCCCACGACGCGAACGCGTCCGGTGTTTCCTTCAGCTCGCGCTTGATGCGCTCGGAACCTTGCGAGCCGGCCGACGCGCCCGGGCCCATGTCCTCGATCACGAGACCGGCAAGCCGGTCCGGATTCGATGCCGCGTAGACGAACGCATTGGCGCCGCCCATCGAATGCCCGGCCAGCACGAATCGTCGCAGGTCGAGCGCGCGTACCAGCGCATCGAGATCGCGCACGTAGGCCGCCGCGTAATAGTCCCGCCGCGGATCCCAGTCGCTCAGCCCGCGCCCGCGCTGATCGAGCGCGACGACCCGGTAGCGGTCGGCCAGCGCGTCGGCAACGGGCTCCCACGTCCGCGCGTAGCTGCGCAAGCCGTGCAGCATCACCACGGCCGGCGCATCGTCGCGACCCCAGCTCACGTAGTGCAGCCGCAACCCGTCGCTCTCGACCCATCCATCCTTGACGGACACCGTATTCATCATTCGCTCTCCGGCAGCCCTGCTTTCACACCAGGCCGTCGCGGCCGACGATCTCGCTCGCCTTCAGCCCGCCGAGCCGCGCATGCAGGCGGCCGCGCGTCGCGAACGCGAAGATCACCAGCACTTCGTCGTCGTTGGGCGCGTCGGGAAACAGGCACGTCACCGTGTCGTAGTGCGAGCGCACGTAGAGCGCATCCTTGTGCGCGAGCGGCACGTCGATCACCGTGTTGATCGGGCCGCGCTTGCCGCTCGACGGCACCCACGATTTGCCGCCGCCCAATGCCGCACGGATCGGCTCCGCGAAGATCGACGTGAGGAACGCGTTGCCGTGTTCGTATTCGCCCGCCGAGCCGACCAGGCACGCCTTGCCGTAGCTCTCGATCGCGCGGCCCGCCGCGAGCGACTCGATGCGTCGCGCGAATTCCTGCCCGAGCGCCGGCGACGGGCGTACGAGATCGTCAAGATTTTCGCTGTACCGCCCCGCATACGGGTTGTGCACGGCCGCGGCGATCACGATCTTGCGCAGCGGCTCGCCGTCCGCGAGCTGGCCGGTCTCGTTCGCGAGCGAATCCTCGATCTGCGTATACCACTTGCGGATATGAAAGCCCTCGAAATTGGCGATCTTGCTCATCAGTAATCCTATATAAAGTATCGATGGTGTCGGAATGGATGGCGGGCACGTCAGTCGAACAGCGGCTCGAGCTGAAAGGGATCGCTGGGCGCGTTGTACCGGTGCAGCACGCGCTTGCCTTCCTCGTCGTCCGTGACGGTTTCGCAAAAGAATTCGAGCCGGTTGCCGTCCGGGTCCGAAAAATACACGCCGATTCCGACCTTGTGATCGGTGATCTTCACGATCGGCACGTCGCGACGGATCAGCATCCCGTACAGCCGGCGCAGCTCGGTCAGGCCGCCCGCGATTTCGAGGCCGTAGTGCTGCAGGCCGATCGTGCCGAGTTCCGCATCGGACGCCGCGCGAATCAGCGCGATGTCATGGTGTTTCTGGCCGAACGACATGAACACCCACTGCTCGCCGCGAGCGGTTTCCGTCATGCCGAGCACGTCGGCGTACCAGATGCTCGAGCGCACCGGATCGCGCACGAACAGCGACAGGTGCGTGCGCTGCACACGCGGTACCGGCAGCGGCAGCCCGCTTTCGTTCGCGTGCGCCGCCCGTTGCTGGAGGTCAGGCTGGGTCATCGCTCGCTCCGCTCAATGCGTCGACTGCGCGTGGGCGACGAGCGGCGCTTCGAACGGCGTCCACGCCACGGCCGTGATCTCGCTGAATTCGCGCCATTCCTTGGTCCAGCTCCGGCCGCCGTCGTGCGAACGGAACAGGTGCCCGTACTTGGTCCCCGCATAGACGAGCCCGGGCCGCGCCGCATGGACGCCGAATGCCCAGAACGTCGAATTCGGCGGCGTGTGCAGATCCGTCTCGTGCCATGCACGGCCGCGATCGGGCGAGCGGTAGATACGGCTGCGCGTGCCCGGCGTGCCGTCGCCGATCGCCATCAGCAGGTCGCCGCCGGGTGCCGCCAGCGGGACGACCGTGCGCGTGTAGTACAGCCCGTCGAAGCGGTCGCGCGACAGCTTGCCGTCCCAGGTCAGGCCGTCGTCGTCGCTCACGTGCACCGCGTTCACCGTCAGCAGCACCGTGGTCTTCGGTTGGTGCGGCCCGGCAGGCAGCACGGCGATCGCATGAATGTCGCTGTTGCGGATCGCCGTGCCGGGGCCGTCCACGCGCGTCCAGGTCGCACCGGCGTCGCGGCTGCGCCATGCGCCGCCTTCCTCCACGCCGTACCACACGTTGCGGCTGTCTTCCGGGTCCACGCAGATCGTCAGCAGCCGCGGACGATTGACGCCGGAACAGAACTCCGGAAACTCGGGAGCCGTTCGCGCCCAGGTCAGCCCCGCGTCGCTCGACTTGTAAAGCGCGGCACGCGACGGCGCGCCGGTGCCCGCATACAGCACGGCCGGATTAGCCGGATCGATCGCGATGGACCAGACTGTCTGCCCGTTCAGCAGGTTCTCGGGGCGAAACCAGTGCGCGCCGCCATCCTCGCTGATGCACAGCCCCGAATCGGCGCCGGCATACACGCGCGACGGCGTCGCGGGGTCCACCGCGAGCGCGCGCACGATGCCGTCGAACTCGATGGGCTCGTCCAGCCCGAGGCGATGCCAGGTCTTGCCGTCGTCGTTCGAGCGCAGGATGCCTTGTCCCGCGGTGGCGACCAGTACGGTTGCGGTCATGCGATGCTCCTTGTGTCAGAGAAAAATGCCGCGCGTGAGCCCACCGTCGCAGCCGATCGACTCGCCGGTGATCGAGCCGGACTTCGGTGACGCGAGAAACGCCACGATCCATCCCATTTCTTCCGGCTGCAGCACGCGCCGGATCGGCGTGACCTTCACGTAGTTGGCCTCGACCTCCGCGGCCGTCAGCCCCTGCTTCTGCGCTTCCTTCTCGTAGAGCTCGTGAATGTGCGGCGTCTCGACGACGCCCGGGTGAATCGTGTTGACCGTGATGCCGAACGGGCCGAGCTGGTCGGACAGCGTCTTGGTCAGGTGCACGATCGCGACGTTGCGCATGCCGGACAACTGCTTGCTGCCGCGGCCGGTGAGCCCGCCGATATTGACGATCCGGCCGAAACCATGGCGCCGCATGTAGGGCGCGGCCGCCTTCGCGCAACGCAGGTAGCCGACGACCTTGATGTCGATGTCCTGGAGCAGCCCCTGCGGATCCGCGTGCTCCAGCTCCGCGCGCACGAGGCCGCCCGGATGCGCAGCGCCGTTCAGCAGGATGTCGAGCCGGCCGAAACGTTCGACGCTCGCCGCCATCGCTGCTTCGATGGACGCCATGTCGGTCGTGTCGAGCGTGACGGGCAGGATCGCGCCGGCCGCGTCGCCCAGCGGCGCGAGCGTCGCGCGAATCTCGGCGGCGGCGGCCTCGAGGTGTTCGAGGCGGCGCGCGGCAATGGCGACGTTGACGCCTTCGCGGGCCAGTTCGAGCGCGACCGCCTTGCCGATGCCCATGCTGCCGCCGGTGATGAATGCGGCTTTTCCGTGGAGTTGCAGGTCCATAACGATGAAAGATCAGAGTCGGGATTGAAGAAGTCAGCGGGTAGCGCGATCAGGGCAGGCACATTTCGATGAGCCGCGGCCCGTCGGAGTGCGCGAGCGCGACGTCGAGCGCCTGGGACAGCGCCTGCACGGTATTCGCGCGCTCGGCCGGTACGCCGTAGCCGCGCGACAGCGCGAGCCAGTCGATCGGCGGATCGTCGAGCAGTGTCAGGCGGCTCGCGTGCGGCGTGTCGGCCGGCAGGCCGCCGCGTGCGAGCTCGGTCTGCAGGATGCCGTAGCGCCGGTTCGAGGCGATCAGCATGACGATCGGCAGACGCTCGCGCGCCATCGTCCACAATGACTGGATCGTGTACTGCGCGCTGCCGTCGGACTGCAGCGCGAACACGCGGCGCTCAGGGCACGCGACGGCGGCGCCGAGCGCCACCGGCAAGCCCTGGCCGATCGCGCCACCCGTGTTCGTGAGGATCGTGTGACGGCGCGCGCGCGCCGACGCGGTCACGAACGGATAACCGCACGTGCCGCCCTCGATCGACACGATCGCGTCGTCGGGCAGCGCATTCGCCAGCACGCGGCCGACGGTCTGCGGCGTCAGCGGCCCGTCCTCCACGCGCCAGCGTTCGATAGGCACCCCATCGTCGTTCGTTGCCGCGCCGATGCGATCGGCCAGCGCCTCCAGCGCGTCGTCCGCCGCATCGCCTGGTGTTGCCAGCGTCACGATGTCCTCGGGCCGCGCGAGTTCGCCCGGAATGCCCTCGTAGCCGAAGTAGGTGACGGGCGCGAGCGCGCCGGCGAGCACCACGCGCCGACCGGCCAGCGCGGCGAGCGCCGGTTCGGGGAAATAAGGCAGGCGGTCGATGTCCGGCAGACCGCCGCCGCGCTCCGCCCGCGCAGGAAAAGTCTCGCTGAAGCAGGTCGCACCGGTGGCCGCCGCGATGCGCGCTGCCGCCCGCTGCCCACGCGCCGACAGCGCGCGGGCGCCCATCAGCAGGACAGCGCGATGACCGCTGAGCAGCAGGTCGGCCACCTGTTCGACCCGAGCGGCATCGAACGTCACCGCGGCCGGGCGCATGATGGCGGGCCACGCCGCACTGCGCACCCGGGCCGATTGGAGATCGACTGGAAGCACGAGCGTCGCGACGCCACGCCGCGTGCCCATCGCGGCGGAAATCGCGTCGGCCGTATCCGTCGCGAGATCGGCGTCGCGCGCCACGCTGCGATACCACACCGACACCGGACGGGCGAGCGATTCGATGTCCGACGTCAGCGGTGCGTCGTACTTCAGATGCTCGCGCGTGTGATCGCCGACGATGTTCAGGATCGGCGTGCGGGCGCGGCGCGCATTGTGCAGGTTGGCAATGCCGTTCGCGTGGCCGGGGCCGAGATGCAGCAGCGTCATCGCGGGCTTGCCGGTCATGCGGCCATAGCCGTCCGCGGCGCCCGTGCACACGCCCTCGAACAGCCCGAGGATCGAGCGCATGCCCGCCACGGTGTCGAGCGCACCGACGAACGGCATCTCGGTCGTGCCTGGATTGGCAAAACAGACGTCGACACCGGCGTCGCGCGCCGTGGTGAGCACGACGCTCGCCCCGCTTCTTGCTTCGGTATCGCTGCCCAACTGTGGGATGTTCATGCGGCTGCTCGACGGGTTTGGCTAAGGTGTTTTTACTGTAATCCCTAATTACGGGATTTGTCAAACACAAGCGCGACCTTCCTCGTCAGAAGAAGAACGGAAAATTCCAGAAAATTTCCGGATTTTCGTGGGAATGCACCCTACTGAAAAGACAACGCAATGTTTTGCATTTACCACAATTCGGGATTTGACCAAAAATGGAGGAGGTATGCAGCAAGTCGACGCCCGTGCCGCGCACCGCGACAAACCTGCTCGAGAGCGCCGACGGTCATGGCCAGTACGCGCTGGACTCGCTCGGGTTCGGCACGAATTCGAAAGCGCTCGTGGGCTGTCCAGGGATCGCTTTTGTCAGCCGGTCAAGAATCGCCTGAAGGGCGTGACGACGAGCCAGCTGCAGTCGGCACTGAGCCCGCGACTCTGGATCGCGTACCGCGTGAACCGCGCCGCACTCGATTCAGAGAAAGGACCCGGCTGCGAAGCCGGTGTGAAATGGACCGGCACGCGGTAGATCGCGACCGTGGCGACAGATGCCACCGACCGTCGTGCCGACCAGCCGGTTGGTGCGCAGGCCGGCCGCATAACGGGAGTTAATCCGCTCCTGCAACTTCCGCGACGACCAGCGCTCCAGGCGACAGAGTTCGAGGTAGAAGTCGCGCTTGAGCGGGTCGTCGACGTACATCAACATCCTCAGATGGGTCCAGCTCAATTCTCTCCGCAGGGCGGAGAGAATTGAGCCACCGGCCCGCCGAGGCCCTCGCCTGTCACCGCGCTAAATGTGCGCGCGCAATTGAGCTTCGGCACCGCCAGAGACAAAGCCGCCCCTCCAGTCGCCCCGCCGAGATCGAAGAACCTCCAGGCCCGCGTGCGACGCAATGCCCAATGAACCCGCCCACCGACACGTCGTCGCCCGCGCCAGAATTACAGGGGTGCCGAGACGGTGGCGGCAGCGTTTTTCGATCGCCAAGGCGGGGGCGCTCAATGCCCTTCGGACACGATGCCTCGCACGCGGAGGCTCCGTCTGCGTCCCGAAATGAAGGAGAACCTGGCCCTTACTATGTTCCCCTTCATTCCGCCGGATCCTGCCTCGAAATGGATCACTTCGGCGGAGCGCATCGCGCCCCTCTTTCACTGCACAACCGCGCACGTCCTAACTCGCCCCCTGAAGTTGCTACGAAAAAACTGTCAAACTTCCGCGTCCACACGCGCACCACACGTCGGTCGCGCTAGCTTGCAAACTCATCCCTCTATCAACGCGCATCGCACGTTCGGCGTGATGCATGACCGCAGTCAAACAACGCTCGTGTCCCTGTCCGATTCGACCGGCCAGCCAAACTCCGGATTCGCCGCGCCTCTCGACGAACACTAAAAAGACACTAAAAATCGCGGCACGAACAGGCGCCTGGTAAACATCGGCGGCTCCCCCTGTCGAAGGCCCTTGCCAGCCGGGGCTTCGACAGATTCCAGCGCCCCAACCCAACACCCCAGACTTCACGATTCATTTAACTTTGAATCGTGGCTGTGCTGTCAGCCAATGCCCGTAAGGCTTTCCGTTCCGCCCCCTTAAAACGAAACTCGCGTCAGCTCGCCCGGACACTAAATAGACACTAAAAAGCGGGAGCGACGAAGCCGCACCTAGAGGTCAACAGGTTGCCCCGACCTCGTTTTCATAAGTCGACGAAAGGTTATTTTCGTGCACGGCTGCTTCTGGCACGGACACGCCTGCAAACGAGGAGCCCGTGTTCCAAAGACTAACACTGACTACTGGAAAGGGAAGATTGCGCAGAACGCAAATAGGGACACACCAAACGAAGCGAGGCTGGCGGCGTCCGGATGGGAAATCCTGACGGTCTGGGAATGTGAACTGGTAAGACCGGACGAGCTTCGCGCAAAACTACAGGCGTTCCTCGCTGCGAACATCTCGCGATGAGCCAAGGACGCGACCTCTCCGTGTGATTTGTCCGATCGGTCCTACAGGATCAACACACGGTCAGTTTTGACCCTACCCATCCGCCGCCAACGCTTGATCGGCACGGCTTTGTCAAATTGATGGAGACGGCGCGTGCTATTCCGCAACGGTACGAAATCCTTATTAGTTTGTGTCGAAGTTGCTCACACCGGTCCAGCACTGCCAGGCGAATAGGCGCGCCTGCAGTATTGCGCGATGGCAGGCCGCTTTCATCCGGTGCTGCGGCAAGGCGAAGTGCTGTCGGATCGGGCCGAAGCGCGAGAGAAACGCCTGCGCGCGCCGTGGGTTGCGAAAACCCTGCATCTGACGCTCACGCCGGCGCGTGGGCTGATGACTGTTTTCTGCGCGGTTATTGACCCGCGCCGCTGCCTTCACGAACACGTGCTTCACGCCGGCCAGCTCTGGCACTTCCGCCTTCGCCGCAGGATAGCTGCGCAACTGGTCAGAGACGATCTTCGCGGGCACGGAGTGTGAGCGCAGTACGCGTTTTAAGAACCGTTTCGCCGCGGCCTTGTCGCGGTGCCTTTGCAGCAGCACGTCCAGCTCTGCGCCGTGCTCGTCCACCGCCCGCCACAACACGTACGGCTCGCCGCGCAGCTTCACGAACATCTCGTCGACATGCCACGTGGAACCTGGCTTGGCGCGCGCAGCTTTCGCGCGACGCACAAGCTGTGCCCCGAACCGGTCACACCAGTTGCGGATCGACTCGTAGCTGACTGTCACGCCGCGCTCGAGCAGCAGCTCCTCGATGTCCCGCAGGCTCAGATTGAAGCGGTGGTACCAGCGTACTGCGCAGCTGATGACCGCTGCCGGGAAACGGAAACCGTGATAGGGCCACTTGATCTTCTTCATCTCGCCATTCTGTCTGGCATCGCGTTCAATTTGACAAAGCCATTTTCAGGCAATACGGTGCGGTCATCGGTCTTTTCCTGGTGCTCCGATGACATGCTGCCGACGACGCGGCTTATCGTCTGCTTTTACATCGACGGAAGCGTCAGCGGATAGACAAGATGACTGATTACCTCTTTTACCCCCGGGACGGTCTGGGCAGCGACGCACACTGCTTTGCGTTCCGCCTCGCTGAAGATCACGCCCCAGAGATGCACCTGTCCGTTCTTGACGATGACCTGACCTCGAGATAGCGCCCAGCGTTGGCCGGACATCGCCTTCAGTATCGCCTCGCGTATGTCCACGTCGGCAGGTGGGACCGGCGACTGTTGGTTATGCGTATCGCTGGCCAGAGCACGCACGAGATCGGCGCGGCTCACCAGACCCTTCACCTCGTCATCCTTGATGACCGGCACGCGCTTGATGCGATACTGCTCGAGCAGATCTGCAACTTCCGACAGTGGCGTGTCCTCGTGGACCGTGACGACGTCGACACTCATCACGTCACTTACCTTCTGCGCGTGCTCCTTTACGTACTCGCTGGCCAGCTCCGTGCTGGATGCAAGAAGCTCCAGCCACCAGGAGCGACGCCTGACACCGGTGCCGAGCTCGACGCGGCGTACAAGGTCGCCTTCGCTGACGATACCGATCAGCCTGCCATCTGCATCCGTTACCGGAACCGCGCTGATCGCGTGCTCGGCGAGCAGCTTGGCGACCTCCTGCACGCTCATCTCCGGCGTCGCGGAAATGACCGAGGTTGTCATCACGTCACGTGCCCACATGAGGTTTCTCCTTCCACGCGCTGGCGCTTCACCGGCTAGTCTGCGGCGGACGCTGCACGCGCTCGCCCAGCTCGACCGGCCTGCAAGATGAATGCTTCACCCAGAAACACCGGGCGAATTTGACCGATATCAAAGGCGGGAGATCGTACACGGATGTCGCCATATGGCCATTCGAACAGTGTCGTGTTCGGTCGGCATCTTCCGTGGCGACTTGGGGCCGGATCCTATTGTCCATCTTCACCGAGGCGGTCGGGTCCGCTTCGGCAACCACGGCGCGTTGACGCACGTCAACGGAAAAGCCGGTGCGGCGACCAGAATGAATCACGTCCGAGTCGACCGGATGGTGTCCGAATGAATGTCCCAGCGATCATCGCCAAAACTCCTGCCGACCTGCGCGTCGTGCCGAATCTCGTCGACTACGACGGCGAACGCCACCGTTTCTCGTGGGCGGCTGCGGCGTGCGAACTCGCGATCGAACCGGGCGGCGGCATCAACATCGGGTGGCAGGCAGTCGACCGTCATTGCGCCGGCCCCGGACGCGACAGGATTGCCCTGCGCTTCCTCGCACGGAACGCGCCATCCCGCGCAATCAGCTACGCCGAACTCGCGACGCTGACTGACCGCTTCTGCAACGTGCTGCGTGGCCTGGGTATCGGCAAGGGCGACCGCCTGTTCATCGTCGCCGGACGCATCCCCGAAATGTATGTCGGCGTGCTCGGCGCACTCAAGAACGGCACGGTCGTCTCTCCCCTCTTCTCCGCATTCGGGCCGGAGCCGATCGCGACGCGCGTGAATCTCGGCGCGGGAACGGTGCTGCTCACGACCGATACGATCTTCGAACGCAAGATCGCCCCGTGGCGCGAACGCATGCCGGGGCTGAAGCACGTTCTGCTCGTCGCGGACACACCCGGCACGGCGACGAACGTTTCCGGCACCCACGACCTCGCATCGCTGATGGCCGGTGCGGCGGACACATGCCGCTACGAACCGACGTCCCCGGAAGACATGGCGCTGCTGCACTTCACGAGCGGCACCACCGGCACGCCGAAAGGCGCCGTCCACGTGCATGCGGCGGCGCTCACGCACTGGATCACCGGACGGTATGCGCTGGACCTGCACGAGGACGACATCTACTGGTGCACCGCCGACCCCGGCTGGGTCACGGGTACCTCGTACGGGATCATCGCGCCGCTGCTCCATGGCGTGACCTCCATCGTCGACCGCGAGGAATTCGATGCCGAGCGGTGGTACGGCATCCTCGCGGACGAGCACGTATCCGTGTGGTACACGGCGCCGACCGCCGTGCGCATGCTGATGCGAGCCGGCTCCGGGATCGCTTCGCAGCATGCGTTCCCGCACCTGCGTTTCGTCGCCAGCGTCGGTGAGCCGTTGAACCCGGAAGCCGTCTGGTGGGGAAAGGCAGTGCTGGGGCTACCGATTCACGACAACTGGTGGCAAACGGAGACCGGCGGGATCATGATCGCGAATACACCCGCGTTCGACATCAAGCCCGGCTCGATGGGAAGGCCACTGCCGGGCGTGGATGCGGCGATCGTGCAGCGCGACGCCGGTGGCCGCGTGCAACTCGTCGACGAGCCGGGCATCGAGGGCGAACTCGCGCTCCGGCGCGGCTGGCCGTCCATGTTTCGCGGCTACCTGAACGAAGACGCACGCTATCGCAAATGCTTCGCCGGCGACTGGTATCTGACCGGTGATCTCGCGAGGCGGGATGCCGATGGCTACTACTGGTTCGTCGGGCGCGCCGACGACGTCATCAAGTCGGCCGGCCACCTGATCGGGCCATTCGAGGTCGAAAGCGTGTTGATGGCGCATCCGGCAGTCGCGGAGGCGGCGGTGATCGGCAAGCCTGACCCGGTTGTCGGCGAATCGATCAAGGCATTTGTGGCGCTGAACCAGGGCCAATGCCCCGACGATGCACTCAGGATGGCGCTGCTCGCCCACGCGCGAAAGCGCCTGGGTGCGGCGGTCGCGCCCAAGGAAATCGTGTTCGTCGGCCAACTTCCGCACACTCGCAGCGGCAAGATCATGCGGCGCCTGCTGAAGGCCCGCGAGTTGGGGCTGGCGGAAGGCGACACATCGACACTCGAGAGCGGCGCATGACCACCGTCGACCACCCTCCTCCGCCTCCGCCGTCAGGCCCCGTGCCGTATCCACCGGATCTGGCGCTTGCGCTGTTGCGCGACATGCTGCGCGTTCGCCGCCTCGAAGAGAAATGCGCCGAACTCTACGGCGCGGGAAAGATACGCGGCTTTCTTCATCTGTATATCGGCGAGGAAGCAAGCGGCGTCGGCATCCTGCATGCGCTGACGCCCGACGACAATGTCGTCGCGACCTACCGCGAGCATGCGCATGCGCTGGTGCGCGGCATGAACATGGGCGTGCTGATGGCCGAAATGTATGGCAAGCGCGAAGGCTGCGCGCGCGGGCGGGGCGGCTCGATGCACCTGTTCGACCGAAGCACCCGGCTGTTCGGCGGGAACGCGATCGTCGGTGGGGGCCTGCCGCTGGCGGTCGGTCTCGCGCTCGCCGAAAAGATGCAGTCGAGCACGCGCGTCACCGCATGTTTCTTCGGTGACGGCGCAGTTGCCGAAGGGGCATTTCACGAGTCGATGAATCTCGCGGCGCTCTGGCGGCTTCCGGTGCTGTTCTGCTGCGAAAACAACCTGTATGCGATGGGCACGGCCGTCGAGCGCCACGAATCCCAGACGGACCTGTGCAAGAAGGCCGCCGCCTACGACATGCGGGCGAGCTCGACCGACGGTATGGATATCGTGGCCGTACACGACGCGGCGAAGGATGCGGCCGCGTATGTGCGAAGCGGCACCGGCCCGATGTTCCTAGAACTGCGAACGTATCGTTTCCGCGCGCATTCGATGTACGACGCCGAACTCTACCGGCAGAAGGCCGAGGTCGACGCATGGAAAACCCGCGGCCCGATCCACACGTTCACCGCGCGCCTGAAGGCCGAAGGCAAGCTCACGGAGGACGCGTTCATCGCGCTCGATGCCGATGTCGAAGCCGAAGTCGCCCGTGCGGTCGCGTTTGCCGATGCCGCTGCATGGGAGCCCGTCGAAGCGCTCGCAGAAGACGTCTACACGTCGGCGGGAGGCCCGCGATGAGCCGCCGTCTCACTTATCGTGAGGCGCTGCGCGAGGCATTGCGCGAGGCGCTATCGACCGATTCACGCGTGTTCCTGATGGGCGAGGACGTCGGGCGCTACGGCGGCACCTATGCGGTGTCGGCCGGGCTGCTCGACGCGTTCGGGCCCGAGCGCGTCCGCGACACGCCGCTGTCGGAACTCGCGTTCACGGGGGCCGGCATCGGCGCCGCGCTGGGCGGCATGCGGCCGATCGTCGAAATCATGACGGTGAATTTCAGCCTGCTCGCACTCGACCAGATCGTCAATACCGCCGCGCTCTACCACCACATGTCAGGCGGGCAATTCTCGGTGCCGCTGGTCGTCCGCATGGCGACGGGCGCCGGCCGCCAGGTCGCCGCGCAGCACTCGCACAGTTTCGAAGGCTGGTACGCGGGCATCCCGGGAATCAAGGTGCTCGCGCCGGCGACCGTCGAGGATGCGCGCCACATGCTGGCGCCGGCACTGGCCGATCCGGACCCGGTGCTCATCTTCGAACACGCGGGCCTCTACAACATGGAAGGAAACCTGCCGGACCTTGACGGCGTCGACATTCGCACCGCGAAAGTCCGCCGTGCGGGCAAGGACGTCGCCATCCTCGCGTATGGCGGCTCGCTGCCGAAAGCGCTCGATGCTGCCGAGACGCTCGCTGGCGGCGGCATCTCCGCCGAAGTGATCGACCTGCGCGTGTTGCGGCCGCTCGACGACGCGACGATCATCGCGTCGGTAGCGAAGTGCCGGCGCGTGGTCGTCGTCGATGAATGTTGGCGCAGCGCCAGCGTCGCCGCGGAGATCATCGCGCGCATCGTCGAGCAGGCGTTCTACGAGCTCGATGCGCCGCCGGCACGCGTGTGCGCCGAGGATGTGCCGATTCCTTACGCCCGGCACATGGAAGACGCGGCATTACCCCAAGTCGACAAGATCGTCACCGCGGTGAAACAATTGCTTTCGTGATTGCTGACAGACTCCGAAGGAGGACGCATGATCGAATTCACCCTGCCTTCCATGGGAGCGGACATGGACGAGGGAACGCTCCTCGAATGGAAGGTCAAGCCAGGCGACGTGGTCAAGAAAGGCCAGGTGGTCGCGATCGTCGACACGAGCAAGGCTGCCGTGGATGTCGAGAGCTGGCACGAGGGAACGGTCGACGAATTGTTCGTGAACCCGGGCGAACGGATCCCCGTCGGCACGCCGATGGCCACGCTGCTCGAGCCCGGAGAAGCCCCCCCGGCGGAGAGGCACACGCGTCAACCGGCGGCACCCGTCGCGGCTGCCGGCGCGGCACCGCGCCGCAAGATCTCGCCGGCCGCGCGCAAGCTTGCGCAGCAGCACCGGGTCGATCCCGACAGTGTCACGGGCACCGGCCCGGCGGGCTCCGTGACACTTGCGGACGTCGATCGGACGATCGCGGCGGCGGGTTCGCCCGCGGCCGGCACGCCCGGCGAGCGCTTTCCGGAAATGAGACGGGTGATCGCGGCCGCGATGGAGCGTTCGAAGCGCGAAATTCCGCACTATTACGTGTCCGAGACGATTCCGCTGGGAAAGGCGCTGGCATGGCTCGCAGCCGAGAACGCAATGCGTTCCGTGACCGACAGGCTGCTTCCGGCAGCGCTCCTGCTCAAGGCGGTCGCGCTCACGCTGCGTCGATTTCCGGAGCTGAACGGGTTTCATCGGGAGGGCATCTTCCGGCCTGCCGGCGCCGTGCATCTCGGCGTGGCGATCTCGCTGCGCCAGGGCGGGCTGGTGGCGCCGGCGCTGCTCGATGCGGATGCCAAGCCCCTGAACCAGCTGATGCGCGAACTGCTCGACCTGACGCAGCGATGTCGCGCAGGCTCGCTGCGGAGTTCGGAGTTGTCGGAATCGACGATTACCGTGACGAATCTCGGCGATCGAGGTGCAGCCGAGGTGTTCGGCATCATCTATCCTCCCCAAGTCGCGCTCGTCGGGTTCGGACGAATCACCGTGCGGCCGTGGGCCGAAGACGGCGGGCTGAAGATCATGCCGGTGACGACCACCACCCTCTCGGCCGATCACCGCGTATCCGACGGCCATCGAGGTGCGCTGTTCCTGGTCGAACTGGGTGAATTGCTGCAGCACCCCGAGGAGTTGAACCAATGAGCAATGCAGACATCCTTTCGGTCGTACTGGAAACACTTGCATCCGTCGCGCCGGAACTCGACCCGTCGACGCTGCGTGCGGATCGTCCGCTGCGCAGTCAGGTCGATCTCGATTCGATGGACTGGCTCAATTTTCTGACGGGCCTTCATGCGCGGCTGAAGGTGGAGATTCCGGAGCGCGACTATGGTCGTCTGGTTACGCTCGACGATATCGTCGGCTATCTCGCGGCCGCAGACGCACACCGTCCCGTGTCTTGAGACCTGTCCATCGCGCAAACCGACGTTTGTGCCGGCGTCGGAACGTCCGCCACACCGTTACGCGAGGGCGCACGCGCCCGTGCGTCGGTTCCCGAGAGCGCTATCGCCCGATGACCCGCTCGCGCGAACGCGCATGCTTCAGCGCGCCGCAGTCGTCGCGACCGCTTCCGCCAGCCTGCGCGCTGCCCGTTCGGCAAATACCGCCAGAATCGGGCTGGCATTGCCATGCAACGTTTCGCGCGGCGTCACGTGACATTCGGCCAGCGGCGACTTGCGAGCCAGCATTCGCATTTGCGTGAGTGCGGAGTCCGCACCACGTTGTGCGAAGCTGCAAAAGAATGCGACACGCGGCAGGCGCCGCTGGTTCGCGACGATATACGCCCGCACCGGCGACGATACGCAACCTGCCCAGACCGGGGAGCCGATCACCACGAGATCGTACGCGGCCGGGTCGCGCTTCGCCGCGACGATCTCCGCCGGCTTCTGGTTGATTGCCTCGACGAGCGAACGTAGATAGCCGAACGGGCCCGCGCGATCGCGCGCCACGACGATTTCCTCGACGTCGGCGTCGAGCATCTCGGCCAGCGCGGACGCGGCCCGGCGGGTCGTTCCGGTGCGCGAATAGAACACGACGAGAACCTTGCCGGCATACATGACGACCTCCCTCATTCACGCTTGTCGGGCGGCGCGTGCGTCCGTTGAATCCATTCGCCATGACGCGCGGGCGATCTGAAAAAATCGGCCCCGTGTGGACGGATTGCACGCGACGGTGCAACCACTGGCGCACGGGCGCCGTGTCCGACATCCCGGTTATCGGCTCTGCATGCATGGCGAATGCAGAACCGCCGTCCGTCGACCGCCCGAATGTCGCGGTGTGGCGACATGATCCAGCGATCGAGAAGCAAACGGAAAGCATGTGCACAGGCATCCGCCGGCATGCGTCGGCGGACGCCCGCACCCGTTTCAACCGGCCTTGACCTCGATCTTCTTCTCGGCCTTGCGCGCTTCCGGCGTCTTCGGCAGTGTGACCGTCAGAATGCCTTTCTGGAACGACGCCTCGATCTTGTTCCTGTCGACCCCGTCAGGCATGCGAAAGTAGCGCTCGAATGAGCCGAAGCGGCGCTCGTGGACGTAGTAGTCCTTGTGCTGCTCCTCCTTTTCTTCCTGCTTTTCGCCGCGGATCGACAAGCCGCCGTTCGCGAGCTTGACCTCGATGTCCTTCTCGTCCAGCCCGGGCAATTCCGCGGTGATTTCGTATGACTTGTCGGTTTCCGCGAAGTCGACCGCGGGCTCGGCGCTCCATTCGTGATCGCGGCGCCAGAATGGCTGAAGGTTGAAAATCGGCCGCCGCACCGTCGGCATGCCCGCGCTGCGATTGAAATCGTCGAAGAGACGGTCCATCTCATGGCGCAGCGTTTCGATCGGATGCCAGTACGACGCCCCTGTCGGCGCATGCTCCGCACTCTCCTGCGGCTTGTTGACCGCCAGTTTCGTGGACGATTCTTTCATGTCGTGCCTCCTTCTCGTCAGTGATGCATTTATTCTCGATTGGCGATGACCGCGGCAATTGACGGAGATCAACGCCCAGGATGGAGACACCGAAGGCTCTTGGGCGAGCACATGGCCGTGCGAAACATATTGCGCTCGTTGACTCAGGTCAATCGGCACGACGCGCCGGCAGGTGGAATATCCGTATCGGCCGCCGGTCCCGAGATGCGTCGTGCCCGACTTCGTCGCACAGGAGGTGCATCGTGCCCGCAAAATCGCTTGTGTTTCATCAGGATGCTCGCCAACGGCTGCTCAAAGGCGTCAACGCGATTGCCGAGGCGGTCAAGATCACGCTCGGCCCGGGCGGCCGCAACGTGATCGTCGAGCGGGCCGGCACGGCGCCGCTGGTCGCGAACTCGGGCGTCGTCGTCGCCGGCGCTGTCGACCTGCCCGACCCGTTCGAGGAAATGGGCGCCAGGTTGTTGCGCGAAGTAGCGACCCGCACGAGCGAAGTCGCCGGCGACGGCACGACCACCGCCACCACCCTGGCACAGGCCATCGTTGCCGAAGGCATCAAGTGCGTCACTGCCGGGCACGATCCGATGGCGCTCAAGCGCGCGATCGAAGCGGCCGGCCGTGACGTGGTCGCCGAACTGCACCGCGTGTCGAAACCGTGCGCGAGCGCGGACGAGATGCGCCAGATCGCGACGATTTCCGCCAGCGGCGACAGCACGATCGGCGCGCTCGTCGCACAGGCCGTCGAGCGTGTGGGCAGGGACGGCGCGATCAGCATCGAGGACGGCACGAAGCTCGACGACGAGCTCGAGACGGTGGACGGCTCGCTGATCGATCGCGGCTATCTGTCGCCGCTGTTCGTCGATTCGGACAATCATCGCGTCGTCCTTGACGAGCCGCGCATCCTGCTCTGCGACATGAACATCAGCGCGATCGCACAACTGCTGCCGGTACTCGAGGCGCTCAGCAGCACCGGCAAGCCGCTTCTCGTCGTCGCGAACGAAGTGGAAGGCGAAGCGCTGGCGACCCTCGTCGTCAACCACCTGCGCGGCACGCTGAAATCATGCGCGATCCGCTCGCCCGGATTCGGCGAGGCGCGTACCGAGCAGCTCGCCGACCTCGCCGCGCTGACTGGCGCAACGGTCATTTCCGTTCAGGCCGGACGGACACTCGAGCGCACGACGCTGGACGATCTCGGTTCCGCGCGGCGCGTCGAGATCACGCGCGAGTCGACGACGGTCATCGCCGGGCGAGGCGAACGCCAGCGCATCGACGACCGCGTCCAAGCGCTGCGTACGCGCATCGCGGCGACACCGGCCGGATACGAGCGCGACGCGCTGACGCGCCGATTGACGAAACTCGCGGGCGGCGTCGCGGTGATTCGCGTCGGCGCCGCGACGGAAACCGCGCTGCGTGAGCGCAAAAATCGCTTCGAGGATGCCTTGCATGCAACGCGCGCCGCGATGGAGGAAGGCATTGTGCCGGGCGGTGGCGTCGCACTGCTGCGTGCACGGCGTGCGCTCGAAGGCAATGGCGCATACCTGACAGATGTGCAGCGCACCGGCGCGCGGATCGTGCACGACGCACTGGCATCCCCCCTGCGTCAAATCGCCGAAAACGCCGGAGCGGACGCGCAGGCCGTCGTACACGCGGTCGATGCCGCAACCGGGCCGTTCGGCTATGACGCGGCGACTGCGACATATGGGGACATGATTGCTGCCGGAATCGTCGACCCGGTCAAGGTCGCGCGTTCGGCGCTACAGAACGCGATCTCGGTCGCGTCGCTGCTGCTCACGACCGATTGCATGATCGCGCATCGCCAACGCACGGCCGCATCACCGGGCGCCGCGCAATCGGGAAGCTGGGGCGACGAACTCGGCTGAGCCATCAGTGTGCCGCCAGTCGATCTCGTATGACTCGCCGAGGAATACGCCGAATTCAAGTCGGCCGCGGAGCGGCTGGCGCCACCGTTGCCGCACGGCAGTCAAACCCGCCCCTGGAAGCGGGATCCCGGGACAGTTCCTGTTCGACATCGTGTTTGAGGTTCGCGTCGATGGCACGATCGGAATGTCGCCCTTCCAGCCGATCAGCCGTTAATACCGGTCACACCTAGTCGTCCGCGTTTCATCCTGGCCCGGACACGCTCTCGATGGAATCGTCGCGTCTCCACGGGTCGACGCGGTCCATAGGGGCCGCCGTTGATGCGTGTCAAGCGGCGGCCGCCCCGGCAGCCTAGGCTGGAAACGTGGACGACATCGTCCCGACGCACGCGTTCAGGCTGGGAGGCGGCCATGCAGACCGGACATCATTTCCTACCCGAGTTTCGGCATGCGACCGTGCCGACCTACTTCGTTTCCTACGTGTTTCCGCTGCTCTTGGCCGGCTACGAGGTCTATCGGATCGGCTATTGGGTAAGCCGGCATAGCTGGAATTTCGCACAACTGCCGCAGGCCGGCTACGAGTTCACGCTGATGTTGTTCGTATTTGCGCTGCAGGTGATTCTCGACGGGTTGTTCTTCATGACGGCTTGGGTAGGCAAGCATCCGGACGTCGAGCATCGGCTCGCGAACTTGGCGCTCGGCGTTCTGTGCTCGGCACTGGTCATCGCGTTCGATGTCGTCCTTCAGATCGCCACGTTCTGAATCGAAATCTCAGGGACGCCCGCACGACGGGGCACGACCGGTATTCATCAACCATCAACGGATCAAGCAATGAAGCCACCTTACGAACTGGTACTTCAAGGCGTCCCGCGCTCGCACGCGCTCGAGGCGGCAGTCGCCCGCCAAGTGTCCAGACTCGATCGATTCCGGCAGGACATCTCGCATTGCCGGATCAATGTCGTGCTGGACGAGAAGCACGACCATCAGGGGAAGCCGTTCAATATCCGGATCGGAGTCACGATTCCCGGACATCAACTGGTATCCAGCAAGGAACGCGACGAGGATGTCTACGTCGCGCTGCGCAATGCTTTCAGCAACGTCACGAGAATGCTCGAAGACACGGGACGAAAGCAGCGAGGCCGCGGGAAACGGCACGATGACCGTTCGGCCACTCCCGCCACGCGATCCGAGGCGCACGAATAGCCGCTTTTGCGCGAGCGTGCGCCCCTGGACAGGCGGGCACCGCGCGCGCTCGAGCAGCGCAAGTTGCGAAGCGATGCCGCGCTGATCCGATATGCGACCGCCGATCGAATCGTCGAGCTGGATTGATCGAGCAGTGTCGGCGAAGTCGCGGCTGATCTCGTATCGGCGTCACGTTTGCCGACGGCTTTCCATCCGCTCAGTACAGCAGAAATGCTGCTCTCTCGGGCGCGAACGCCGCCTTCTGCGCGACGACAACACGCTCGATCTCGTCGATCGACCGCCCCGCATGGCACTGTCAACTTGGCGGCTGCAAGTACCGCTCGGCGAGAACGTAAATGATCCCGTCAGACTGCAGACGGATTCTGGGTGTCACTGGTGAATTCTCGCCAGATTGCGAAGCATGCGGCAAGCTGTTTTCGGTAGAGCGATGCGCGCAGCAGATGCCGCATCAGGGCGAAGTGCTGGCGGATCGGCCCGAAGTTCGACAGGAAGGCCTGAGTGCGCTTCGGGTCGCGAAAGCCCTTGACGCGCCGCTCGCGTTCGCGGGTCGGCTGATGACTATTTTCGGCGCGGTTGTTCACGCGGGCGGCGACCTTCACGAACACATGCTTGACGTTGGCGAGCTCCGGGATGCCAGCCTCGCCAGCCGGGTAGCTGCGTAACTGGTCGGTGACGATCTTGCGCGGTGCCGGACAGGAACGCAGCACACGCTGGAAACAGGGCTTGGCTGCGGCCCTGTCGCGCCGCTTCTGCAGCAGGATATCCAGCTCGGCATCGTGTTCGTCGACCGCCCGCCACAGCAGCCAAGGCTCGCCGCGCAGATTCACGAACATCTCGTCCAGATGCCAAGTGGGTCCAGGCTTTCGCCGCGCAACCTTGACCCGCTTTGCGAAGGCCGCACCGAATTTGTCGCACCACCGGCGGCTTGCCACGTAGCTGACGATCACGCCGTGTTCGAATAGCAGCTCCTCAATGTCGCGTAAGCTCAGCTGGAAGCGGAAATACCAGCGGACTGCTTGGCTGATAACTGCTGCGGGGAATCGATGGCCGTGGTAGAGCGCTTTCGGTTTCATCGCATCATCTTACGCGACCACGCCCGCCAACGTGACAGCGCCCCCTACAGTCCTGACTGTCGCTGCACGAGTCAGCGGCCACGCAGCGCGCTTACCGCAAGGAGGCGGAGCGCCTGATCCGGTGGGCGATCGTCGAGCGGGGCGCGGCGCTGTCGTCGCTCACGACCGACGACGCGATCGCGTACCGCGGCTTTCTGCGCTGACCGCCGCCAGGGCCACTTTCGCTTTGAACGCCGCTGAGTGCGTCCGTCGGGTTCTCTTCGTCATCTTTCCGGTTCCTTTGCCTGCATTATCGCTGGTTCAGGCCCCGGGCATTCCACTTACCCGACTGTCCGAATTTGCGCGGCCACCTCTGTTCCGCTCGGCCCTGTCACGAATATCTTGAAGTCTCGTGCTCCAGTACTTCGGGTCGCCGACTACGGTGCCAGGCGGGAATTGGCCCCGCTTTCTTTCAAGGATCAGAATTGCGTTTCTTACATGCTCAAGTTCTTTCTCGATCGTGTTGTACCAGTTCATGTAAACCCGAATGTGCATTTTGGCGATGGTGCAACGACATCTATCCGACACACTTGATTTGGCTCAAGAGGTCGATCCCAACGGGTACCGTGGGGATTCCGCGTCCGATGACAGGGCGGATCGGAAGACACACCGTTAGTCAGGCTCGATGATTTGTTGCGCAACCGCGTAGCGGATCAGCGCGGCGTCACTTCGGAGGTCTAGCTTTTCGAGCAGGCGCGCCTTGTATGTACTGATCGTCTTGGAGTTGAGGCCCAGATCCTTGGCAATATCGGATACGCCGTCGCCGTATGCGAGGCGTTTGAGCACTTCGTTCTCTCGCGCAGTCAAGCGTGCGTGCAGCGGCGCATCGGGAGGGATGTCAATCGTGCGAACGATGCGCTCTGCGACCTGAGAGCTCATGTATCTGTGCCCGGATAGTACGGCGTGCACCGCCTGCACCAGTTCGGCTGCGGTGCTGTCTTTCGTGACGAAGCCAGAGGCACCAGCGCCGAACACCGACTTTGCGCGAGTCGGTTCGGCCTTACTGCATAGCGCCAGTATTCGCATCTTCGGGGCGCAGGCGACGAGTTGGCTGATCAGTTCGATTGACCTGACACCGATGCTAGTGAGGTCAACAATCGCAACGTCGAATGTTTCATTTTTTGCTGTCGAAATCAGTGCATCGCCGTCAGACAATTCACAAGCAACCTGATACTCACCAGTTCTTTGGAGTATGTATCGAATTCCGTCACGCGTAATCGCATGGCGTTCTGCGAGAAGTACTTTCTTCATACTCAAGCCTCGTAGCGTTTTCTCGTACGCTGGCCGCAAACGAACACGTCGATTTGCATGCGCACGTTTGCCGTCGTGCTGTAGCAGCACTCGGCATTTTCTGGGCCCCGAATTAATGAAGCAAGTCTGGTCAGCGAGGTTCACTCGCCGCATTGTTAAGCGGCTTGCGCCACTGGCACAGTGGGGCATAGAACCGCATGCAAACCACGTCCCCTCGCAGAAGACGTGCCGAACTTCAACTGTAGGTGATCAATTTGACAAATTCCAAACAGAAAGCGTCACTCGTATAGCATGGCCCAAACGCAACCGTTTTGTCGTTCAGGGAGCCTGACGAGGTGATGGATCGGCACGAACTGCTCGACTATGTCGACTGCATACGGATTGGGGAACGGGTCCGAGTCGCAGTGGCCGCCCGACGGGCTCGCTCGTACGTTCCTAGCATCGGTAACGGAGAGAGCGCCAGAAATATGACAAGCGAACGGCGGCGGCGGCCGATAACTTGCCGTACCGAATGCCTAGTCGACGAACGGTCTTTACGCCCGTGAACAACCGAGAACTTTGTGTGAGCCCGAATAATATTTTAGGGTGGGTAACAGTCCGACGTGCAAGAGACTGAGTGGTACTGTCAGGTTGTTCCGCAGGTCGGCGAATATAATGGGGCATGAAGAAAGCGTCCATCTCCGTTCCGCCGCCGGTCGAGGTGCCGGTTTCGTTCAAGGGCTACCAGTTTCCACTGGACATTATCTGCTAGGCTGTTTGGTTGTACTACCGTTTTCCTCTGAGCCTGCGTATGGTTGAGGATGCGCGCGGTTTCGTGCGCGCGCGTCACGGCGACCTGCATCTCGAGAACATCGTGCGCTGGCGGAATCGGATCCTGATGTTCGACTGCATCGAATTCGACGACGCGCTGCGCTGGATCGACGTGGCAAGCGATCTCGCGTTCTCGCTGGTGGATTTCTCCGCTCACGGACGCGAGGATTGCGCCCACGGCCTCCTTTCCGGCTGGCTGGCACGCACGGGCGACCATGCGGCACTGGGCGTGCTGCCGTGCTACTTCGTCTACCGTGCGCTGGTACGCGCGCTGACCGCCAGACTGCGCGGCGACGAAGCGGCGCGCGCCGGCTATCTGCGCGTTGCATCGGCGATGGCCGATGCACGACGCGATGCGCAGCCGGCGTTGCTCATGTTTCATGGAGTTTCCGGCTCGGGCAAATCGCTGGCCAGTCGTGCGCTGGCCGCGCAACTCGGCGCCATTCGGTTGTCCAGCGCCGTCGAGCGCAAGCGCCTGGCCGGTGCACCGGCCGACACCCGCCTGTCCCCCGGCGCCTATTCGGACACCGCGATCGACGAGATCTACGAAAGGCTTCTTGCGGAGGCTCGCGTGGTTCTCGACAGCGGCTACACGGCGATCGTCGATGCGACACTCCTGCGCCAGCGCAATCGGACGGCGTTCATCGCCCTCGCCGCGCGGCTCGGCGCGCGCGTCGCGATGCTCGATTTCACCGCGAGCCAGGCGACGCTCACGGCGCGTGTCGCGGCCCGGGCGGCACACGGACGCGAGGCCTCCGATGCCGACAGCGCCGTACCGGCCCGGCAGATCGAACATGCCGACCCGCTGACCGAAGCCGAAGCCGCGATCACCATTCGTTTCGACACCGATTGCGATGCCTCAGCGTACGAAAGCCGCGCGTTCTGGGCACCGTTGCTCGCCACGCTGCACACGTAAGCCCGCGGGACCAATGCCTCGGGCAAGCGTCCCGGCCGCGCCGGGCGCCGGCCCCGCCCCGCAACGTCACGCGCGGAAACGCTGCTCCTCGATCTGCTGCAGCTTGCCGACTTCCACGACGCCGCCGAGCAACCCGGCGAGATGCTCGACGATATCGTCGAGCGTCACGATGCCGACGAGGCGCCCTGCATCGTCTACGACCGGCAGTCTCCGAATGCCCGAGCGGCGCATCTCCTCGAGCGCGACGCCGATCTCGTCGGTGTCGGACACGACGACGAGGCCCCGCGACATGATCTGACCGGCCGTAACGTCGCCCGGATCGTCGCCGCGGGCCATCACCTCGATCACCAGGTCGCGGTCGGTAACCAGCCCGATCGGAATGGCTTCGCCATTGCGGTACTCGATCACGACGATGTCGCCAACATGCGCGTGCCGCATGCGATCGGCGAGTTCAAACGCACTACATTCGGCCGTGCACGATTCGACCGGTTGGGTACTGATTCTTCCGATGTGCATGATGAGGCTCCCATTGCCCTTGGCGTGGACGACACGGCATGCGCTCCGCGCCGCGGCGACGCATGTTTCCCGAGTTCAGGGTATGCGCGACGCTCCGGGCAGGCTTGACGCACGTCAACCGGCTGCTCGCCGTCTGGGCTGACGACGCGCGGACGGCGAGGCGGCGACCGTCCATGATCTGCCTCAACGGCCACGCACGTGCCACCGCTAACGTGACGGTATGTCGTGAAGTTCGATTCCGGCCGCACCGCTGGCCGGCAACGCCACCTCCATCCCGCGGATTCCGCGCCATGACCTACGCATTGATTCTGCTGAACTTCGCCGCGTTCGTCGCCGAGGCGAGCGGCTGGCCCGTGCTCGTCGACCTGTTCGCGCTGTGGCCGCCCGCACGACCGGGCGCGCCGGCGACACCGGATTTCCACGTCTGGCAGTTGCTGACGTACAGCGTGCTGCATGCCAGCCTCGCCCATATCGCGTTTAACATGTTCGGGCTCTACATGTTCGGACGCGACGTCGAACGTGTGCTCGGGCGTGCGCACTTTCTCGCACTCTATCTGGCGAGCGTGCTGGCCGGCGCGATCACGCAGCTCGCGGTGATGCGGGCCCTGCCGCCCAGCGACGCACCGACCGTCGGTGCGTCGGCCGGCGTTTTCGGTGCGTTGATCGCTTATGCCGTGCTGTTTCCGAAACGGCGCGTCGTGCTGCTGTTTCCGCCGGTGCCGATGCCTGCATGGTTCTTCGCGACCGGTTATGCGTTGACAGAATTGCTGTCCGGCCTCAGCGGCGACACAAGCGGCGTCGCGCATTTCGCCCATCTCGGCGGAATGCTCGGCGCGCTCGTGTGCCTCGCCTTCTGGCGAACATGCGCGGACGAGCGCGCGTGATGCAGGTTCCAGCCGATGGCAGGAACGGCCCCTAGATGCTGAGATATCCCTGGAACAGCCACGGTGGGCCGGTTCTGTCGCTCGTCGCACGACCGCTCGCGGGCACGCAGACGCCCGAGAAACCGGGCGACCCGTCCTGCCAGAACGACGGCACAAAGGAAAATTCGCCGTTGACCGTCACCACGAAGTCGCGATTGAACTGCGACGGCGCGAAAATCGTCACCTCGTGGAAGAACGATGCGGCCTCGTCGTGCGCCGTGCTGCGCGCGGCAAGCAGCCCCCTGGAGTCATAACGCGCCGGCAGCGTGTAGATCCTCCCGCCGCGCTCGATCGCTTCCGCCGGCGTGAACATGAGTTCCACGCCCGGGTACGGCAAACGGTAAGGCTCGCGACAAATCGGCCCGTCCGGCCCGAGCGCGAGCGGCGGATGAGCCCAGAGCGAAAGCGACAGCGGGCTCGTGCGCTGGGCAAAGTATTCGGAAAACCAGTTCATGGTCAGTCCTCCCGGGAACGGTCATTGACGTCGAGTTACGGAGCTTGTCTGCCGGATCGACGCGATTGCGTCGACGGTTCGTCCAGCGTCGCACGCCGCGCCGCGCGACGCTTGATGCCGATCAAGCACGCGACCGACATGCAGCCCGAACGATCAGCGGCCGAACGTGCGGGTATGGTCGTCGTAATCGAACAGCCCGCGTAGCGGCGCCCCAGTCGGTCACGACCCGCAGCGCCTGCTCCGCGCTGCGCGGATCGAGATGATCCCCGAGTTCGAGCTCGAAACGCTCGCGCGGCGCGCGATGCCCTTCGCGTTCGTCGAGCACTTCGTCGATATGCTCGGCGAGCGGCACGAACCGGGCGACATGCTCGCGAAACAGACGCCGCCGGGCATCGTCGTCGCTTTGCGCGAACACGTGGCCTCCGGCGCTCAGCCGGATCGTCCGATCGTGCCATTCGGCAAACGCGAGCAGGTGGAGCGCGGCCGCGGTCGAATACAGCGCGTCGGCCCGGAGTGCGAGCGCCGATGCAATCGTGCCGAGCTCCGCATGACCGTCGTACGGGGCGGTCGCGAGCGTGTCGACGAACCCGGCGAGATGGTGGCTCGACACGTCGGGCAGCTTCATGGCCAGCGCACTGCCAGTCGCTTCCCGGCCTGCCGCCGCATCGGTGATGCGTGCGGTCAGCGTCGCATAGATCCTGCCGACGATCGCCTGGACGGCCGGATCTTGCCGGCTGCGCGGGCGCGGCAGCGGCACGCTCAGCATCGCCTCGATGTGCGCCGGGCCGGCGCCGAGAACCAGGATGCGATCGCACATCAGCACGGATTCCTCGATGTTGTGCGTCACCATCAGCACCGACCGGATCAACAGCTGATGCGCGTCCCACAGGTCGAGAAAATCCGTGCGCAGCGTTTCCGCGGTCAGCACGTCGAGCGCCGAGAACGGTTCGTCCATCAACATCAGCACGGGTTCGCTGACCAGCGCGCGGGCGAACCCCACCCGCTGGCGCATGCCGCCCGACAGTTCGCGGGGAAACGCCGATTCGAACCCGTCGAGGCCAATCAGTTCGATCGCGGCGGTCGCGCGTGCGCGTGCGTCGCTCGGTGCCAGACCCAGCGCGTCGAGGCCGAGCTCGACGTTTTCGATGACGGTCAGCCACGGGTACAGCGCGAAGGTCTGGAACACCACCGCGATGCCGTCGGTCGGACCGGCGAGCGGTGCGCCGTGATACGTCATCGCGCCCGTCGACGGCTTGACGAGCCCGCCGGCGATCCTCAGCAGCGTGGACTTGCCCGAGCCGGAGCGGCCCAGCAGCGCGAGATCGATATCGACCAGCACGAGCAGCAGTTCGCCGGACGGCTTCGTGAACGATTTGCATACGACCCGCATCTCGAGCACGACCGCAGCCGGGTCCGAAGCCGGCGCGGCCGCGCTCGCGACGTTCCCTTCCGTGCATTCGCTGAGGTTCGGCACACGGGTCTCCCGCGAGTAAATGATCGGTTGAGGGCTCAATCGAGCCGCGTGCGGCGCTCCGCGAACGCGTACATCGGGCGCGACACGAGCCGATTGGTCGCGATCACGAGCAGCGACATCACGGCGACGCCGAGCGCGATGCGCGGATAGTCGCCGGCGTCGGTCATCCGCGCGATGTAGGCGCCGAGTCTCCCGGCATCCAGGCGCGTGCTGCCCCAGCTCACGGCCTCGGCGACGATGCTCGCGTTCCATGCACCGCCCGACGCGGTAATCGCGCCCGTCACCAAGTACGGCAGGACGCCCGGCAGCATGACGCGTCGCCACCATGTCGCCGGCCGCACCCGGAAGCATGCGGCCCCTTCCCGCAGGTCGGCCGGGAACGCGCTCGCACCGGCGATCACGTTGAACAGGACATACCATTGCGCACCCAATATCATCAGCGGGCACAGCCAGATGTTGGGTTCGAGCCGCAGGCGCACGATCGCTAAAACCGCGACCGGAAACAGCAGGTTGGCCGAAAACGCGGCGAGGAACTGCGTGACCGGCTGGATGCGGGCGCCGCATCGCCATAGCGAAACCGTTCCGACCATGCGACCAGCGGCCTGAACAGCAACTGGTCGTACAGGACGATCGCGACGATCGCCCAGCCCACGGCAGCGAGGTCGCGGTTCGCGATCGCCTGCGCGACGTAGACGCCGACGCCCGGCAGGTCGACGTGCAGATTGCCGACCGCGATCGCCTCGGACGCGACCACGAAAAACCAGCCGCCCGACATCGACATCATCGCGTTCCAGACGAGTCCCGGCATCGCGAACGGCACGTCGAGGCGCCAGAAGCGCTGCCATGCGGACAGGCGGAAGCTGCGGCTGGCCTCGTCGAGATCGAGCGGCACCGTGCGCAGCGCCTGATAGAAGCTGAACGTCATGTTCCAGGCCTGGCTGGTGAAGATCGCGAAGATCGCCGCGCACTCTGCGCCGAGGATCCGCCCGGGAAACAGCGACAGGAAGAACAGCACCGTAAACGACAGGTAGCCGAGGATCGGCACCGACTGCAGCACATCGAGCAGCGGGATCAGCACGCGCTCGGCGCAACGGCTGCGCGCCGCCGCGGTCGCGTAGACGAACGTGAAGACGATCGACGCGAGCAGTGCCGCGAACATGCGCGCGACGGTGCGCAGCGTGTAGCCGGGCAGCGCAGCGGGCGACAGCGAAATGGCCGGGGGATGCGCCACCGCCGGTGGGCCGGCCATCAGGCGCGCCGAGATGCCGGCCAGCAACAGGAAACCGACCACGATCAACATCGCGGCGAGGTCCCGCCAGCCCGGCACGGGCAGCGTCCAGCGCCCGCCGCGCAATACCTCCGCATGGTGCTCCACGACGCCTCTCCCCGCCGATGATGGCGCTTCATCTTCCGGGGCGGGGCGGCCGGCCGGCTTGACCTGCGTCAACCGCCAGGCAACGCGCGGCGCCACGATTGCAGCGAGTCCTGCCGCGCAACGCCCACCGCTCAGGAGCATCCCGATGACACCCGTTCCGGCTACGCCGTACCGCACCGACGAGCGCGCCTGCATCGGCTCACGCGGCCGGGTATGCGTTCGCGAGCGCCTCGACGAACTCGTCGAAGCGCTCCGGCGCGAGCCGGTTGATCCCGGCCGCCCCTTCCCGGCCGCCGCCCTCCGGAAATGCGCGACAAAGACGATCGGCGCCATACGGTGCGGCGACGGGCGCGCGAACGCTGACGGTATACCCACCCGAGGCCGACAACGTCAGCACCGCGTGAGCGCGTGCCGCGTCGTCACGCGCGAGCCGATTGGCGAAAACGCCTCGCACGCGACGCGCCCAGCGCGTGGCGGGGAGAATATAGACGTCCGCCCCCGGCAGCGCGATGTTCGCGCGCTGTCGCTCCGCACGCGCGATATCGCGTCGCCGGTTGGCGTCGAGCCGCCGCGCGAGGGGCGACCCCGCGAATTCGAGCGGGTTCGCGTATTGCCGCACCGCCGAATACACGGCCAGCGGGGCCATGAAGAGGTCGTCCGGGCGATCGCCGTAACCGTTGTAGTTGACGGATTCGCCGAGCACCTGCAGACGGTAGGCATCGGCATCCGTCAGGCCGCAGGCCGCGGCGAGCCTGCCGGCCACGCCGAGGAGATTGTCGCCATAGGCACCGACCACCGCCCAGAGTCGCTGCCGGCCCGCCAGGTACTGGTCGACGATGATACTCGTACAGGTGTCCGGCGCCGTGTCGATATGCGCGCGAAGGTGCGGATGAGCGGGCACGGCGCCGGGCATGTGGTGATCGAAATAGTCGACGTCGACCCCGCGCCCCAGCAGCGCATCGAGTGCCGCGCGGTTCGCGTCGAGCGAAACGTCCAGGACGGTGACGATGTCGCCTCGGGCGGCCGGCACGCGCGCGAGCAGCGCGATGTCGCGCTTGGGGCCCGTCACGAGCACCGACTCGGCCGGCATCTCGAGCCGGAGCTGCTGAAGCGAACAGATGCCGTCCGCATCGCCGTTGAACACGTCAAAGCGCGTCATGATTCGCGACGCCCGATAACCGCATGAATCGAGGTAGCCATGCCATGGAACCACTCCCTTTCAGCCTGTTTGTGTTCGACTCGTGTCGCGCCTTCGGCGAACGAATCGCGGCCCGTCTCGGCGTCACGCTCGCCGCGCACGAGGAACGTCCGTTCGAGGACGGCGAACACAAGACGCGTGCGCTGGCCAGCGTGCGCGGACACGATGTCTACGTCGTGCAGTCGCTGCACGGCGAGCCAGGCAGTTCCGTCAACGACAAGCTGTGCCGGTTGCTGCTGTTCATCGGCGCGTTGAAGGACGCGTCTGCCGCACGCGTCTGTGCGGTGACGCCCTACCTGTGCTACTCGCGCAAGGATCGCCGGTCTCAGCCGCGCGATCCGGTCTCCACGCGCTATGTCGCCATGTTGCTCGAAGCGGTGGGCGTCGATCGTGTCGTCACGATCGACATCCACAACGTCGCGGCGTTCCAGAACGCGTTTCGCTGTCCGACGGAGCATCTCGAGGCGAACGGCATGCTGGTCGACTGGTTCGCCGCGCAAGCGGGCGAACGGCCGGTCGTGGTCGTATCGCCCGACGCGGGGGGCGTTCGGCGAGCCGAGGATTTCCGTACCCGGCTGGAAGCGCGCATCGGGCGCCCCGTCGACGCGGCATTCGCCGGCAAGCTGCGCAGCGGCGGCATCGTGACGCCCAAGCCGATCGTGGGCGAGGTCGCCGGCCGTTGCGCCGTCATCGTCGACGACCTGATCGGCACCGGGACGACATTGGCCCGCACGGCCGAGGATTGCCGCACGCTCGGCGCGCAATCCGTCTACGCGGTCGCGACGCACGGGATGTTCTTTGACGACGCTGCCGACCTGCTCGGCAGCGACGCGCTCGCCGGCATCGCCGTGACCGACACGGTGCCGCCCTGGCGCGTGCCGGCCGGGCCGCTCAGGGACAAACTCGCGATACTCGACAGCGCGCCGCTGTTTGCCGAGGCGATTGCGCGTATCCATCGCGGCGGCTCGCTCACGGACCTGCTGCGGCGCTGACGTGGCTCACCACCCACGTGCGCTCGCAGCCGTCGGCGTGCCGCCGGGCGAGCGCGATGTATGTGCTCGCGCGATCGCGCCAGACCGGCGTCGCCCTGAATGCGGGCTCGCGCAGGTGCCACGCGGCGAGCCGCGCGCGCGTCATGGCCCGGCAGCTCTGGTAGAAATGCACGCATCCGTCGTCGACATCGTCGCCGCTCGCGGAGCGATAGGAGGTGACGAGCGCCTCAGCGAAACCCGGAGCGCCGAGACGCTCGCATTCGAGCGCGAGAAAACCGACCTCGTCCGCCGCATCCTGGACTCTCAGTCGCCTGCAGAATTCGAGGCAATCGATGATCACGACCGGATCGTCGATGCAGACGTGTTCGGGACGCAGATCGCCGTGCCCTTCGACGATATGCCCCAGTCGCACACGCAGGTCGAAACGCGCGGCTTCGCACACCAGCAACGACCGCTGCCGCGCGCAGAGCGTCCGCACGATATCGGCGGACTGGCCCGCGAGCAGCTTGCACAACGCGCGTTCATTGGTGTCGATCGTGCAGCGCAGCGCTTCTCGATACGCCGCACCGTCGATTCGCGCGGGTGCCAGGGCATGGTAGAACGCGCTCAGGCGAGCCGCGATGCGACACGCATCGTCTGCCGTAGCCATGCCGCGCGACAAGACGCGGTCGAGCATGCGTGCGGCCGGCAGGCGCCGCATCCTGACCAGCCAGTCGACGATTTCGCCGGGTCCGTCCGCATGCAGGCACCCGCGGGCGTCGACGACGAGCGGCACCACATCGAGATAGACGTCGGCAGCAAGCCGACGGTTCAAACGCGCCTCCTCGCAGCAGAAGCGATGGCGCGCGGCCAGCGTTCGAAAATCGAGCTGCGGCGCACGCACGGGCTTCTTGAGCTTCCACGCGTACCGATCCGTCAGGAATACCCATGACATGTGCGTCTCCACGGCCTCGACCGATCTCGTGCCGTCCGGCCAGGCCGCGGGCATGCGCAACGCGGCCACCTTGTCGCTCAGCGTGATCGCGCGGCCGGCCGGGATATGGGCATCGTTCATGCCGCTTGCTGCCCCGCGTGCGTGTCCGACCTGGCATTCTCCTGCGCGATGAGTGCCGACAGCGCCGGAGAAATCGCCGGCTGCAGCGGCATGACGGGCGCCAGCGCATGCATCGGATCGGGCAGTGTGGACAGTTCGCGCATTGCGTGAATGCGGCTCTCGCCGAGCGTCGGGGCAGCGAGCCGCGCCCCTCCGATCATGACGGGCCGCAACAGCGGGGTTCCGTCGACGTGCTCGCCGTCGAGTCCGATGCTGTCGGCGGCGATTCGGCCGTCCGGGCCGTATTCCCGAAACACCTGCTTGCGGCCGGGCAGCGTGCCCTTGCCCTCCGAGCGTTTGCAGCGCGGTCGGCCCGCATACTCGACGAGCTTGTACGCGCAGTCGAGGCACGGTGCGTCCGCCGACGTGCTCATCTGCGTGCCGATTCCGAAACCGTCGATCGGCGCGTGCTGGTGGACGAGTTCCTGCAGCCGGATTTCGTCGAGATTGCCGCTCGCGAAGATCATCGCGTCCGTCAGGCCGCCGTGGTCGAGAATTGCGCGCACGTTGCGCGCGTGCGCCGCCAGATCGCCGCTGTCGATCCGGACGCCCTTGATGCGCACGTTCTCGGGCGCAAGCCGCCGCGCCAGTTCGACGACCTTGTGCGCCGCGTGCTCCGTATCGTACGTATCGATCAGCAGCAACGCGTTGTCCGGCTGCGACCGCGCGAAATGCTCGAACGCGAGCGCTTCGTCGTCGTGCGCCTGGACGTATGAATGCGCCATCGTGCCATAGACAGGAATGTCGTAACGCAAGCCGGCGAGCAGGGTCGCCGTGCCGGAGAATCCCGCAAGGTAGCTGGCCCGCGCGGACAGCATCGCCGCCTCCGCGCCATGCGCGCGCCGCATACCGAAGTCCACCAGCACCCTGCCATGCGCGATGAGCGTGGCGCGTGCAGCCTTGCTGGCAACCACCGTCGCGTAATGGAGCAGGTTCATCACGCGGCTCTCGACGAACTGCGCCTCGCGAAACGGCGCCGTGATCCTCAGGATCGGTTCGTCGGCAAAGAACACCGTGCCTTCCGGCATCGCGTCAACGGTGCCCGTAAAACGGAAGCCGGCGACGGACGCGAGGAAATCGGCCCTCAAGCGCCCGGTCGCGGCCAGTCGCTCAAGGGCGGCGGCCGTAAAGCGCAGGCCCTCCAGATAGTCGAGAACGGGCGCCAGCCCCGCCGCCATCAGGAATGCCCGATGCTCGGGCAGCGCCCGTACGAAGAACTCGAAGCTGGCCATGTCGTTCATTCCGGCATCGAACGCGGCCTGCATCATCGTCAGTTCATACCAATCCGCCAGCAGCACGTCGTCGACGTCAGCGTTCGGCCAGGATCCGTTCATCATCTGCCCTCCCGCGTCGCTCGCGCGCAATCGTGCAGCCGGTCATCGGCCGCTTCGTTGCAGACAAGCGCCGCTTCCGTCATTGCGGCGCGGGGCCCGGGGTCGCCGGAACCGCGGTCCACACGCCATTGCACGACGCGACATACGGATAGTATCCGCGCGGGTCGTTGCAGTAATACCACGCGCGTGCCGGCGGCAGCCGGGCCGGAGTCGGTGGCGGCCGCTGAACGACGATCGCAGGCGGAATGTAGGTCGGATACGGATACATCGGTTCAGGATAGATGTACCAGTAGCCGTCGACGATCCACCACCACGCGTAGCGCCCGCCGTGCCAGTCCTGCACCCATCGACCGCGCTGCCATCGCGCACGCTCCCTCGGTTCGAAGTGGCGAAAATCCCGCCCGTGGAAGTCCCTGCGGTGGAACTCCTGGCGGGGGACATGGCGCGCATGCTGGGCATGTGCCGGCTGCGTCGGCATGCAGCACGCCGACGCGCACAGCACGAGCACACGGCATGCGCATCTGAGCCTGTTCATGGTCGTCATTCTTCGCGGAGATGCGATCCATCGTATTGAGGCCGTGCCGCGCGGCTTTGACCGGGATCAACGCATGCCGGCGACGTGGCATTCGCAGGGCCCGGATCATGACGCGCGCGCAGGGTTCGTGTCCCCGTGCTCGCCGGTTCGCATGCAGCGCAGATGACCGTGAGCAACGCCGTCCGTCAGTACGTGAAGGTGTCCGATTTCTTCATTTCGACCCATGTCATACCGCTGCGCAGCCCCTCCAGCGCTGCCTCGCGCTCGGTCGCGAATACCCGGTGATGCGGAAAGACATGCTCGCACTTGCAGTCGGGCGAGCGGATCCTCACATGGACACGGCAACGGTAGCCGCCGGTCGCAACGCCAACCGTTTCGATCGCCACGGTCCAGTCCGTCTCGTTCAATTCACCGGAAATCGTCATGATTACCCCCTTGCTTGCCGTGCGAGCGCATGCCGCTTCCATCATCGGTTGCGCCACGCCGCGAGGCGCGATGGCGATATCCGGCCCGCCACCGGAAGATCCATATCGGGCCGGCGACGAGGCCCAGGATCGCGGCCCACAGCAGAAGCACGTAGCCGAACAATTGCCAGAACTCACCGACCCGCTGCTGCAGGATCCATGTGCGGTACGACGCGACGTCGCTCGCGGCGTCCGGATACGACGCGCGATAAACGAACAGCGGCAGGCAGACGTCGTGTTCCGGAATAGGTGCCGTCAGCAGCGATCCGGCCGGCCGGGCGCTCACGCGCCCGCATTCCGGCGCGGTCATGCCGGCCAGGACACCCGTGCTCACCGGATGATCGTGGATCGCCCCGAGCCACGTCGTCGCGCTCGACAGCAGCACGCAGAGACCGATTGCGCCGAGCCACCGGCGCATCCGGGCGCGCGGGCCGGTATGCCGGCCGCGTGTCATGGGATCGCGCGCGTCCGAGGGGCGCATCGCACCGGCATGGAGACCGTCGCTACGTCATGCAGGACGCGACGGAAGCGGGAACCGAGCGGATCAGCCACGCTGTTTCTCCTCGAAATACGGCTGGCGGGCCGCCACAAGCCGCAACTCGTCGAGCAGCGTCGCGACCGCGCGCAGCAGATCGTCGAGCGACACGATGCCGACCAGTTCGCCGTCGCCGCCGACGACCGGCAATCGACGGACGCCGTGCTGGCGCATCCCCTTCGCGAGCAGCCAGATGTCGTCGTCGACGTTCACGGTCGCGACGGGCGCCGACATGATGTCGCCGACGAACAGCGAGCCGGCCGCCGCATCGGGGCTGACCACCGCCAGCACGATGTCGCGATCGGTCACCACGCCGACCGGCACGCATCGCCCGTCCTGTTCGCGCACGACGATCAGATCGCCTGCGTGCGCGTCGCGCATCATTTCCGCCGCCTCTACGACGGTTGCTCGTGCCGAACACATGGCGACCTCGCGGGTACAGAGCATCGCGGCATTCATGTTTGTTCTCCCGGCCGGGACGAGGCGGCCCCTCGATCGATGTCCGCCGCCGCCCGAACCATCATGCAACGGTAAGTTGATCGACCACGTCGCGCACGCCGGGCGCCGACCACGCGGCATCGAAGGCAAGCCGCCGTTCATTCAGGGAGCCCACCTGGCCGGTCAATGTCACGCAGCCGTCCTGAACTGTAATGCCGACGTGTGCGGCCTCTTCCGTTGCGTGCCGAATCAAGGCCGCCTGGATCTTGCCCGCGATGTCCGATTGCGTCGGATGCGGCCGGACATGGATCTCGTTGATGATCCGTGTGACGCCGCGCAGCCGCTCGACGGCCCGCTCCGCCTCCTGCATCTGGTAGCTCCACATCACCTCGCCCGACAGCGTCACGCATCCGTTCTCGACCGTCACGTGCACGGCCTGCTCGCCGAGCCCCGCATCCCACATCAGGAGCGAGCGCGCTGCGATGGCCAAGTCCTCGTCCGAGCGACGCTTGCCGTCGTCCGTTTGCACCTCGAGTTCGAGCACGATGCCGCGCACGCCTTCGATACGCTCGACGGCCTTGCGCACCGAGACCTTTTCCAGATAGCTGGCGACGTGCCCGGTCAACGTCACGACGCGTTCGTGCACTTCGACGCCGATGCGCACCGCATCGATCGACGGATCCCACTCGAGTTCCTGCTCGACGTCCTTCTTCAGCTCGTTGTCGCTTTTCATGGCCATCGACTCCCGTCCGCAATCGATGAAAACAACGGTAATTCCCGCTGCACCGCGTGGAATTGATACAGGTCAGCGCGCGGCTTGGTGCGCGATCGCGACCGATGTCTCCGCCGCGATCGCGCGAAACGCAGTCGTGACGTCGACGTTGCGCCCTTGCGTGGCCCGATCGCGCCTGGCGAGTCGCAACACCATCCGGCGCCCGTCGGCCGACAGGCAGGCGGGCGCCTCGGCAAGCGATGTTGCATCCAGTCGAACGAGACCGCGATCGACGAGGCAGCGCAGGTCGGCGGGGTCGCCCTGCTGGCGTCTCGGCTCGCTGGCGAGCACCATCAGGATGGCGATTTCGTGGGGGCTCAGCAGCCGGTCGCCATCGGTGTCGATCGGGTGGTGTTGGCGAGGCGTGGCAGCCGACACGCTCAGTGCCAATGCTTCGGAACGTGAAATGACCTGGCGATTCGGCGTGTTCGTAAACAAGGCGGGCATGATGGTGTCCGTATCATGAACGTGAAGACGCAGACGGCGCGGAACATGTCGATCGCGGTCGAGCTCGACATGCGAAAACATCAATATTCGCTCCTGCCGGGCAAGCGTTCTTGATGCAGGTCATCCGGCAGACGCGAGCGATCGAAACGTTCCCCGATTCGTCTGATGCAATGCCGTCGAAACACCGATGCGCACGCGTCGCGGGGCCGGGCCTAATTGCTTGCCCGGTCTTCGCGTCGAACATCACGTCGCCCGGTGCGGTGTCGAAGCGCTCGATCCAGGAGTGCGAATCATTTTTCAGTCACCGAAAAATCGGATGAATTCGATGCGTTGAGTGAAATCAAGACGTGACCGATTTCGGGAATCCAACATGAATCACTCAATGCAACGGAGACCATGCATGAACTGGTACTGCGGCGTCGAACGCGAGCTGTCACATATCGAACGATCCATTCGTCTGCTGGAGCAGACCCGGTCCTGCTTCCACAAGCAGACAACCATCACCGACCCCGCGTACTGGCGCGCAAGACTGAATACCGTCAGGCAGACGGCCGAGCGGAACACGACGTTGCTGCGGCGGACCGATGAGATCCTCGCACGGCTCGAACGGCTTTGACCGCACCGTGTGGTTCGACCGCGATCGGGATGACCGCAGGCCCGACCGTGCCCCGACTTCGACAACCGGATTTCGCGGCAGCGCGCAGCAACGCACGCCCTCGCGCCAACAGGAGGTGAAATGATCTTCGACGATCGCCAGGACGCGGCCAATCAGCTTGCGTCCGTACTTCAGGCCTACCGCGACGAACACCCGCTGGTCCTTGCGATACCGCGCGGCGCATTGATACTGGGAAGCATCCTCGCAACGCGCTTGCATGGCGATCTCGACGTCGTGCTGGTGCGAAAGTTGCGCGCGCCATGGCAACCGGAACTCGCGATTGGCGCGATCGACGAATCCGGCTGGTGCTATTTGTCGCGCGATGCCGTACATATGGCGATTCCGTCACGCTATCTGGAAGCGGAACAGCAGGAGCAACTTACCGTGCTTGCGGCACGCAGGACGCACTATGCGCGTTTCCGCCCACCCGTCGTCCGGGAAAACCGAATCACGATCGTGGTCGACGACGGCATCGCGACCGGCGCGACCATGATCGCCGCGTTACACGCGGCGCGCATGGGGCGCCCGCGACTGCTCGTCTGCGCGGTACCGGTGGCCTGCGCGCGAGGCCTCGATGAAGTCGGTCCCTATGCCGACGAGGTGGTGTGCATCGAGCAGTCCGACGAAGCCTTCTCGGTCGGCGCGTTCTATCGATCGTTTTCGCAGGTGGATGACGACGAGGCCGTCGCGATACTGGCAGCGGCGTGCCGGTCGCACGCTGCAGAGGATACGGTGCCCCGCTGACGGAATGGCACGCAGGCACGCGCGCTGCCGAGGCCACCGTGGCCGATATGCCGAACGGCCCTGACCGCTGCGGTTGACCTCCATCAACGTTCGCGCGCGACATCGCTCATAGATTTCAAGGAAACACGCGGAGCAATCCGTTCCGCCATTCCGGACGCCACCCATGCCAAACGAAACCGAAGCTCGCCGCGCCTTGCTCGTGCATCTGGGCAGCATTCTGCGAACGCTCAGTTGCGTGCTCGAATACGAGCCGGATGACATGACACTCGATTCGCTTCTGGCCGCACAGCCGATGCTTGCGGACATTCCACTGCTGAATCAGGTGTTCGCGCACATGACCGTGCGTGAATTCACGCGCGCCGTCCTCCACGCGTACTGCCTGTGGCCGCAGCTGTTGCTCGACGAGCCGCTCGATCGCGATGCCCTCGCGGAGCCCGTATGCGCACGGCTGTTCTCCGACAACCCAGGAGGCTGGGCTCGGTATGTCGCGTCGCTCCGAGCCGAGATTCCATGGTTCGGGCAAGGCTTGGGACCGTCATCGTCGTCCGCCCGGCGACCGGCTCGCACATCGCCGATCGTATGATCGACCGTCCATTCCTGGCTCCGTCACGGGGCGACACCTTGGGGATTCGTCATGCCTACCTTTGTCATGCTTACACGCGTGTCGCCGGATGCAGTCAAGACGCCGGAGAAACTGGCCGAGCTCGAGCATCACGCCGTCCACCGATTGCAGAAGACGTGCGGTCAGATCGAATGGCTGCACAATTTCGCATTGATGGGCCGCTATGATTATCTCGACATTTTCACTGCCCCCGATCTGGACACCGCCTTCAGAATTTCCGCCGGCATGCGCACGCTGGGCCACGCGAGTGTCGAAGTCTTCCCTGCTGTAGAGTGGAAAGCGTTCAAGGCGTTGGTGGCCACGCTCGACTAGGCCGGCCGGCTGCGCCCCCGAGCGGTTCCGTCGCGTTCGACGCGAGCACTGCGAGCGCCGCGCTGCGGCCGAGTTCGAACAGCGCTGAAATCGATGTATCGGAAAAATCGAAGTCGCGCGCGAAAGTGTCCCTGGCTCCGGCAGGGCCATCCAGCGCGATCCTGAGGACCCGTACGGGCGCACGACTTCCCATCAGCCGGATGTATTCCGGGAGTTGTCGCATGCGTGCCGCCGTTTCGGGATCAAGCTGGTTGGTTATACGTTCGACGAGATCGCGAAAGTCGTTCTCGTTTTCCTCGAACCGCAGGTCGTTACGAACCCGATCGGCATAGACGATCTCATCGCGCCGCAGCATGACCTCGATCAGGTTCGACGGCAACGGGCGTGACCCGGAAAACAAATCGACAACAAACACGCGCCCTGCTATCCGCCCGCACCGTTCGATCACGAGATCGAGCGGCGAGTTGCTGATGATGCCGCCGTCCCAGTAAGCGCGGCCGTCGATGCGCGTCCACGGCATCGCTGGCGGCAGGCTGCCGCTGGCGAGCAGGTGCTCGGGCGTGATGCGATCGACATAGCTGTCGAAGATGCGCCGTTCCCCGCTTTCCACGTCCACGGCTCCAAGTAGCAGGCGCGTCGCGCTGCCCGCCAGGGCGTCGAAATCGACATGGCGGCGCAGTAGCGCGAGCATTGGTTGCGTGTCGTAGCAGCTCGTCCACCACGGAGCAAGGCCGGACGGCGGAATCCCGTCAGGCCACCAGTGCGGCCGAAGGAAATTCGGAACGCCGAATAGCGCGATATGCCACGCGAGCAACGCATGTCCCGCATAGGCGGACGATGGCACGCCCACTGGACTCCTGATCGAGAGTTCACGCCAGAATGCGTCGAGTGCTTCGGCCGCATGCCCCGGATGGCTCGCGGCGATCGCGCCGTTGAACGCGCCGATCGACACGGCCGCGATCACATCCGGACGGACGCCCCGCGCCTCGAGCGCGGCGATCGCGCCGCTTTCGAATGCGCCGAGTGCACCGCCACCCTGCAGGATCAGGACCGTTTGCGCGGGCAGTTCGCACAGCCGCAATACGTCATGGGTCGCAGCCTCGACTTGCGTGCCGAGATTGACCCGATGGCGGATCGTCTCCTCGGCGGCGGTCATTTCATCCGCGCGCACACCGATCGAGAACATCGCACGCAGGACATGATGTCTCAGATAGAGCAACGAGTACGGAGCATGCGGGAATCGGCCCTGTTCGACGACTTCGGTCGCATCGGCAGCGTTGCCGAGGAAGTTGTACGGTACATCGAATACATTTCCGTAGAAAATCGATACATCCCGATAGGGCAAGCGCGCACCGCGCATGTTCCTGGCGGCCAGGCGGCCCTGACGCACCGCGTTGTCCCAGTGCTCGATACGCCTCTGCACGCCGAATACCGGATCGCGAAACCGCGCGACGTCGCCGGCCGCATGGACGTCCGGATCCGACGATTGCAGGCATTCGTCGACAAGCACGCCATCCCCTGTCGCAATGCCACTGCCCGCGAGAAACCCGCAGTTCGGCTCGACGCCCGTGGCAATCACGACGAGGTCGCATTCGACGACGCGGCCGTCGGTGAGCACGGCCGCCTCGATCGATAGCTTTCCGATGAAGCGCTCCACCGTCGTTCCGGTTCGAACGTCAATGCCGCGCGTCGCACACAACCCGGCAAAGTGATCGGACAGCCGAACGGAATTCAGCTGTGGCAACAGCTGCTTGCAGCGTTCGACGAGCGTGACCTCCAGACCGCGCTCGCGCAGCGTGGCCGCCGCCTCGATACCCGTGAAGCCGCCGCCCACGACAAGCAGGCGTCGTTTCTGGGCGACGTTGTCGCGAAGCACGAGCGCGTCGTCGAGGTCGTGAAGGTGACTGATGCCCGCCAGCATTGCCCCCGGCACCGCCAGACTGCGTGGCGACGCACCGGTCCCGATCAGCAGCTTGCCGTACTGTATCGTGGAGCCATCCGCCAGCCTGACGACATGCGCTCCGCAGTCTACCGACGCGACCCTCGCCCCCAGAAGCAGATCGATCCTGCGCATCTCGTAGAACCCCGCCGGGTGTATCGCGATTGCCGCCGGAGCGAGGTTTCCTGCGAGAAATTCCTTCGTCAGCAGCTGTCTCTGATACGGCAGCACGTGTTCGCCGCACAGGATCGCGATGCGAGCGGACGGATCTTCGCGCCGCAACGCATGCGCCGCGGACACGCCGGCAATGCCGCCGCCGACCAGCACATGATCGTAGTCTCGCTTGCCCCCAGACTGCGCCGTCACGTTACTTGCTCCGCGCTCATGTGCCGTTCGCGGGCGGCAAGCCGGCGGGCGATCGAACGCGCAAAACGGGCGAGCTTCCGAGCGGCCAGGCCGCGACCAATATCGCGCCCGGAAATCGCGCACGTCGCGATCGGCCTTTGCCGCGCCAGCGCCTGCAGCTGCCCGAACGCAGTGAGGTCGCCGCGCAGGCCCATCGTGCAAAAGAATGCGGTCGCGCGCAGTTTGCTCCCGTGCCGCGCGAGCCAGGTCGAAACCGGCGTCGATGCACGGCCAGCCCAGACCGGCGTGCCTATCACGACCACATCGTATGCGGACGGCGAACAGGCCGTCGGCCGAAGGTCCGCGGCACGATCGCGGATCACATCGGCGAGCGAACGCAGGAAGCCGACGGCCCCCGTCCGCCGCCGATCGTCGGCTTCCTGAAGCCGTTCACAATCCGCGTCGAGTTCCGTGGCAAGCCGGCGTGCAATCGCCGCCGTCGTTTCACTGCGCGAGTAGAAAACGACAAGCAATCGTCGAGATGTGTCCATGTTCCACTCCGTGCATCCGTCCGGGATTCGTAGACCAGCTTATGCAGCGGCGATCGAGGCGACGCTGATACAGGTCAACCCGTCGCCGCACGATCCGGCGACAGTAGGCTTGTCCGGATTCCCGGCGATTTTCCGCCTATGCGTCATGTGGTATGACCTGATCGAACGGCAACGGCAATGGTTGAGAACGTGGGACGCGGTCGCGCGGTTCACGTGCGGCCTTTGGCCCGATGCCGCGTCGTCGTGCTACGCCGACCTGTTGGAACCCCTGCTCGACCTGCGACCCGACGCGCCACGCTTCGCCATCGATTCGATCGACATGGACGGCCGTCGCGTCGACATCGACGAAACGATCGTCGAGCACACGCCGTTTTGCACGTTGCGCCGCTTCTCGCACGCGGGCGCACGACGCGTGATCCTGCTCTGCGTGCCGCTGGCCGGCCACTTGGCCGTGATGATGCGGGAGACGGTCGAGACCCTGCTGGCCGATGGCGACGTCTGCATCACCGACTGGATCGATGCACGCGACGTGCCGTGCGACGCGGGCCGATTCGGCCTCGACGAATACGTGTCGATGCTCGACCGCTTCATCGAAACCCTGCTTGCGGACGCGCGTCCGGCGCACGTCGTCGCAGTCTGTCAGGCGACGTTTCCGTCGCTCGGTGCCATCGCGCTGCGCGCCCAACGCGGCGCCGCGCTGCCGGCGAGCCTGACGTTGATCGGCGGCCCCCTCGATGCCCGCATCCATCCGAGTGCGCTCGGAACTGCGGCCCGCTCGCATTCGCTCGACTGGTGTCGCGCCACGCTGATCGACACGGTGCCACACGGCTTCGCCGGATGCGGGCGTCAGGTATTTCCGGCCTATCTGCAGCGTGCCGAGATCGCGGTCACCTACCCACAACGCTACATGACGCTGGTCGATTGCTATCGACGAGCCGTGTCGAGCGGCAACGCCGACGCACTCGCAACCGCCCGCCGGGCGCTGCGCGAATACCTGACGCTCCTCGACATGCCAGCCGAGTACTTCCTCGATACTGTCGACATCGTGTTCCAGCGAGCATGCCTGGCAAACGGGACGTGGCACGTTCACGGCCAGCGGGTCGAGCCCGCCGCGTTGCGGTCGATCGTGTTGCTGACCGTTGAAGGCAAGTGCGATGCCGTCACCGGTGCCGGCCAGACCCATGCCGCGCTGGCCATGTGCAGCGGTCTCGCAGCGAATGCGCGGCAACGCGTCGACATCGACGATTGCGACCATTACGGACTCTTTAGCGGGGATCACTGGCGCACCGACGTACATCCGGCGCTACAGACTGCGTTCGCTCGTGCGGAACGCGGCCGGCCACAGGCCGGCAGGGTGTAGCCCCCTTCAGGCCCCGCGGTACGCTGCGCGCGGCGATCGTTCGATTCTGCAGCCGAATCCTGCCGCGAGATCAAGGATCGACGCGTCATTTATGCTATAAATGTGCGCCTGATCCGATCCTCTGTTGCCCCCTCGACAGGACTGCGTCGCAGGCTGAACATCGTGCACGACTGGTATGCATTATTCGACGAAGTAAAGAAGCTGGGCAGGTACCACAGCGACGCCCAGCTTGCGGAGGCGCTCGCGCTGACCCGCGCGCAAATTTCGGCATGGCGCACGGGAAAAAGCGATCTCGGCACACTGTCTAAACTGCGAATTCTGGATGCGCTCGGTCAAGGCGACGTACGCTCCGCGGTACTCAGTCTTTTGCCGGAAAGGAACCGCGAGACACTGATTCAGCAGCACCTCGAACTCATTGCCCGCGTGGCGCGAGGCACACTGTTGGTCCATAGCGGTCCCGCCGACGGACACGCCTCCGACGCGGCCCCCTCGGCCAATCGGCTGCTGGCGGCCATGTCGGACGGCGAACTCGACCGGCTCGTCCCGCATCTGGTGCCGGTGGCGCTCACGCTCGGGCAAGTCCTGCACCGGCAGGGCGAAGTCCTCGACCATGTCTACCTGCCCACCACGGCGGCGTGCGTGATGTTCCATTCCACGAAGACCGGCGCTCCGGTCGGGCTCGCGATGGTGGGTAACGACGGTCTCGTTGGATTGCCCGCATGTATCGGCGAGCCGCGTGCGTCGAATCGCGTGGTCGTACAAGAGGCGGGGCACGCTTACCGGCTCGATGCCGAGGTCGCGAGGCGCGAATTCTCACGGGCAGGCAGTTTCCAGCAGCTGCTGCTCCGTTACACGCAGGCCCTGCTCGCCCAGATGTCGCAGATCGCCGTGTGCGGCCATCATCACTCGCCGCTGGAGCAACTCTGCCGCTGGCTTTTGCAAACGCTCGACCGGCTCGATTCCGACACCGTCCAGGTCAGCAGGAAAGTCTTTCCGGGCGTCCTGGGGGTCAACGGTGTGCTTGCCGCCGGGGAATTGCGAAAACTTGAAGCTGACGGGGCAATCCGCTGTCGCCCAGGTGTGATCACGATTCTCGATCGCGCCGCGATCGAACATCGGGCGTGCGAATGCCATCGCATCCTCAAGCGAAACGACGCGCGCATGTTCGACATCAGGTAATTTCCCGCTCCGTCTCAGACGCCCGGTGTGCCGGACTTCATCGTCCGGATGCGGCCCGCGAACACGGCGTCGATGATCTGCTGCAACCTCGTCAGACACCCTTGTGCTTCATCCGGGGAATTCAGTTCGAGCGCTTCGAGCATGTTCACGATACCCGCAAGGAATGCATCGCCAATGGGGCTCTCGCGACCGCATGCCCGGAAGTATTCGGCACGCCCGTACAACGCGCAAATGAAGTCGATCTGACGCGCCGCAAACGATTCATCGTCCAGCTCGACGATCTCGAACCGCTCGTGTTCGTATCCCTGCAGTGCTATGGGTAACCGGAAAGACATATTCATACCGCAGGCCTCGAATGAGAAGGGACCTCTGGGCCGGAGCGCCTATTACACCCTCCTCTGCCATTCAAAATTTGACGGACGTCGCCGGCACGTTATTTTTCTTCCGTGACGATGTTCGCGTCAAGTATATTTGACACGAGGAGACGCGCGCAGATGATGCATGACAATTCCATGGATGGTTTAGCTGTTGCCGGATTGGCCATGATTCTCGGAACCTGGGGATGGATTTGCCGCACAATCCACCGTGCCCCCGCTTCTGATGATCAGACGAATGCGATGTCGGATACCGGGACCGACGCGGCCTTCCCGGCCGGCAATCGCAACACCGCCACGGGGTGCGGATACGATGCGTGGGTCGACAACGAAGCCGGCTATCGGGCATTCGTGGCGCTCAATCCGGTCGCAACCTGGCTGATGCATCACGACGTCATCGTCTGTGTCAATGACGCCTGCCTCGCGCTGCTCGGCGCGGCCGTGGCAGCGGACGTCGTCGACACGTCGTCATCGGACTGGCTCGACCGGGAAGGCCTGAATGGCGTGCGTCATCAACTGGCCGGTTTGCCGGGCGCGCGGCAAGTGAGGGGCGAGCCGACGGCAGGCACGATGACGCGCCGGAACGGACTGACGAGGGATGTCGATGTGATCGCGATCGCACCCGACCACACATGCCGCGCCTGGGTTCTGCTGACCTTCCAGGATGTCACACGGCGCAATACGACCGAGCGGGAACTGCGCGAATCGCGCCATGCGCTGCGGGAACTGGCGCGCTCACTGCAGCGCGACCGCGAGATCGAACGGACCAGGCTCGCTTTGCAGCTTCACGAAGGACTGGCGCAACAGATCTATGTCGTCAAGATGGAGGTCGACGCGCTCGATGCGCGCTATCCGGTCCTGACGAATCAAAGCGGATTCGTGCATGCCACCCATCGAATGATCGGCACCCACTTGGACAACCTCGTCGCTCGCGTACGTCAGTTGACGGCTGAGCTTCGCCCCCCCATGCTCGATGATCTGGGGCTGGCGGCAACGCTCGAGTGGCTCGCGCAGGACCTGTCCTCGCGATATGGCCTAAAGATCGATACGAACCTAGCCGAGCCAAGTATCGATAACACGGCAGCGTCCATCCTGTATCGAATTGCACGTGAAGCGCTCGAATACGCGAGACTTCGCGAGCCGACCTCGCACGTGTCCATGAGTTTGCGGGAGTTGGGCGGCTTCGTCACGTTGACGGTACGCGAGGACGGCCACATCGATGACGCGTTCGTTCGCGGCAAGCGCCCGTCCGCCCTCTTCTCGATACGCGAGCAGGTCGCGACGATCGGTGGCGACGCCGACTGGAAAGCCCTGCGCTGCGGCGGCCAGGAGCTCGTCGTTCATCTATCCGCGCTGGCTCGCCGACAGCGCGGGAATTCACGCCCGTGACGCACGCTTGCCTGATGCGTCCTGCTCCGCGGCCGCCACGCGGCGCTTGACCGCGATGAAGCTATCGGGGCTGACGGAAATCGAGTCGATGCCGCACGCGACGAGAAAATCGGCGAAACCCGGATGATCACTCGGCGCCTGGCCGCACAGGCCGACCTTTGCCCCCGCGCCGCGGGCGGACTCGATCACGCGGGCAATCATCCACTTCACGGCCTCGTTCTCCTCGTCGAACAGCCCGGCCAATTCCGCCGAATCGCGATCGACGCCGAGCGTCAGCTGGGTCAGATCATTGCTCCCGATCGAGAATCCGTCAAAGCGCTGCGCAAATTGGCTCGCCAAGATGACATTCGACGGAATTTCGCACATCACATAGATCTGCAATCCGTCGTCGCCGCGTTTGAGGCCGTGAGCGGCCAGGACATCGAGCACCCGGTCCGCCTCGTCAAGCGTACGGCAGAACGGGATCATCACGACCACGTTCCTGAAGCCCATGTCGTTACGCAGCCGCGCGATGGACCGGCATTCGAGTGCAAATCCGTCACGGTAGCGCGGCGAGTAGTAGCGCGAGGCGCCGCGAAAACCGAGCATCGGATTTTCTTCCCGCGGCTCGAACTGCGCGCCGCCGACCAGATGCGCGTATTCGTTAGTCTTGAAGTCGCTCATGCGAACGATCACCGGCTCGGGATGACGCACCGCCGCGATGCGTGCTAGGCCATGCGCCAGCCGATCGACGAAATAGTTCGACGGCTCGTCGTAGCCCGACGTGAGTGCCGCGATTGCGCGCTTCGCATCGGCGTCCGTCAACGTATCGTAGTGAGCCAGCGCCATCGGATGAGCCTTGATGTGGTTGCCAATCACGAATTCCATGCGCGCGAGCCCGATCCCGTCGGCCGGCAGGCGCCACCACCGGAACGCCGCGGCCGGATTCGCGAGGTTCAGCATGACCTGCGTCCGGGTGGCCGGAAGGTCGCTCAGGTCGATCTCCTCCACGTCGTACTCCGCGATGCCTTCATACACGAATCCGGCCTCGCCCTCCGCACACGAGACGGTTACTTCGTGCCGATCGTGCAGCACGCGGGTCGCGTTGCCGGTGCCGACGATGGCCGGCAATCCGAGTTCGCGGCTCACGATCGCAGCATGTGAGGTGCGACCGCCATGATCGGTGATGATCGCGGCGGCCCGGCGCATCACGGGGACCCAATCCGGATCCGTCGTATGCGTCACGAGTACCGCGCCGTCGACGAATCGCGCCATGTCGCGCGGGCTGTCGATCACGCACACGCTGCCTGCCGCGATCGCATCGCCGACGCTGATGCCGGTGAGCAGTTTCCGGCCAGCCTGACCGAGCCGATAGGTCTTGATCGCGCTGGCTTCGCGCCGGGACTGCACCGTCTCCGGACGCGCTTGCACGACGAACAATTCCCCGCTTGCGCCGTCCCTCGCCCATTCGATGTCCATCGGCTGGCCATAGTGCGCCTCGATCGCGCAGGCCCAGTTTGCAAGCGTCAGGATGTCGCAGTCCGCCAGTACGAAGCGGGCACGTTCCGCTTTTGAGGTCGGCACGTTGCGAGTCGGCACATCCTTGTCGGAGCCATAGATCAGCTTGCGAGCCTTGCCGCCCAACGTCTTGCCAATGATGGGCGTGTATGCCGGATTAGCGAGCAGCGGCTTGAACACCTCGTATTCGTCGGGGTCCACGGTGCCTTGTACGACGTTCTCCCCGAGCCCCCACGCCGCGCTGATCAGCACAACATTGTCGAACCCCGTTTCCGTATCGAGCGAGAACATGACGCCAGCCGCGCCGAGGTCCGAACGCACCATGCGCTGCACTCCGATCGATAGCGCGACACGCAAGTGATCGAAGCCCTTTTCCTCGCGGTAGGCAATCGCACGGTCGGTGAACAGCGATGCATAGCACCGGCGGCAAGCCGCGAGCAATGCATGCTCGCCGCGCACGTTCAGGTAGGTTTCCTGCTGGCCAGCGAAGCTTGCGTCGGGGAGATCCTCGGCGGTCGCGCTCGAACGCACGGCAACATCGAGGTCATCGCGATCCGACTCCCTGCAGAGCTGCCAATAGGCGGCTCGGAACCCATCGACTATATCGTCAGGCCAGTCTCCGTCGAGAATCGCCTGCCGGATCGACGCACCTGCCTCGGTGAGCGCGATCTTGCCAGCGCCGAATGCCGCGAGCGTGCTTCCTATGACCTGCCTCAATCCGTTTGCATCGATGAATCGCCAGTATGCGTCGGCGGTCGATGCAAAGCCGCGCGGCACGCTCACGCCCCGGGCGGACAGGTTGCCGATCAGTTCGCCGAGCGACGCATTCTTGCCGCCGACGCGCGCCACGTCCCCACGACGCAGATTTTCGAACCAGACAATGAGTGCATTCCCTTGATTCATGGTACGTCCTCCGCTGTCGCGGCCTTACGGCGCGTGGTAATAGGCGGTCGGACATTGCCCTGCAGTGTGCCGGCCGAATGCATTCATGCTGACGTCGCACCTCTGCTTGGGATGTGACCTGAATCAATGACGGTACCCGGCGTACCTTCGTCCACGATCAGAACGAGCAGCCGGCAGAATCTCACGCTCGCACCGGTCCGTTGCGTTCCCCCTCGGCGCGGTAACAATGGATTCCGCGCCGTGTCGCGCCTCCGGACACCTGCGGTCCATCACTCACAATCGGCTCTATCATCTGATGCAGAGATGCGCGTATGCCTTGACTCGCGTGGACAGCGAATTCCCATTCTCTGTTGCGTTAGAGGTTGTCGATGGTCGATGCCTTGCCATCGGCTGGCTAATCGTCGTCTGGGACGACCTGCAGCGCGTCGACGTAGTCCTTTTCTTAACGCGCCCTGGGAGGCAAGCGTTTGCTGGCTCAACGCTCGCCCTGCGCTACGATCAACCGACACCGCCGCGCTCCCGCCAGTAAGAGCCGGTTACTGCCCTCACAGCGCCTCCAGAACAGTCGCGACGGCATCTGGACCTTCTTTAAACGCGCACCGGGGCCCCATCGGGGCATTTGGGCAAAACGAAGGCATGCATCCGTGATCGTCCCGCCCGGGAACTGAATGGTTTATTGGGCAAAAAAGTACTCAGTTCTATTTTCTATGCCATTCCACACCCGCAGCCGCTCGGACATGAATGAGAGCAGGCCCGCGCCACCGTCGCAGTGGCGACTGAACGTTGTGTATGTGCCGTGAGACATATGCGCCACCCAGCGTTCGTGTCGACCGGTTTGCAGATGGTAGATCGTATGCGGAATACTTGCGGAGGAATTTCATTGTCAAGTATATTTGACATCAATTGATATAACAGGCGGACATCGAACAACGGGACCGTGGAAATAGAGAACGGCTTGCGCCATCCTCACCCTGATTGGCGTGCTGCACCGTGAGTCAGCGCGTATCGAGAAGCGTAAGGTTAGAGATCAAACTTCACGCGAGCTGCTCTCGCGGCTTGGCCCGCAGGAAATCGTCGCAATGCGAGTCGTCAAACTGATCAATCGTTACCCCAACCCCTAAATCCGCAATGCAAACAACAAGCGATCGGCTTCCCATCTGCGACGAGTGGGAACAAGCGCCACTTGGCGACCGCTATCGCGCCCCTGCGCTGGACAAGGGCCTCGACATCCTCGAACTCCTGTCGGAACAGAAAGAGGGACTCACCCGTACCGAAATCACAAGGGAGCTCGGCCGCAATGCGAGCGAAATCTACCGAATGCTCGAACGCCTTGTCGCACGCCGCTACGTGACGCGCTCAAGCGGCGGAGACCGCTACACGCTCGGTCTTAAGCTCTTTGCGCTCGCACACCGACATCCGCCGATAAACCGGCTGATCGCCGAAGCGCTGCCACTGATGCAGCGCTTCGCCGACACGGCCGAACAGTCGTGCCACCTGAGCATCTACGATCACGGCAACTTGCTCGTGATTGCGCAGGTCGATGCTCCCGGCCCGTGGGGCGTGTCGGTGCGGCTCGGCTCGCACGTTGGACTCGCCGACACCGCGTCAGGTCGCGTGCTGCTGTCGTTTCAGAGTTCCGAGCGGCGTGCGCACATGGTGGCCGACCATCGCACTGTCGCGGGCGAAACGCCGATGAACGAGCAGGAACTTGCGCTCGCGTACCAGTCGATCCGCCAGTCCGGCTACGTGCGTCAGGACAGCGGCCAAGCATATGGCGTCACCGACCTGAGCGCGCCGATCCTCGGCCCAACCGGCCACGCGATCGCAGTGTTGAGCTGCCCATACATGCGTCGAATCGACGCCCACATGGCGCCATCGGTCGACGACGTCGTCAGAGGACTGTACGAGGCTACTCACCCTCTATCGATGCGGCACCATCAATTTTCGGCATCTCGTTGATAAAAGCTCTCGGACGGCTCCGAGGTTAGGCCGGGCCAACGCCTCACTACCTACTAGATACTTTCTACGCGTAGCGATATCTGCCACGACCCTAGAAGTTCAGCGTTCAAATTTGCAAACACCGTGACCGTGACCCTGCCTCGTTTTCACGTACAGCAACTCATGCGGCGATCAAGCTGGCCTCATAGTCGACGGAGGTAAGGAAGTCGATCGTGGTATGCAGGCGCTACCGATTGTAATAGCCCTCGATCCAATCGACGATATCCAGGCGGACGTGAGCACGCGTTTCGTAGTGAGTCTGGTAGATTTTTTCGACCTTCAGCGTCTTGAAGAAGCTATCCATCGGGGCGTTATCCCAGGCGTTGGCACGGCGGCTCATTGAAACCTTTATCTTGAACGCGGCGGTCAATTTCCGGTACGCGCGACTGGCATATTGGGCGCCGCGATCGGAGTGCAGCAGCAATCCCGGTGGCGGTTTGCGTTGCCAGCACGCGCTGCGCAACGCCTGGTTGTTGAAGTTCGTAGATTCTGCTAATGGTGTCCGTTCGAGCGCTAAACGTGTCCGTTTATTCCGCTAACGTAACCGCCGATAGTTCTTGAGTGCGCTTCTCTCTCGGTCGCAGCTCATCACGCGCAGCGCAGCCCGGAACTGACCTGACCGGCGAAAAATTGAAGCGCGGAGGGTTTCAAAGAGGGGGCGGTGCATGCGACAGGATTCAATCGGTGGCTCGGGCCATTCGCTATTTCATTAGTATAGCTATCAAATTCTTCCGAACTCACCATTGCTGCTCCTTATCGAGCTCCGTCAGACGCGCTAACGGAATCAAAGGACAGCACAACCGCGTTAGCAAAATAAACGGACTTAATTTCAGGATCACGTCCTACCTCGGTCTAGCCCCCGATAAACATGCTGCGTGAAGGTCAATTTCGTTATATTTCGTAAAATCCGCTATCGAATGCCAGCGTCTGGCTCCATTTGGCAATCCAAAATAGAGATCACTCGCCTTCGGTTCGCTATCCGTTGGCGCATCGAATGGAACATCTGTCGCTTTCCAGGCCTCTGCGACCAGAGTTTTTCTTCGGTCAGGCGTCACTCGCAATACGCGAATCCATGCGGGGTGCTCACCCAATTCCGAGAGATCAGGGACCCGTTCTTCATCTTCCGTTGAATTTCGAGGTGCCCAGCCGATCAGAATAATTTTGACTACTTTCCCTGAAAAATCAAGTTGCTCCTGGCGCTCGACGCTCTTCCCTAGGAGCCTGAAACGGCAAATGGGAACATGAGAGTTTGCTTTGAAATATTCTGCGATGACCCAATCAAGACTTGAGGACACAATAGGAACATCCCGACGTCGGTCGAATCTGTAGATTCTCTCTAAATTCTTTACCACTGACAGTGGAGTGTTGGCATTCGGAAAATAATAACGAGCCTGTTTTAAATCATTCGCTTCAGATTTTATGGAGTTAACAGGATTCATATCAAGAATTAGCTCTCGCGGCGGAATTGTAAGCGATATTAGCCTGTCTCCATCTACCTTGCCGTAATACATTGGATGAGTCGATTCTACTACTTTCGTGGCAGGAAATGCCGCCTGAGATATTGAAAGCAATATGATTCCTGCAACCATCATTCTGGCTGAAAAATAATCGAAAGATAGATCCATGTCATTTTTAATGTGAAGTGAGTTTGCTTTGCGATGTCAATTCTTTGACAAAAAATCGCACCACTTCGTGCGCTCGAGCAGGTATTGCGCCCCGTCCGGGGGGCTATGTGTTTCGCCAAGTGTTAGGGGCTGACTTGGGTTGGTAATTGGTACCGTCGCGCAGCATGGCGAACAGAACGTCGTGGCGGCGCCGTACGAGCGCGATGAGCGCTTGGTTGTGGCGCTTGCACATCGAACTGCTGGGACCTATCCGTCATTTTGTGGGCGGGGCATATCATGAGAGGTAAAAGTCATGGATATGCCGATGAAGAAGAAACGAAGAACGGTA
>JABLTH010056381.1_pt1 | contig 75926 bp, 71 predicted proteins | sample 7875711 | NCBI WGS metagenome assembly JABLTH01 (sample SAMN14941262, study PRJNA633318) | bioreactor metagenome | isolation source: bioreactor | place: China | collected 2019-03-05 | reverse complement strand
GCGGGCGCAATCGACGATACAAATGAGAAAGCCCGCACAAGGCGGGCTTTCTCATTTTCTGGCGGAGCGGACGGGACTCGAACCCGCGACCCCCGGCGTGACAGGCCGGTATTCTAACCGACTGAACTACCGCTCCTTGGTCTGGCTGAATCAGGAAACTGGTGGGTGCTGAGGGGTTCGAACCCCCGACCTACGCCTTGTAAGGGCGCCGCTCTACCAGCTGAGCTAAGCACCCGTTTCCGATTCGTTCTGGCTGCGATCTGCGTTTCGGCATCAACAACCAGCGAGCCCGCAAGTTTAATTCATCCCCGATCATTTTGCAAAGCTCCGGCGCGAATATTTTTCACGCTCGCGCATACGATTCCGGGACGCATAAAAAAACCCGCGGCCAGGCCGCGGGTTTCGTGAACAACCGTCAGAACGAACGGCGCTCCGATGCTCAGTGCTTGACGAATTCCGTCGAGCCGGCATCCTTCGCCGCATCGGCGACCGGTGCCGCCGCCTTCGCCTCTTCTTCCGGCGGCAGCGGGGTCGGCGAACGCTCGAGCGCGAGTTCAAGCACCTTGTCGATCCAGCGGACCGGCACGATCTCGATCGCGTTCTTCACGTTGTCCGGAATCTCGGCGAGATCCTTGACGTTCTCTTCCGGGATCAGCACGAGCTTGATGCCACCGCGATGCGCTGCGAGCAGCTTCTCCTTCAGGCCGCCGATCGGCAGGACTTCACCACGCAGCGTGATTTCGCCCGTCATCGCGACATCGGCACGCACCGGGATACCCGTCAGCACCGACACCAGCGCGGTCGTCATCGCACCGCCGGCGGACGGACCGTCCTTCGGCGTCGCGCCTTCCGGCACGTGGATGTGGATGTCCTGCTTCTCGAACGCTTCGTCCTTGATGCCCAGACGCCGCGAACGCGAGCGCACGACCGAACGTGCCGCCTCGACCGACTCCTTCATCACGTCGCCGAGCGAGCCCGTACGAATCACGTTGCCCTTGCCCGGCATCACCGCGGCTTCGATCGTCAGCAGATCGCCACCGACTTCCGTCCACGCGAGGCCCGTCACCTGACCGACCTGGTTTTCCTTCGCCGCGAGGCCGAAGTCGTACTTGCGCACGCCGAGGAAGGTATCGAGGTTCTCGCCGTCGACCTTGATCGCGCCCGATGCCTTCTTCAGCAGCAGCATCTTCACGACCTTGCGGCAGATCTTCGACACTTCCCGCTCGAGCGAACGCACACCGGCTTCGCGCGTGTAGTAGCGGATGATGTCGCGGATCGCCTGCTCGGTGACCTCGATCTCGCCTTCCTTCAGCCCGTTGTTCTTCTTCTGCTTCGGCAGCAGGTAACGCTGGGCAATGCTGACCTTCTCGTCTTCCGTGTAGCCCGACAGACGGATCACTTCCATCCGGTCGAGCAGCGGCGGCGGGATGTTCAGCGAGTTCGACGTCGCGACGAACATCACGTCCGACAGGTCGAAGTCGACTTCGATGTAGTGGTCGGCGAACGTGTGGTTCTGTTCCGGATCGAGCACCTCGAGCAGCGCCGACGACGGATCGCCGCGGAAATCCATGCCCATCTTGTCGACTTCGTCGAGCAGGAAGAGCGGATTGCGCACGCCGACCTTCGTGAGGCTCTGCAGGATCTTGCCCGGCATCGAACCGATATACGTGCGACGGTGGCCGCGGATCTCGGCTTCGTCACGCACGCCGCCGAGCGCCATCCGGACGAACTTGCGGTTCGTCGCACGGGCGATCGACTGGCCGAGCGAGGTCTTGCCGACGCCCGGGGGCCCGACGAGGCACAGGATCGGCGCCTTGACCTTGTCCACGCGCTGTTGCACCGCGAGATACTCGAGGATGCGCTCCTTCACCTTCTCGAGGCCGAAGTGATCTTCGTCGAGCACCTGCTCGGCGTTCGACAGGTCGTTGTTGACCTTGCTCTTCTTGCGCCACGGCAGGCCGATCAGCGTGTCGATGTAGTTGCGCACGACGGTGGCTTCCGCCGACATCGGCGACATCAGCTTCAGCTTCTTCAGCTCGGCGTCGGCCTTCTTCTTCGCTTCCTTCGGCATGCGCGCGGCGTTGATGCGCTTCTCGAGCTCCTCGAGATCCGCACCTTCTTCGCCTTCGCCCAGTTCCTTCTGGATCGCCTTGACCTGTTCGTTCAGGTAGTACTCGCGCTGGCTCTTTTCCATCTGGCGCTTCACGCGCCCGCGGATGCGCTTTTCGACCTGCAGGATGTCGATCTCGGCTTCGAGCTGCGCGAGCAGGTGCTCGAGGCGCTCGATGACCGGGAACATCTCGAGGATGTGCTGCTTCTGGTCGAGCTTCAGCGGCAGGCGCTCGGCGATCATGTCGGCGAGGCGGCCCGCTTCGTCGATGCCCGACAGCGACGTGAGGATCTCCGGCGGGATCTTCTTGTTCAGCTTCACGTACTGGTCGAACTGCGACACGATCGCGCGGCGCAGCGCTTCCGTTTCAGCGCTGTCGGCGTGATCGGGCTCGAGCGGCATCACTTCGCAGGAGAATTGCGTTTCCTGCTCTTCGATCGACAACGCCTTCGCACGCTGCAGGCCCTCGACGAGCACCTTCACGGTGCCGTCCGGCAGCTTCAGCATCTGCAGGATGTTGGCGATACAACCGACCTCGTACATGTCCTTTTCGGTCGGTTCGTCCTTGGCCGCGGTTTTCTGGGCGACAAGCATGATGTGCTTGCCGCCTTCCATCGCTGCTTCGAGGGCCTTGATCGATTTCGGCCGGCCCACGAAGAGCGGAATGACCATGTGCGGGAAAACGACGACATCCCGCAGCGGCAGCAGCGGGAGCGTGATGCGTTCCGGCGGGAGAAGTTGGGTGCCTGACATTTCATTTCCCCATGAGTGGAATCAATTGTTCGGTAATTGAGGCCGCCACAACGAATTGCAAGCCTTCAAGTGCGGGAAATATTCGGTAAGAAAGTAACCACCGCGTTTCGAGTCAGAGTTACCCACAAGATAAACGAAAAAAAGCCGCCCACGGACTCATGAACGGCCTTTTTCGCAGAACATCGTCGGCAAGCCGGTCAGTTCGAACCCGCCACCTTCGGCGTGTCCTCGTAGATCAGCAAGGGCTTGCCGTCCCCATCGATCACGTTCTCATCGATGATGACCTTGCTGACCCCTTTCATCGTCGGCAGCTCGTACATCACGTCGAGCAATGCCTGTTCGATGATCGAACGCAAACCGCGCGCGCCGGTCTTGCGGCGGATCGCCTTGCGGGCGACTGCCTGCAGCGCGCCCGGCCGGATCTCCAGCTCGACGCGCTCCATCGCGAACAGCTTGTGATACTGCTTGACGAGCGCATTCTTCGGCTCGACCAGGATCTTCATCAGTGCCGCTTCATCGAGCTTGCCGAGCGTCGCGACCACCGGCAGGCGGCCGATCAATTCGGGGATCAGACCGAATTTGATCAGGTCTTCCGGCTCCGTTTCACGCAGCACTTCGCCCGCGTCACGCTCCTGCTTGCTCTTGACCGTCGCACCGAAGCCGATACCGGTTTTCTCGGTACGATCCGTGATCACCTTTTCGAGGCCGTCGAACGCACCGCCGCAGATGAACAGGATGTTGGTCGTGTCGACCTGGATGAAGTCCTGGTTCGGGTGCTTGCGGCCGCCCTGCGGCGGCACCGACGCCATCGTGCCCTCGACGAGCTTCAGCAGTGCCTGCTGGACACCCTCGCCCGACACGTCGCGCGTGATCGACGGGTTGTCCGACTTGCGGCTGATCTTGTCGATTTCGTCGATGTAGACGATCCCGCGCTGGGCCTTGTCGACCTCGTAGTTGCAGTTCTGCAACAGCTTCTGGATGATGTTCTCGACGTCCTCGCCGACGTAGCCGGCTTCGGTCAGCGTCGTCGCATCGGCGATCACGAACGGCACGTTGAGCAACCGCGCGAGCGTCTGCGCGAGCAGCGTCTTGCCGGAGCCCGTCGGGCCGATCAGCAGGATGTTGCTCTTCGACAGCTCGACGTCGTCCTTCTTGTCGAGATGCTTCAGGCGCTTGTAGTGGTTGTACACGGCCACCGCGAGGATCTTCTTCGCGCGCTCCTGGCCGATCACGTACTGATCGAGGATGTCGCGAATTTCCTGCGGGCTCGGCAGATCCGACCGGGACAGGCTGGCCTCGACGCCGGCGGCAGCCGCCTCGTCGCGAATGATTTCGTTGCAGAGGTCGATACATTCATCGCAGATGAACACCGACGGGCCCGCGATGAGTTTTTTCACCTCATGCTGGCTTTTTCCGCAAAACGAGCAATACAACAGCTTCTCGCTGTTCGAACCTTTTTTGTCCGCCATGAATGTAGAGCCTCCGGACAGGTAAATGACATGATACGCCGAATGCTCCGGGCACCGCGCCTAGGGCGCGACCGGAGCCGACCGGATGCGCTTGCCGCAGATGCTCTGGGCGTTCGGGAAGTCGCAGGGGCGCCGCACGAATCGGGGCGGCACCCCACTTAATCTCACGGGCGCTTCAGCAGCACCTGGTCGATCAGCCCGTACGCCTTCGCATCCTCGCTCGACATGAAGTTATCACGGTCGGTGTCGCGCGCGATGCGCTCGACGTCCTGGCCCGTGTGCTGCGCGAGCAACTGGTTCAGCCGCTCCTTCAGGTAGAGGATTTCGCGCGCCTGGATCTCGATGTCCGATGCCTGGCCGCGTGCGCCGCCGAGCGGCTGGTGAATCATCACGCGCGAATTCGGCAGCGCGAAGCGCTTGCCCTTCGCGCCCGACGCCAGCAGGAACGCGCCCATGCTGGCCGCGAGGCCCATGCACAGCGTCGACACGTCCGGCTTGATGAACTGCATCGTGTCGTAGATCGCCATGCCGGCCGACACCGACCCGCCCGGGCTGTTGATGTACAGGCTGATGTCCTTGTCGGGATTCTCGCTCTCGAGGAACAGCAACTGCGCGACCACGAGGTTGGCGGTCTGGTCGTTCACTTCACCGACCATGAACACCAGGCGCTCCTTCAGGAGACGCGAATAGATATCGTACGAACGCTCGCCGCGGCCGCTCGTTTCGACGACGATCGGCACCAGCCCCAGCGCTTGCGCCTCGAAACCTTGCGGCGCGTTCGAAGCAAGCATGTCCAGCAATTCAGCGCGAGTGATCATTCAATGAACCTTGTTCGAATGGAAAATTGAACGGAAGGAAGCCGCCCGCTCAATCGCCATATTAATGGCAACCGTGCGCTTGACGTAAAAACGGCGTGCGGGCCGTCGCTCCGACAGCCGGCACGCCGCTAGAGCAACACTTACGCTTGCGCCGATGCGCTCGCGAGTGCTTCGAAGCTCACTTCCTTGTCCGTCACCTTCGCCTTGCCCAGCACGAAATCGACGACGTTGCTTTCAACGACGAACGCTTCCATCTCGGCGAGGCGCTGCTGGTTCGAATAATACCAGCGGACCACTTCCTTCGGGTCTTCGTAGCTCTTCGCGAACTCGTCGACTTCCGCGCGGATCTGTTCCGGCTTCGCTTCGAGGCCGTTCGACTTCACCAACTCGGCCAGCACGAGGCCCAGCTTCACGCGGCGCTCTGCCTGCTCGGTGAACATCTCGGCCGGGATCGGTGCGTCCTTCGCGTTCGGCACGCCGCGCTGCGCCAGATCCTGGCGAGCCATTTCGACGAGGCGTTGCTGATCCTGCTCGATCAGCGCCTTCGGCACGTCGAGTTCGGAGATCTTCAGCAGCGCGTCCATCACCTGGTTCTTGACGATCGACTGCGTGCGACGCTTCGCTTCGCGCTCGAGGTTTTCCTTGATCTCGGCGCGCATCTTCGCGAGGTCGCCGTCTTCGATGCCGAGCGACTTTGCGAACTCCGCGTCGATTTCCGGCAGGTGTGGCCACTCGATCTTCTTCATCGTGACCGTGAACTGCGCCGTTTTGCCTGCCACGTCCTTGCCGTGGTAGTCGTCCGGGAACTTCAGGTCGAACGTACGCTGTTCGCCGACCTTCAGGCCCAACGCCGCGGTTTCGAATTCCGGCAGCATGCGGCCTTCGCCGAGCACGAACGGGAAATCTTCGGCCGTGCCGCCCTGGAACGCGACGTCGTCGATCTTGCCGACGAAGTCGACCGTCACGCGGTCGCCGTTCTTCGCTGCGGTGTCCGCGCCGCCGTCGCCGTGCTCGCCGGCTTCGCCGCGTGCGTGGAAGTGCACGCGCTGCTTGCGCAGGATGTCGAGCGTACGGTCGATTTCGGCGTCGCCGATCGACGTCGTCGAGCGCTCGACTTCAGCCGTCGCCAGATCGCCGATCTTGACTTCCGGGTAGACCTCGAACGTCGCGTCGAACGCGTATGCATCTTCAGCCTGCTCCTGCTTCGGCTCGAAGCTCGGCTGGCCGGCGACGCGCAGGTTTTCCGCGCGGCTGATCGTGAAGAATTCCTGGCCGATCTTGTCGCTCAGCACTTCCGCTTCGACCTGACCCGCGTACTGTTGCGCGACCATCTTCAGCGGCACCTTGCCCGGGCGGAAACCCGGCATGCGCACGTTCTTCGCGAGTTTCTGGATACGGGCGTCGATTTCCTTCTGCACGGTGTCTTTCGGCAGGGAAATCGTCACGCGGCGTTCAAGCTTGCCGAGGTTCTCAACAACGTTAGCCATGGCTTCAATCGTCCTAAAATTATTCGAGCGAATCGGGTTTTCCTTGCCGTGCCTGCCTGCGGCGTGATGTGCGTCACATACACTCGCCGCGCCGGAGCGCCACGCCATCCCTGCACGCGCCGGATGGCTAGCGCAAGCGGCTCGGAGCACGGCTTTGGCCGGAAGAATCGACTATTCTAGCAAACAATTTTCCTCACACCGCCAGATCGGCGCGACGCGCGTGCGTCCGCACCGCGCCTGCAGCCCTTCGCACGGCAATGCGCGCGGATCGCCGCTATGCCGCATGCCGTATCCACCACGGGCCCGCCATCCTGTAAGCTCCGAATGAGGGTGCACCGCCGTCGCGCCCCGATATTCTTCACACCAATCACGCCCTCCGGAGACACCATGCCGCAACACCCGTCCGCGCCTGTCGTCGTCATCGCGCCCGATTCGTTCAAAGGCTCGCTTTCCGCCGAGCAGGTCGCGGACGCGATCGCCACCGGCATCCGCCGCGCCCGGCCCGACGCCGTCGTGCGCTGCTGCCCGATGGCCGACGGTGGCGAAGGCACGCTCGACGCGATGCTGGCAGGCGGCGGCACGCGGCGCACGCTGCGGGTAGCCGGTGCGTCGCTCGCGGCACGCGACGCGGCGGTCGGCGTGATCGACGCGCGCACCGCGATCGTCGAAACGGCCGAGATCGTCGGCATCACGGATCCGGTCGGCATGAGCGTGCCGGTCGACGCGCGCAGCACGCGCGGGATGGGCGAGGCGATCCGCACGCTGCTCGACGAAGGCGTGCGCCGCTTCTTCGTCGCGCTGGGCGGCAGCAGCACCAACGACGCGGGCGCCGGGCTGCTCGCAGGCCTCGGCCTGCAGTGCTTCGACGCGGACGGCCAGCCGGTCGAGCCCGTGCCGTCGCGGCTCGCCGACATCGCGCGCATCGACGCGTCGGGGCTCGACCCGCGGCTGAAGGAAACCGAATTCATCGGCATGTCCGACGTCGACAACCCGCTGACGGGCGCGCACGGCGCAACCGCCGTGTTCGGCCCGCAAAAGGGCGTGACGCCCGGGCAGGTCGCCACCCTCGACGCCGCACTCGCCCGCTTCGCCGACCTGCTCGAAGCCGCGCTCGACCGTCGCGGCCGCGACCTGCCGGGCGCCGGTGCCGCGGGCGGCCTCGGATTCGCGCTGCACATGCTCGGCGCGCAATTCGAAGCGGGGGCCGAGGTGGTCGCGCGGCAGGTCGGGCTCGACGCGGCGCTCGCCGGCGCGGGCTGGCTGATCACCGGCGAAGGCCGCTCCGACGTACAGACGCTGCACGGCAAGGCGCCGTTCATCGCGTGCCGCCACGCGCAAGCCGCCGGCGTACCCGCGTCGCTGCTGTCCGGCGCGGTCGACCCGGCCGCGCTGCCCCGCCTGTCCGAACATTTTTCCGGCTGCTTCTCGCCGGCTCCCGGGCCGATCACGCTCGACGTCGCGATCCGCGACGCGGCCAATCTGCTCGCGAACGAAGCGGAGCAATTGACACGCCTGAAGTACGGCGCACACTGACCGTTGACCCGAGCGCGCGATACAGGAACAATCGGGCCCGCCCTTTTTCTTCAGGATTCGACATGAAAGGCCGTCAAGCCGGGCTCGATCAGTTTCTGACCTATCGCCTCCACGCGCTCACGAAGCGATCCGACCGCGGGATCGGCGAGGTGTACCGGCACAAGCTCGACATCTCGCTGCCCGAGGCGCGCGTGATCGCCGCCGTCGGCGCCTTCGGCCCGTTCTCGATCATGGATCTGGCGCGCCACACCAATCTCGACAAGAGCCAGGCGAGCCGCGCAGCCGAGGCGCTGCTGCGCCAGGGGCTGCTCGAACGCAGCGCAAGCGAGGAGGATGGCCGGATCGTGTTGATCGCGCTGACCGCCGACGGCCGCGCGCTGCATCGCAAGATCATGCCGATCGTGCGCAAGTGGAACGATGGCTTGCTCGCATGCCTGTCCGATAGCGAACGCCAGACATTCGAGCGGCTGCTCGACAAGGTCGTCGCGCACGCGATCGAGCGGGACGACTGACCGGCACGCGGGCACGATGCCCGCGGTATTGATCCGATGAATTCGACGGGCCGCCCCGGTCGCCACGCCCGCGACGCGGGCGGCCCGCTTTGCGTGATGCGCTGCGCGCGGCAACCGGATTGCAGCGCGCGACCTCGCCGGCATCGCGCATGCAGCGGCCCCGCCCGCGCTTACAGCCCGCTGTTCGTCGCCCGCTGGCGCAGCAGCCCGAGCACCGCGTCGCAATACGGAGTCGGCACGTCGAGCTTGCGCCCGAGCTCCGGAAACACACCGAGGATCGGCCCGATCTCGAGCGCGCGGCCCGCTTCGAAATCCTGCAGCATCGACGTCTTGAACGCACCGAGCTTGCGCGTGACCGCGATCCGCTCGGGCCCGCTCATCCCCGTCGACAGGCCGAGCTTCGAGCCGATCGCGGCCGCCTCCTCCATCATCCGCAGCGCGAGACCCTGCGTGAACGGATCGTCGAGCAGCTGCTCGGCCGTCGACCCCGTCAGCGCGCTCAGCGGATTCATGTTCATGTTGCCCCACAGCTTCGTCCAGATCTCGGCCCGGATCGCCGGCGTCGACTCGACGTCGAAACCGCCCGCCGCGAGCGCCGCGGCGAACCGGGCAGTAGCCGTATCGAGCCGCGCATCGGGCGCCCCGACGATCAGCCGGTTGCCGCGCCCGCGGCGCACGACGCCCGGCGCATCGGTACTCGACGACAGGTGGACGACACACCCGATCGCCTGTGCGGGCGGCAACGCCGCCGACACCGCGCCGGCCGGGTCGACCGCGTCGAGCGGCACGCCGTCGAGCGCGCCTTCGAGCCCGTGCGTGAACCACCAAGGCAGCCCGTTCATCGCCGCGACGATTACCGTGTCCGGCCCGACCAGCGGCGCGATGCGCGCGGCCAGTTCCGGCAGTACCTGTGCCTTCAGCGCGATCACCACGTAGTCCTGCACGCCGAGCGCGGCCGCATCGTCACTCGCTCGCACCGGAACCGACGACGTCGTGCCCGCCTCGTCGATCACGCGCACGCCGTGCGCGTTCAGCGCGTCGAGCGTCGCGCCGCGCGCGTACGCGCTCACGGTCATCCCGGCCCGCGACAACGCGGCCGCGAGCAATCCGCCGATCGCGCCGACCCCGACCACCGCCGCGCGCACCGACCCTGAATTCGTGTCGTTCATGATGGAATTCCGTCTCCTGGGAGCTGACGAGCATAACGCTCAATGGTTGCGGGCACAACCATTCACGCGCCGCCGTGCGACGCACGGCGTTCGCATGCGTCAGCGCGGCTCGCCACCGGCTTCCACCGGTTCGTCGTCGGTCGCGCCGCCCGTCGCGCCGAGCACGCCGGCGATCTGGCTCTTGTCGTGCATGCCGAGCTTGCGGTATGCGCAGCGCAGGTAGTGGCGCACGGTCGTCGGCGAAATCGCCATCTGTTGCGCGACTTCCTTGTGCGAGCGCCCGGCGCCGTAATAGCGGATCGCCGCGAGCTCGCGCGGGCTCAGGCGGTCGAGCAGCGAGCGCGGCCGCGCCTCGATCTGGAACAGCCCCGCAACCGGCACGCACTGGATCCGCAATGCATCGCCGACGAACGGCTGGCCCGGCTGGCGCCGCAGGTGCGCAACGAGCGGCTCCGGCACGCGTGCACCGGCCCATGCCGGCCATTCGGTGCGCAGCACGTCGTCGAAACCATGATCGGCGTGATGCAGCACACCGAAGTTGTCGCACAGCGCGCGGGCGGCCGGCGCAACCGCATCGCCGCGCTCGCGCGTGAGCTGCGCGGCGCGATTGATGGTCAGCGCCGCCGCGAGATGCGGAATCACTTCCTCGAAACGGCGCGCATCGTCATCGCTGAACGGACGGTTCAGGCCCTGTCGGTAGATCGACATGAACGTCGTCAGGCCGAAACGGCGATCGAGCGTGCACACGCACATCAGTTGCGCGAGCCCGTACTTCACGCACCAGTCGCGAAACCGTGCATCGAGCCCCGGCTCGACGACCGACAGCCGCACCGCGTGGCCGTGCGCGCCGCGCAGCGTGCGGTGCGCGAGCGGGTCGCAATCGCGCACGCGCTTCCAGTCGCTGAAGAACGCGTGCGGCAGACGGTACAGGAAGCTGTTGTGCATCACCGGGCCGGTCGGCACATGCGTCGCGACGCCAGTCCACGCGGCGTCGAACGGAATGAGCGCCTGCAGCAGCGAAAAGAAGCGGTATTCGAATTCGCCGATGCCGGACCGCGCGGCAACCGCGTACAGGTCGAGCAGCATCAACCCGAGTTCGCGCTGCGCTGCGTCGCCGCGCGTGACGCCGTCGAAATCCGCGCGCCGGGACGGCAGCGGCGGCCAGGCGAAGTCGTCGAGCACGATGGCGGCCGGCACGTCACGCAGCGCTTCGAGATCCTGCCCGATATCCGTCGTGATCCTCACCTTCCGCTCCCCTGCCCGATCGGGCTGCTGACGTGCCCAACGACACCGGCCGATTATAGCGACCGGCTTTTTTGACGGGCCCCGGTGCCGGAACCGGCACCAGCCCCATCCATTTGAACGGTACGCGGCACGTTGCTGCTCCGCAGCACGCCGCGCGACGCCAGCGCGTCGCGACCATGCCGCGCACCTCGGGTTTTCCGCACCGTTCATCTGTACGACTGTTCGAAGGTTTTCCCGCTGCGGACACTGCGTCGCGACAACACCAACGACAAACCGATGCAGGACGGTATGGAGAACCCCACGTGACGAAACCCCGCTTCATCCGCACGGCCGCGGCCGTCGCGACGCTTGCCGCGTGCAGCGCCGCCGCGCATGCGCAGTCGACCCTCACGCTGTACGGCGCGCTCGATGCCGGCGTGCAATACCTGACGCATGCCGACGGGCGCCATTCGGCCGTGCAGTTGCAGAACTACGGCATCCTGCCTTCCCAGGTCGGCCTGAAGGGCAACGAGGATCTCGGCGGCGGCTGGCGTGCGCTGTTCAAGCTCGAACAGGGCCTCAACCTCAACGACGGCACCGCGACCGCGCCCGGCTACGCGTTCTTCCGCGGCGCGTACGTCGGCATCGCCGGGCCCGTGGGCACCGTCACGCTCGGCCGTCAGTTCAGCGTGCTGTTCGACAAGACGCTGTTCTACGACCCGCTCTGGTACGCGTCGTACAGCGGCCAGGGCGTCATCGTGCCGATGAACGCGAACTTCATCGACCACTCCGTCAAATACCAGTCGCCGACCTTCGCCGGCTTCGACGTCGAGGCGCTTGCCGCGATGTCCGGCGTCGCCGGCAATACGCGCGCCGGACGCGTGCTCGAACTCGGCGGCCAGTACACGAGCAACGGCCTGTCGGTCAGCGCGGTGCTGCATCAGGCACACGGCGATGTATCGGCGGCCGACGACACGTCGGCGCGCCGCCGCGAACTCGGCACGCTCGCCGCGCGCTATGCGTTCGCCACACTGCCGCTCACCGTCTACGCAGGTGTCGAACGCCTGACCGGCGACCTCGACGCCGCGCGCACGATCGTCTGGGGCGGTGCGCGCTACCTGACACCGAACGGGATCGGCCTGAACGCCGGCGTCTACCACACCGACTCGCGCGCGCCGGCCATCGGCCACCCGACGCTGTTCATCGCGAGCACCACGTATGCGCTGTCGAAACGCACCGTCGCCTACGTGAACCTCGGCTATGCGCGCAACAGCGGCCAGAGTTCGCAGACCGTCTACGAATACGACCCGACGCCGCTCGCCGGCGCATCGCAGTTCGGCGCGATGGTCGGCATGTACCACCTGTTCTGATTCCCCACACGAGACCCCGCCATGAAAACCCTGTCCCCGGATGCCGCACTCCCGCCCGACGGCCGCGCATCGACCTTCGCGCGCTCGACGCTCGTCGCGCTCGTCGTGTTCGCGGCCATCACGCCGCTGCTGCTGCTCGTGGCGCCCGCCGTCGCCGGCCAGCTCGCGACGCAGCTCGGGCTGTCCGCCTCGCAGATCGGCACCTACTTCTTCGTCGAACTCGGCGCGTTCAGCCTCGCGACCGTGCCGTCGTACCTGTGGCTCGGTCGCATCGACGCACGCCGCGTCGCCGCGTTCGCCATCGCGCTGTTCGGCGCGGGCAACCTGCTGACCGCGCTGTGGATGCCGGGCTTCGTCGCGCTGCTCGCACTGCGCGCCGTGACCGCGCTCGGCGGCGGTTCGCTGATGGTGCTCTGCATGACGAGCGCCGCAACGAGCGAGAACAGCGACCGCGTGTACGGCCTGTGGGTCGTCGGCCAGTTGATCGCGGGCGCGATCGGCCTGTTCGTGCTGCCGCATGTGTTCGCGGCATTCGGGCTGCGCGCGCTGTACGTCGCGCTCGCCGGGCTCGCGCTGCTCGCGGCGCCGCTGTCGCGCGGCTTCCCGTCATCGCTGGGCGCGCGAACCGCGCCTGCGCAACACGCGCGCGGCGCGGCGGCACGGACGCCGCAAGGCTCGATCGTGCTCGCGATCGGCGCGGTGCTGACGTTCTATCTCGCGATCGGCAGCGTGTGGACGTTCGCAAGCCGTGCCGCGGCCGAAGCCGGGCTCGATCCGCAGTCGACCGGCAACGTACTCGCGATCGCGAGCGTGATGGGCATCGCCGGCGCGGCGCTCGCGTCGTGCGCGGGCGGCCGGCTCGCGCGGCGCGCCATGCTGACGGCCGGTTACGCGCTGCTGGCGGCCTCCCTCGTCGCGCTCGCCGTGATGCGGCAAGCCGGCGGTTACAGCGCGGCGATCTTCGCGTTCAAGTTCGCGTGGACGTTCGTCCTGCCGTTCATCCTCGCGACCGTCGCGCAGATCGATACGTCGGGCCGCCTCGTGGCCACGCTCAATTTCGTGATCGGCGCCGGCCTCGCTGCCGGCCCGTTGCTCGCCGGGCTGATGCTCGACGCCGGCGGCACGATGCACGCGCTGTTCACGGCCGCGACGGCTGTCGCGATCGTGTCTTTCGCCGCGCTGCGCCACATCGATCGCCGCACGCACGCCTCCGTTTCCTCCCAACCGTGACAGGTCTCGCACAACCATGAATCGCACTGCCTTTTTCACCGACGAACGCACTTTCTGGCACACCGGCGGCACGCATGCGCTGTTCTTCCCGGTCGGCGGCTGGGTCCAGCCGCCGTCGAGCGCGGGCTACGCGGAATCGCCCGATTCGAAGCGCCGTTTCCTGTCGCTCGTGCAGGCCTCGGGCCTGGCCGCGCAGCTCGACCTGCGCGGCGCCGAACCGGCAACGACCGCCGACCTGCTGCGCATTCATCCCGCGCACTATCTCGATGCGTTCCGCGCACTCAGCGACGCGAACGGCGGCGACCTCGGCGATCTCGCGCCGTTCGGCAAAGGGAGCTACGAGATCGCCGCGCTCTCTGCCGGCCTCGCGATCGCGGCCGTCGATACGGTGGTCGGCGAGCGCGCGGCCAATGCGTTCTCGCTGTCGCGGCCGCCCGGTCACCACTGCCTGCGCGATCGCCCGATGGGCTTCTGCATGCTGGCGAACATCCCGATCGCACTCGAGGCCGCCCGCGCGAAACACGGCATCGAGCGCGTCGCGGTGATCGACTGGGACGTGCATCACGGCAACGGCACGCAGTCGATCTATTACGACGATCCGGACACGCTGACGATCTCTCTGCACCAGGACCGCTGCTTCCCGCCCGGCTATAGCGGCGCGGACGATCGCGGCGAAGGCGCGGGCGTCGGCGCGAACCTGAATGTGCCGCTGCTCGCGGGCAGCGGCGACGATGCCTATCGCTACGCGTTCGAGCGGATCGTGCTGCCGGCGCTCGCGCGTTTCCGGCCCGAGCTGATCGTCGTCGCCAGCGGCCTCGACGCGAGCGCGGTCGATCCGCTCGCGCGCATGCAGTTGCATACCGACAGCTACCGGTTCATGACGCGTGCGGTGAAGGATGCCGCGCAGCGCCATTGCGGCGGGCGGCTCGTGATCGTTCACGAAGGCGGCTATTCGGAGGCGTACGTGCCGTTCTGCGGGCTCGCGATCGTCGAGGAGCTGGCCGGCATTCGTACCGATGTCGCCGATCCGATGCTCGACCTCGCGATCGCGCAGCAGCCGGGCTAGCGGTTCATCGCGTTCCAGCGCGGGCTGCTCGACGAGCTGGCGGCGTCGTTCGGGTTGTAATGCGCGCTGACGAATGCGCCGGGGCCGGCCAGCGGCGGCCCTCTTGCGCGATCGGAGCGGATGGGGTCTCCTGTGCCTTTAACCCCGTTCCGGCCCGAAGCCGTACTCTTCCGATGAAATCGTCCCCGCGCGACAACAATGACGATGCCAAGACGCGCCGCCAGCCTTCGAAGCTGGCCCTGAACATCGCCGCCGTGACGGTCGGCCTCATCACGTTCGCGCTCGGCGCGGCGTGGGTGATCTATAGCTGGATCGTCGATCGCGAAGCGCAGTATTTCGCGATCCCGCTGGTTTTTTCGGTGCCGGTGATCGTGGCGGTCGCGATCCGGAGTTTCTGGGAGTAGACGCGCCTGAAACGGCGAAGCGCCGCGAGTCGGGTGACGCGCGGCGCTTCGTCGGGCTTGTTCTGGATAACGCGGCGAGCCCCTCGACTCGCCTGCGCGCCGATCACAGGCCGGGACGCGGGCACGGATTGGAGACCGTGCCCTGATACCCACCGGTGACGGCGCCCAGCACGGCGCCGGCCAGCGACGTGCCGAGCGCTTTCAGCACGTTTTCGGTCGACGGCGACTCGCCGCCCGACATCACCCGCCCCGAGTACGCAGAGCACGCCGACGTCGATGCCGCCGCGTGCAGCGGCCTGGCGCTCCATGCGACGTTGTCGGCAGGTGTATTGGCAAATGCCGGCGCGGCCAGCATCAGCGCCAGAACGGAAATCGGGATGCGTACGGTGTTTTTCATCGGTGGCCCCTCGGTGTTGTCGTACTTGCTGTATTCGATCGCGCTGACGATGTTACACGCGGCCGAATTCGAGGGTGCACTCCTCGTACGCGCTGCACGTCCACGAACAAGACGGGCATCAACAAAAAAGCGCTGCGGTCAGCCGACCGGCAGCGCTTTTTCGGGAACAGCACCCTGACGAGTGCTTGTTCGACTTCTGGTGCGTGAGGCCGGACTCGAACCGGCACACCCTTGCGGGCGTCAGGACCTAAACCTGGTGCGTCTACCAATTTCGCCACTCACGCGCATTTTTCGTCGCCTGACTACGCGGCACGCAAGCTGCGTTGCCGCGCGCCCGGGACATCGCGCCGGCCTCGAGCCGGCACGCCCGATCAGGCGAGCGCGAGATTCTACCCGATCCGGGCGGCGTTGTCTCGCCCCGCCGGCATCCGTCGTGCGGCGGTGCTAGAATGCCGCGCTCGACGTTTCGGCAACGCGCCGCCGCGCGTCCCCCGAACCCGCCCCCACACGATTCCGCCCGTGAACTTCGACGACTACTGTCAGCAAAAGGCCGCCCCTGCGGGCTCCAGCGTCTACTACGCGCTGCGTCAGGCGCCGCTCGCCACGCAACCGCGCCTGACCGCGCTGTTCGCACTGCGCCGCGAACTCGAGGAAACCGTCAAGGAAACCAGCGACCCGACCGTCGGACACACGAAGCTCGCGTGGTGGCACAAGGAACTCGCGGCGCTGGCCGACGGACAGCCGTCGCATCCGGTCACGAAAGCACTCGCGCAGCATCACCCCGCGATCGCCGCCGAAGCCGACGCGTTGCGCACGCTCGTCAACGGCTACGGGATGGATCTCGAACAGGCGCGCTACCTCGATTTCGCGAATCTGCAGCGCTACATCGCGCAGGTCGGCGGCACCTTCGCGTCGCTGGTCGCGCGCGCCAGTTCGGCGAACCCGGCCGACCCGCAGCCGTGGGCCGCGGACGCCGGCCGCGCGCTGATGCTCGCGCAGTTCGTGCAGGAACTCGGCAACGATGCGCGCCACGGCCGCATCTACCTGCCGATCGACGAACTGCAGCGCTACAACGTGACGGCGGCCGACCTGCTGAACCGTCGCTACAGCCCGGCGATCACCGAGCTGCTGCAATTCCAGACGGCACGGGCGCGCGAAGCGCTTGCGGCCGCCGAAGCGGCGATCCCCGCATCCGGGCGCCGCGCACAGCGCACGCTGCGCGCGCAGATCGCACTGGCCGGCGCGCTGCTCGACGAAATCGAGCGCGACGATTACCAGGTGCTGCACCAGCGCATTGCGCTGACGCCGATCCGCAAGCTGTGGATTGCGTGGCGCGCCGCGCGCCGCCGCTGAACGTCACGACGCATCACGCCTTCAACAACGGCAGCGTGTCGAAGCGCTGCTGCAGCACGCGCGTCGCATCGAGCCCCCACCACGGTCCGAGCACGGTCGCATAAAGCTGGCGGAAATCGACCGCGACCGGCAGGTTGCCGTTGCCGTCGAGCCGCCCGAGCGCCGGCGGTGCGCCGTACAGCCCGCCGGCCACGCGACCGCCCATCACGAAATGCGGCGCGGCCGTGCCGTGATCGGTGCCGTTGCTCTGGTTCTCCCGCACGCGCCGCCCGAATTCCGCATACGTCATCACGAGCGTCTGGTTCCAGCGCCCGAGTTCGATCAATGCGCCGCGCATCGCGCTCATCCCTTCCGCGAACTGCTTGAGCAGCGCGGCCTGCTGCCCCGGCTGGTTCTGGTGCGTGTCGAAGCCGTTGAGCGTCAGGCGCAGCACCGCGACACCATCCTGCGCGCCGGGCCCGGACGCTTCGCACGCGGCCAGCACCTGCATCGCGGTCTTCACCGACGTGCCGAACGCGCCGGCCGGAAACGCCGTCCGGAATTCGCGCATCCCGCCGCGCGGGCGCAGCCGGTCGGCGGCCTTCACGATGTCGTTCTCGACGTCGATGATGTGTGCGAGCGCGGGGTTCTGCTCGCGCAGCGACGACGGCTCGGCGAGGCGGGCCGCACGGATGAACTGCGCGGGATTGACGAGCGCGATCGCGCGCGCGCCGTTCGCGAGCGGCCCCATCTCGGCGCTGCCGAGCACGACGCCGTCCGCCGCGAACCCGGGCGGCACCGGCGCCTGCGCGAACGTCCGAGTGAGCCAGCCTTCGTGCAGGTACTGGTCGGAGCGTGACGCGGTATCCCAGATCTCGATCGAGCGGAAATGCGACAGGTTCGGCTGCGGATAACCGACGCCCTGCACGACCGCGACCTGCCCGTCGCGCCACAGCGGCATCAGCGGCGCGAGCGACGGATGCAGCCCCGTGTGCGCGTCGAGTTGCAGCACCTGCTCGCGCTTGATGCCGATGCTGCGCCGGAACTGGTAATACAGCGGATCGGCATACGGCACCACCGTGTTGAGGCCATCGTTGCCGCCCTTCAGCTCGACGAGGATCAGCACGTTCGCATACCCTGCCTCCGGCTGCCGTCCGGTGGCAGCCATCGCGGGCGCCTGCCACAGCGATACGCCGGCTGCGGCCGCGGCGCCCGTCAGCGTCAGAAAATCACGTCGGTTCATCGCGCATCCTTTGGTTCGCCGCCCGGCACCTTTGCCGCACCGGCTCCCCGCTTCATCGTCGTTCGAATCATTTCAGTTGATAGGCCGGGTCCATCAGCAGCGCCTCGAGATACGCGCTGCCGGTCGAATCCGTGTCGATCGCCGCGACCGGCGAAAGCTGCAGCACCGCGTGCTGCAACTGAAGCTCGGTCGACAAGCCCGCGATCGCCTGCGGCCGCGCGCGATATTGCGCGAGCCAGCGCTCGAGGTCGAAACGCAGGCCGCCGCGCGCGGGCCTGGCAGGCGCCGCGCGCATGCCGGCGGCGGACGCCGCATCGACCACCGGCATCGCGTGCGCGCGGACATTCGGCGGCGGCACCGTCGCACGCGCCGGCGGGTGCATGCCGGCCGTCTCGGTCGCGCGGAACAGTTGCTCGACGAACTGCTTGCGCGCGAGCAGCGTGGTGCTGTTGATCCACAGCGCGCCGCCCGGCCAGCCCTTCACGTTCGGCGGATAAAACAGGTTCTGCCCGAGCGTGCGCACGGTGTTCGCAAGCATCTGCGGATCGCCGTACGCAACGTCGAACAGCCGTACCGAGCCGACGACGAATTCCGCCGGCGACTTGACGAGCACGCCGCGATTGCGCGGGTCCCAGAAGGCGTCGGTCGACCACAGTGCGGCGAGCGCCGCGCGAATGTCGTAGCCGCTCGAGCGAAACCGCTCGGCCACCGCATCGAGCGCGCCCGGGTCGGGCGTATCCGACACGAACTCGCGCCACAGCTTGCCGGCGATGAAGCGCGCGGTGCCGGGCCGCTTCAGCAGGATATCGAGAAAGCCGTCGCCGTCGAACGGCCCGGTTTCGCCGAGGATCGTCTTGTCGCCCGCATCGTGCCATTCCGGCCGCACCTCGAAGCGCAGCGTGTCGGGATCGACCGTCCAGCCCGTCATCGCGCGCGCGGCTTCGGTCACGTCGTATTGCGTGTAATGCCCTTCGCCGAGCGTGAACAGCTCCATCACCTCGCGTGCGAAGTTCTCGTTCGGGCGGCCCTTGCGATTGCTCGCACCGTCGAGATACTGAAGCATCGCCGGATCCTTCGCGACCGCGTGCAGCAGCACGCCGAAGTTGCCGAGCGCCTCGCGGCGAAACAGCGCGTTCTGCGCGGCCATCGTCTGCGGGTAAGGCACCTTGTCCTGCCCCGACGTGAAGTGCCCGTGCCAGAACAGCGTCATGCGCTCGGTCAGCGGCGACGGCGTGACGATCATCTCGTTGATCCAGGCCGCGCGCAGCGCATCGTAGCGGACATTGCGCTCGCGCTGCTCGTCGCGCCGCATGTCGGGGGTCAGCGCCTGGCGTTGCGCGCGCGTCGGCGGCAACTCGGCGATCCAGTCCGGCCACGTCGTGACGGGCTCGCGCCGAACACTGCCGAGCGTGTCGGCCACGACCTGTGCGCGCGTCATGCCGACGATGCGCGCGACATCGGCGGGCGCGGGAGAAAAACCGGTACGGCTCAGGAAAAACAATGCATCGTCGGCGTCGAGCGGCGACTGCATGGCGGGCGACGGCGCCGGTGCGGCAGCGTTCGCTTTCATCGTCATGGACTCCCGGTGCGCACCGGCGGTGCGGATGCCGGTACAACGGCAATCGGCAGGCGAAAGTTGACGGAAAAATTGCTACGAATCTTTTCCGCGCGATGGATCGCGTTGTGATCCGCAGGGCGAAGACGGCGCGTCAGCGCTTGTACAGCTCGCGAACGGCGTCCTCGATGTGCTGGCGCAAAAGGTGGCGCTCCTCGGGCGTCATGTGCCCGTCGCGGCGGCGCTGTTCGAGATCGGGAGGCACGGCGGAACGAACCGTCATCTCGGCGGTACGATCCGACTGCGGCGCTTTGCCGCGCGGCAGCTTGCGCGACGATGCGCCCTGCTCGGGGCGCTGCGCATACGCGAAGTTCGACGCATACGGACCGGCGAGCGCGATCGTCAGCATCAGTGCAATCCGGGCAGATCGCATGACCGTCCTCGCTTCTTTGGTCGATTTGTTCCCTTCGTCACGCGGCAACCGGTTACCTCTGGTACTTGAAAAACCCTGCGGAATTCGGGTGTGCAAAGATGAATGATGGAGTGCAGGGGAGTATCTACCGAATTTCGGCTTCGAGTAAAGGAATCTCTATAGCCTGCCTTTACTCGGCGCGACACTACGGGTAAATTTTGTAACCGACTGTAACGCACGAAAATACGCGGCCGTGCGTCAATTCCCATTCGCGATAAGATGCCGATCATGGAAACGAAAAACCCCTCCAAGATTCTCGTCGTCGACGACGACCCGCGCCTGCGCGATCTGCTGCGCCGCTATCTCGGCGAGCAGGGTTTCAATGTCTACGTCGCCGAAAACGCGACCGCAATGAACAAGCTCTGGGTCCGCGAGCGTTTCGACCTGCTCGTGCTCGACCTGATGCTCCCGGGCGAGGACGGCCTGTCGATCTGTCGCCGCCTGCGCGGCAGCAACGACCGCACGCCGATCATCATGCTCACCGCGAAGGGCGAGGACGTCGATCGCATCGTCGGCCTCGAGATGGGCGCCGACGATTACCTGCCGAAGCCGTTCAACCCGCGCGAGCTCGTCGCACGCATTCATGCGGTGCTGCGCCGCCAGGCGCCGGCCGAACTGCCGGGCGCACCGTCGGAAACCACCGAGGTGTTCGAGTTCGGCGAGTTCTCGCTGAACCTCGCGACCCGCACACTGACGAAATCCGGCCAGGAAATTCCACTGACGACCGGCGAATTCTCGGTGCTGAAGGTATTCGCGCGCCATCCGCGCCAGCCGCTGTCGCGCGAGAAGCTGATGGAGCTCGCGCGCGGCCGTGAATACGAAGTGTTCGACCGCAGCCTCGACGTGCAAATCTCGCGCCTGCGCAAGCTGATCGAACCGGATCCGGGCAGCCCGCGTTTCATCCAGACCGTCTGGGGCCTCGGCTACGTGTTCATCCCGGACGGCGCCGCCTGATCTTTTTCCTTTCCGGTTTCGCCCGCCCACGGCCCGTCCCATGCGTATCGACCGGCGCCTCCTGCAGCTCGCGTTCGGCGGGCTGTTCTGGCGCACCTTCCTGCTGATCGCGCTGCTGATCTCGGTCAGTCTCGCCGCGTGGTTCCAGAGCTTTCGTGTGATCGAGCGCGAGCCGCGCGCGCAGCGCGTGGCGCTCCAGCTCGTCGCGGTCGTGAAGCTCACGCGCACCGCCCTGCTCTATTCCGATCCCGACCTGCGGCGCGCGCTGCTGCAGGATCTCGAGAGCAACGAGGGCGTGCGCGTGTACCCGCGCGAAAAGACCGACAAGTTCAAGCTGCAGCCCGACGAATCGCTGAACCGCCTGATCGAGCACGACATCCGCAGCCGCCTCGGCGACGATACCGTGATCGCACAGTCGGTCAACGACATTCCCGGCGTGTGGATCAGCTTCAAGATCGACGACGACGACTACTGGGTCGCGCTCGACCGCGACCAGCTCGACAACGTCACGGGCCTGCAGTGGGCCGGCTGGGGGTTGTTCGCGCTCGCGCTGTCGCTGTTCGGCTCCGCGTTCATCACCAGCCTCGTGAACCGGCCGTTCTCGCGGCTCGCGCTCGTCGCGCGCCAGGTCGGCTCGGGGCAGGCGCCCGACCCGCTGCCCGAGCGCGGGATGGGTGTCGCGGCCGACACCAACCGCAGCTTCAACCAGATGGTGCGCGACCTCGAGCAGCTCGAGGCCGATCGCGCGCTGATGCTCGCGGGCATCTCGCACGACCTGCGCACGCCGCTCGCGCGGCTGCGGCTCGAGACCGAGATGAGCCCGTCCGACCAGGCGACCAAGGACGCGATGGTCGACGACATCGAGCAAATGGACCGCATCATCGCGGCCTTCATCGACTACGCGCGTCCGACCCAGCGCAAGCCGGAGCCGGTCGACCTGTCGTCGATCGCGCATGAAGTCGCTGCGCGCGTGTCGGGCGAGGACGGCGTCCAGATCCGCACGCGGCTCGCGCCGAACGCCGTGATCGAAGCCGACGAGACCGACATGCGCCGCGTGATCGGCAACCTCGTCGAAAACGCGCGCAAATACGGCCAGAGCCGCGACGACGGCGTGTCGCGCATCACGCTCGAGACGCGCGTGACGCACGCGCGCGTCGAGTTGTCGGTGAGCGACGAGGGCCCCGGCATCCCCGAGGACCAGCTGCCGCTCGTGATGCGGCCGTTCTATCGCGTCGACACGGCGCGCACCAAGGCGGACGGCACGGGGCTCGGGATGGCGATCGTGCTGCGCCTCGTCGGCCGCTATCGCGGTGCGCTGCGCCTGCGCAACCGCAGCCCCGACGCGGGCCTCGAAGTCACGCTCGAATTCCCCGGCGCCGGCAAGGCACGTGCGACGGCGTGACGCGCTCGCGTACGCCTGCCGCCCTTCACACTATCGATCCGGTTGAAAAAAACTATGGATGACGTTAGTCAAAATCTATTGAAGCGCCTTACTAATAGTGTTACAGTCCCACCCATGCTGTCACACCATCGTTGCAGCACCGAGGTAGCTTGACTCAGTCTTCTTCCCAACTCATACAGGAGTATCCGCATGAAAACCGTTGGCGATAAACTCGAAGCTTTCACCGTCGTGGCCGCGAAGCCGGGCTTCAACAACCACGAAGAAAACGGCCAGTCGGCATTCGAGACCGTCACCGAAGCGTCGTTCCCGGGCAAGTGGAAGATCATCTACTTCTACCCGAAGGACTTCACGTTCGTGTGCCCGACGGAAATCGTCGAATTCGCAAAGCTCACGAAGCAGTTCGAAGAGCGCGACGCCGTTCTGCTGGGCGGCAGCTCGGACAACGAATTCGTCAAGCTCGCATGGCGCCGTGAGCACAAGGATCTCGACAAGCTGAACCACTACTCGTTCGGCGACGTCAAGGGCGAGCTGATCGACCAGCTCGGCGTGCGCGACAAGGAAGCCGGCGTGGCCCTGCGTGCAACGTTCATCGTCGATCCGGACAACACGATCCAGCACGTTTCGGTGAACAACCTGAACGTCGGCCGCAGCCCGGAAGAAGTCCTGCGGATTCTGGACGGCCTGCAAACGGACGAACTCTGCCCGTGCAACCGTGCAGTCGGCGGCGCAACGCTGTAAGCGCATCGATGCACGAAGCCCGCGGCGCACGTCCTGCCTGCGGGCTTTTTTAACGGCCAACCCATAGGAGATATCAATGGAATTCATCGATTCGATTAAGGCACGTATTCCCGACTACGCGAAGGACATTCGCCTGAACCTCGACGGCACGATCTCGCGCTCGTCGCTCGAAGGTACCGACGCTGTCGGCGTCGCGCTGGCGGCGGCGATCGCGGCGAAGAGCACGGTGCTCATCAAGACGATCCGCGAAGCCGGCGTCCTGTCGCCCGAAGAGACGAACGCCGTGCTGACGGCGGCCGCGCTGATGGGGATGAACAACACCTGGTATCCGTATGTCGAGATGGCCGACGACGCCGACCTGAAGACGCAACGTGCCGAACTGCGGATGGGCGCGTATGCGACGCACGGTGGCGTCGACAAGCGCAAGTTCGAGATGTACGCGCTCGCCGCGTCGATCGTCGGCAAGTGCCACTTCTGCGTGAAGTCGCACTATGCGCTGCTGAAGAACGAGCAAGGGATGACCGTCACGCAGCTGCGCGACGTCGGCCGTATCGCATCGGTGATCAACGCCGCCGCGCAGGTGATCGCCGCCGAAGGCGAATAAGCGGTTGCGCCGCGCGCACCGGCGGCGATGCCGGGAGCGACGCCCGCTTCAAACGAAAATGCCACGCATCAGCGTGGCATTTTCGTTTCCGCGGGACGGCGTGCGGCGCGAACCACGCGCCGCCACGGACAACCGTCAGCCGCCCTGCTTCACCAGCAGCGCGGCGGCCTGCGCCTCGATCCCTTCGCCGCGGCCGAGATAGCCGAGCTTTTCGTTGGTCTTCGCCTTCACGTTCACGCGATCGAGCGGCAGCCCGAGATCGGCCGCGATGTTCGCGCGCATCCCGTCGATATGCGGTGCCAGCTTCGGCGCCTGGGCGATCACGGTGCTGTCGACGTTCTGGATCGTGAAGCCAGCCGCCTTGATGCGGGCCGCGCACTCGCGCAGCAGCACGCGGCTGTCCGCGCCCTTGAATGCCGCGTCCGTGTCGGAGAAGTGGCGGCCGATGTCGCCGAGCGCCGCCGCGCCGAACAGCGCGTCGGTGATCGCGTGCAGCAGCACGTCCGCGTCCGAGTGGCCGAGCAGGCCGCGTTCGTACGGAATCGTCACGCCGCCGATGATGAGGGGGCGCCCCTCGACGAGCTGGTGCACGTCGTAGCCTTGTCCGATTCTGAAATCCATGCGTGTTCCGATAAAGAGGGGGTGAAAGTCAGGAGGCGTTCGCGGGGCGCGCGAGGATCGCTTCCGCGAGCGCGAAATCTTCCGGGTACGTGACCTTGAAATTGCGCAGGCTGCCCTGCACGACGCGCGGCGTATGGCCGGCCCATTCGATCGCGCTCGCTTCGTCGGTCAGGTCGTGCCCTTCGCGCTGCGCGCGCAGGATCGCCTCGCGCAGCATGCCGATGCGGAACATCTGCGGCGTCTGCGCCTGCCACAGCGCGTCGCGCGACTCGGTGCGCGCGATCGCGTCGCCGCCGGCCGGCACGCGCTTGAGCGTATCGGCAACCGGCAGCGCGACGATGCCGCCGACCGGATCGTCCTTCAGCGCCGCGACGAGCGTGCGGATCAGCTCCGGCGTGATGCCCGGGCGCGCGGCGTCGTGCACCAGCACCCAGTCCTGGTCGGTCGCGCCGAATTCGGCCAGCTCGAGCAGCCCGTTCAGCACCGAAGCCTGGCGCGAGCCGCCGCCGCAGCGGCGCACCGCGAAGCGCAGGCCCGCGAAGCGGCGCGCGTCGAAATGGGAATCGTCGGGCGCGAGGACGACGAGCGTCTGCGCGAATTCGCTGCACGCGTCGAACGCGGCAAGCGTGTAGTGCAGCAGCGCGCGGCCGGCCAGCGTGCGGTATTGCTTCGGCACGGCCGAGCCGGAACGGCTGCCCGTGCCGGCACAGGGAATCAGGGCGAAAAGTCGGGGAGTCACGAAGGGAAACGCCGGAAAGATGAAATCGAGAAGCGGATTTTATAATAGGTCTTTCGTCTCGACCGGCGCACCGCGGTGCGCCCGTGCACGCCACCCCTGTCGTCCCTATGCCAGATAACGCTTCCACCCCGTCCGCCTCGCCCATTGCCCGCGTCAAGTCCGGCCAGCGTTTCGCCTTCGACGGCGCGCATGGTTCCGCCGACGCGCTCGCCATCGCCCGTTATCTCGCCGACAACCGCCAGGACGTGCCGCTCCTCGCGGTGATCTGCGCGAATGCGGTCGACGCGCAGCGGCTTTCGCAGGAAATCCGCTACTTCTCGCCCGACGCCCGCGTGCGCCTGCTGCCGGACTGGGAAACGCTGCCGTACGACACGTTCTCGCCGCACCAGGACCTCGTATCGGAGCGTCTCGCGACGCTGCACGATCTCGGCGAGGGCCGCTGCGACATCCTGCTCGTGCCCGCGACCACCGCGCTGTACCGGATGCCGCCTGCGTCGTTCATGGCCGCGTACACGTTCGCATTCGCGCAGGGCGAGCGGCTCGACGAGGCGAAGCTGAAGGCGCAGCTCACGCTGGCCGGCTACGAGCACGTGAGCCAGGTCGTGCGGCCCGGCGAATACTGCGTACGCGGCTCGCTGATCGACCTGTACCCGATGGGCTCGCCGCTGCCGTACCGGATCGACCTGTTCGACGACCAGGTCGACTCGATCCGCGCGTTCGACCCCGACACGCAGCGCAGCCTCTACCCGGTGCGCGACGTGCGCCTGCTGCCCGGCCGCGAGTTTCCGTTCGACGAAGCCGCGCGCACGGCCTTCCGCAGCCGCTGGCGCGAGACGTTCGAAGGCGACCCGAGCCGCGCGCCGATCTACAAGGACATCGGTAACGGCGTGCCGTCGGCCGGCATCGAGTATTACCTGCCGCTGTTCTTCGACGAAACCGCCACGCTGTTCCACTACCTGCCGCAGGATGCGCACCTCGTGTTCGCCGGTGATCTCGACGCGTCGATCCGCCGCTTCACGGCGGATACGAAGCAGCGTCATGCGTTCCTCGCGCACGATCGCGAGCGGCCGATCCTCGAACCGCAGCGCCTGTTCCTGTCCGACGAGGATTTCTTCGCGTTCGCGAAGCCGTTCGCACGCGTCGTGCTGCCCGCGCAGCCGGCCGGCGGCTGGGCGACGGCGCTGCCCCAGCTCTCCGTCGATCGCCATGCCGACGATCCGCTCGCGTCGCTGCGCACGTTCGTCGAATCGTCGGGCAAGCGCGTCCTGCTGACCGTCGAATCGGCCGGCCGTCGCGAGACGATCCTGCAACTGCTCGCCGAACACCATCTGCGCCCCGCGTCGAACGACCACTTCGCGGGCTGGCTCGAGAGCGACGAACGCTTCGCGCTCGGCGTCGCGCCGCTCGCGAACGGCTTCGCGGTACCGGGCGAAGGCTACGCGGTCGTCACCGAGACCGAGCTGTACGGCGCGCTCGGCCGCCGCGCGGGCCGCCGCCGGCAGGAACAGGCCAGCAACGTCGACGCGATGGTGCGCGACCTGTCGGAACTGAAGGTCGGCGACCCGGTCGTCCACGCGCAGCACGGCATCGGCCGCTACATGGGCCTCGTGTCGATGGACCTCGGCGAAGGCGAGACCGAATTCCTGCATCTCGAATACTCGGGCGACAGCAAGCTCTACGTGCCGGTCGCGCAACTGCACGTGATCTCGCGCTACAGCGGCGCAGATCCGGACAGCGCGCCGCTGCACGCGCTCGGCTCCGGCCAGTGGGAGCGCGCGAAACGCAAGGCCGCGCAGCAGATCCGCGATACGGCCGCCGAGCTGCTGAACCTGTATGCGCGCCGCGCGGCCCGCGAAGGCCACGCGTTCTCGCTCGATCCGCGCGACTACGTGAAGTTCGCGGAAAGCTTCGGCTTCGAGGAAACGCCCGACCAGGCGGCAGCCATCGCGGCCGTGATCGGCGACATGACGAGCGGCAAGCCGATGGACCGCCTCGTGTGCGGCGACGTCGGCTTCGGCAAGACCGAGGTCGCGCTGCGCGCCGCGTTCATCGCGGTGCTGGGCGGCAAGCAGGTCGCGCTGCTGTCGCCGACCACGCTGCTCGCCGAGCAGCACACGCAGACCTTCGCCGACCGCTTCGCGGACTGGCCGGTGCGGATCGTCGAGCTGTCGCGCTTCAAGACGACGAAGGAAGTGAACGCGGCGATCGCTCAGATCAACGAAGGCAGCGTCGACATCGTGATCGGCACGCACAAGCTGCTGTCGTCGGACGTGCAGTTCAAGCGCCTCGGCCTCGTGATCATCGACGAGGAACACCGCTTCGGCGTGCGCCAGAAGGAAGCGCTGAAGGCGCTGCGCGCGGAAGTCGACGTGCTGACGCTCACCGCGACGCCGATTCCGCGCACGCTCGGGATGGCGCTCGAGGGGCTGCGCGACTTCTCGGTCATCGCGACCGCGCCGCAGAAGCGGCTCGCGATCAAGACCTTCGTGCGCCGCGAGGACGAAAGCGTGATCCGCGAGGCGATGCTGCGCGAGCTGAAGCGCGGCGGCCAGGTGTACTTCCTGCACAACGAGGTCGAGACGATCGAGAACCGCAAGGCGATGCTCGAGGCGCTCGTGCCCGAGGCACGCATCGTGATCGCGCACGGCCAGATGCACGAACGCGAGCTCGAACGGGTGATGCGCGATTTCGTCGCGCAGCGCGCGAACGTGCTGCTGTGCACGACCATCATCGAGACCGGCATCGACGTGCCGAGCGCTAACACGATCATCATGCATCGCGCGGACAAGTTCGGCCTCGCGCAGCTCCACCAGTTGCGCGGCCGCGTCGGCCGCTCGCACCACCAGGCATACGCGTACCTGCTCGTGCACGATCCGCAGGCGCTGACCAAGCAGGCGCAGCGCCGGCTCGAAGCGATCCAGCAGATGGAGGAACTCGGTTCGGGCTTCTATCTCGCGATGCACGACCTCGAGATCCGCGGCACCGGCGAGGTGCTCGGCGACAAGCAGTCGGGCGAGATCCACGAGATCGGCTTCCAGCTCTATACCGACATGCTGAACGACGCGGTGAAGGCGCTGAAGAACGGCAAGGAGCCCGACCTCACCGCCCCGCTCGCCGCGACGACCGAAATCAACCTGCATGCGCCGGCGATCCTGCCGGCCGACTACTGCGCGGACGTGCAGGAGCGGCTGTCGCTGTACAAGCGGCTCGCGAACTGCGAGCACGGCGACGCGATCGACGGTATCCAGGAAGAACTGATCGACCGCTTCGGCAAGCTGCCGCCGCAGGCGCACGCGCTGGTCGAAACGCACCGGCTGCGGATCGCCGCGAAGCCGCTCGGCATCGTGAAGATCGATGCGAGCGAGGCCGCGATCGGGCTGCAGTTCGAGCCGAATCCGCCGATCGATCCGATGCGGATCATCGAGATGGTGCAGAAGCACCGGCACATCAAGCTGGCGGGACAGGACAAGCTGCGAATCGAGACGCGCTCGCCCGACCTCGCGATCCGCGTGTCGACGATCAAGGAAACGCTGCGCGCGCTCGCCCCGAGGCAGGGCGCGGTGGCCGCGGCGCGCTGACGGGTCGTGACGCGGTACTGACGGCCACGCCGATGCTGCACCGCACTGCGCGCGGCGCGGGCGGGCCGGCGCGTTTTTGAGTATGATTTTCGCATTCATCAGACGGAGTTTTGCCATGTCCACTCTCGACGCCACGGCGCCGTCCACCGACACCCAGGGCGACGCGTCGCTCGTCAGCCTGCCCTGGATCAAGCAACTGGTGTCGATGGACACGACGAGCCGCGTGCCGAACCTCGGCCTGATCGAAACGGTGCGCGACGCGCTCGCCGCGAAAGGCATCGCATCGACGATCACGCACGATCCACGCGAGGGCTGGGCGAACCTGTTCGCGACCGTGCCCGCACACGACGGCTCGACGAACGGCGGCATCGTGCTGTCGGGGCATACCGACGTCGTGCCGGTCGACGGCCAGCAATGGGACAGCAACCCGTTCGCGCCGGAAATCCGCGACGGCCGCCTGTATGGCCGCGGCACCTGCGACATGAAGGGTTTCATCGGCGCCGCGCTCGCGCTGCTGCCCGAGATGCAGGCGACGAAGCTCGCGAAGCCGATCCATTTCGCGCTGTCCTACGACGAGGAAATCGGCTGCGCCGGCGCGCCGCTGATGATCGCCGATCTCGTCAAGCGCGGCGTGCAACCGTCGGGCTGCATCGTCGGCGAGCCGACCAGCATGCGGCCGATCATCGCGCACAAGGGCATCAACGCATACCGCTGCTGCGTGCGCGGCCACGCGGCGCATTCGTCGCTGACGCCGAAGGGGCTGAACGCGATCGAGTATGCGGCGCGCCTCATCTGCCACATCCGCGACATCGCCGACCGCTTCCGCGCCGAAGGCCCGTTCGACGCGCTGTACGACGTGCCGTTCACGACCGCGCAGACGAGCACGATCCAGGGCGGCAACGCGATCAACACGGTGCCGGCCGAGTGCCGCTTCGACTTCGAATTCCGCAACCTGCCGACGCTCGATCCCGAGCAGATCTTCACGCGCATCGAAGCGTATGCACGGGAAACACTGCTGCCGCAGATGCTCCGCGAGCATCCGAATGCCGCGATCGAATTTTCGAAGATCGCCGCGGCGCCCGGCCTCGACGCAACCGAACAGGCCGCGATCACGCAACTCGTGCGCGCGCTGACGGCGGACCAGGACAAGCGCAAGGTCGCATACGGCACCGAGGCCGGCCTGTTCGAACGCGCGGGCATCCCGAGCGTCGTATGCGGGCCCGGCAACATCGAGCAGGCGCACAAGCCGAACGAATATGTCGAGCTCGCGCAGCTCGCCGGCTGCGAGCAGTTCCTGCGCAAGTTCATCCGCAGCATGTCGGTCGACGCGCACTGACTGCCTCCCGCCACGCCGGCCCGCGTGTGCGGGCCGGCCCACTCCGCCACCCGCCACGTCATGTCGACTGAACAACAGGGCACGGCCCATACGACGATCGACGGCGAGCCGATCCCGACGCTCGACGAAATCGCCGCGCAGCATTTCGCGCTGTCGCCCTGGGTCGCGCGCACGCCCGTGTTTGAACGCGCCGACCTGCCGTCCCTCGAGGGCACGCACGTCAACTTCAAGTTCGAGCTGCTGCAGGTGAGCGGCAGCTTCAAGGCGCGCGGCGCATTCACGAACCTGCTTGCGCTCGACGAGGCCCGCAAGAACGCGGGCGTCACCTGCGTGTCGGCCGGCAATCACGCGGCGGCCGTCGCGTATGCGGCCATGCGGCTCGGCAGCAGTGCCAAGGTCGTGATGTTCCACACCGCGAGCCCGACGCGCATCGCGCAGTGCAAGCAGTACCGCGCGGAAGTCGTGCTGGCCGGCAGCGCGTCGCAGGCGTTCGATCTGGTGCGCCGGATCGAGGCCGAGGAAGGCCGCTTCTTCATCCACCCGTTCAACGGCTATCACACGATCCTCGGCACCGCGACGCTCGGCTACGAATGGGCGACGCAGACCCCCGACCTCGACGCGGTGATCGTACCGATCGGCGGCGGCGGGCTCGCGGCCGGCATGGCGACCGCGCTGCGGCTCGCGAATCCGCGCGTGCACGTGTACGGCGTCGAGCCGGAAGGCGCCGACGCGATGAGCCGCAGCTTCGCGGCCAATCACACGATCAAGATGAGCGCGATGCAGACGATCGCCGATTCGCTGATGGCGCCGCATACCGAGGAATACAGCTACCAGCTGTGCCGGCGCCACGTCGACCGCATCGTCACCGTGTCCGACGACGCGCTGCGTGCCGCGATGCTGTTCCTGTTCTCGCAACTGAAGCTGTCGGTCGAACCGGCATGCGCGGCCGCCCTCGCCGCGCTGCTCGGCCCGCTGCGCGAAACGCTGCAGGGCAAGCGCGTCGGCGTGCTGCTGTCGGGCACGAATACCGACCCGGGCACGCTCGGCATGCATCTCGCGCACGCGAAACCGCAGCACTGATCGCGCACCGGGCGTCAGCGAACCAACCTAGGGTTATCCCCAGATTATGTTGACAGCCCTGTTGATAACCCGCCGGACAAGCACGCAAGTGGTTGAGCGCGCAGCGTTTTGCGCGCGCGGAGGTCGATCGACACGAATTGGGCAGATGCGGCCTTCAGCCGCCTGCCCCAAGACCTGGTGGCACCGCGCGGCGCCCATGATCGGCGGCGTCGCGATCGCACTGCTCGCCGGTTGCGCGGCACCGCCGCCGCCCGCCGCCGGCACGGCGCCGGCCTGCACCCAGCCGGGCGAGAGCCGCATGCTGCAGGCCGACCTGCTGTTCGGGCGCGACATCACGGGACACGGCTCCGTCACCGATGCGGAGCGCGCGGCGTTTCTCGCCGACACGGTCACGCCGCGTTTTCCCGACGGCCTGACCTACTGGGATACGCACGGCCAATGGCGCGACCGCACGACCGGCGGTATCACGCGCGAGGACAGCTTCGTGATCCGTATCATCGCCGACGATACGCCCGACACGCGCGTGCGCCTCGCCGCGATCCGCAAGGCCTATATGGAGCGGTTTCATCAGGAATCGGTCGGCATGACGGTGGTGCCTGCCTGCGCGTCGTTCTGATTCAGCCGCTCCCGCTTGCGTCGACGCACAAAAAAAACGGGCGCCCGAAGGCGCCCGTCGCATGCATGAACAGCGGTATCCCGCTTACTTGTTCTCGAACATGTCCATGATCTGCTGCTTCTCCTGCGGCGTGACGGGCGGCGGCGCGAGCCCTGCCGCACCGGCCGAACCCAGCGCGTCGTTCGCGCTGATCGCGTTCTCGGCCGGGTTGATGTCGACGTTCGCGACGAAGCCGTTGCCCGGCGTGCGATCGGCGTAGTACAGCTCGCCGTCGATCGAGGTCAGGCCGTCCGGCATCGGCATCTGCTGCTCGGGCACGCCGTTCAGCGCGGTGCGCATGTAGTTCACCCAGATCGGCAGCGCGAGCTGCGCGCCGAACTCGCGGCTGCCGAGGCTCTTCGGCTGGTCGAAGCCCATCCATGCCACCGCGACGAGCGATTGCTGGTAGCCGGCGAACCAGCCGTCCTTCGCGTCGTTCGTCGTACCGGTCTTGCCCTGCAGGTCGCTGCGGCCCAGTGCGTTGGTGCCCGCGCCCGTGCCGGCCGTCGCGACCGAATGCAGCAGGCTGTTCATCACGTACGCGTTGCGGCCTTCGATCGTGCGCGGGGCCGTGCTGCCCGCCAGCACCGGCTGCGACTTCTGCAGCGGCTGGCCGCGCGCGTCGTCGACCTCGGCGATCAGGTACGGATCGACCTTGTAGCCGCCGTTCGCGAACACCGCATAACCCGTCGCGAGCTGCAGCGGCGTCACGAGGCCCGCGCCGAGCGCCATCGGCAGGTAAGGCGGCGTCTTCGCGGGATCGAAGCCGAAGCGCTGCGTCACGTACTGCTGCGCATACTGCGTGCCGATCGACGCGAGGATCCGGATCGACACGAGGTTCTTCGAACGCTGCAGGCCGGTACGCATCGTCATCGGGCCGTCCGGCTGGTCGTCGTCCTTCGGCTCCCAGGCGGTGCCGCCCGGCACGCTCGGCGGGAAGTACAGCGGCGCGTCGTTGATCATCGTCGCCGGCCCCATGCCCTTGTCGAGCGACGCCGAGTAGATGAACGGCTTGAACGACGAGCCCGGCTGCCGCCATGCCTGCGTCACGTGGTTGAACTTGCTCTTGTTGAAGTCGAAGCCGCCGACGAGCGAGCGGATCGCGCCATCCTGCGGCGCGATCGCGACGAGCGCGCCTTCGACCTGCGGCAGTTGCACGACCTGCCAGCCTGTCTTGCCGTCCTTCAGCACGCGCACGACCGAGCCCGGCTTGATGCGCAGCGTATCGTTCGCGCGCGGGCTCAATGCGGCCGACACGAAGCGCAGCCCGGCCGGCCCGATCGTCGTGGTCGCGCCGCCGACGAACTGCACCTCGACCGCGTTCGGCGACGCCGACAGCACGACCGCCGACTGCAGGTCGCCGTTGTCCGGGTGATCGGCGAGCGCGTCGTCGATCGCCTCGTCGCGGTCGTCGCCGGCCGCGGGCAGCTGGATCGACGCTTCCGGCCCGCGATAGCCGTGGCGGCGCTCGTAGTCGAGAATGCCGCGACGCACGGCCTGGTATGCGGCTTCCTGGTCGGCCGAATTGATCGTCGTCGTGACGGTCAGCCCGCGCGTATAGGTTTCGTCCTTGTACTGCTGGTACATCATCTGCCGCACCATCTCGGCGACGTACTCGCCGTGCACCGCGTACTGGTTGCCCGGCGTGCGCACGTGGATCTCTTCCTTCACGGCCTCGTCGTACTGCGGCTGCGTGATGTAGCCGACCTCGAGCATGCGCTTCAGGATGTATTCCTGGCGCACCTTCGCGCGCTTCGGATTGACGACCGGGTTATAGGCGGACGGCGCCTTCGGCAGCCCCGCGAGCATCGCCGCTTCCGCGAGCGTGATGTCCTTCAGGTCCTTGCCGAAATACACGCGCGCGGCGGCCGCGAAGCCGTACGAGCGCTGGCCGAGATAGATCTGGTTCATGTACAGCTCGAGGATCTGGTCCTTCGTCAGGGCCTTCTCGATCTTGTACGCGAGCAGCATTTCGTAAATCTTGCGCGTGTACGTCTTCTCGCTCGACAGAAAGAAGTTGCGCGCGACCTGCATCGTGATCGTGCTCGCGCCCTGGCGCGCGCCGCCGTGCATCAGGTCGGCGACGCCCGCGCGCAGGATGCCGACGAAGTCGACACCGCCGTGCTCGTAGAAGCGGTAGTCCTCGATCGCGAGCACGGCCTTCTTCATCACGTCGGGAATGTCCTGGAACCGCACGAGGCTGCGGCGCTCCTCGCCGAACTCGCCGATCAGCACGTGATCGGCCGTGAACACGCGCAGCGGCACCTTCGGCTGGTAGTTGGTCAGCGCATCGAGCGACGGCAGTTGCGGCGCCATCACGACCAGCGCGTAGCCGACGATCAGCGCGCCGACGATCGCCAGCGTCGCGAACAGGCCGGCGAACCACAGCGCGACGCGCGAGCCGAACGAGCGACGGCGCCCTCCGCCGCCGCTGCTGCGCTGGGTGCGGCGGTCGTCGTCGCGATCGTCGTCATCGGGGTAATAGGCTCCGGACGGCGAACGGCGCAGCGTGTAGTGGGGTTCGTTCCTGTCGGAAGAAGAAGGCGGTCGTTTGATAATTGGCATGTCGGAATGGCGGGCGTACGTGGCACCCTCGGACGCATGCGGAAATGCAAGCGGATGAATCAGAGCGGGTACAGCGTGATGCGGCTGTCACGTCGACAGACCCCGCCGCGCGGCGATCCGTTCCCGCGACGTGACAGCGCATTTTAATGAAATCGACCGGGTGCCTTCGCGATTTTTTGTAAAAATTCCCGCAATGCCGTGATTTGAGGAACGTATTGTCGGCATCCTCTGCCTATCATGGACACGCAATCTGGTGCGCACGGTCGATTTTCTTTCAACCGCGAAAGGTTCGACATCCTGATGCGCACGCCGCTTGAACTCGCGCGTTTAAGCCGTATTTAAGTGAACCGGTGGTGTAATATCCGCCGGCTCATGCGGGTCGGAACCGGCTCGCTACGGGCACTGCCGCGGTGACGCGGCGCCTTTCAATCACGGAGGATTTCATGTCGCTTTTCGACTCTGTTTCGCGCACGATCAAAGGCCTGCTGAACGATGCGGCCGATTCGGTACAGGATCCGTCGCGCGACGCACGGCAGATCGTGCGGGAGCTCGACGACAGCATCGGTCGTGCCGAGAATTCGCTGATCGAGATCGAGGCACAGGTCGCGACCCAGCGCAGCAAGCGCGATGCGGCCGACGACAAGGTGAAGAAGTACGAGGACGGCGCGAAACGCGCGCTGCAGGCCGGCGACGAGGCACTCGCACGCGAGGCGCTCGGCGCGCAGTCGAACGCGGAAGCCGAGCGTGACGCGCTCGCGGCCGAACTGTCGACGCTCGAGCCGTCGGTCGACAAGCTGAAGGGGCAGATCGCCGACATGCGTCAGCGCCGCAACGACCTGAATGCACGCTCGAACATCCTGCAGGCCAAGCAGGAAATCGCACAGGCGAAGGACGTCGCGGCCAGCGCGCTGGGCGGCATCGGCGGCAAGAACCTGTCCGAAGACTTCCAGAAGCTCGAGGACAAGGTCGCGCTGCAGAACGCCCGCTCGGACGCGCGCCTCAATTCCGCCGACACGTCGAGCGGCAAGGCACTCGACGACAAGCTCGCCGCGCTGAACAAGGGCCCGTCGGTCGAGGATCGCCTCGCCGCGCTGAAGAAGCAGCTCGACACGCCCGCGCAGTAACGGCAACTGCGGGCAACCGCGCCGCCGCCCGTCCCGGGCGCGCGGCGCGAACCGATCGTCAGGAGACGGGCGCCTGCGCCCGGTTCGACCATGAAGAAATCTCTCGCCGCACTCGGCCTCTCGCTGATGTTGCTGTCGTCCGCCGCATTTGCGGTCCCGTCGCTGCAGCAGGTCGAGCAGTCGATCGCGCAACGCAACTGGCAGCAAGCCGACACGCAGCTGTCGCAAGTCATCGACGCCCATCCGAACAACGCGCACGCGCGCTACCTGTATGCACAGGTGCTGGACCGCGAGGGCCGCGCGTCCGATGCGCTCGCGCAGCTGCAGCGCGCGAAGTCGCTCGATCCGCAACTGAAGTTCACCGATGCGTCGCGCTTTGCCCAGACGGAGTCGCGCATTCGCGCCGACGCCGCGCGCGTGAGCGCCAACGTGCCGTCGGCGACGCAGGCCGGTACGCTGCAATCGTCGCTCGCGCCCGCCGCCGCGCCGGCCGAAAAACACGGCCCGTCGACCGGCATGTGGATCGGCCTCGGGCTGATCGTCGCGGTGATCGCGCTGGTGCTGCGCTGGACGCTGCGGCGCGCGCGCACAGCCGACGACAGCCGCGCCGACGACGAGCGCCGCACGCAGCTCAAGCGCGCCACCGACGTGCTGAACGACATCCGCCCGCTGAAGCTCGACGCGAAGCTGTCGACGGCGCCGGGGGCCGCGGCGCTCACGGGCGAACTCGAAGCGATCGAGACCGACGCGCGCACGCTCGTGGAAACGCTGTCCAACGGCAAGAATCCGGTACCGCCCTATCGCGTCGATGAACTCGAACAGCGCCATGCGAGCGTGAAGGCACGCGTCGAAGGGCGTCCCGACCCGGCCGCGCAACCTGCTGCACCGGCGAACGGCAGCGGCTCCGTGTATGCGCAGGAAGCCGATCGCATGACGGGCGCGCAGGGCCAGCCGTATCCGCCGCCACCGTACCCGCAACAGCAACCGCCCGTCGTGATCCAGCAAGGCGGCGGCGGTTTCGGCGGCGGCATGGGCGGGCTGCTGACGGGCGTATTGCTCGGCGAGGCGATGTCGGGCGGCCGCGAGCGCGTGGTCGAACGCGACGTGATCGTCGACGGCGAACGCCACCGGCAGGAGAACGACCCGGGCTTCGACCTGGGCCGCGGTGATGCGTCGAACTGGAGCGACGGCAACGGCGGCGGCGGCATGGACCTCGGCAGCAACGACGACGGCTGGACCGACGACAACACCTGACGCCGCGCAGCGCGTCGACACACCCGCGACGCGCTGCAACGCACGCCACGCTCCCTTTCATCGCCGGCCGCGCCGACGCGCGGATTTGTCAATCATTTCAAGATGGACTACCGGCAATGGGGAGCGTTCGCTATCATGCGGCCATCGGCGTGCCACCGACCCTCATTCGACGCTCCGCATCCCCGCGCGTCGCGGCACGCCTCCCCTCGCCCCCAACAGGAGAAAGCCGCTCATGAGCATCATCAAGGAATTCAAGGAGTTCGCCGTCAAGGGCAACGTCATGGATCTCGCCGTCGGCGTGATCATCGGCGGCGCGTTCTCGAAGATCGTCGACTCGGTCGTGAAAGACCTCATCATGCCGGTGATCGGCGTGCTGACGGGCGGTCTGGATTTCTCGAACAAGTTCGTTCTGCTCGGCACCATCCCCCCGACGTTCAAGGGTAATCCCGATTCGTTCAAGGACCTGCAGGCCGCGGGTGTCGCCGCGTTCGGCTACGGCTCGTTCATCACCGTGGCGATCAATTTCGTCATCCTCGCGTTCATCATTTTCCTGATGGTGAAATTCATCAACAAGCTGCGCAAGCCGGAAGAAGCCGCACCGGCCGCGACGCCGGAAGACACGGTGCTGCTGCGCGAGATCCGCGATTCGCTGAAGCAGCGCTGATCGCCGAGCACCCCGCCTGCCAGGCCCGCCCCGTGCGGGCCTTTTTATTGCGCGCGCGATGCACCGCCGCATGCGGCCTGTCTCACTTTTTTGTGACGAGCGAATGCACGCGCGGGAAAAGCAGGTCTATGATGGAGACTAAACGACAGTACGGGCGCCAAGACGCTGGCTGTGTCGATCATGGCGAGCAGGTCGACGGGAGACATTGATCGTCGTACTGCACGAAGGCAGCATTTTCGTGTGCTATAAAGGATCGACATGCGGCGTACATAGCCGGGAGTGGGTCGCATGAAAATGCCGCATTTCTTGCAATTGTTTTTGAGGCGAGTGTTTATGTCCTTCCCGAAAAAACGTCGGCGTGCCCAGCAGGATGGCCAGGAGTCATTCCTCGCGGTATTGCGCCACTCGAAACCGTTTGCCCAGCTCGACACCAAGATTGCCCGCGCCCGTGCGCAGGACGAACCCGTCCTGTACGCCCACGTGCTGCCCGGTCTCGACGTGCTCCTGTGCAGCGTGCGCGGCGCCCAGCCGCCCTATCCCGCCATCGCCGAGCTGCGCAAGCGCTGTATCGAATCGATCGCCAACGCACTCGAGCAGCCGCTCGACGGCCTCGAGAACGGTGGTTACTGGTACGAAGCGAACGGCTTCGGTTTCCTCGTGTTCGCCAGCCGTGCGCGTGCGCGCATCCTGCCCGAGTTTGGTGCAGGCACGAAAGCGAGCCTGCGCGGTGGGCTCGGCCGCCAGAACGCCGGCGACACGACACCCCGCTCCCTCGGCTGATCCGCCTGCCATTCGATGGGCCGCCTCCGGGCGGCCCATCTGCCATTCACGCGCCCCGCTTGCCCGTCACGACGCCTGGCGACGCCCGTTGCCGGGCCGCACGATGTCGATGAACGCGGCGAAATCGGCGCCGGCGAGCCCTTGCGCGGCGCCCAGCCGCAGCACCTGCTGCACGGTGGCCGACACCGGCATCACCGCACCCGTGTCGCGCGCCGCGTCGGCGATCGCATCGACGTCCTTCTGGAACGTGCCGAGCGCGCCGATCGGTGCATGACCGCCCGACGTCATGCGCGGCACGAACGTCTGCAGCAGCACCGAATCGGCCCAGCCGCCGGCCAGCGCTTCGGCCAGGCGGGCGGCATCGATACCGCTCGCCTGCGCGAGGCCGACGGCCTCGGCAATCGCGGTCACCGTCGCGGTGACGATCGCCTGGTTGCACAGCTTCGCCGTCTGCCCCGCGCCCGCGTCGCCCATGTGCGTGATGCGCGACGCGTACGCGTCGATCAGCGGCCGCACCGTGTCGAGATCGGCCGCGCGGCCGCCGGCCATCACCGCGAGCGTGCCGGCCTGCGCGCCGGGCACGCCGCCCGATACGGGCGCATCGATCCAGCCGACGCCGAGTGCGGCCGCGCGCGCCGCGTAATCGCGCGTCGCGGCGGGCGGGATGCTCGAATGATCGACGATGCGTTGCAGGCGACGCGCGGCGGCATCGCCGGCCAGCAGCCCGTGCTCGCCGAACACGACGTCGCCCACCGCGCGGCCGTCGAGCACGCACACGAATACCGTATCGACGCGCTCCGCCAGTTCACGCGGCGTGCCGGCCACCTGCGCGCCGTCCTTCACGAGCGCCTCGGCCTTGTCGCGCGAACGATTCCACACGCTGACCCGATGCCCGGCCGCCAGCAAATGCCGAATCATCGGCGCGCCCATCAATCCGGGTCCGCAAAATCCGACTTCCACGATGTTCCTCGTCTCCGATATGGGTTGCACTTGCCGCCCATCATACCTATCACTCAAGAAGCCGGGCATGCGCGGCGCCGCTTCGGGAACGCGACCTGCACCGGCGATATATGCCGATATCCCAGGGAGCGCATCATGAGCGACCACGTGTACAAGATGATCGAACTGACCGGTTCGTCACAGCAATCGAGCGACGACGCCATCCGCAACGCGATCTCGAAAGCCGGCAAGACACTGCACAACCTGCACTGGTTCCAGGTGACCGAAACGCGCGGCCACATCGAAGGCGACCAGGTCGTTCACTGGCAGGTGACGCTGAAGGTCGGCATGCGCATCGACGACTGACGCGCCCGTCGCATCCCACGCCGCGCCGCGATCCGGAGTCGCGCTACACGTGCCTCCGCGCGGCGCGGCGCGCCCGCTTGCAGCCCCGTTCAGGCCCCTTGTCGAGGCCCGGCCGGCGGGTGCCTGCGGGTATCCATCTCTTGACGCTGACTTTCGTTCATATTAAAAACGATATACCCACAGTACCCCTCGATCAGCCCAGACATATAACCCGGAGAAATCATGAGTCAGCAACGCGAGGCGATCGACACGTACCTCTTGCGCGTCTTGCACACCTTGTTGATGGAGCGCAGCGTCACGCGCGCGGCCGTCAAACTGAACCAGTCGCAACCGGCGATCAGCGCCGCGCTGCGCCGCCTGCGCGACATCACCGGCGATCCGCTGCTGGTGCGCGGCAAGTCCGGCATGGTGCCGACCGAATACGGGCTGCGCCTGCTCGAGCCCGTGCAGAACGCGCTGCGTGAAATCGAGCGGATCAAGTTCCAGCAGCACAACTTCGACCCGGCCACGTCGATCCGCTGCTACCGAATTGGCTGCCCCGACTACCTGAACGTGCTGTTCGTGCCGACCGTCGTCGAGCGCTTTCGCCTGGCCGCGCCGAACGCGACGCTCGAGTTCCATTCGCTCGGCCCCGCATTCGACTACGAGCTCGCACTGGAGGACGGCAAGCTCGACATCGTCGTCGGCAACTGGCCCGAACCGCCCGAGCAGCTGCATCTGTCGAACCTGTTCGTCGACGAAATCGTCTGCCTGATGAGCAACACGCACCCGTTCGCGAAGCGTGGCGGGCTCACGCTCGACCAGTACCTGAACGCGCCGCATCTCGCGCCGACACCGTACTCGGTCGGCCAGCGCGGCGCGATCGACGTGCATCTCGCGCGCGAACGCCTGAAGCGCCACGTGGTCGTCACGCTGCCGTACTTCAACCTCGCGCCGTACGTGCTCGTGAAATCCGACCTGATCTTCACGACGACGCGCCTGTTCGCCGATCACTACGCGAAGTTCCTGCCGCTGTCGGTCGTGCCGGCACCGCTCGACTTCCCGCCGATGCAGTACTACCAGCTGTGGCACGAGCGCTGCCACTACTCCGACGAAGTGCGCTGGCTGCGCAGCCTCGTCGCCGAAGCCACCCGCACGCTGATCGAAGCGTAAGCGCGCACGACGCGCGCGCCGGCCACGCCGCTGCGGCGTGGCCCGAAGTGGCCCGAAGTGGCCTCGTGCGGCCGCGCGTGACGGGTCCCGGCCTCGGCCGCCACGCGCCCGACGTGCAGCGCGCGGCGCACTCTCCCGCTCACGGCATCAGCGCGACGCCTCCACGAGTGCCTGCGCCAGCGCGTTATGCCGCGCGATGACAGGCGGCAGATCGAGCGTCGCCAGCCGCCCCTCCCGCACCACCACCTTCCCGTTCACCACCGTGTACGCCGTCTGCGACGGCGCGCAGAACACCAGCGCCGCGACCGGATCGTGCAGCGCGCCCGCGAACAGCGGCTGGCGCAGGTCGAATGCGGCGAAGTCGGCGGCCATGCCGGGCTTCAGCGCGCCGATATCGTCGCGGTTCAGCACCTTCGCGCCGCCGAGCGTCGCGATCTCGAGCGCTTCGCGCGCGGTCATCGCATCGGGCCCGAAACCGACCCGTTGCAGCAGCAGCGCCTGCCGCACTTCCGCGACCATCTGCGCACCGTCGTTCGACGCGGAGCCGTCGACGCCAAGGCCGACCGGCACGCCCGCGAGACGCATCTTCTTCACCGGCGCGATGCCCGACGCGAGCCGCATGTTCGAGCACGGACAGTGCGCGACGCCCGTGCCGGTGCGCGCGAACAGGCCGATGCCCGCATCGTCGAGCTGCACGCAGTGCGCATGCCACACGTCGTGGCCGACCCAGCCGAGATCTTCCGCATATTCGGCCGGCGTCATCCCGAACTTCTCGCGGCTGTACGCGATATCGTTGACGTTCTCCGCGAGGTGCGTGTGCAGCGACACGCCGTATTCGCGCGCCAGCACGGCCGCGTCGCGCATCAGCTCGCGGCTCACCGAGAACGGCGAGCACGGCGCGACCACCACGCGCAGCATCGCGTAGCGGCCTTCGTCGTGATAGGTCTCGATCAGGCGCTGCGTGTCGCGCAGGATCTCGGGCTCGCGCTCGACGACCGAATCGGGCGGCAGCCCGCCGTCGCGCTGGCCGACGCTCATCGAGCCGCGGCTCGCGTGAAAGCGCATGCCGATCCGCTGCGCGGCGCCGATGCTGTCGTCGAGGCGGCTGCCGTTCGGGTAGATGTACAGGTGGTCGCTCGACGTCGTGCAGCCCGACTGCAGCAGCTCGGCCATCGCGGTGAGCGTCGACACCTCGATCATCTCGGGCGTCAGGTGCGCCCAGATCCGGTACAGGTTCGTGAGCCAGCCGAACAGTTCGGCATTCTGCGCGGCCGGCACCGCGCGCGTCAGGCTCTGGTACATGTGGTGGTGCGTGTTCACGAGCCCCGGGATCACGAGGTGGCCACGCAGGTCCAGCACTTCGTCGGCCGTGTCGGGCAGCTCGGCGCTCGGGCCGACCGCGACGATCCGGTTGTCTTCGATGTAGAGCCCGGCGTCGCGCAGCTCGCGGCGCGTGTCGTCCATGGTCACGAGCACGTCGGCGTGCTTGACCAGCAGGGTTTTCGGGCGGGATGAGGAAGGGTTCGGCGCGCGTGCGCCAGCGTGCTGCTCGAGGTTCATGCGTTCTCCGCGTCGGTCTGCCCCAGGCGCTGATCCTGGAGGCGGTCACACAGCCGTTCGAACGCTGAATCGCGGCACGCTCCGGTGCCTGCGTCCGTTCGAACGCCCTGGCCCGGTTACCCGGCGTGCTCGCCGTCTTCGGGGTACGCGCGGGCCACAGGCCGACGCGCACGGCGGGAGGATCGCCCAAGCACGCGCCGCACACAATGCGCGATCCGGAATACCGCGCTTCACGGTTTCGATATGGTACGCCGCGCACCGCCCGGCGGAAGGCCGGAAACACCCGAAAAGCGCGCCGGAAGCGGTGTCCGGCGTACCGTCGACAGCCGCTCATGCGCGGCGCATTATCTTTGATATCGCGCCCGTATTTGCGCGGGGAACCTTTTTACAATGCCTGCACGGCGCTCGCTTCAATCTCGCCGACGGGTATGTAGCCACGTGACGTGGAGCCTCGATCCGCCGCACAGTCAATGGATCGAGTCGCCGCCGAACCTCGCATTCACACAAGGACTCAACGAATGGGAAAGCTCACTACCCACGTACTCGATACGGCGCACGGCCGTCCCGGCGCGGCAATCAAGGTGGACCTCTACGCGCTGGACGGCGAATCGCGCCGCGCGATCAAGACCGTGCTGACCAATAGCGACGGCCGCTGCGACGAACCCCTGCTCGAAGGCGCCGCGCTCGCCGCCGGCGAATACGAACTCGTGTTCCATGCCGGCGACTACTTCGCGTCGCTCGGCGTGAAGGTGCCCGAACCCCGTTTCGTCGACCGCGTCGTGCTGCGCTTCGGCATCGCCGACACCGCTTCGCACTACCACGTGCCGCTGCTCGTGTCGCCGTGGTCGTACAGCACCTATCGCGGCAGCTGACATTCGAATCAGCGCCCGCATCAAACAAACGATTTGAGTCTGGAGGAGTTTCATGGAAGGCTTCATCACCGACTGGCTGAACCTCGCGCTTCGATGGCTGCACGTCATCGTCGCCATTGCGTGGATCGGCGAGTCGTTCTATTTCGTCGCGCTCGACAACAGCCTGAAACCGCCGACCGACCCGAACCAGCGCAAGCGCGGTGTGTTCGACGAGCTGTGGCATGTCCACGGCGGCGGTTTCTACAACATGCAGAAGTACACGGTCGCCCCGCCGGAAATGCCGGATGACCTGCACTGGTCGAAGTGGCCGTCGTACACGACCTGGCTGTCGGGCTTCTCGCTGTTCTTCGTGCTGTACCTGCTCGCACCGAACACCTACCTGATCGACAAGAGCGTGCTCGACATGGGCCCGGTGGTCGCCGTCGCGTCCGCACTCGGCTTTCTCGCGGCCGGCTGGATCGTCTACGACTCGCTGTGCCGCATCCTCGGCACCAACGACCGCGTGCTCGGCATCTGCGTCGGCATCTACGTGGTCGCCGCCGCCTACCTCGCGTGCCATATCTTCGCGGGCCGTGCCGCCTACCTGATCGTCGGCGCGATGCTCGCGACGATCATGTCGGCGAACGTGTTCTTCGTGATCATCCCCGGCCAGCGCAAGATGGTCGACAAGATGCTCAAGGGCGAAGAGCCGAACCCGATCTACGGCAAGCGCGGCAAGCAGCGCTCGGTGCACAACACGTACTTCACGCTGCCGGTCGTGTTCGCGATGCTGTCGAACCACTACGCGATGACCTACACGAACAAGTTCAACTGGGTCGTGCTCGTGCTGATCATGCTGGCCGGCGCGCTGATCCGCCAGTTCTTCGTGATGCGTCACCGCGGCAAGCAGCTGTGGTACCTGCCGATCGGCGGCGTCGCGCTGCTGTCGGGCGCGCTGGTCTGGACGATGCCGAAGCCGGTCGCGCCGGAAGCGCAAGCGGCCAACGCACCGAAGATCGTGATCAACGACATCATGCCGATCCTGCAGCAACGCTGCGTCGAGTGCCACTCGTCGAAGCCGACGCTGATGGGCAGCGCGCCCGCGGGCGTGATGTTCGACACGCCGGACGAAGTGTCGAAGAACGCACAGCGTATCTACGAGCAGGCCGTGCGCCTGAAGGCGATGCCGATCGGCAACGTCACGCACATGACCGACGACGAGCGGACGAAGCTCGCCGCCTGGTTCGAGGGTGGCGCGAACAAATAAGCCGCCGCGCGCCGGGTGTGAGTGCCCGGTGCAATCCTCTCCGTTCTCGGGCCCGGTGACGGGCCCGTTTTTTTGGCGCGTCGCGAATGCCCTTCGCGCGTCAGCCGCGCGTCGCGCCGCGCTGGAGCGCGACGAGCGCATCGAGCGCGCGCGGGCCGTCGTCGAACGGCACGAAGATGTGATCGTGGTACGCGGCCGCCATCACGTTGCAGCTGATGCCGGCCGCGCCGAGTGCCCGCGCGAACGCCGCCGTGAGGCCGACGGCCGCCAGGTCGGAATGCACGGTCAGCGTGATCCAGGCCGAGCGGAACAGCACCGGCCAGCCGCGACGTGCAGCCGTTTCCTCGTCGACCACGACCGTCAGCCCTTCCGCTTCGCGGAACGTCGCAATGACTTCGGATAACGATACGTCTGCATCGGCCGGCAGCGACACGAAGGCGAACGCACCCGAATGCAGTTCGGGCTGCATCGTGCTCAGCAGGATCGCGAGGTCGTTTTCAGGTTGGCTCATCGGAAGAACACGCCCGGAACCGGGCATCGTGCGGTGGAGGTGCGGGCACGATAGCATGCGCCGCCGCTGCCACAGCTGCAACTACGCGCGCATCGTCGCGACTTCGTCCGCGAGCCAGCCGCGCAGTGCGACGATGCGCGGATCGTCCTGCGTGCGTTCGGGATACACGACGTGATACGCAAGGCCCGGCGCCACCCCGACGTTCACGTCGAACAGCTGCACGACGCGCCCTTCCGCGAGATCGCGCGCGATCATGTGCGGTTCCGCAAGACCGACCGCCGTGCCGTCCGTCACGGCCTGCACGACGTGGCTCGAATCCGGAAACGACACGCACCGGCTGTCGTCGAAACCGTCGACGCCGGCTGCGGCCATCCACGCCGACCAGCGCGGCCAGGTCACGCCGTCGACTTCACAGTCGACATGGCAGAGCGTATGGCGCAGCAGATCGCGTGGCTTGCGCAACGGCGGCCCGGCCGACAGCAGTGCCGGGCCGCAGACCGCGACGACCGACGTATCGAACAGGCGCTGCGCGCACGCGTCGCGATAACGCCCGGTGCCGAAGCGGATTGCGATATCGACGTCGTCCTCGTCGAAATCGCGCAACCGGTCGGTGATGTCGAACGTCAGCTCGAACGCCGGATGCGCGGCCCTGAAACGCGGCAGGCGCGGCAGCAGCCAGTGCGTCGCGAAACGCGCGCCGACCGACACGCGCAACTCCGTCTGCTCCCGCGTGATGCGCCGCGCCCGGGCCGTCGCGCGCTGCAGGCCCGCCAGCGCATCGGCGGCCGCGGCGGCCAGCACGACACCGGCCGGCGTCAGCCGGATGCTGCGGCTCGTGCGGACGAACAGTACGACGTCGAGCTGCGCCTCGATTTCCTTGATCTGATGACTGACCGCCGCCGGCGTCAGCCCGACCTCGTCGGCCGCCCGCGAGAAATTCAGGTGCCGCGCCGCCGCATCGAACGTCCTCAGCGCGCGCGTACCGGGCCACATGCGTTCCATCGATCTTCAAACCGGATTTGATGACCGTTCCAAAACTACTCGTTTTTCAAGATGCCATCAATCCGCAAACAATAGGCTTTCTTGACGATGCCGCAAGCCGCCCCGCGCTCGCGACCGAACCCGGAGATCCACCGATGACCGTTGCCCCGTTCCCGTCCGTCGTTCAGCTCAACGGCGGCGCCGCCACCCCGGACGCGCTCGCGCCGCTCGCATTCGCGGGCCACGCGCATTTCACCGCGATGCAGGTGCGCGACGGCCGCGTACGCGGCCTCGACCTGCATCTCGCACGGCTGCACGATGCGTCGAACGCACTGTTCGGCCAGGCGCTGCCCGACGACCGGATTCGCGCGCTCCTGCGCGCTGCGCTCGAGCGCGCGCCGTCGGCGCTGTCGCTGACGGCGACCGTGCATGCGACGACGGGTGAATTCGTCGCACCGCGCGACAACGAAGCGCTCGACGTGCTGGTGCGCACCGCCGCGCCGTCGTCGGGGCCGGCGGGCCCGCTCGATCTCGCGCTGTTCGAATACGAGCGCGTGCTGCCGGAAATCAAGCATGTCGGCGAAGTCGCCAAGACGCACTTCCTGCGCCGCGCGATCGCGCAGGGATTCGACGATGCGGCATTCGTCGATCGCCACGGGCGCATCAGCGAAGGATCGATCTGGAATCTGGCGTTCTGGACCGGCGACACGGTTGTGTGGCCGGTGGCGGACATGCTCGGCGGCGTCACGATGCGCATCGTGCGCCGGCAACTGGCACGCCTGGGCGTCGCGCAGCGCGATCGCGAACTGACGCCGGCCGATCTGCCATCGATGGCCGGCGCCGTCGTCATGAACTCGTGGACACCCGGTGTCGCCGTGCGACGGTTCGGCACGGCGACGCTGCCGGACTCGTCGTCGCTCGTCGCGCTGCTGCATCGTGCGTATGAACAGGAGATGCCCGTCGCACCGTGACGCGCGGGCCCCGTGTCGGGCATGGCTCACCCGTCGACGGTCTCCGGCAGCCGCGCGATCGCCTTGATCTCGAACTGGAAGCCGTACAACCAGGTCACGCCGACGGCAGTCAGCGTCGGATATGGCGCGTCGCCCCAGTACTCGGGGACGATCTCCCAGATCCGCTCGAACGTCGCTTCGGGATCGACGAGGAACACCGTCACGTCGACGACGTCGTCGAACGTGCAGCCGGCCGCGCGCAGTACCGCGTTCAGGTTGTCGAACGCGCGGCGGACCTGCGCGCCCAGTTCCGGTTCAGGCGAGCCGTCCTCGCGGCTGCCCACCTGCCCGGACACGAACAGGAAGCCGTTCGAGCGCAGCGCCGGCGAATAGCGGTTGCGCTCGTACAGTGCCCGCCGACCGGGCGGAAAAACCACGCTACGCTTTACCATTCAGCACCTCCTTCGGTTGGTGGGGCGAAACCGCCCCGGCATCGACGATGAAGGCACTTTAAGGACGGTGGCACGGCGAATAAACCGGCAACCCTGTCCAACACTGTTTGCGCGCCCCAAACAATTCCCGACCAACGCGGAGCCCTGACCCGATGGATCGATTCGACGCAATGCAGGCATTCGCCCGCGTGGTGGAAGCCGGCAGCTTCACGAAGGCCGCCGAGACACTGCACATGAGCCGCACCACCGTCACGCAACTCGTGCAGCAGCTCGAGGCACGGCTGCGCGTGAAGCTGTTCAACCGCACGACGCGCAAGGTTGTCGTCACCGCGGACGGCGCCGCGTACTACGACCGCGTCGTGCGGCTGCTGGCCGACATGGACGATGCCGAAACCAGCCTGTCCGCGGCGTCCGCGACGCCCCGCGGGCGGCTGCGAGTGGACGTGCCGAGCCCGTTCGCGCGCCTGATCCTGATCCCCGCGCTGCCCGCGTTCCATGCGCGCTATCCGGACATCCAGCTCGACATGGGCGTGAGCGACCGCGTGGTGGACGTGATCGGCGAGAACGTCGACTGCGTCGTGCGCGGCGGCGAGCCGACCGACCGCTCGCTGGTCGCGCGGCATGTCGGCGACCTGCGGCTCGGCGTGTACGCGTCGCCGGCCTATCTCGCGCGTGCCGGCACGCCGGCCCATCCGGACGAACTGGAGGACTCGCATCACCGGATCGTCGGGTTCCTGTGGGCGCGCACCGGCAAGCCGTTGCCGTTTGCGATGGCATGCGACGGCGAGCGGATCACCGTGCGCGGACGCTACGTGCTCGCGGTCGACGACGGCAATGCGTACCTCGAGGCCGGCCTCGCCGGGCTGGGCATTCTGTGGCTGCCCGACTACATGGCCGGCGTGCATCGCGCCCGTTGCGAACTGGTGCCGCTGTTCGAGCGATGGCAGCTCGAACCGATGCCGATGTACGTCGCGTTCCCGCCGAACCGGCACGTCAGCGCGAAGCTGCGTGTCTTCATCGAGTGGGCCGCCGGGCTGATCGCCGAGCATGCGCCGGTCGCGAACCGGCGCCGCGGCGCCCATGGTTCGCGCGACGCGCGCAAGACCGCGGCGACCTGAATCGCGTCGAAACGGCGGCACCATGAAAAAACCCGCGCAACGTGCGCGGGTTTTGGACCGGGAATGGCGGAACCGCCGGCGACGACTCAGGCCGTCAGCGCGTGCAGCGCCTCGTCGGTGAGCCACAGCGATTCCTGCAGGTCCTGCTCGTTCAGGTTCAGGCCGTCGCCGCCGCGATCGACGACGATGAAGTCGCTGACGCCGCCGAGCGCGATCAGCGGGTGATGCCACACGCCCTTCGCATAGTTGACGCCCTGCCACCCGCTCGTCACGAACGCGCGGATCTTCGCCGGATCGAGATCGCCCGCGGGCGCCACGACGACGAGATACGGCTGGTCGTTCAGCGGCACGAACGCCTGGCTGCCGAGCGGGTGCCGTTCGAGCATCTTCACTTCGAACGGCAGCGTGCGCGGCTGGCCGCGGAACAGGTTGACGAGCGTGCGGCCGTCTTCGTCGGTCACGTCGACTTTCGCGAGATCGTGGAAGCGGATCGTCGTGCCGAGGTTGATCGGGATCTGCTTTGCCCCTTCCGTTTCGATCACGTCGCCGAACGGCGCGAACGCTTCCTTTGTCAGCGGTTCGATGACAAGCGTCTTCATTTGTCGAGCGTCCCCCACAGGCGCAGGCGCGACACGCCGCCGTCCGGAATGATGTTCAGTCGCACGTGCGTGACGGGGCCGAGCGACGCAATCTCCTGTTCGAAGTAGTGCTGCTTGTCCATCTGCAGCTTCTGTTCGCCGAGCAGCACCGGCCAGAACATCGACTGCGTGATCAGCGAGCTGTCCGTTCCGCCCGACACGTACGCGGCCTGGATCGAGCAGCGATCCGGATAGTTGCCCTTGAAGAACGCGGTATCGACTTCGATCTTGCGGATCACGCCCGGCTGCGCGAGCGCGATGATCGCCCAGTCGTTGCCCGGTTCGCGGCGGCGGCGGGTTTCCCAGCCGTCGCCCATGTTCACGCCGCGACCCGGCAGCAGCAGGTTCGACGCGACGCCGAAGTGCTGGTTGTTCGCGGCCACCACGTAACCGCCGTTTTCCATCGCCGCGAGGTCGAACTGCTCGGTCGCGCTCGCGCCGGCCCAGTCGAGCTGCGGCTGGCCGTACACGCGCAGGCGTGCAATGCCGCCGTCCGGGTAGATGTTCACGCGCAGGTGCGTGAACGCACGCGCGTCGCTCGCGTCGACATAGTGATGGCTGTTGCCCTGCAGCGTCGTCGACGGCACGATCTCGACCCACTCGGTCGCATGCGTCGGCGCGCCGTCGGCCACGAACGCGGCCTCGATCGACGCGGCCGGCGGGAAGTTGCCGGTGAAGTGGCTCGTGTCGATGTCGAAGCCCTTGATCACGCCCGGGCGCGCGAGCTTGACGATGCACCAGTCGTAGCCCGTCGTGCGCTTGCGGCGCGTTTCCCAGCCGTCCATCCACTTGCCGTGGTCGTCGTACTTGCCGGGAATGAAGACGGCCGGCTCGGGGTTCAGCATGCGGTCCTTCGGCGCGAAGAAATCGTCGCTGGCCTCGAGCGCCTGCGCACCGAGACGCGGGTCGGCAAGATTCACGTAGCGCCGCGTGAATTCGGGTGCGTTGGGATCGAGAAGCGGAACAGCCATGATGTTTCCTTGTTTCAGTGAGGCGATCCGGCCGCTGCGACGCAGCGGGCCGTACTGCGGTGTCAGGCGTCGATCAGGTCGTCGAGGCGAAAGCGCGCGATCCGGTAGATCTGGTCGAGGCTCGCGCGCAGTTCCTCGGTGCGCGAATGATTCACGCGCGACTCGAAGTTCGCGATGATGCCGTGCCGGTCATAACCGCGCACCGCGAGGATGAACGGGAAGCCGAACTTCTCGCGATACGTGCGGTTCAGCGTCAGCAGCTTGTCGAACTCTTCCTGCGTGCACTGGTCGAGGCCCGCGCCGCTCTGCTCGCGCGTCGACTCGGCCGTCAGCTCGCCGCGCACGGCGGCCTTGCCAGCCAGTTCCGGGTGGGCGTTGATCAGTGCGAGCTGGCGCGCTTCGCCGGCCGATTCCACGGCACCCGACATCGTCTTGTGCAGCGCGTCGATGCTCGCGAACGGCCGCTCGCCGGCGGCGACTTCGGCCACCCACGGCGAATGTTCGAAGATCCCCGACAGCGCCGCGACAAATGCGCTCGGCGCCATCGTGTTCAGTTGATCCAACGTGTAGCGCATCGCCTTCATGCTTTCCCTTCGTTTCGATGATTGGGCTGATACGGATGATGTTCACGCCAGTGACGCGCGATATCGACACGGCGCGTCACCCATACGCGATCGTGCTTTTCGATGTGATCGAGGAAACGCTGCAGCCCGCGGAAACGGCCCGGCCGGCCGAGCAGCCGGCAGTGCATGCCGATCGACAGCATCTTCGGCGCCTCGTCGCCCTCCGCGTACAGCACGTCGAACGCGTCGCGCAGGTAGTCGAAGAAGTGATCGCCGGTGTTGAAGCCCTGCGGCGTCGCGAAGCGCATGTCGTTCGTGTCGAGCGTGTACGGCACGATCAGCTGCGGCGACGTCTTGCCGCCCGACACTTCGACGTCCATCCAGAACGGCAGGTCGTCGCCGTAGTTGTCGGAGTCGTACAGGAAACCGCCGTATTCCGCGACGAGACGGTGCGTGTTGGGGCTGTCGCGGCCGGTGTACCAGCCGAGCGGGCGCTCGCCCGTCACGCGCTCGATCGCTTCCATCCCGAGGCGCATGTGTTCGGCCTCGAGTTCCGGCGTCATGCTCTGGTAGTGGATCCAGCGCCAGCCGTGGCACGCGATCTCATGGCCGAGCTCGACGAACGCGCGCGCGAGCTCCGGGTGGCGTTCGATCGCCATGCCGACGCCGAATACCGTCAGCGGCATCCCGCGCTTCTCGAATTCGCGCAGGATGCGCCACACGCCGGCCCGCGAACCGTATTCGTAGATCGACTCCATGCTCATGTGGCGGTCGGGATACGCGGCCGCCCCGACGATTTCGGACAGGAACTGCTCGGAGCCCGGATCGCCGTGCAGCACGCAGTTCTCGCCGCCCTCTTCGTAGTTCAGCACGAATTGCACGGCGACGCGGGCGCGCCCCGGCCAGTTCGCCTGCACGGGATGGCGGCCGTAGCCGATCAGGTCGCGAGGATAGTTGGGATCGAGTGACATGGTTCGAAGTGCGGCGAAAGCTCGCTGAAATAATGGGTTCGCATCGACCGCGCGGGTGCCGCAGGCCGGCCGCGCGGGCCGATGCGATGACGGCCCAGTGTAGCGAAAACGCCCATACGCGCCCATACAGCGGCGCAGATAGTGCGTGTCAGACGGTGTGTATGTGCGGTTGCGGCAAATTCGGGGCCGGCTCTGCCTCGTCCCCGCCCGGCGGGCTGAAGCGGGCGAACGCGCCGTCGTAGCGCTTGGGCAGCGGGCGCGCGTAATCGCCGCGCTTCGCCGTCGCGAGGCGCAGCGCGACGAGCGCCTCGGCCCACTTGACCGCCGCGGTGACGCCCTCGACCACCGGCGCGCCGATCTGCTGCTCGATTTCGTGCGCGAACTCGGCCATCCCCGCGCAGCCGAGCACGATCGCGTCGGCACCGTCCTCGTCGAGCGCGCGCCGGCATTCGTCGACGATGATCCGCCGCGCGGCCGAGCCCGGCCGGTCGAGCTCGAGCACCGCGACGTCGGTCGCGCGCACGTTGCGGCAGAACCGCTTCATCCCGTAGCGCTCCGCGAGGTGCCACGCCATCCCGCAGGTGCGCGCGAGCGTCGTGACGACCGAGAAGCCGGGCGCGAGCACGCTCGCCGCATGCATCGCGGCCTCGGCGATGCCGATCACCGGCCCGCGCGCGAGTTCGCGCGCCGCGTACAGGCCCGGATCGCCGAAGCACGCGATCACGTATGCGTCGCAGCCGTCACGCTCGCCTTGCGCGATCTCGGCAAGCAGCCCCGGTGTCGCGAGCGCCTCGTCGTAATACCCTTCGATCGACGGCGGCCCCATCGGCGGGCTCACCGCCACGATCTCCGTGCCGGCGGCCGCGACCTCGCGCGCGCAGCGGCCCATCGTGTCGGTCATCCGCTGCGTCGTATTCGGATTGATCAGCCGGATCTTCATCGCACGCTCCTCAGGCCTTCGCGTTCACGAGCAGCCGGTAGAACACGAAACCGAGCCCCGCGCCGATGAACCACGAGAAGTTCGCAACGCCCTGCCAGCCCGGCACCATCACGCACACGATCGCGATCACCGCGGCCGGCAACAGCGCGGCGAGCGCGCGGCGGTTCACGCCGCCCGTGTACCAGTACGTCCCGCTTTCCGACATCGTGTACAGGTCGTCGCGCACGAGCCGGCCGCGCTTGACGAGGTAGAAGTCCGCAATCAGCACGCCGTACAGCGGGCCGATGAATGCGCCGAGCACGTCGAGCGTGTAGTGGATCACGGCCGGGTTGTTGAACAGGTTCCACGGCGTGATGAAGATCGACGCGACGGCCGCGAGCATCCCGCCCGCGCGCCAGCTGATCAGGCGCGGCGCGACATTCGAGAAGTCGAATGCGGGCGACACGAAGTTCGCGACGATGTTGATGCCGATCGTCGCGATCGTGAACGTCAGCGCGCCGAGGATCACCGCGGTCGGATGGTCGATGCGGCCGACCGTCTCGACCGGGTCGGTGATGAGTTCGCCGAACACGGGCAAGGTCGCTGCCGTCGTGATCACCGTGACGAGCGAGAACGCGAGGAAGTTGACCGGCAGCCCCCAGAAATTGCCGCGCTTCACGTCGCCGAACGAGCGGCAGTAGCGCGAGAAATCGCCGAAGTTCAGCATCGGCCCGGAGAAGTACGACACGACCAGCGACACGGCCGTGATCATCACCGGAATCACCTCCGCGCCGTGATACTTGACGCCGCCGAGGTTGATGCCGATGTTGCGCCAGCCCGCGCGCCACACCATGTAGCCGGCGAGGATGAACATCACGACGTAGACGGCCGGGCCCGCGAAGTCGATGAACTTCTTGATCGTCTCCATCCCGTTCCAGAACACGAACGCCTGGAGCACCCACAGCAGCATGAAGCCGGCCCAGCCCACCGCCGACAGCCCGAGGAAGCCGTAGCGATGCACGTCCGCGTAAGGCAGCCATTGCGGGAAGAATTTCAGCACGACGATCACGAGCGCGCTCGACGCGAGATAGGTCTGGATCCCGTACCACGCGATCGCGATCAGCCCGCGAATCACGGCCGGCACGTTCGCGCCGAGCACGCCGAACGTCGCGCGGCACGCGACCGGATACGGCACGCCGATCTGCTGGCTCGGCCGTGCGATCAGGTTGCACAGCACGTTCACGAGGCTGATCCCGACGATCAGCGCGATCAGCACCTGCCAGCTCGTCAGCCCGAGCGCGAACAGGCTGCCCGCGAACACGTAGCCGCCCACACTGTGCACATCCGACATCCAGAACGCGAAGATATTGTACGAACCCCATGTCTGGTTTTTAAGGGGTGCCAAATCTTCGTTGTACAGACGTTCGCTGTAACCCTTCGGCAGCATCGGGTCGCCGCCCTCGCCGCCTTCATCCGCCGGATAGGCGCTATCGTGCGCCACACTGAACTGAGCCATGACTTCTCCTTGACGCGACCGGATGGCCGCTCCACCGTCATCGATATCGCTCCGGATCGACGCCCGGAGTCGGACCAGCGGCCCGCGGCAAACGCCGCGGGCCTGCATTTCGCTCGTTCTGTGGCGCGCGGCCGGGTTCGCGTCGCCGCTCAGGCGCCGCCGAACACTTCGCGCAAATCGACCTGCCCTTGTGCGGGCCGGTCCAGCATCTTCAGTTCGACATGCTGCAGGTGGTGCGCCATCAGCGTCACCGCCCGCTTCGGATCGCCCGCCTCCAGCGCGGCGAGGATCTCGTCATGGTCGTCGCACGAGCACGGGCTGCGCCCGTGCGATTCGTACAGCGCCGACATCAGCGTCGAGCGTGCGACGAGCCCTTCGAGGCACTCGCTGAGCGTCGCATTGCCCATCAGCGTGGCGAGCGCCGTGTGGAATTCGCCCGACAGCCGGATCCACGCCGCGAAGTCGTGCCGCTCGAACGCCTTGCGTTCCTTGTCGATCAGCGCGGCGACGCCCTTCAGCCGCTTCGCGCCGGGCCCGGTCGCGAGCCGCTCGACCACGGCGAGCTCGATGATCCGGCGCATCTCGAACACCTCGTGCACGTCCTGCAGCGTCGGGCTCGCGACGAACGCACCGCGGTTCGGCTCGAGCTCGACGAGCTTGTCGGTCGCGAGCTGCGCAAGCGCCTGGCGGATCGCCCCGCGCTTCACGCCGAATACGTCGCAGAGCTGCGCCTCCGTCAGCTTCGCGCCGGGCGCGAGCCGATGCTCGAGGATCGCCGTGCGGATCCGCTCGGCGATCGCTTCGGGGCTGGCTGCAACGGACAGGTGGGCTTCGGGCTCGTTCATGATCGACATCGTGTGATGATCCTCATCCTAGGGCGGACATAAAGATTGTCAACAATTCTTTTCCGGCATTGCGCACAATCGGCGTGCATCGACGCGACCCCGTTCGGTGCATGATGCGTCGAATCCATGCAAGACAAGGCTAAGGCGTACGACAGAGGCCCTTCTCGTCGTATACCCTTCCGGCTTTTTTGTTGACAAAACTGGTGCAAGATTCGGCGATCGCACTGCAGATGCCGACGAAAAAACTTGATCGTTAGTTGCGTTCATGCATAAAGAAAAAGGCGGGGAACCCGCCTTTCGATCGATCGCGCCCACCTCAGCCGAGGTGCGGATAGTCCGACAGCGTGAGCCGGAACCCGTGCGCATTCGCGACCAGTTGCGCGTGCGCGCCAAACGGCAGCGTCAGCAGGTCGGGCACGTGGCCGAACTGGAGCCCCGTGACGACCGGAATCCCGACCACCGCGCGCACCTGCTCGATCATCGCCTGCATGTCGTAGCCGTTGTCGTACTCGAACGGCCGCGCCCCGGTGAACTGGCCGAGCACCAGCGCCTGCTGGCGCGCGAGCAGCCCCGACAGGTGCAGTTGATAGATCATCCGTTCGATCCGGAACGGCTGCTCGTTGACGTCCTCGATGAACAGGATGCCGCCTTCGATGTCGGGCATGTACGGCGTGCCGACGAGCGACGTGAGGATCGCGAGGTTGCCGCCCCACAGCGTGCCCGTCACGTTCACGCTCTGCACCTGCGGCGCGTCGGCGATGATCGTCGTGCTCGGCTGCGTCAGCGTCTGCCAGAAGTGCTGCATCGTGAAGTCGCTCGGCGTTTCCGCGCCGAAATCGGCGGACAGCATCGGGCCGCCGAACGTCTTGATGCGTGCCTTCGCATACAGCGCGAGCTGGAGTGCCGTGAAGTCGCTGTGGCCGACGAGCGCGACCGGCTGGTCGCGCAGCCTGCGTTCGAGCCCGCGATAGTCGAGCCCGTGCAGGATGCGCGCGGCGCCGTAGCCGCCGCGCACCGCCAGCGCGATGTCCGGCAGCGGCCGCTCGGGATCGGCAAGACGGTTCAGGTCTCCGGCCCGCTCGCCGTCGGTGCCGCCGAACCGCTGGAAGCGCCGCTGCGTCGCCTCGATGTTCTCGATGCGGTGCTGTGCGGTGCTGAGGCGCTCGAGCGCGCGGTTGATCGCGTCGGGGTCGTGCGGATAGCCGGACGGCGCAAGCAGCCGGATGGTGTAGGACGCGGCGGGCTGGAAGGACATGGCGAAAGGTGTCGGGTCGTCAAACCTGCTTAGAGGGTCTGAACCGTCTCCGGTTCACGAAGCCGTGCACGCCCGGCTCGGGCCGGGGCGGCGGGCGCGCCTATGACGCGCCGGATTCGGCGTCGCGGGCCAGCCGCGCTTCGCGCAGCGCGCGACGGCGCTCGGCGAAGAACGACTTCAGCGCGGCGCCGCACTCGTCGGCGAGCACGCCGCCGGTCACTTCGGTATGGTGGTTCAGCTGCGGATTCGCGAACGCGTCGATCACGCTGCCGCAGGCGCCCGTCTTCGGATCGGCGGCGCCGAAGACGACCCGCGCGATACGCGCATGCATGATCGCGCCCGCGCACATCAGGCACGGTTCGAGCGTCACGTACAGCTCGCAGCCTGGCATCCGGTAATTCTGCAGATGCTGCGCGGCCATGCGCAGCGCAGCCATTTCCGCATGGGCCGACGGGTCGTGCCCACCGATCGGATGGTTGAAGCCGCGCGCGATCACTTCGTCGCCGCGCACGAGCACCGCACCGACCGGCACTTCGCCGGCCGCGCGCGCCTCTTCGGCGGCGGCCTGCGCGAGACGCATGAAATGCAGGTCGCGCGCCGATACGGGCGCAGCTTCGGGAACGGGGGACTCGGCGCCGGGTTCGGCCGCCGGGGTGTCTGCCGGACGGGCTGCGTCGTGCAGCGCGTCGGACGTCACATCGGCCCCGCTTCGGCGGACGCTTCGTCGAGCCCGCGCTCGCACAGGCGCTCCGCGATGCGCCGGCAGTAGTCGCGCGGCATCACCATCGGGCCGCCGCGCAGCGATTCGAGCGCCATGTCGAGCGCGAGGATCTTCGCCTGCAGCCGGCACCGCGCGGCACGGTCGCTGACCGCCTGCACTTCGTCGTGCAGGTTGCGCAGCGCGCGCAATTGCTCGACGGCCGGCGGCACGAAGCCTGCATTCTTCAGGATACGGTTGGCCACCCGCACCTCCTCGGGCACGAGCAGGTCGTCATCCAGCGCCTGCGGCGCGCCGGTACCCGGCAAATCGTCGAACTCGCCCCGCGCGGCGGCGGCGGCAATACGTTGTTCGACCAGGGCGTCAAGCAATCTCATCAGTCAATCGGAACAATGCGGCAGGCCGAATTCTAGCAGGGTGACGCGGGTATGACAGGCCCTTCGAATATATGCTCGATATTGCGTTTTTAGGGGCCGAATCGCGGCGCATGCGTGCCGATCGGCATCATTTGCCGCGCTGCTGCGCCGCAGCGGGCTGCAGGCTGCCCAGACACCCGCGAACTGACGCAATGCCGGCCCTGTTTTCTGTCAGTGGCAACGCGGGCCGAGCCGCGCCGATACGGTGAAATTCAGGCCGCCGCGTTTCCGCCGCCGGCTCACGCGGCCGCCGTGTCCGGCCGCGCTTTCACGAACGGGCGGAACATCATCGCCATCAGGAACGCGCCGATGCCGATCGCGAACGAACCGACGTACAGCCAGCCATAGCTGCCGAACGTATCGACGATCAGGCCGCCGGCCACGGGGCCCGCCGCCATCCCGAGGCTGCCGGCCATCGCGCAGCCGCCGATCACGGTGCCCATCATCCGCAGCGGGAAATTCTCGCGCGCGAGCACCGAATACAGCGGCATCACGCCCGCATAGATGAAGCCGAACAGGGTCGCGACCGCGTAGAACCCGTCGAGCGTGCGCACGAAGTCGTACCCGAGCGCGCCGAGCGCCTGCGCAAACAGCCCGGCCACCAGCGTGCGCTTCGCGCCGATGCGGTCGCCCAGGATCCCGAACACGATCCGGCCGCCCATGCCGGCGAGCCCTTCGACGCTGTAGATCGACACCGCGACGATCAACGGAATCCCGCACGTCACCGCGTAGCTGACCGTATGGAAGATCGGGCCGGAATGCGTCGCGCAACAGAAGAAGTTGGTCAGCAGCAGCACGATGAACTGCGGCGAACGCAGCGCGTGCGCGACCGACATCGCCGCGGGGTCACCGGCCGGCGCGGGGGCCGCGGAGGCCGCCGGGGCCGCATGCGCGCCGTCGAGCGCGGGCGCCCGGCGCACCAGCAGCGACACCGGAATCATCACGACGGCCGCCAGCGCCGCAATCAGCAGCATCGACGTACGCCAGTCGCGCACCGACACGAGCCACGCGGCCAGCGGGGCCATCGTCATCGGCGCCATCCCCATGCCGGCCGACACGAGCGACACCGCCAGGCTGCGGTGCGTGTCGAACCAGCCCGTCACGCATGCCATCATCGGCGCGAATATCGCGGCCGTCGCACCGCCGACGGCAAGGCCGAAAGTCAGCTGGAACGCGAGCAGCGACGGCGCGCGGCTCGCCAGCGCGAGGCTTGCCGACAGCAGGACGGCACCCGTCATGACGACCGGGCGCGTGCCGACGCGGTCCGACAGGCTGCCCCACCCCATGCTCGCGAAGGCCATCGCGATGAAGCCGAGCGTCATCGCGCCGGAAATGCCGGTCATCGACCAGCCGGTGTCGCGCGCAATCGCGCGCAGGAAAACGGGCAGCGAAAACATCGCGCCGATGGCGATGCAGCCCATCAAGCCGCCCGCGGCGACGATGACCCAGCGGTATCGGGAATCCGGCATGGGATGTCTCCTTTTCGTTACGGCAAACCTCGGTACCCGGGCGCTACCCGCGTGGCGCAATGCCCGGTTGACATGGATACGACGGGCGACGCATCGCGAAATCGACACGCGCGACACATGCGCCTGCGAATCGCCTTGATTGTCCGCCGCTCCACTTTGCCCGTCATGGGCGGATCGGATCGACACCGCACGCCGGATCGTCCGATCGGTCCGCCCCTGCCGCCGTGCTTTTCCGGAATCGGAAAGTCGAAATCAGAAATCGTTGGTTGGGACGCGCGATCGCGCTGACTACACTCGAGCAATCTTGTCATAACAAGTTGATCGATGACCTCACCCAACGTCGTGCCGCTGTCGGCGGCCCCGCTCTACGTGCAGATCAAGGACACGCTGCGCGCACGCATCCTCGACGGCACCTATGCGCCGCACAGCCGGATGCCTTCCGAGCACGAACTCTGCGCGGCGTTCGGCGTCAGCCGGATCACGGTGCGCCAGGCGCTCGGCGATCTGCAGAAGGAAGGACTGCTGTTCAAGCTGCACGGCAAGGGCACCTTCGTGTCGAAGCCGAAGGCATTCCAGAACGTGACGTCGCTGCAGGGTTTCGCCGAGGCGATGTCGTCGATGGGCTACGAGATCGTCAACCAGGTGCGCAGTGTCCGCACCGTCAAGGCCGACCGCCATCTGGCAACGAAGCTGAACGTGCCGGAAGGCGCGCCGCTCGTCGAGATTCACCGCGTGCGGCTGCTGAATCGCGAGCCCGTGTCGCTCGAACAGACCTGGGTGCCAGAAGCACTCGGCAAGCGCCTCGCGGGCGCCGATCTCGCGACCCGCGACATCTTCCTCGTGCTGGAAAACGACTGCGGCATTCCGCTCGGCCATGCCGACGTGTCGATCGACGCGATCCTCGCCGACGACGAGATCGTCGATGCGCTGCAGGTCGAGGAAAGCAGCCCCGTGCTGCGCATCGAGCGCCTCACGCATGACGCGTCGGGTGCACCGATCGACTACGAATACCTGTACTTCCGCGGCGATGCCTTCCAGTACCGGCTGCGCATCGACCGGCAAAAACCGCGCAAACCTGCAAGGAAACAACGATGACTACCCCTGTGCTCGAATACGACATCGTCGTGGTCGGCGGCGGCACGGCCGGCCCGATGGCGGCGATCAAGGCGAAGGAGCGCGACCCGTCCCTGCGCGTGCTGCTGCTCGAAAAAGCCAACGTGAAACGCAGCGGCGCGATCTCGATGGGGATGGACGGCCTGAACAACGCGGTGATTCCCGGGCATGCGACGCCCGAGCAATACACGCGCGAGATCACGATCGCCAACGACGGGATCGTCGACCAGGAAGCCGTGTACGCGTATGCGACACACAGCTTCGCGACGATCGAGCAGCTCGACCGCTGGGGCGTGAAGTTCGAGAAGGACGGCACCGGCGACTACGCGGTGAAGAAGGTCCATCACATGGGTTCGTACGTGCTGCCGATGCCGGAAGGACACGACATCAAGAAGGTGCTTTATCGGCAACTGAAGCGCGCACGCATCGCGATCACGAACCGGATCGTCGCGACGCGCGTGCTGACCGACGCACAGGGCCGCGCGAGCGGCGTACTCGGCTTCGACTGCCGCACGGCCGAGTTCCACGTGATCCGCGCGAAGGCCGTGATTCTCTGCTGCGGCGCGGCCGGCCGCCTCGGCCTGCCGGCCTCGGGCTACCTGATGGGCACGTACGAGAACCCGACCAACGCGGGCGACGGCTACGCAATGGCCTATCACGCCGGTGCCGCGCTCGCGAATCTCGAATGCTTCCAGATCAATCCGCTGATCAAGGACTACAACGGCCCCGCGTGCGCGTACGTGACGGGCCCGCTCGGCGGTTTCACCGCGAACGGCAAGGGCGAACGCTTCATCGAATGCGACTACTGGAGCGGCCAGATGATGTGGGAGTTCTATCAGGAACTGCAAAGCGGCAACGGCCCCGTGTTCCTCAAGCTCGACCATCTCGCGGAGGAAACGATCCAGACCATCGAGCAGATCCTGCATACGAACGAGCGGCCGAGCCGCGGCCGCTTCCATGCGGGGCGCGGCACCGACTACCGCAGCCAGATGGTCGAGATGCACATCTCCGAGATCGGTTTCTGCAGCGGCCACAGCGCGTCCGGCGTGTACGTGAACGCACGCGCGGAGACGACCGTGCCCGGCCTCTACGCGGCCGGCGACATGGCGGCCGTCCCGCACAACTACATGCTCGGCGCATTTACATACGGCTGGTTTGCCGGGCAGAACGCGGCCGACTACGTGGCCGGCCGCGAGCATGCGCCGGTAAACGACGAACAGGTCGCCGCCGAACGCAAGCGCGTGCTTGCCCCGCTGCTGCGCGAGCGCGGCCTGGCACCGGCGCAGGTCGAATACAAGCTGCGTCGTATGGTGAACGACTATCTGCAACCGCCGAAGGTGACGCGAAAAATGGAAATCGGCCTCCAGCGCTTTGACGCCATTACTGAGGATATCGAAGAGATAAAGGCAAGCCATCCGCACGAACTGATGCGCGCCGCCGAGGTGCGCGCGATCCGCGACTGCGCGGAAATGGCCGCGCGCGCTTCGCTGTTCCGCACCGAGAGCCGCTGGGGGCTGTACCACCATCGCGTCGACTTTCCGCATCGCAACGACGCCGAATGGTTCTGCCACACCTGGCTGCGCAAGGACGCCGACGGCGCGATGCGCAGCGAGAAGCGCCCGGTCGAACCGTACGTCGTGCCGCTCGCCGACGACGATCGCGGCGCCTACACGAATCTGCGCATCCGCGAACCGGCCGCGCTCGCGGCCGCCCTCTGAGGAGCCCTACCGTGCCCCATACCCCGCACGACATCTTCCTGCGCAGCAGCGCGCCCGTGACGATCGACGAGGAACGCTGCATTGCCGACAAGGGCTGCACCGTCTGCGTCGACGTGTGCCCGCTCGACCTGCTCGCGATCGACGTGACCAAGGGCAAGGCCTACATGCAGTTCGACGAATGCTGGTACTGCATGCCGTGCGAGCGCGACTGCCCGACCGGCGCGGTCAAGGTCGACATCCCTTACCTGCTGCGCTGAGCGCGCGCGGCCGGTCGTCGTCGTGCCGCCCGTGCAGGCCGTGCATCGACGACGTGACGGCCGGGCCGGCGTTCGCCAGGTTCGCATCGCCATGCCGTGCCGCCCATGCATCGCGCTCCGCGACCAGCGGCTTTTTCACCGAACCGATCCTTTGCCCATGACCGCCTTCTCCTTCACCGCCTCGCTGCCCGGCACGCACGATCCGGATCGTGCCGCACTCGCCGTCCGCCTCGCCGCGCCCGACGCATCCGTGCGCCGCATCGCACTGATCGAGCTTGCCGATCTCGAGGAATCCGATCTGGTGCCGTCATTCGTTGCGGCACTGTGCGACGATCCGTCGGCCGACGTGCGCAGCGAGGCCGCGCGCGTACTCGGCGCTTGGGAGCAGCCCGACGTCGTCGACGCACTGTGCGGCGCATTGCTCGATCCGGACGACGGTGTACGCGCCACCGCCGCGCAGAGCCTGTCTGAACTGAAGGACGCGGCATCGGGTACCGTGCTGCGCCGATGGGCCGACCGGCCCGAGTCGTCCGTGCGCCGTGCCGTGCTGCGCGGATTACGCGAGTTGCGCGACCCCGGCGCGTTCGCGCCCGCGCTGCGCGCACTCGATGCCGAACACGCCGCCGTGCGCGCCGAAGCCGTCGCGGTGCTCGGCTGGCTCAGGGACGCTCGTGCGCTGCCGCCGCTCGCGCGCATCGCGACCACCGATGCCGCAGCGGACGTGCGACGCGCCGCGGTCGGCGCGATCGGGTTCGCGGCACCCGACGATGCGGCCACCATCGACGCACTGCTCGCCGCGCTGCGCGACCACGAATGGCAGGTGCGCGAGGAAGCGGCCACGACGCTTGGCAAGTTGCGTGTCGCGGCCGCGCGCGACCCGCTCGCCGCCGCGCTCGACGACGACTACTGGCAGGTGCGCTTGCGTGCCGCGCGTGCGCTCGGGCAACTGCGCGATGCTGCGGCGGCGCCGGCCGTCGCCGCACTGCTTTCGCATGCGATCAGCAACCTGCGCAAGGAAGCCGCGCTTGCGCTCGGTGAATTGCGCGACCGCGCGACGTTGGCCGCGCTCACTCACGCATTGGAGGATCACGATCCGGAAGTGCGCAAAGCCGTGCGAATCGCGATCCGGCAAATCGACGAGGCGGCTCGATGATCGCGCCGACCGAAATCGCGCTCGATCACGCTGCACGCACGTTGACGCTCCGCTGGCCGGACGGCCGCACGCAACACATCGGTTATGCGCGGTTGCGCGGCGATTGCCCGTGCGCGGAATGCCGAAGGATCCGGCTCGACGGCGGTCGTGTCGATGCGCGGCCCGACCTGACGCTGGCCGGTCTCGAGGCAGCCGGATACGGCATCCGCGCCCTCTTCGGCGACGGCCATGCCCGCGGCATCTATCCGTGGCCGTTTCTGGCCGACATGGCAGACATGGCTGATAGGGCGGACACGACGGCGCGGCCGTGACGTGGCTCCCGCGGGTGCGCGGACGACATGGCAGACGTGCGGAAACGCTGCGATACTGACGCCCACGATCGTCTCCACCCACCGTGGGAGTCAGAACATGCAAACCGCAGTCGGATTCATCGGCCTCGGCGTGATGGGCACGCCGATGGCGCTCAATCTCGCGCGGGCCGGCACGCCGCTCGTCGTATGGAGCCGGTCGCACGGCAGCGACGATGCGTTGCGCGACGCCGGCGCACGCGTGGCCGAGCACGCCGACGACGTGTTCGCCGCCTGCTCCACCGTGATCCTGATGCTCGCGAACGACGCGGCGATCGACGCCGTTCTCGCGCGCGGCACGCCCGGTTTCGCTACCCGTGTCGGCGGGCACACCATCGTGAACATGGGCACGAACGCACCCGGTTATTCGCGCGCGCTGGCCGATGAAATCGCCGCCGCGTCGGGCCGTTATGTCGAAGCGCCGGTGTCGGGTTCGCGCAAGCCGGCCGAAGCCGGTCAACTCGTCGTGATGCTCGCCGGCGCGCCGGACGACGTCGACGCCGTCCGCGCGCTCGTGAAGCCGCTGTGCCGCGACAGCTTCGTGTGCGGCGACGTACCGTCGGCGCTGACGATGAAGCTCGCCGTGAACCTGTTCCTCATCACGATGGTCACCGGCCTGACCGAAGCCACGCATTTCGCGCAACGCCACGGTATCGATCTCGCCCGCTTCGCCGACGTGCTGAACGCGGGACCGATGGCGAGCGACGTGTCGCGCGTGAAACTCGGCAAACTCGTCGCGGCGGATTTCTCGGTGCAGGCCGCGATCACCGACGTGCTGAAAAATGCGCGCCTGGTCGCGGAATCCGCGCGCGGCGCCAACATCGCGTCGCCGCTGCTCGACATCTGCCACGCGCTTTACGGCGAGACCGAGCGGGCCGGACACGGCGCGGACGACATGGTCGCCGTGATCCGCGCGATCGAGCAGCGCACGCACGATGCGCAGTGAATCGCCACCGGCCGCCCCCTCGACCACACGCACGCATCGATCCGCCATGTCCGATTCGCCCCGCTCCCCGACCGGCGTCATCGCCCGCGTACGCCCCGTTCCCGCCGTGATCGGCGTCGTCCTGCGGGAACGCAACGTGCTGCTGGTGCGCCGCGCCAATCCGCCCGATGCGGGATGCTGGGGCTTTCCTGGCGGCAAGATCGAAGCAGGCGAATCGATTGCGAACGCGATCGTGCGCGAGATCGTGGAAGAGACGACCGTCGACGTCGAGGCACTCGACGTCTTTACCGCGCTGGATGCCTTCGATTACGATGCTGGCGGCAACGTGCACCAGCATTTCGTCATGGTCGCGGTGCTGTGCAACTGGCTGCGCGGCACACCTGCTGCCGGCGACGATGCACTCGACGCGCGCTGGTTCGACCTCGCCGAGCTCGACCGCGACGATTTGCCGATGAGCGCGGGCGTTCGCGACGTCGCGCGCCGAGCGATCGAGCGTGCAGCGAGCCTCGGCGACGCACGGCGCGCGGCCACTCCCTGAAACAACGCCGTCTGCCCGCATCCCTTGCGCGCGGCCCGATCGCGGCCATGACGGTGTCGGCGAGCCGCCGACCTTCAAACTACCAATCAAAACAGGTCAGACATGATCAGAATTCGCAAGTCCACCGAGGCCGACGGCGCACGCGTGCTGGATATCTGGCGCAACGCGGTCGACGCCACGCATCACTTCCTGAGCGACGACGACCGTCGCGCGATCGAATCCGAAGTGGTCGGGTTCCTGCCCGGTGCGCCGCTCGATCTCGCCGTCGACGAGGCCGACCATGCGATCGGCTTCATGCTGCTCGACGGCAGTCACATGGAAGCCCTGTTCGTCGATCCCGCGCACCATCGCGCAGGCATCGGTCGCCTGCTCGTGGAAGACGCACTCAGGCGCCATCCCGACCTGTCGACCGACGTCAACGAGCAGAACGAATCGGCAGCACGATTCTATGAACGGCTGGGCTTCGAGCGCTGCGGGCGATCGGCGCTCGATGGACAAGGACGGCCCTATCCGCTGATCCACCTGCGCTGTCGCGCGGCACCGCCCTCGTCGCCACGGCACGCGTAACCACTTTTCCGGGCCGGGATATCGCGCCGCCCGCCACGTCACACGCGCCGGACACGCGAATGCGGCTGCGTACTACCGCGTCCGCGCCACGCATGCCGCGCGCACCGGTACGTGTGCCAGATGGCGCGTCATGGGCGACGCATCGGCAGCACGCGTTCGACCATTGAAAAAGCACGCTGCACGAAGCCGTTGAACCGGTCGGCATCGCGCCGCAGCCCGGTCTGTTGCCCGCCGATCAGGCACAAGTGCACGGCCTGCCCGACGATCTCGGCCTCGCCCGGCGTGCGCACCAGCCGGCGCGACGTGTCGATCGCAAACGCGAGCCGCGCCGCGTCGACGCGCTGCTGGCATTCCGCGACCAGCGGATCGTGCAACGCCCAGGCACGGATCGCGATTTCACGCCCGGACCGTTTCTCGGCGGCAATGCGCAGGTAGCGCAACAGCGTGTCGCCGGCACCGTGGCCCTCCGCCGCATACGCCAGCATGCGCGCGGTGTAGTCGTCCTCCCACGCGGTCAGCAACGTCCTGACGAAGTCCTCGCGATTGCGGAAGTGGTGATAGAACGATCCGCGCGTCACGTTCAGCCGACGCGCGAGGCTCTCGGCCGAAATCCCCGCGTACCCTTCTCCGTCGAGGGCGTCGAAGCCCGCGGCAATCCAGTCATTTCGCGTCAGTGTGCTCATCGTCATCGCCATACAGGCTGTGTATGGTGCGGCATGGACAGATAGGCTGCGCACTCTATCACGGCCGCCGCCGCTTCCGGCAGCGCGCCATAACTTAAGGAGTCCGCCTTGAAAGACATTGCACTCGTCGCATTCGACCGGTTCACCGACGTCGACCTGTTCCTGATGTGGGACATCCTCGGTCGCAACAACAAGGACTGGCGCGTCCGGATCCTGGGTGCAACGCCGGTGCTGCATTCCGCCCATGGGCTGGCTATCCCGACGCACGGCCCGCTCGCCGACGCCAATCGCGCCGACGCGGTCCTGTTTTCGAGCGGCAAGGAAGGCGTACCGGCCGCGCTCGCCGATCCCGGTTTCCTGCCGTCGTTCGATCTCGATCCCGAACGCCAGCTTGTCGGGTCGATCTGCGGCGGCGCCTTCATTCTCGAACGGCTCGGGCTGCTGCCGCAGCGCCGCGCGACGACGCACCCCGAAGCGCGGCAGGGTTTGCAGGCAGTCGGGCTGCAAGTGATGGACCAGCCGCTGGTGTGCCACGGCAACGTCGCGACCGCGGGCGGATGCCTTGCGTCGCTCTACCTGACGGGATGGCTGGTGGAATCGATGTTCGACGCGGACAAGCGGCGCGAGACGCTGCTGCCCGTGCTGCCTGCCGGGCAACGGGAGATTTACGAGGACCTGATCGAGTTCAGCATCAGGCAGGGTGCGGGACAAGCGACGAGCCCGATCCGGATCGTCGAAGGCGAAAACGGGCTCGCGGCATGACGCGCGGGTCGATGGGCTGTCGATAGCCGGCAGCCAGTACGCTGTTGCAGCGTTGTGCGTCCTGCCGAGCCAACGGCGGATCGGGACGCATTCGCGGGCGATCCGGGCCATCGATCGGGTCGGCCTTCGCCGCACGGATGGTCGTTTCTCGAGCCGAACAAGTCTGCCACGGGCCTGGAGATGCTAACCTCTCGGCCTCTCTGAACGACACCGCGTGAAGCAACAGGATTCGACCATGCAAACCGTTGCGGTACTGGACTTCGAAACAACCGGACTTTCGCCTAACCTGGGTGATCGTGCGACCGAAATCGCCGTCATCCTCCTCCGTGACGGACACGTCGTCGATCGTTTCCAGAGCCTGATGAATGCAGGCAGACGCATACCGTCGGACGTCGTCGCGCTGACCGGCATCACGAACGAGATGATCGCATCGGCGCCGCCGGCATCGAAAGTCATGAAGGAAGCGGCTGCGTTCGTCGGCAAACACGCGGTCGTGGCGCACAACGCCGGTTTCGACAAACGGTTCTGGCAGGCGGAACTCGGGTTGCTTGGCATGACGGCCGAGCATGCCTTTGCCTGCACGATGCTCGTGGCGCGGCGCATTTACCCGGACGCGCTGAGTCATCGCCTGTCGAGCCTCGCGGACATGCTGCGGCTGCCGAAATCGGGACGGGCGCACCGGGCGATGGTCGATGCCGAAATGGCCAGCCACCTGTGGTGCAGGCTGCAGCAGGACATTGCCCGGACTTACGGGCTGGATCGTATCGATCACGCGCTCATGGCACGTGTCCAGGCAACGGCGAAGGCGAAAGTGCCGATGTACCTGCGCTCGCTCGCGGGCGCGCATGCGTGAGAATCGGTCGACGGCCGCAGGCGATCGCTGTCGGGCACATGACGGATTGCCGCCTCACGCGTGCCACGCGACGTTTCACGACTCAGGCAGCATGTGAGCGCAAAACGGCTTGGGAATCTCCCGACACGCATTGAAAAAAGGCCATGCAGTCGCATGGCCTTGGTCAACGATTGCCGCAGGTACTGAAAAATCGTTATCAGGTGCCTCAGGCGAAAACGGCATTCAGCGTCGCGAGGATTGCGGTCTGGCTGCCCCCTGCCAACGGAACCGTCACCGTAGATCCACTGAAGCCGACCACGCTTTGTCCGGCCGGAGCAGACTGTACGAAACCATTCCGGGAGGTCGAGCCGGCCATACTGCCGAACGGGCCATAAGTGGCCCCGCTTTTCCCGGTCAATGTGAGTTGCAAAACACATTGCCAGCCGTACCACACGCCCGTGTAGCCGGAAATGGACACGATCGGATCGTCAAGCGGAATATTGACGACCTGGGCAGTCCCGCTGTTTCCGCCGTGTTGCAACAAGGTAAATATTCCGGTTCCCGGTCCCTGCGTGCCGGTGTTATAGGGCCCCGTCCCGGTATTGACGGCCTGAACCGCGTTGAGTACGTCGCCTGACCGGATCGTCACTCGGGTTAGGTTGGGATTACCTGCGGCGCTGATAATCGGTGTGTCGTCGAAGGTGTTGCTGGTGGGCGGATTGCCGAGTTGATCGAGAATCATGAACTGCGCCTGCTCGAACTGGAAGTTTCCAGAATTGAAGCGCCAGACGAAAATATCCTGATAATCGTACCGCGTACCCGCGGAAGAAAAACCTTCTGAAACCATGCTCCAGACTTGTTGCGCACTGGCATTGGGGGCTGAATTTCCTGGTTCGAACTGAGCACCATAGCCGATCCTGGACGGCGATATGCCGGCATCAAGAAAATCCGACAGCGGCGTGCCGTCGTAGAATTGTGGCGAGACAAAATCGAACTGGCTATTGACCGTAGCGTAATCAATCGAACTGGTGGGCCATGCAGGCGTGAACGACAGATAATATTTCACCGGCTGCCGATCGAATTCGGCGCGAATTGCAGAGAACAGAATCTGGAACTGCGATCGTGTCATTTTATCGGAAACATCGCCTTCCCAATCGATATCCAGGCCATTCATTCCGTTATTCCGGAGATATGTCACCAGATTATTCGCAAAATTGGCCGCCTGCGTTTGCGGATCCCCACCACCCGAGAAAACCGCCGCCAATGTATTGGCGCCGGAATACACCATCGTGGCCAGAAATTTGATTCCAGGATTCACCTGACGCGCATCACGGAGTACAAAATTCAAATAATCCTGATTGGTCAGCCCACCCGAATGCGATGCGTTGCCGATCTGGATCGTGGAACCCTGTGCGGCGGGAACGACTTCGAAAAAAGCAATGCCAAGAAAATTTGCACTGTCGTAAACCTTGCAATCGATCAGCGATTGATAGCAACTTTCGGGACTGTTGTAGTTGGTTTGTGGCGGTTCGTCTTCGTTCAAGAAAAGCCACGCATTGATGCCGTTTTGTAGGTTTGCCATTTTTCTTTCCTGTGACGTAGCGTTTTTTGGCGGTGGCGCACGACGCTGCAACTACAGTAGAAGGCCACCAAATACCACGGCCAATTGACCGTGGCGCATCGGCAATGCGGTCACGCCTGGAGACGATACAGCCACGTAATGAACCAAGGCGTTCCACGTTGCTGAAGACCATTATAGGAAGTGGCAAAAGATAAAACGGCGCAAACTGCGCGAAAAAAACATCGATCCTTTGGGGAAACACGCGACATCAATTCGACGACAAAATCCCTGTCGAGCGCAACAATGCACTTTCGGATTCACCATTCCGGCTTCATTACGCCAACTGGCGACGCATTCGGCGAAGGGCTTCGACGCGGCGCACGGCCGCTGCCGTTTCTCTTCACTCAATAATGCGGGTAATCGTATCGAAGAAAGGAAATGTGCCCGTCGGAGATACTGCGACATGCATGCCGTCGCGGTCGACGATCTCGTACAGGGCTGTGCGGGATTCAAGAGGATTGCGGAATGCGAATTCAGTGAGCCTCGCTTTTTTGTTCTCGTGATGGGCACCGCTTTTACCGTTACCAATCACGAGCCCTCGATGTGCCCGCAAACCCGCACCGCGTCCCGCATTCTGGAAGGAGTTTTACTGCCACGACCGAATCCCGTTGCCGGCAGATTATCGAGTCGCAATCGTGCATTCGGCTACTGCCCGCCCCACTGTCTTTGGCAGCGCATACGCGGCGGGCAGTCTCCGGATTCGTAGAAAGTTCGCTTCTACGTCAATGGCTTAGAACCATGCGGATCGCAACGAAAACCCTGCAAGGTCCTGCGTCAGCCAATGATTCAAGAGGCGCTTTTTACCGCTCACTCCCACTCGATCGTCGCCGGCGGCTTGCCCGAGATGTCATACACGACCCGGTTGATCCCGCGCACCTCGTTGATGATCCGGTTCGACGCGCGGCCGAGCAGCGCGTACGGCAGGTGCGCCCAGTGTGCGGTCATGAAGTCGGTCGTCTGCACGGCGCGCAGCGACGTCACGTAGTCGTACGTGCGGCCATCGCCCATCACGCCCACCGACTTGACCGGCAGAAACACCGCGAACGCCTGGCTCGTCAGGTCGTACCAGGTCTTGCCGACGTCGGCTTCGCCGCACAGGCCGGCAGCCGCATCGTGCGCGGTCGCGGTCGTGTTGCGCAGTTCCTCGATGAAGATCGCGTCCGCGCGGCGCAGCAGGTCTGCATACTCGCGCTTCACTTCGCCGAGAATCCGCACGCCGAGGCCCGGGCCCGGGAACGGATGGCGGTATACCATCTCCGGCGGCAGACCGAGTGCGACACCCAGCTCGCGCACTTCGTCCTTGAACAGGTCGCGCAGCGGCTCGAGCAGCTTCAGGCCGAGCGTTTCCGGCAGGCCGCCGACGTTGTGGTGGCTCTTGATCGTCGTCGCCTTCTTCGTCTTCGTACCGCCCGATTCGACCACGTCCGGGTAGATCGTGCCCTGCGCGAGCCACTTCGCCTTCGACAGCTTCTTCGCCTCGGCCTGGAACACCTCGACGAACTCGCGGCCGATGATCTTGCGCTTCGCTTCCGGATCGGTCACGCCGGCCAGGTGGCCGAGGAACTGTTCGGATGCGTCGACGTGCACGACCTTCGCATGCAGGCGGCCTTCGAACATGTCGAGCACCATCTTGCCTTCGTTGAGGCGCAGCAGGCCGTGGTCGACGAACACGCAGGTGAGCTGGTCGCCGATCGCGCGATGGATCAGCGCGGCCGCGACGCTCGAATCGACGCCGCCCGACAGGCCGAGAATCACTTCCTCGTCACCGACCTGCTCGCGGATCTTCGCGACGGCTTCCTCGATGTGGTTCTTCATGATCCAGTCGGGCTTCGCGCCGGCGATCTGCAGCACGAAGCGCTCGATGATCTGGCGACCCTTCACCGTATGCGTGACTTCCGGGTGGAACTGCACCGCGTAGTACCCGCGCGCCTCGTCGGCCATCCCGGCGATCGGGCAGCTCGGCGTCGACGCCATCAGCGCGAAGCCCGGCGGCAACTCGGCCACCTTGTCGCCGTGGCTCATCCAGACCTTCAGCATCCCGTGACCTTCGTCGGTCTTGAAATCCTCGATGCCGTCGAGCAGGCGCGTATGGCCGTGCGCGCGCATTTCCGCGTAACCGAATTCGCGGTGGTCGCTCCACTCGACCTTGCCGCCGAGCTGCACGGCCATCGTCTGCATGCCGTAGCAGATGCCGAGCACCGGCACGCCGAGATCCCACACGGCCTGCGGCGCGCGCAGCTGGTGGTCTTCGTACGTGCTCGCGTGGCTGCCCGACAGGATCACCGCCTTCGGCGCGAATTCGCGGACGAAGTCGTCGGACACGTCGTTCGGATGGATTTCGCAGTAGACGTGCGCTTCACGCACGCGGCGCGCGATCAGTTGGGTGACTTGCGAACCGAAGTCGAGAATCAGGATTTTGTCGTGCATGGCTGCGGACGGGATGAAGAGAATAAGAAAAGCAGCGCATCGTTTGCATCATGCGCTGCGTCAAAAGCATGGACAGCGGCGTCGGGCGGAAGGCTGCACGCGCGACGCATGGCCGGTCAATCCTGCATCGGCGGGCGCTCGTCGAGTGCGACGGTGCCTGACGACGATTGGCCGGATGCGGCCGATGACGGTGTGGCGGCCGGCGACGCCGCCGCGGGACGGCTGACGACGGGTTCGACACGCTGCGGCGCGGCCGACGACGCTTGCGCCATCGCCGGCTCGGCCGGACGTGGCGCCGGCGCGCGCGCCTCGAGCGCCTGCGCTTTTTCGCGCCGGCGCACGGCCGATGCGAGCCGCACGCCGCCGAGGCCGAGCACGATCAGCGCGACTCCGGCCACGGCCGACAGCACCCTGCCGGCGGCGGCGAGCGCGGGACCGCTGCCGGTGCCGATCGACCAGACGATCGTCAGCGCGCCGGTCAGCCAGTACACATGGCCGACCGCGCGCGCGACGGGCGCGGTGAGATCACCGTTGAACGCTGCATGAAACGCGAGCCACGCGAGCCCGAGCAACGCAATGCCGAACGCCTGGCCGAGCATCGCCGGCTGGACGTTCGCAAGCTGCAGCGCGTTGAAGAGCGACTGCCAGGGCGTCAGCACGAACAGCACGCCGAACGCCAGCAGCAGCACGGCATCGATGATCAGCACGGCTCGCAGCAGCGGTTTCATCGGCGATCAGTCCACGTGGTAGTTCGGCGCTTCCTTCGTGATCTGCACGTCGTGCACGTGCGACTCGCGCATGCCTGCCGCGGTGATCTGGACGAATTCGGCCTTGTCGTGCAGCTCGTCGATCGTGCGGCAGCCGCAGTAGCCCATGCTCGCGCGCACACCGCCGACCAGCTGGAACAGGATCGCGTTGACCGAACCCTTGTACGCGACACGGCCTTCGATACCTTCCGGCACGAGCTTGTCGATGTTCGCCGAGTTGTCCTGGAAGTAGCGGTCCGCCGCGCCGTCCTTCATCGCACCGACCGAACCCATGCCGCGATACGACTTGTACTGGCGGCCCTGGTACAGGAACACGTCGCCCGGCGCCTCTTCGGTGCCCGCGAACATGCTGCCCATCATCACCGCGTTCGCGCCGGCCGCGAGGGCCTTCGACACGTCGCCCGAGAAGCGCACGCCGCCGTCGGCGATGCACGGCACGCCCGTGCCCTTCAGCGCTTCCGCGACGTTCGCGATCGCGCTGATCTGCGGCACGCCGACACCGGCGACGATCCGCGTCGTGCAGATCGAACCCGGGCCGATACCGACCTTGACCGCGTCCGCGCCGTATTCGACGAGCGCCTTCGCGGCGGCGGCCGTCGCGATGTTGCCGCCGATCACTTCGACGTGCGGGAAGTTCTGCTTGACCCAGCGAACGCGCTCGAGCACGCCCTTGCTGTGGCCGTGCGCGGTATCGACCACGATCACGTCGACGCCGGCCTGCACCAGCAGCTCGACGCGTTCTTCGTTGTCCGGGCCGACGCCGACCGCCGCGCCTGCGCGCAGCTTGCCGTGTTCGTCCTTGCACGCATCCGGGTGCTCGGTCTGCTTCGTGATGTCCTTGACGGTCATCAGGCCGCGCAGTTCGAACGCGTCGTTGACGACCAGCACGCGCTCGAGGCGGTGGCTGTGCATCAGCGCCTTCGCTTCGGCGAGCGGCGTGCCTTCCTTGACCGTGACGAGGCGCTCGCGCGGCGTCATGATCGACTTGACCGGCTCATCGAGGCGCGTTTCGAAACGCAGGTCGCGGTTCGTGACGATGCCGACGAGCTGCGGGCCTTCGACGACCGGGAAGCCCGAGATGCCATGCTGGCGCGACAGCGCGATCACGTCGCGCACCTTCATTTGCGGCGGCACCGTGATCGGGTCGCGGACGACGCCCGATTCGAAACGCTTGACCTTCGCGACCTCGCGGGCCTGCTCGGCCGGCGTGAGGTTCTTGTGGACGATACCGACGCCACCCTGCTGGGCCATCGCGATCGCAAGGCGACCTTCGGTGACCGTGTCCATTGCGGCGGACACGAGCGGCATGTTCAGGGAGATGTTGCGGGTCAGCTTGGTCTTGAGGCTGGTGTCGCGCGGGAGAACGTCGGAGAAGGCGGGAACGAGGAGCACGTCATCGAAAGTGAGTGCTTTTTGGATCAGACGCATGGCAAATCCTATGGGCGCAAAAGCGAATTATACGCGAAGCGCCGTGAATTTTCACAACACGAACAACGGCTTAGCCGGTTTCGGCCGTTCGGGGGCCGAATCGTTCGGTTCGCCGTTCGGTTCGTTTTCGATCGCCTTTCGTTTCACCGCCGCATCGAGCCATTCGCGCAACGGGCGGCAATACAGCCCATCTGCCTGTTGCAAACGGGTCACGCGGCCGAAGCGGCCGCGGCGAAGCAAGGCCCGGCAATGTGTCGAATCGGCCTGGCTACCTTGAGTTATAGCAGCCCGGCCGCGCGCGCGATCATCGCAATGCCGCCGCCGACGGCCACGCAACCGGCGATCCGCTCGACACGCCCGCCGGACGGCGCGAGACGCTCGGCGGTGATCGCGACCGTCACGGCAGCCATCACGCGCAGGTCCGTCATGCCGGCCGCCAGCGCGATCGCCATCAGGTTCCCGCAACAGGCGCCGCAGTGCATGGCGCCCCGCACGCCGTGCCACCATGCCGCACCGGCACCCGTCGACGACCGCGGTGCGTCGCCTGCCGCATGCCGGCAGCACGCCAGCCGCCGGACCTTCCACGCGGAAAATTGCAGCATGCCCGCAACCGACACGACCGCGCCGGCCGCAAACGGCAGCGCACGGGCAAATGCCGGCAGCCGTGCGGCGGCGGCCGTCAGCGCGGCGCCAGCCGGAAACACGAGTGCCCCGAGCGCCATCCACACCGCGAAGTACCCGGCGCCCGTCACGACGACGAGCCAGGCGGAACGCGCCGTCGCCATCGGGCCGATGCGCTGCCGGTATCGCCAGAGCATCGGCGCCAGCACCGGCAGCATCATCGTCACCGTCATCGCGCCCCACATTGCGGCGAACGCCGCGAATGCGCGTCCGGCGCTTCGGCCACACGGCTGCAGCCATGCGGCCGAAGCCATCCAGCCGCCGGCCATCGGTTCGCTGCCCATCTCGGCCATCGACGCATGCTGCGCCACGGTCGCGAGCGCGGCAACGGCGAACACGGCCACGAGCGCCGCGCCGAACGCTCGCGGATCGGGGCCTGCGTCGCCGGCCGGCGGCCGTGCCATCGCCCGCCCGTCGCCGGCGCGCTCAGCCGCGTGCGTACTCGTCATGACGGCGCCACCACGGGCCGGCCTCGTTGCGTCCGCGCGGCGCGCGATCGAGCCACTGGTACATCCCCCACAGCCCGTCGAGCCCGCGCGCATAGGTGGAGTACGTGTGATAAACGGCGCCGTCCTCGCGCACGAACGCGCTCATCCCCGGCCGGTCGAGCGAATACGTGAGCGCATCGGTGCCGCACGTCGCAGCGAACTGCACGACGGGTGCCGGCGGCGGATCCATGTCCATCGCGTGACCGGCCAGCGCGTAGTTGTATTCGACGGCGCCCGCGCGCTGCTGCGTTTCGGTGAACGACACATTAAAGTCGAAGTTGAAATCGCTGCCGACCGACGACGCCCACGGGAAGCGCCATCCCATCCGCTGCCGGTAAGCGAGGAGTTTCGCGAGCGGCGCACGCGACACGGCGGCGAGCGTCACGTCGTGGTTCGCCAGGTGCACGGCGAAGCCGTCGAAACCGTCGGCAAGCGCCGAACACGACGGGCAGCCTGCCTTGTAGTCGGGGCCGAACATGAAGTGATAGACGAGCAGTTGCGAACGGCCGCGAAACAGGTCGCCGAGCGTGGCCTGCCCGTCTTCGGTGTCGAACCGGTAGGTCTTGTCGACGCGCACCCAGGGCAGCGCCTGGCGCCGCCGCGCGAGTTCGTCGCCTTGCCGGGTCAGCGCCTTTTCCGCGTCGAGCAGCGCGCGCCGCGCGGCCAGCCATTCGTCGCGTGTTCCGGTGAGATGGGTCGTCATTGCGGGTTCCTCCTTCCGATGGGTATCCGGGCACGGCGTCCGGTGCCGTGTGCGTGGTGCTAGATTAGTGGCGGGCATCGGGCCGGAGGGAGTGACAAGTGTGTCGGGATTCGGATGGATTCGGATGGATTCGCTGATCACGGCGGCCGCGCGCGCGCTCGCGGCCGGTGACGCGCTCGGCGCGCTGAACCGCATCGCGCTGCGCGACGATGCGCCGGCGCTCGCGCTG